>Ga0196965_1000668_pt1 | contig 17041 bp, 13 predicted proteins | sample S1_20metaG_FD_148668 | JGI IMG/M metagenome (GOLD analysis project Ga0196965, IMG submission 148668) | Soil microbial communities from Anza Borrego desert, Southern California, United States - S1_20 | ecosystem: Environmental > Terrestrial > Soil > Desert | place: USA: California | collected... | reverse complement strand
TGAGATGTTTTAAAAGCATTAATGTCCTGTAGTTTCTTATAAAATGAAGCTGTCCAAAAAGTATGCTTTCCCGTCTTGTTGAATTTACTTCAGTAACTTAATCATCTATTAATAAATGACTTAAATATCCATAAATAAATTCGGGAAGACTTTCTGGACGTCCTCTTACAATTCCTTTACAATAACAGGATCAACAATAGAATAATCAATATTAAAGCGCCGACAGAAATATAAATACCTCCACTTATTGCTTTTACTTCCCTTTTGATCTCTCTAACTTCTTTCCTCAGCGCCTTTCTTTCGCTTTTGGATAAGCTTTTATGATCCATGGCTTTTATTTCATTAAGTCGGTTTTCCAACTTTTGCACGGCTGCTTTATTTGCAGCTTCTGTCGCTGGGTCTGTTTTTTCAACAAAAGCGTCTGATGTAAATGGAATAGCGAGGGTTAAAAAAATAAAAAGAAAGGTGGTTTTAAATAGGTTTATAGTTTTCATATGGTTAAGAATTTAGGATTATGACTATATGCTATCACAATTACGCCTTGAGGTCAGAATGGTTTCAAAACATAATGCGACGCTTTAGCTCATAAAACCTTCCTTCCTTTTTACCAGATAATTATAAAAGAAGAAAGACTAAAAAATGGAAAGTCGGGGAATAAGCTGTCCATTCTCTTCTTGTAAAAAGGGATGCTGGTATAATAGGGTTAAAAGAAAGTGATGGGAATTTCTTTCTATTTTATAGATCTCAAAGCCTAAAGCTCCGATCCGGTATCTTTCAACTTATGAATCTTTTTGGTGCCTTGGTACATATTGTAACACATAAAACGACACTCCAACTGTCCATTGAAAACAGGGATTTTTCTTGTCGGACGAAGCCCTACATGCTTAAATGCTTCCATATTTGAACTGATGATCCAGGCCTTGTATCCTCCGTATTTCTTTTTTAAGGTATCACCGATACTTTTGTATAGGCCATTAATGTCCTCATCCAAATGCATTCTTTCTCCGTAAGGCGGATTCATTACCAATGTACCCGGACCGACAGGAGGTTCAAAATCCTGGAAAGCGCTATTATGGATGGTTATCAAGTGATCTACCCGGGCAAGTTTAATATTTTCTTTGGCTTTTTTTGCCACATTTCTTGAAATTTCAACACCTACTAATTCAACCGGACTATCCTCTATTTTCTTCATCGTGGATTTGTAGATCAAATCCCATAGTCCTTCATCATAATCCTTCCATCTTTGAAACCCAAATTCTTCCTTAAAATACCCGGGAGGAATATTACAGGCAATTAGCGCTGCTTCAATAAGAATAGTGGCTGAACCACACATCGGATCTACAAATGGAGAAATTTTATCCCAGCCACTTAATAAAACCAGACCGGCAGCAAGTACTTCATTTATAGGGGCAAGATTTGTTTTATCACGGTAACCTCTTTTATGCAAAGACTCTCCGGAGCTATCCAAAGAAACAGTACAGGTTTCCTTGGAAATATGAAGATTTATCCGAACGGTAGGCAGATCAAGGTCTACGGAAGGACGCTCCCCGAATTTTTCCCTGAATTGATCTACTATGGCATCTTTTGCTTTCTGTGATAAATATTGGGAATGGTTAAAAAGATCGGAGCTGAGTACGCAATCAATTGCTAAGGTATCCTTTGGACCGAGGTATTCACTCCAGTCCGTCTTTTTTATTTCATTATATAGCTGGGTCTCATTTAATACCTGAAATGACTTTATAGGTTTTAACACCCTCAAAGCTGTTCTCAAACACAAATTAGCCTTGTACATAAACCCCAGATCGCCTGTGAAACTTACGGCACGGTTATGTTTTTCAATATCTTTGGCTCCTAATTTTTCAAGCTCATCAACAAGCAAATCTTCCAATCCGAAGATTGTTTTTGCTACCATCTTAAAATCTTGTTGTACTGCTTTTGCCATCTCAGTTTAATTCTGGTGCAAATAAAGACAATATTATGGAAAGAAAGGGATTTTAATTAAAGCATCTATTGTCCGATAGAGAATACGAAGGATTCAAATGTTCATAGAAAAAGGATTTCCCGAAGTCGTAATAAAATTTCTATAAAAATGTGTAACTACTCAGGTATTTACCACCCCGCCGTACCGGCACCCCTCCTTGAAAAAGGAGGGGAATGGATACTTGGAATAGGTTTAAGAAATAATAAAAAGGAGAAAAATAGCCATTATAATGACATTGTAGATTGCAAAGTCTCCCTCCTTCCTTCAAGGAGGGAGATTTAGAGAGTGGTGAGTAGTTATAAAAATGTAATTCCTTCAAATTATTAATTCCGATTTTATAAATACGAAGGTCGACCTCCCCTTCCTTCAAGCCCAGGTAGTTAAAAAAAATCCGAACCTTTACAAGGGTTTTTATCTTCCCAAACAATAATTATCTCTTCTTCAACTTTAGTAAAAGTTGAAAATTATTGCTTACTTGAGGTCCAATTAGAAAAGCCAATGAATTTTAGATCAGCCATAATTATTACTGTTTTAGCTCTTCTTGCTTTTGTACACGTCAGTTTTATTTTTCAAATGTTGAGGGCTCCAAGTGATTCAAAAGTCATCATGGGCGTCTTGCTGATTCCCTTGCTGTTTGTTTATCCTTTAGTATTCAAATACATCAATAAAATCATAAACCATTAGAAATGAGAACTAAGTTAATTGTAACAACTGTAGTCATTATAGTTGCCGTTTTGTTTTTTGCCTCCTCATGTACGCGGATAGATGCAGGACATGAAGGTATTTTGGTAAAACAATATGGATCAGAAAAGGGAGTACAGGATGTAGTGTTGGTTACCGGTCGGGTTTGGTACAATCCGTTGACAGAGATAGTTTTTGAGATCCCTACCTATGTTCAAACTGTTGACTATCCTGCGTTTACCGTAAATGCCAAAGATGGTTCTGTGTTTGTTGTCGATCCTACAATTTCCTTCAGGGTTATTGAAGGACAAAGCCCGGAAATATTCAAGAAGTATAGGAAGGAACTGAGCGAAATTATAGGAACCACCATTTTCAATTATGTGAAGGATGCTTTCAGAATTCAGTTTAACAATTACACCACGGATTCAATTATTTCAAAAAGGCAGGCTTTTGAAACGTCAGTTCAAAATTTTCTTTTGCAGGAATTGACCAAAGAAGGATTCAACATGGAACAATTGACTTCAGGAATTGAGTATCCTGAGGTAATAACCCAGGCGATTAACGCGAAAAACCGGGCAGTACAAGAAGCCATGCAAGTTGAAAACGAATTAAAAGTGGCGGAAGCAAATGCAAGAAAGTTGATCGTTCAGGCAGAAGCGGAAGCTAAGGCCAATATATTAAGACAACAATCTTTAACGCCTTTGTTGATTCAACAGCAGTTTATTGAAAAATGGGACGGCAAAACGCCATTATATGGAAGCAGTCCTACTTTCTTTAAAAATGTACAATAGGATCATTTCATTAGCTCATGTGAATATGTGTTGAAGTGATAATGAAAGAAATTTTAAGTGTTGAATTTTAAATTTTCAATGAGAGGAAATTAATTCTGAAGCCGAATCACTTGAGCGTCTTCCCGAATTTATTTCGGGATCTTTAAAAATCCTGATATGAAGATTTGAAATGTCTGTCCCCAGATTATTTGCGGGACAGGCATTTTTTAAGTTATTCTACATCTTTTTTAATGCCTACTCCCGACCTTCCGGTGTTTCCTGTTCCCTTTCCTATTCCTGCCGGTGTTTGACCACTCACCCCTGTGCCTGTTCCATAAGTAGATGAATTACCTGTAATTCCATCAGGATCTGAACTATTGATGCGATCAAGGGTATCCAGTTCCGTTGTCGTTTGTCCGCCAGATTCACCTGTGGCAACATTTCCTCTTTTGCTCAATTGATAATTACATCCTATAAAAAGGGAAGAAAAGATCAGCACTAAAAAACTAAATATCCTTTTCATAACTGATATTATTTTAATAAATATTACGGCTAATTATACTCCTGGTTGGAAGAGTTTTCTTAAACGTTTACTATTGAAAAATCCTTTCCGTTAATTTGCCTCCTATCACCCTTTAGAACTTTTATGCAACAAATAAGTGAATAGAAGAATAACCCTTCACAGGCAGGATAGAAAATAGTAGAGAAATGCAGCTAATTTATCACAACAAAAAAAGATCTTCACACAGAATAGCGGTAGGCGCTTTGTTTTTTTTACAGGGAATATGTTTCTCCAGCTGGGCTTCCAGGATACCTACTATTCAGCAAAAACTAGGATTGTCAGAAACCGAACTTGGACTAGTTCTATTCGCCATTCCTATCGGATTAATGATTTCACTTCCTTTGTCGGGATGGCTGGTGGCAAAGAAGGGAAGTCACACGATTGCCATGCTTGCCATGGTCAGTTATGCTATTTCTCTGGTAACGATAGGCCTGGCCAATTCAATTTTTCTCTTGATCATTGCTTTGTTGTTTTTTGGTTTTGCCGGCAACATGTCCAACATCGCCATAAATACACAAGCCATAGGCGTAGAAGTTTTATACAAACGATCGATAATGGCTTCCTTTCATGGCATGTGGAGTGTAGCAGGATTTACGGGAGCCGCCGTCGGCACTATAATGATCGGCTATTCAATTGTTCCCTTTCACCACTTTGCCGCTGTAATGCTTTTTGTTTTTGCCATCCTGTTATTTACCTCAAACCATACCATTAAGGAAGACACCAACAAAAGCAGCGGCCCGATTTTCGCCCTACCCGATAAATCTTTAATCAACCTTGGGATTATCGCTTTTTGTTCGATGATTTGTGAAGGTGCAATGTTCGATTGGAGCGGGATATATTTTAAAAAAGTGGTGATGGCAGAAGGCGCCCTGATAGGTGCCGGCTATACGGCTTTTATGTGTACTATGGCAGCAGGACGATTTATCGCAGATTGGTTTACAAGTCATTATGGGTTAAAAAGAACCATTCAACTAAGCGGCTTGTTAACAGCATCTGGCTTAATGCTGGCAGTATTACAGCCGCAGTTTATAACCGCAATTTGCGGCTTCTTCCTTGTTGGATTTGGTGTTTCTTCTGTTGTTCCATTGGTTTATGGCGAAGCCGGCAAATCAAAAGTACTGTCGCCCGGAGTTGCATTAGCAGCAGTAAGTACCATTGGATTTCTGGGCTTTTTGATCGGCCCGCCGGTAATAGGTTTAGTTGCTGGCGCAACAAGTCTACGTGTTTCTTTTACCATTATCGCTTTAATGGGTCTTTGTATCACTGTAATGGCTGGGGTTTTGAAGAAGCAATGAAAGAGCGATGACATCCCTTTGAGGGATGTCATCGCTCTTTCATTGCTTGATAATTTCTAACAATATATTAAAATTGCTTTTATTTTGACTATCCTTGATTCTCGATTTATGCCTCAAAACTACATTTTACCTCTTGAACCGGGATGCTACTATCATGTCTACAATCGCGCTATTGGCAAAGAACTTATGTTTTATAATGAGGGAAATTATTTCTATTTTCTAAAAAAATACCATCAATATCTTTCAGATTGTGTGGATACGTATGCCTATTGTTTAATACCTAATCACTTCCATCTCTTGATAAGAACGCCAGACAATTTATTGCAATCTGACAAAGTTGTGAGTGAGGCTTTTAGAAGATTTGGAATATCCTTCTCTCAAAGTATAAATAAACAGCAATCCAGAAAAGGTTCATTATTTATGAGACCTTTTAAAAGAAAAAAGATTGAATCAGACGACCAGCTATCTGCCGTAATTTACTATATACACTTTAATGCCGTGCATCACAATATTGTCCAAAATTTAATTCACTATAAATGGAGCTCTTTTGCGTCAATCCTTAGCGAAAAACCAACTCACTTAAGACGAGCAGAGGTTTTGGAGTGGTTCGGAGGAAGAGAAAACTATATCAAATCTCACAAATTTCAGAAAGACTATTATAAGAAAATTCAGGACTTATTAATCGAGTTATAGCTTTAGCGATGACATCCCTTTGAGGGATGTCATCGCTGGCTTATTTCGTCAACATCCCTGTTCTTCTTAGCAAGGCTTCCGGAGAAGGTTCTTTTCCCCGGAATCTTTTGTAAAGTTCCATAGGGTGTTCACTTCCTCCTGCGCTCAATACATGTTTTTTGAACAGGTCTGCGGTGTCTTTATTGAAGATTCCATTTTCCTGGAAAAACTCAAACGCATCGGCATCCAACACTTCGGCCCATTTATAGCTGTAATAACCTGAGGAATATCCGCCCTGGAAAATGTGAGAGAAAGACGCGCTGGTACTGGTACCCTCCACAGGAGTCATTAACTCTGTTTCTTTTAAGAGCTCTTGTTCATAAGTGCCTACGTCTTTAACTTCCAGCGCTTTTCCGATATGCCAGCCCATGTCCAGTCTGGCAAGTCCTACCTGCCTTACAGTCTGATAAGCTTCCATGAAATTGGCGCTTTCCTTTATTTTCTTTATGAGTTCCTGAGAAATTGTCTCGCCTGTTTCATAATGCCTTGCAAACATATCCAGGCTTTCCTTTTCATATACCCAATTTTCCAACACCTGCGAGGGCAGCTCTACAAAATCCCAATAAACGCTGGTACCCGATAGGCTTTCATATTTTCCATCAGCAAGAATACCATGTAAGGCATGGCCAAATTCATGGAACAGGGTGGTTACTTCATTAAAAGTAAGTAAAGAAGGTTTTGAGCTTGTTGGCTTGGTAAAATTGCACACAATAGAAACATGCGGACGCACATCCTTCTTACCCACTTTCTGCTGACCCCGGAAGGAGGTCATCCAGGCGCCGTTTCTCTTGCCAGGTCTGGGGAAAAAATCAGCATAGAAAACTGCGGTGTGCTGGTTAAGCTCATCCAACACTTCATATACTTTTACATCAGGATGATAGACCTGCACATTTTTCAGCTCCTTAAACTGCAAACCATACAGTCTTCCTGCTACCTGAAAAACCCCGTCAATTACATTTTCCAGTTTAAAATAAGGCTTGAGCATTTCATCATCTATGGCATATTTTTCTTTTTTCAGCTTTTCTGAGTAATAAGCAATATCCCATTTCTCCAATTTCGCAGGCCCTCCGATAGACTTCGCGTATGCTGTCAGTTCCTCTACTTCTTTTGCAGCTACAGGCTTGGCATACCTAAGAAGATTATCCAGAAAATCCATTACTTTAGCCGGTGACTCGGCCATACGCTCTTCGAGCACAAAATCTCCATGTGACTTATATCCCAAGAGATTTGCCCTTTCATGACGCAGACGGACTTTCTTTAAAATAATTTCCTGATTGTCATTTTCATCGCCTTTAAAAGCTTTTGAACCGTAAGCGCGGAACATTTTTTCGCGCAACTGCCGATTGTCAGCATAAGTCATAAAAGGAATATAACTGGGAAACTGTAAGGTAAAGACCCAGCTTCCCTCCTTTCCTGTTTCTTTAGCAGTCATAGCCGCGGCTTCTACGACATGGTCAGGCAAGCCGGATAAATCCTTTGGATTAGTAACCTGCATGGTAAAGCTATTGGTCTCCTTCAGTACATGCTCGCCAAAAACCAATGAAAGCTGGGACAATTCTTTGTCAATCTCTCTTAATTTTTGCTTTTGGTCATCACTTAGGTTGGCGCCATTGCGCACAAAGCTTTTGTATGTTTTTTCAAGCAAAGTTTTTTCTTCAGGTGAAAGAATGAGCTTATCCTTTTCTCCCCAAACAGTCTTTATTCTCCTAAAGAGCGCCTCATCCAACATAATATCGTTAGAGTATTCTGACAACAAAGGAGAAATATCACGGGCAATTTTCTGTATTTCATCGTTTGTTTCGGCAGAATTCAGATTAAAAAAAATGCCTGAAATTAACCCCACCAGATCTCCACTTGTTTCTAATGCCTCTACAGTATTCTCAAAATCAGGCTCTTCTTTACTTGAGGCAATCCTTTTCACCTCTTCTTTTCCTAGTTTAATGGCCTCCTGAATAGCTGGCAAAAAATGTTCTGTCTTAATTGACTCAAATGGTGGAGTTTCAAAAGGGGTATTGAATTTATTTAATAGCGGGTTCATTCGTTAATTGATTTTGAATATGTGGTTTTAGGAAGTTTACTTAAACTCCTTACTTTTTTATATAATCAGTTCATTAGACGCTTGGATTCTTTTAATAACACATAACATATAGATGTTTAATAGGTATTTATTTTAACCAAAAGCTAATCATTTTATTGGCTTCGAATTTATTTGATATAAGAGGAAAAACATAATAGATTTTCATTGAATAAATATTTTAAGGTATTTTAAACGGATCGTCCTATGTTTAAAACCGTCTCACAAGTAAGTTCTGCTACATTTTTTAAGTAAAAAAAATTACTTTTCTGTTGCTTATAGAATTTTCTAGTATTTCCTTTGTCCTGATCAACCTATCGTCGATTTATCGTCAAAAAAACAAGTTCTGTTATGGGGTGAAGTTTGGTTTTAATCAAAATAAACTCCCAAGCAAACAAATATTTTTTACTAATACTTCATGCAATGCTTAAACAAATACTTTTCATTTTTCTTTTTAAGAAATTGACTCTCAAAGGAGTCCATTATCTAACTACCCTGGCTACATTATTGATTTGTCAGATAGGTTTTGGGCAAAGTATTACCGAACCAATCAATTCCAGCGCTATTTATTCAAAATCCATAGAACTATATGGAGATGAAAAGTTTAAAGAATCGCTGGAGGAATTGGAAAAAATAGACCGCAATGACACCCTTTATATGGATGCACTATTGCAAAAGTCTTTAGTCTTGATAAACCTGAAAGAATATGAGAAAGCGGCTTCCGTCTGCGAAGAGGGACTTGCGCATAACTCTGACAACGAACATCTTTTCTATAATAACCTGAGTGTTGCATTAAATGCTTTGAAAAAAAACGAAGAAGCTTTAAAAACACTTGATGAAGGACTGAAGAAATACCCGAAATATTACTTATTATATTATAACAAAGGAGTGGCGTTCAGGGCAATGGATAAAATTTCCGAAGCCCTTGAAATGTACAAGAAATCCGCTTTATTAAATCCTTATTATACAAATACACACATTAACTTAGGTTTGCTTGCGGCCGCAGAAGGAAAAACAAGCCAGGCAGTGCTTTCTTATTATACATTTCTCATCCTGGAGCCTAACACCGAGAGGTCTTTAGCTGTTCTAAGACATATAAATGAAATGGTATCTTCCAAATATGAAAGAACACCGTTGAATATCAACCTTTCCCCGGAGGGACCGGACGATTTTGAAGAACTTGACTTAATCATCAGTAATTATGCTGCCTTATCCAAGGAGTTTAAGGTGCCTGTAAAAACGAACCTTGCCGCTGTCAAACAGAGCTATGCCTTATTTACTCAACTGGAATATAATAAAGACGACAAAGGATTTTGGATGCAAACTTATGTGCCGTTCTTTAAGGCTATGATTGAAAACAATAAATTTCCCGGTTTCACTTATTACACTTTGCAATCTAGCCAAAGTGAAGAGCACAAGAAACTTGTAAAAAAGAACCAGTCCGCCATAGATGATTTTGTTGAATGGGCGCCTGCCTATTTAAATGAAATACAGGAAACCCGATTGATTGATTTTAATGGTAAAAAGCAGGAAGTACAGCATTTTTATGACCCAAAGTCTCATACCCTGTCAAGCATAGGTCATTATAACCCTGAAATAAAAAACTTCATCGGATACCTTGAATACTATCAGGAAAATGGTGCACTTCATTCCAAGGGTTCAAATAATAAGGAAGGTAAAAAAGAAGGGCTTTGGAATTTTTACACGCCCCAAGGAAAGCTTTTAAGTCAATCCAATTATTTAAATGGAGAAGCTCACGGGGTTTTCAAAGTATTTTTCCCGGACGGCACTTTGCAACGAGAGGGCAGCTACAACCACGGAACCCAGCAAGGAGTCCAAAAGGAATACACCAAAGCCGGCGGACTTGAAAGTGAAATTTATTTTAAAGATGGCAAGCTGGATGGCAATTATTATTCATTTTATTCTGTAGACGATAAGCTAAAACATTATGTGGCAAAATATACTTCAGGAGAAGTAACAGATACTGTGTATGAGTATTATGACAATGGAACCTTAGCCGTTAAAAAGCATTTTACAAAGGGGCAGCTCTCCGGTGATTATATAACTTATTATAGGAACGGCAAAATTTCAACGACTTTAAAGTATGTAAATGGAATGACGGAAGGCCCGTTCAAAAAATATGACATTAACGGCAAGTTAGCCCAGGAAGGAAATTATAAAGAGGACAAACTAGCAGGAAAATGGCTTACCTATGAAAACGGAATATTGCAGGAAGAAGACAATTATAATGAAGAAGGGAAAATAGAAGGTTTGGTAAAATACTATGATGATGAAGGAAAGCTGTATTTAGAATCTAAGTATTCCAATGGGCTGTTGGTTGATTATAAATACCTTAACCAATCAGGCGAGATCCTCAAACAAGATGAAAATGGCAAAGGAAATTTTGATTACATTGGTTATTCGTCTAATCGCAAAAAAGTAGCTGAAGGTAAACTGATAAAAGACGAGAAAAACGGACAATGGAAATTCTACGATGAACTCGGCAATCTTTCCGCCATAGAAAATTATAAGGAAGGAAGCCTGGAAGGTAAAAGTCAGAATTTCTATAAAAACGGAACCTTAAAATACGAAAACAATTTCGTAAAGGATGTCAAAGAAGGCCCTTACACTTATTTCTATCCCAATGGAAAAATTCAAGAGGAGGGCTGGTATAAAAATGGCTTAAAGGAGGGATATTGGAACACTTATTATATCGATGGAACCCTTCAATCAAGATTATATTATTTCCGCGATCAATATAATGGTTATCAACAATATTATGATACATCCGGAAAACTCTTCAAAGAAAACTACTTTTCGGATCACCTTCAGCAAAAATCAATTTTTTACGACACTACGGGTAAAGTAACTCAAACCATTCTAATACCAAATGGTACCGGAGAATATGTAACTACTTACAACAATGGCAAACCCTTTTTCAAAGGGAAATTTATTCTCGGTGAGTTACATGGAAAAGTAATTTGGTATGATTACGACGGAAAAATCAGTAGTGAAGGCACTTATTTTAATGACGAACTTCATGGATTATGGAAATGGTATGAAAATGGAAAATTAACTACGGAAGGCAATTATGTTTATGGTAAAAAGGATGGAAAATGGTCTACTTATTTTGCCAATGGGAAAATCCAAAGAGAAGAGTTCTATATTAACGGGCTCCTGGAAGGAGAAATGAAATATTATCATGAAAACGGACAAATCATTGTTAAAAGGAATTATGCAAATGATGAAGCGGAAGGACGGGCTTACTATTACGACGAGCTTGGAGAATTGCAATTTGTGAAAGATTACCATAAAGGGCAGGTAATGGCCTATTCTTATAATGATGCTAGTGGCAAACTGGTCACTCCTATTGATGTTTCCGGTGGCACTTATAAATTGGTTGCATTCTATAAAAACGGGAAAAAATCCATGGAATATGGAATAGTCAAAAGGGCATACGACGGCGACTACTTTGAATATTCCTCCCAGGGAAATATCATAGAAAAAAGCCCTTTTAAAGAAGGGAATACCCATGGGCTAAACCAGGAATATTACTTGAATGGAAAGCTCAAAACTGAAAAAAATTACTATTTTGATCAGCTACATGGCGTTGCTAAAACTTATTATCCCGATGGAAAATTAGAGAAAAAAGAAAATTACAGATTAAATGAGCTTCATGGCGAAGCTGAATTTTACAATCCTCAGGGCAAATTAGTAAAGAAAGTAACTTACGATTCTGGCAAAGCCACTAATCTTAAAACATACTAAAATTGGCAAAGAATTTTTATTATCTCGTTTTCTTCCTCCTCCTTGCTTTTAACAGTTTTGGACAAATCAATGCGGAGTATAAAATTTTAAAGAAGAAATACCCGACAGAAGGGGCCGTTTACCTGAAAAACTTCCAGGAACTCAATATTGATATTGTAGACAAAGCCTTGAAAATATCAACGCATTCAATCCAGGAAAGAATGTTGCTGGACAACAGGGCAGGACTGTTTTCAGAATATTCTATTGATTATAATGATTTTAGTAAAATAACAGACATTCAGGCTTCTACATTTCTTCCTGTTAAAAGCAACTATAAAGTGTTAAAAGTTAAAGATTTTAAAACTACCGAAGGACTGAGCAAAAACGTGTTTTACGATGGTTCTAAAAACATATCTTTTTTGTTTCCATCTCTGATAGAAGGCGCAAGAACCAACCTGCATTTTCTACAGGACATTTCTCATCCTCAGATCATTCCGGCCTTTTATTTTGACCAACATATTCCTGTAATTCAGTCTATTTACAGTATAGTAACTGATCCGGATGTAGAATTAGGATGGAAGATTTTCAATGTGCCGGACTCTGTTATCACGTTCACAAAAATTGCTAAAAAGAACAAAGTAGTATACACCTGGCAGGTAAATAACCTAAAAGCTTACCGAAATGAAGAGAACGCCCCGAATTATTTGTATTCTTTAGGGCATATGGTTGCCTGGGTAAAGTCTTATAATATAGATGGAAAAAACTATCCTCTGTTGAAAACTTCCAAAGATCTTTATAATTGGTACTATACCATTTCAAAAAATTCAAACAAGGAACACAGTCCCGAGCTTAAAACATTGGTGGATTCCTTAACCCAAGACTGTAAAGACGAAGCTGAAAAAGTAAAGAAAATCTACTATTGGGTGCAGGATCATATAAAATATATAGCCATTGAAGACGGTATGGGCGGGTTTGTTCCCCGCAGCGCTAAAACCGTATTTGACCGGCGTTATGGCGATTGCAAGGACATGGCCAGCATTATTACCAAAATGCTTACCTATGCAGACATCCCTTCTCACCTTACCTGGATTGGCAGCCGCCACATTCCATATCGATACGAAGATATACCAACACCTCATGTGGACAATCATATGATTGCAACTTATGTCAAGGACAGCAGCTACTATTTTCTAGATGCTACGGCTAGCTTTCTTCCATTTGGTTTTTCTAATGGTTTTATTCAGGGAAAGCAGGCCATGATAGGGATGGACAGCACACATCTTGAAATCAAGGAAGTCCCGGTGATTCCAATGGATCAAAATCAGGTGCTGGATTCTGTATTCATTGAAATAAAAGACAATAAAATACTTGGCAAAGCATCTGCATATTATTCGGGATACAACAAAATATACCTGACGGAGCGTCTAAGGGACCACAGATATGAAAAAGAGAAACTGCTTAAGGCAGTGTTAACAAAGGGCAATAATAAGTTCCTGCTAGATTCTTTTGATCTTATCCACTTAAATGACAGGGACAAGGCGCTTAGAATAGACTATAAATTCAATGTGGAGGATTATTTCAAAAGCAGTACGGATGAAATATATGTTAACCTTAACCTCAACAAAGATTTTTTTATAGAGGAGATCAAGAACAACCGAAACTTTGACGTGGAGAAAGACTTCAAAGAAATCAAAACCAGTATCATAAAATTAAAAATACCTGAAGGATATAAAGTTTCCTTCCTGCCATCGCCTGCAAAATTTCTGGACGAACGATTTGGTTTCGAAACCAATCATCGCCAGGAAAACGGGCATTTAATATTGGAGCAAAAGATCTATTACAATTTTTTAATTATGAAAAAGAAAGAGTTCGAACAATGGAACAGCTTCATTCGCACACTTAGAAAAACATACTCCGAACTAATTGTGCTGGAGAAAATCAAATAACTTATTTATAAACATATGAACAGAAAACATTTACTACTCCTTCTCATCCTTTTTGCTGTTCCAGCCATAGTTAAGGCTCAAACACCAAAATATATTAATTATGATTGGGAAAACTCCCCTAAGCTACACACTTTGAGCTCTAAAGAAGCGGCTTTAGATGAACTTGTGCTCAAAGAAAAGCAATCGGTAGAATTTATCTTTGAAGGCGAAAATGAACTTGTTGAATATAAACTGTTTCACAAAATAACCAGGGTAAACTCAAATACGGCTATTGAAAACAATAACAAAATTTATATCCCCGCTTATCTGGGCGGTGAGTTTATCATGCATAAAGCAAGGGTAATAAGTCCCAAAGGGAAAGTGGTGACTTTATCAGAAAAGGACATAAAACAAGCCGAAGAAAAAGATGTAATTTATAGGTTTTTCGCTCTTGAAGGATTAGAAACAGGGAGTGAAATAGAACATATTTATCTCCTCAAAAGGGCGCCAAGATATACTGGCATAAAAGAAACTTTCCAGTCTGCTTTCTATAAAAAAAATATAGAATTTGAAATTATTTCTCCATCTAATTTACACTTCCTGTCTAAGTCCTATAATGGCTTCCCCGAATTGCAAAAGGACACTACCACGACGGACAAAAATATTCTCTATGCAAAACTCGATTCATTGCCATTATTGAAAGAGGAAAAACAATCTTCCTATTTGACCAATCTGCAAAGTATTATATATAAAATCGGTTCAAATTCAATAAACAATAACAACGACATCATCACTTACGGTAACATTTCCGAAAATATTTACAAAAATTTAATGGCCCCCTCAGAATCAGGTGAGCAAAAAAAGTTAAAGAAACTAATAGATCAGATAGACCTAAAATCGGCTGGCAATGAAGAAGAAAGGATCAAAAATATTGAGTTCTATGTTAAGTCAAACATTGCAGTTATTGACAATAATGCAAAAGGGCTGGATGATATAAATACTATTTTAGATAAGAAAACGGCGAACAAAGAAGGGATCGTAAAGTTATTTGCGGCCATTTTCAATCAACTTAAAATCGACTATCAGATAGTGCTGACTTGTAACAGAAGTCAACTTAAGTTTGACCGTGAATTTCAGGCCTATCTTTTCCTGACAGATTACCTGATCTATTTACCCACAACGAAGATGTATATGGAACCTGCCAACAGGTTTACGTGCCTTGGTTTTGCAAATCCAAATTTCACCCACAATTATGGCTTATTTATAAAAGAAGTAACCCTGGGATCTTATGTAACAGGCATAGGAAAAGTTGGATTTATTGAGGCACTGTCCTATGATAAGACCTACCATAACCTAGATATTGACATTACATTTGACGAAGATGTGGTTAATCCAGAAATAACCATTGTAAATAATTTCGGCGGCTACTTTGCACAATACTTTCAGCCTTATTATTCCTTTTATTCAGAAGATGAAAAAGTAAAAATGAACACGATGTTGATGGAAAATTACTTTCCTGAACTAAAGTCATCCGACATTTCCATTGAAAATGCCGGCCAGGAGTATTTTGGGAGGAAGCCATTCATTGTAAAATCAATCATAAAAGATGAGAACATAGTACAAAAAGCCGGAGACAAGTATTTATTTAAGATTGGAGAAGTAATTGGCCAGCAAATGGAGATGTACCAAGAGGAAGAGCGGAAAACTGAAGTGGAAAACGATTTCAACAGATTGTACCATAGGACAATTACAATGAAACTTCCGGAAGGATATAAAATTGCCAATCCATCGATATTAAATATGGATATTTTCCAGGAAGGTGACGGAGAAAGAGTTACTACATTTACCTCTAAATATTCCCTGACAGGCAATACCTGTGTCATTGACATCAACGAATATTATAAAAAGATAAATTTCAGCAAAAGCGAATTCGAAAGCTTCAGAAAAGTTGTAAATGCAGCCGCTGATTTTAATAAGCTTACGATAATACTTGAAAAGATATAGTGGAAGTTGTAAGGAAATTCCAGCGATGACATCCCTTTGAGGGATGTCATCGCCCGGTTACTTTACCAACTGCTCATACAAACGATCAAGCGTTTCTTTTGCATCTGTACATAAACCAGGATGAACGCAGGAAGTTTGGACCACCGTACTTCTCGCCGCAGTAAGCCAGCGGAAACGTCCGGCTAAAGGCAATTTACCAATTGTTCCTCCCTTCTTGCCACCCTCACAAATTTGACTAAAAGCCCTAAGGCGTTCCTCAAGCTCGGGAATGTCCAGGTTTGCAGAAAACGCTTGAAGTCTATCAGGATTCAGCTCATAAAGTGTTTGTAAAAAACCTTGAGCAGGACAATATAAAATGACGCCGACATTTAAAAACTCTTCACGCTCTACCTTTGGTACCACGCGAATAACGGCATACTCAAACAATTGCTTCTCTTGCATCTTGCGCCTCCTTTATAAAAATTTCTGAATTATTGAGCCGTGTTTCTAAAAAATGAACATAAGCCTGTCTATGTTCTTTTGCGGATTCAAAAGGCGATTCTGCCGTTAGCCATTCTTCAGGAATTAATGACACAATGGATTGTATTCGTTCCGAGCTAAGTTTTGATCGAAATTCGTGATCAACGGTTTCCAGTTCAGTTGCGCGAGATAGCAACACATGATCTTTAACAGGTATAAACGGGCGCTTGGCTTGTTCCTCCCAATTTTGCCAGGAGTGGTGAAAATAGAGAGAAGCGCCATGGTCAATCAGCCACAATTCTTTATTCCAGATAAGCATATTCGTATTTCGCGCTGTGCGATCCACATTGGTGATCAGGCAATCCAGCCAGACAATTTGAGAGGCAAGTTTTGCATCCAAGGTTGTAACCAAAGGATCAAAGGTAATTGCTTTGGAAAGATAATGAAGCCCAAGATTAAGGCCGACACTGGCTTTTAGCAAATCCTGAATCTCCTCGTCAGGCTCGGTTCGGCCAAAGGCTTCATCCAGGTTTGCAAATACAATTTCCGGTACACGAAGTCCCAGAGTTCTGGCAATTTCTCCGGAAATCAATTCGGCGATGAGGGCCTTTGCCCCTTGTCCTGCTCCCCGAAATTTGAGTACATATAAAAATCCGTCGTCAGCCTCTACGATGGCTGGCAAGGAACCACCTTCCCGCAAAGGAGTGACGTAACGGATTACATTTACGGTTCTGATTTGAGGAGAACTATATTTCACAAGTAAATCTACTTTAAACCTAACTCAACTATTCCGAGAGAAACTGCTTGAAAT
>Ga0196965_1000667_pt1 | contig 17096 bp, 21 predicted proteins | sample S1_20metaG_FD_148668 | JGI IMG/M metagenome (GOLD analysis project Ga0196965, IMG submission 148668) | Soil microbial communities from Anza Borrego desert, Southern California, United States - S1_20 | ecosystem: Environmental > Terrestrial > Soil > Desert | place: USA: California | collected... | reverse complement strand
TCCCGCCCGAATGGTATAGCTGGCTCCACCACCAGATCGACGACGTACCGGACCGGTCGCTGCCGCCCCCGCCCAAATTCCTCAGGGAGCCGGAGCCCAACCGCACCGGCACCCCGCTCGCCTACCGTCCGTCGGGCGCGCTCGAGCTGGGCGCCCAGCGTCCCGCCGCGAGCGGCGACTATGAGGCATGGACCCCGGACCAGGCATGAGGCTCCAGCCCGGCGCCGTTCTCCTTGCCGTCGCCGCGCTGGCGGCCTGCAACCAGGGCAGCGAGCAGGCCGGCGGCGGCAACCGCCAGGCGGTTGGCGAGCCGCGGACCGTCGACATCCCGCAGACCGTGACGGCCGTCGCGCCCGGGACGACGCCGATGGCGCAGCGCGTGGCGGTGCTCGGCCTGCTCAACAAGCGCAACGGCATCTCCCGGCCGATCACGCTCAGGCCCGGCCAGGCGGTTCGGGTCGGCGACGCGATCGTCCGGCTGCGCGCCTGCGAGACGACCGCGCCGTGGGAGGTGCAGGCGCTGACCGGCGCCTTCGTCCAGCTGGACGTCCGCAACCCGCAGGGGCGCTGGCAGCGGGTCTTTTCCGGCTGGCTCTACAAGGAGACGCCGTCGCTCAACGTCGTCGAGCACCCGATTTACGATGTCTGGCCCAAGAGCTGCGCGATGACGCATCCGGAAGCCGGCGAATCGACCGTCCGCGCGGCGTCGGCGGCGAGCAACCGGTCGAGAGCGCCGAACTCGGCGCCGACGCCGCGCGCCGCCGCGCCCAGGCCCGCCGCGCCGGCACCGGAGCCGTCCGGAGCCCCCGCCGAAAGCGCCGATTCCAACAGCGCCAGATAATCTTCCTGGGTGATTTCGACGGCGCCGAGGCTGCGCAGATGCTCGGTCATGAACTGGCAGTCGAGCAGCCGGTAGCCGCCCACCCTCAGCCGCGCCACCAGCCAGGCCAGCGCCACCTTGGAGGCATCGCGCCGGCCCGAGAACATGCTCTCCCCGAAGAAAGCGGCGCCCAGGCTGACCCCGTAGAGGCCGCCCGCGAGCTCGCCTTCGTGCCAGCATTCGATCGAATGGGCGTGGCCTCGGGCGTGGAGGAGGCGGTAGCTCTCCTCGATATCGCCGTTGATCCACGTCTCCGCCCGCTCGGCGCAGCGCCGGACGACCGCGGCGAAGGCGGAATCGCGGGTGACGAGATATTCGCCCGATCGGATCCTCTTCCTCAGCGAGCGCGACATCCGGAAGCGTTCGAGCGGCAGGATCGCCCGCCGCCGCGGCTCGACCCAGAAGACTTCGCGCGCGTCGCGGCTGTCCGACATCGGGAACACGCCGATCGCATAGGCGCGCAGCAGCAGGTCCGGATCGATCACCGCCATCGCAAGCGCTCTAGGGTCCCTCCGGCGGAACGGAAAGCCTGTTCCCCGGTGAAGGCCGGGGTCCAGTCGCTGACTCGGACGGACTCGGTCCCGGCCTTCGCCGGGAAGCAAAGGTCTTCAAGCGCCGGGTCAGAGGATTTCGCGGACCCTGTCCTGGGGCCGGCATAGCCGTACGCCCTTCTCGGTCTCGACGAGCGGGCGCTCGATCAGGACGGGATTGCCGATCATCGCGTCGAGCACGGCCTCGTCGCCGACCTCGGCCACGTCGGCGGCGCCCTCCTCCTTGCGCCTGAGCCCCTCAGCTGGGGACAGGCCGGCCCGTTCGTAGAGGCGCCGAAGCTCGTCCCTGGACGGCGGGGATTTGAGATATTCGATCACCTTCACATCGGCGCCGGATTCCACGAGGATCGCAAGCGTCTTGCGAGATGTCCCGCAATTAGGATTGTGGTAAATAGTGGCTTGCATTTCTCCATTATAGCCGCGCCGGGCCGCCGGGGGGAACCCCGGACGGGCCGGCGCGCGGAGTTGCAGCATCGCCGCAGCGCCTTTACGTGGCGAAGAGCGGAGCCAGGATGACTCCGAGCCCGGTTGCGATCTCGGCGACCGCTGCGGCTACGGCCGCCGCCTCGGCCGCCGGCAGAAGGGCCACCCCCAGCGCGACCAATATGGCAAGAATTCCCCCCGCCAGGCGCACGCGGTTGAAATAGGCGACGTAGTCGCCCTTGATGCACAGCGTCCAGAAGATGAGGCCCGGCGCTCTCCGTCTCGGCTCCAGTACCACCTCTAGCGATTCGCCGTTGGGCGTCACAAAGCCGGCCAGGAATATCTCCGCGGTCGGGACATAGGCCGTGCCTGGGAGATAGGGCAGGCCGCGCACGGCATAGTCCGCTATGATCGAGTTGAACTTGATCCAGGCTCCGATCGCTCCCGAAATGCTTGCCGGTTTTATCTCATACCATTCACGTGGCGAGCGGTGCGTCAGAATGTCCGGCCGCCGCCTGCTGGCCAGTTCGCCGATCCGCGCCGGATCAACTAGCGGATTGTGAACGAGCAGGAAGTCGACATAAGCCGTCGAGCCCGGATCGGAATCCAGGAAGTCCTCGGTCGTGCACGGTCCGCGCGACGCGCAGAAATCTTTGAATATGATCGGTTCGACGATCCGACCGAACAGCGCAGCAATTGAGGGGCCGAGGAGGAGGGACAGGCGCAGGCACAAACGATCGCCGAACTCGAACAGGTCGATCACGTCCTGGCCGATCTTCGGCATGGCGTTCTGCACTTCCAGGACGCCCGCGAAAAACGGATCCTGCTTCAGCGTTGTCGGATCCAGGGCGGACGGGTTGGCGGCGTTGCCCTCCAGATAGGCGAGTTCAAGGTCGAGACGCTGGGTTGTGCCAGGTCCGACGATCGGATCCGCAGGCAGGACGTTTCGGTCGGTCTTAAACGCCGACACGTTGGTGCCTGTCTCTGGTCCGAAGGCGCCGTCTATTCCCTTGTCCGAAAAGTCGAACTCCAGAGCGAGGAGCGCCTGCTGGATCAAGGCGACCGAGTCCGAGGTTTCGGGCGCCTTGATCAGGCGACCCCCGGCTGCGACGCTGGCGAGATCCGCGCTCGCGGCGAACAGGCTCGAATTCAACATTATGATTCTCCCCGATCCGGTGGCTGGGTGCTTGGCCAAAGTGGCGCCGAAAAGCCCCGCGCACCGGAAGATGCGCACCCTATCCCACGAAGGGGAGACTAACATGGATCAGGGGTGTCCTCAAACGATCGATGCCGCGCCGGGTCGGTTTCGGAGCAGTTACTCCGGCTTGGCCGAGCGCTCGCGCTGCTTTACCTTGCGGACCTCGGCGAGCTGGCCCTTGAGGATGGCGAGCGCGTCGGCCTCCTCGCGGCTGAGCCCTTCCAGCTTCACATGGTCGATCAGCACCTCGAGCGCGTCGCCGATCCGGCCGAGCTGACGGCCGTAGCTGCCGACCTCGTCGAGCACCTTCTGCTCGATGTCCGGCCGCGGAGTCTGGCCGAGATTGACGTTGACCAGCCCGAACTGCGCGCCCTGGTTCATGAAGGTCCAGGGATTGATCGCCTGCCACAATTTCTCGGGGGCGACTGAGAATTGGAACTTGCCGTCGGTCATTGGCGCTTGCCTTGAAATGGACCATCGAATGGTCTAAATTGTGCATGGCTTCTTGATCGAAAATAGGATTGGTCCCGTGAAAATGTCCATCACCGACGCGAAAGCCCAGCTGACCGATCTGGTCAGGCGCGCGGAGGCGGGGGACGACGTCGTGCTGACGCGGCACGGGCGACCGGCCGCGCGGCTGGTAGCGATCCGGGAAATCGCGACCCCGCAGCAGCGGCGTGCGGTCTTGGGCGCGGTTCGCAAGGCCGCGGCGGGTAAGGCCACAGCTGGCGCCGACGCCGCTCGCAGTCAGGATTTTTTGTATGATGCCGACACCGGCCTGCCTCGGTGATCGTGGCCGACACCTCGGCGCTGATGGAGATCTTGCTCGAGCAGCCGAAAGCGGATTCCTGCGCGGCGGTGCTGGTAGCAGAGTCTGAAGTCGCGATGTCGGCTGCTACCATGGCCGAGGCTCTCATCGTGGCAGATCGGCGGGGCTTGGCCCTGGAAATGGCTGCGCTCATCGATGGTCTTGGCTTTACGATCGCGACGCTGTCACCCGCCGATGCCCGACGCGTAGTCGAAGCCTATGGTCGGTGGGGTAAAGGCGTGCATCCGGCCGGACTGAATTTCGGCGATTGCTTCGCCTACGCGCTCGCAAAGGGATGGGACGTGCCGCTTTTATACGTCGGCGACGATTTTGCGCAGACAGATGTGAAGGCGGCGCTGACCTGAGAGGCTCGAGGCCGCTAGCCGGCCTCGCGCGCCAGCCATTCCTCCAGCCACTTGATCGTGTAGTTGCCGGCCAGGAAGTCCGGCTCGTTGACCAGCCTCTGGTGGAGCGGGATGGTCGTCTTCACGCCGTCGATGACCATCTCCTCCAGCGCCCGCCTCAGCCGCATGATGCAGCGATCGCGGGTGGAGCCGTAGACGATCAGCTTGGCGATCATGCTGTCGTAATAAGGCGGCACCTTGTAGCCGACATAGAGGCCGCTATCGACGCGGACGTGCATTCCGCCGGGCGCGTGGAAGCCTTTGACGGTGCCGGGGGAGGGGGCGAAGGTCTCCGGATCCTCGGCGTTGATCCGGCATTCGATGGCATGGCCGCGGAACTGGACCTGGTCCTGGGTGCAGGACAGGGGCTCGCCGGCGGCGATCCTGATCTGCTCGCGGACGAGGTCGATGCCGGTGATATATTCGGTGACCGGATGCTCGACCTGGAGCCGCGTGTTCATCTCGATGAAGAAGAACTCGCCATTCTCGTAGAGGAACTCGATCGTGCCGGCGCCGCGATAGCCCATGTCGGCCATCGCCCTGGCGACGATTCCGCCCATGCGGTCGCGCTCCTCGGGAGTGATGACCGGCGAGCCCGCTTCCTCGAGCACCTTCTGGTGGCGGCGCTGGAGCGAGCAGTCGCGCTCGCCGAGATGGACGGCGTGGCCCTTGCCGTCGCCGAACACCTGGAACTCGATGTGGCGCGGGTCGCCGAGATATTTCTCGATATAGACGGTGTCGTCGCCGAAGGCGTTCTTCGCCTCCGACCGCGCCTGGCTGAGCTGGCTGTCGAGCTCCTCCTCGTTCCGTACGATCTTCATGCCCCGGCCGCCGCCGCCCGAAGCCGCCTTGACGAGCAGCGGATAGCCCGTCGCCGCCGCCACCTCACGCGCTTCCTCCGGCCCTTCGACCGGACCGTCCGAGCCCGGCACCAGCGGCAGGCCGAGCTTGGCGGCGGTGCGCTTCGCCTCGACCTTGTCGCCCATCACCCGGATATGCTCGGGCTTGGGGCCGATCCAGATGATGTTGTGAAGCTCGACGATCTCGGCGAAGCGGGCATTCTCCGACAGGAAGCCGTAGCCCGGGTGGATGGCGTCGGCGTGGCTGATCTCCGCCGCCGAGATGATGGCCGGGATGTTGAGATAGGAATCCGCGGCCGCTGGCGGGCCGATGCAGATCGCCTCGTCGGCGAGCCGCACGTGCATCGCGTCGGTGTCCGCGGTCGAGTGAACCGCGACCGTCTTGATGCCCATTTCGTGGCAGGCGCGGTGGATGCGGAGCGCGATCTCGCCGCGATTGGCGATGAGGACCTTCTTGATCATCCTTTACTCGATGATCACCAGCGGCTGGTCATATTCGACCGGCTGGGCGTCGAGCACGAGCACCTGGCTCACGGTTCCGGCCCGGGGCGCGACGATCGGGTTCATCACCTTCATCGCCTCGATGATCAGCAGGGTGTCGCCTTCCTTGACCGTCTGGCCGGGCGAGACGAAGGGCCTCGCTCCCGGCTCGCCGGCGAGGAAGACGGTGCCGACCATCGGCGACTTCACCACGCCGGGATGGCTGGCGGGAGAGGCGGCCGATGCCGCAGGCGCGGAAGGAGCGGCCGCCGCCGCGGGCGCGGCCGCGGGAGCCGGCGCCGGCGCGGCGACGACGACGCTGCGCTTGACGACGATCTTGCGGTCGCCGTCCTCGACTTCGATTTCGGTCAGATCGTTCTGGTTGAGGAGCTCGGCCAGCTGGCGCACGAGATCGGCCTCGATCCGCATGCCGCCCTCGGAGGCGCGTTCTTCATCGCTCATTTCGAAAGTCTCTTTCCCTGTTCCGGAGCCGCGGCCCCGAAGCGCGGCTTCCTGTCAGAGACGGGCCGCCGCGTCCAGAGCCAGCAGATAGGAGAGTGCTCCGAAGCCCGAGATCGTGCCCCTGGCCGCAGGCGCGATCGGGCTCCGGCGGCGGAAGCTGTCGCGCGCCTGCGGGTTGGAGAGGTGGACCTCGATCACCGGAGTCGCGATCGCCTTCACCGCGTCGTGAAGCGCGACCGAGCTGTGGGTGAAGCCGGCGGCGTTGAGGATCACCGCTTTAGCGCCCTGCGCCCGAGCCTCGTGCAGCCAGTCGATCAGACGGCCTTCGTGATTGGACTGGCGGATTTCCACCTCCGCGCCGAGCTCTCGCGCCCGGTCCTCGATCTGCCCGGCAATCTCGTCGAGCGTGCCGATCCGTAAATTTCCGGCTCGCGCGTTCCGAGCAGGTTGAGATTGGGGCCGTTCAGCACATAGATGATGGGTGGCGACGCGATGGCCGGGGCTATAAAGCGGCTCCGCGAGGAGCGCAAAGGTGGACGAGACGGCTGCGATCACTGTCAACGGCGAGCCCCGGCGGGTGCCGAAGGGGATCAGCGTCGCCGATCTCGCGCTGGAGCTCGGGCTTGAGCCGAGCCGGCTCGCCGTCGAGCGCAACCTCGAGATCGTCCCGCGCTCGACTCTCGGCCAGGTCCGGGTCGAGGACGGCGACGATTTCGAGATCGTCACCTTCGTCGGCGGCGGCTGAAGCGGATTTCGCCGGCAAGCGAGGGTGAAGCGGCGGAGGCCGCTTCAGACCGTCGGCGGGATGGACCAGAGCGGAACCGGCAGTCTCGCCCCATAAGCCCGGGCGATCCGTTCCACCTCGTCGAAGGTGGCGTCGATCGCCTGCTCCGCCTTCACCAGCTCTTCCGCCTCGAAAAACGACTCGCCCTGCTCGCGCCTGGCCTTCTCGGCGGCATCGGCGAGCCGCTGCCAGGCGAGGACGTGGGCTTGATAGGCGAGCCAGAAATCCTTGGGCGCCCGGCCGCGCTCGACGCCGGCGACGATGTCCGCCACCTCGCGTTCGCTGAGGCGCGAGGTGTCGACATTGTCCGCCGCCAGGATGCGCTCGATCTCCGATCGTTCGATTCCGCCCTCGACGACGATGTCCGGCTCCTGCGCCGTCGCCGCGGCGGGTGCCGCCAGCGCGAGGACCGCCAGCAGGGCCAGTCGAGCGAACCGCATTCCTTCCTCCATTGGCTGGTAACGGCTTCCGCCGCGACGGATCGCGACTATATCCGGAGTCGTCCATTTCATCGAGCGGAACCAGAGCGTGAATGCAGAAAGCCGAATCGCGACGCCGGCCGGAGCGGCGGACGACAGCTGGACCGTCGCCGGCCGGACGTTCACGTCGCGGCTGATCGTCGGCACAGGCAAATATAAGGATTTCGCGCAGAATGCCGCGGCGGTCGAGGCCTCGGGGGCACAGATCGTCACCGTGGCGGTGCGGCGGGTCAACATCTCCGATCCGAAGCAGCCGATGCTGATGGATTTCATCGATCCCGGGAAGGTCACCTATCTTCCCAATACCGCCGGCTGCTTCACCGCCGACGAGGCGGTCCGGACTCTTCGGCTGGCGCGCGAGGCCGGCGGCTGGAGCCTGGTCAAGCTCGAGGTGCTCGGCGAAGCCAAGACGCTCTACCCGGACATGCGCGAGACTCTTCGGGCCACCGAGACGCTGGCCAAAGAGGGTTTCGAGCCGATGGTCTATTGCGTCGACGACCCGATCGCCGCGAAGCAGCTCGAGGAAGCGGGCGCGGTCGCGGTCATGCCGCTGGGCGCTCCGATCGGCTCCGGCCTCGGTATCCAGAACCGCGTCACGATCCGGCTCATCGTCGAGGGCGCCAGGGTGCCGGTGCTGGTCGACGCGGGAGTCGGCACCGCGTCGGACGCGGCGGTGGCGATGGAGCTGGGCTGCGACGGAGTCCTCATGAACACGGCCATCGCCGAGGCCAGGGATCCGGTGGCGATGGCCGGGGCGATGCGGCTCGCCGTGGAGGCCGGCCGGCTCGCCTATCGCGCCGGCCGGATGGGCCAGCGCCGCTATGCCGATCCCTCGAGTCCGCTTGCGGGACTCATCTGATCGTTTCGGCGGAACCTAACCCAGGTTATCACGTTCAACGCACCGGTCGAGCCTCCACCGGTCACGCGGGGCTCCCATGGACGCCTCAGCCCCACGCTGCTGGGGCGTCCTTTTGTAGGGGACCAAAAAAGGGGAATGAAATGAAGTTCTCGTTGAAAGCCGCGCTCGGCGCGGGACTGCTCTCGCTCGCCGCCTGCGGCGGCCAGGGCGACGACACGCTCGGCGACAATGCCGCCGACAATGCCGAAGCGGTCGCGGAGAATATCGAGGCCGTGACCGAGAATAGCGGCAACGAGGCCGTCGAGGAGGCGGGCGAGGACAAGGCCGAGGCCGTGCGCGACGCCGGCGAGGCCAAGGAAGAAGCCATCGACGACGCGGACGTCAACGCGGCCGCGGCCAACGCTCAGTAAGATCGCGACTTCTCCTTTCGCGCGATCGGGCGCCCCGGGGCGTATCTCCCGGGGCGCTTTCTTTTTGTCCCCTCCCTGGAAGGGAGCGGAGGGTCCTATTTCAGCCGCTCGATCTTCTGCGCGGCCTCGTCGAGGATCGCCGCGATCTCGTGAAGGCGCTCCTCGCCGGTGTCGTCGGCGGTGACCCGGTGCCAGAGCGCCGAGAGCAGATTGCCGACGGCGCGCTGGATCGGCCGGCCGCCGGCCCGGCGCTTGCCTTCGCCGGCCCCGGTCAGGCGCTCGAACAGGATCTCGACCTCCTCGGAGCGCTCGGCGAGATGGGCCTCGCCGTCCGGAGTGATGGCGAAGGCCTTGCGGGTGCCCTCGGCCGCCGCTTCCTGGATCAGCCCCATGTCCTGGAGCATGGTCAGCGTCGGATAGACCACTCCGGGGCTAGGAGCGTAGCTGCCGTGGGTGAGCTCCTCGATCGCCCGGATGAGGTCGTAGCCGTGGCGCGGCTGGTCGGCGATCAGCTTGAGGAGGACGAGGCGCAGCTCGCCCGATTCGAACATCCGCCTCTTGCCGCGGCCGCCGCGGCCGCGCCCGAACTCGGCGCTCCAGTCGCCGCCTTCCCAGCCGCCGCTCCAGCCGCGCGGGCCGAAGCCCATGGCGATCAGGCCCGGAGGAATGTTGCCGAAGGAGAAACGGGGTCCGCAGCGCATCCTCATGTCATGTCTCCAATCTATCTAGAGCTAACTGAGATATATCTTAGAACGATCCGGGTCAAGCGTGACCCCGGGACTTAACGGTTCAACTCGACACCATACCGCTCTAGAACCCCGCCATGGCCGATCTTTTCGCCGGCGATCCCGCGCCTCCTCAACCGTCCGCCCCGGCGCCCGACAGCGCGCCGCTGGCCGACCGGCTGCGGCCGCGGGCGCTCGACGAGGTGGTCGGCCAGGACCATCTCACCGGCGCCGAAGGGGTGATCGGCCGGATGGTGGCGGCCGGCAAGCTCGCCTCGATGATATTGTGGGGTCCCCCCGGCACCGGCAAGACGACGATCGCGCGGCTCCTCGCCGACGCCGTGGGAATGCGCTTCGTCGCCATTTCCGCGGTCTTCTCCGGCGTCGCTGACCTCAAGAAGGTGTTCGCCGAAGCCCGCGAGCATGGCAGGATGGCGCACCAGACCCTGTTGTTCGTGGACGAGATCCACCGCTTCAACCGCGCCCAGCAGGACGGCTTCCTCCCCTATGTCGAGGACGGCACCGTCGTCCTCGTCGGCGCGACCACCGAGAACCCCTCGTTCGAGCTCAACGCCGCCCTGCTGTCGCGGGCGCAGGTGCTGATCCTCAACCGGCTCGACAGCGCCGCCTTGTGCAAGCTGCTCGACCGCGCCGAAGCGCTGGTCGGCAGGCCGCTGCCCCTCACCCGGGAAGCCCGCGACGCGCTGGTGGCGACGGCCGACGGCGACGGCCGGTTCGTTCTCAACCAGGCGGAGACGCTGTTTTCGATCGACCTGCCCGAACCGCTCGATCCGGCCGCGCTCTCGGCGCTCCTCCATCGCCGGGTTGCCGTCTACGACAAGGACCGCGAGGGCCATTACAACCTCATCTCCGCCCTTCACAAAGCCATCCGCGGTTCCGACCCGCAGGCGTCGCTTTACTATCTGGCGCGGATGCTGACGGCCGGCGAGGAGCCGCTCTACCTGATCCGGCGGCTGACCCGAGCGGCGGTGGAAGATATCGGGCTCGCCGACCCGCAGGCCCTCGTCCAATGCATTGCCGCCAAGGACATGTACGACTTCCTCGGTTCGCCCGACGGCGAGCTGGCGATCGTGCAGGCCTGCCTCTATCTCGCCACCGCGCCGAAATCGAATGCCGTCTACCTTGCCGGAAAGGCGGCCTCGCGCTCGGCCCGCGACACCGGCTCGCTGATGCCGCCCAAGAACATTCTGAACGCGCCCACGAAGCTGATGAAGGAGGTCGGCTACGGCAAGGGCTACACATACGACCATGATTCCGAGGGCGGCTTCTCCGGCGACAATTACTGGCCCGAGGAGATGACCCCGCAGACCTTCTACACGCCCACGGATCGCGGCTTCGAGAAGCGCGTTGCCGAGCGGCTCGCCTGGTGGGACGAGCAGCGCAAGGCGAAGCGCGATGGCTGAAGCGATCGGCAGCTGGGACGATGCGGTGGACTTCGCGATGTCGCTCCCCGGCACCGAGCTTTCGACCAGCTACGGCAAGCCGGCCGTCAAGGTGAACGGCCGAGCCTTCCTCTATGTCGGCCGGGAGGAGCAGACCTCCTTCGGAGTCGCCATCGATCTCGACACCGTCGAGATGCTGAAGGAGACCGATCCCGGCACCTTCTGGCAGTCGCCGCATTACGAGGGCTGGCCGGCCGTCCTCATCCGCTTCGGCAGCAAGGATCCCGAGCGCGTCCGGGAGACGATCGAGCGCTCTCACGCCTGGACCGCCGCCAGGCCGAAGCCCAGGCCCGGGAAGAGAAAATGAAAAGCAGGTTCCTGATCGCCGCGCTGCTGCTCGCCGCGCCCGCCTCCGCCCAGGTCGACCGGCCCGAATATGTCCGAGCGCTCGCCGCGGGCTACAAAGCATCGTTCCTGTGCAGCGACATCTTCAATGCCGGACAGAGCGAGGAGCAGGTGGCGAGGGACGACCTCAAGCGCATCTACCCCGAGCTGGAGCCGCTCATCCCCGGTCTGGACGCCGCGATCGACCGTGAAGCGAAGACCGTCAGCGTCGCCTTCAGCGACAAGCTGCCGCCGCGAATCGCCGCCTGGCGGCCCCACCTCGGTTGCGCGCAGCTGCCGATCGGCGCGGGTGCCGATGCGGTGCGGCTGCTGCCGAGGCTCGGGGTCGATCCGGCCGTCGGCCGTAACGACCGTCTTCGCTGGCCCGACGGCGACAGCAATGCGGCCGCCCGACCGAAAGGGGATGCCGGTGCCCTCACGCGCGCCGTCGCCTCCGCCTTCGACCGCCGCACCTACGGCCAGGGCAGCGAGACCACGGCGGTCGTGATCGTCCAGGACGGCAGGATCGTCGCCGAACGCTATCGCGACGATTTCGACATGCACATGTCGCAGCGCACCTGGTCGGTCGCCAAGAGCCTCGCCGGGACGATCGTCGGCGCCGCCGTCCAGAAAGGGCTGCTCGACGTCGACGCGCCTGCGCCGATCCCCGAGTGGCGAAGCCCCGGCGATCCCCGCGCGTCGATCACCACCGATCAGCTGCTGCGCATGGCGAGCGGCCTCCACGGCGACGCCGCCGGCAACCGCACCGACGCCACCTATTTCGGCGGCAGCTCGGTCACCGAGAACGCCACCCAATGGCCGCTCGAGACGGCGCCGGGCACCCGCTTCCGCTACGCCAATAACGACATATTGCTCGCCATCCGCGGCCTGCGTGCCAGGCTCGGCGACGGCGAGCGGGCATTGGCTTTCCCGTTCGAGGCCCTGCTCTGGAAGATCGGCATGACGCGCACCGTCCCCGAGACCGACTGGCAGGGCAATTTCATCCTCTCCAGCCAGGTCTGGACGACCGCCCGCGACCTGGCCCGGCTCGGCCTGCTCTACCAGAATGACGGAATGTGGAACGGCGAGCGCATCCTGCCGCCCGGCTGGGGCGCCTACGTCTCGCGGCACGGCCCCGCCCAGCCCGCCTCCGGCTACGGCTACGGCGCGACTTTCTGGACCTTCCCGGCGGCGGCCGGCCTGCCCGCCGACGCCTATATCGCCCAAGGCAATCGCGGCCAGTATCTGGCGATCGTCCCGTCGCGCCGGATCGTGATCGTCCGCCGAGGCTATGACGGTCCCGGCACCGCCTTCGACCCCGCTCCCTTCGTTCGCGACGTGCTCGCCGCCCTGCGCTGACGGAACCCCGGCCAACGCCCGTCATTATCCCCGGGAGCGGCGCGCGGCCGCTCGCAACAGGGGACGAGCGCATGTACCGCAACGATGCCGGAGACGGCGATTACTGGCAGGACCAGCTGATGTTCTGGGGGCCGAGGATCCTCGCCGCCATTGCCATCCTCATCATCGCCTGGCTGCTGGCGCGCGCCGCGAAATGGGCGATCGCCAAGGTCGTCGACCGCGTGCCGGCGCTTCGGAAGCATTACGAGGCCGAGCCGGGCAAGACGCTCGGCAGCCTGATCGGCGACATCGTCTTCTGGCTGATACTCCTCATCGGCATCATGCTGGCCTTGCAGCCGCTTCAGCTCGGCGGCGTGCTCGATCCGGTGCGCCAGCTCACCACCAACGCCCTGGCCTTCATCCCCAACGTGGTCGGCGCGGGCCTCATCTTCTTCATCGGACTGATCGTCGCGCGCATCGTCCGGCGCCTGGTCGAAGGCTCGCTTCTCGCCGCCAATGCCGACGGCTGGCTGCGCAGGACCGGCCTTTCCGAAACCGCCGGCACCGCCCCCGCCACGGCCGCGGGGGCGCCGGCGGCTCCGGGCAGCCGCACGTCGATCAGCAAATCGGTTGGAATGATCGTCTTCTTCCTGATCATGATCCCGGTGACCATCTCCGCGCTCGAGGCGCTCCGCATCCAGGCGATTTCGGGCCCCGCGACGCAGATGCTGCGCACCATCCTCGATTCGATCCCGAACATCCTCGGCGCCCTGATCCTGCTCGCCATCGGCTATTTCGTCGGGAAGCTCGCCAAACAGGCCATCGAGCAGCTCCTCCCCTCGATGGGCTTCGACCGCTCGGTCAGCGCGTTCGGAATCTCGAAGGGCGAGGGGAGTCCGTCGCGCACGGTCGGCACGGTGGTGATGATCGCGATCCTCATCTTCTTCGCGATCAAGGCCGCCGAGCTGCTGCAGTCGCCGCTGATCGCCGCGATGCTGGCGCAGATCCTGGAGCTCGGCAGCAGGGTCCTGTTCGGAGTGGTGATCATCCTCGGCGGAGTCGGAATCGCCCGCATCGTCTCGAATCTCGTCAGCGGCGCCGGTACCGAGAACTGGCTGCCGGTCATGCTGAAATGGTCGATCATAGCGCTCGCCGTCGCCATGGGCCTGACCTTCATGCAGCTTGGTCAGGAGATCGTGATCATCGCCTTCACGGCGATCATCGGCTCGGCCGCGGTCGCGTCGGCTCTCGCCTTCGGCCTCGGCGGCCGGCCCACCGCGCACAAGCTGCTCGAGCGCTGGACGGAATCGAACCAGCCGCCGCCGCCGCCGGCGCGGCCGCGGGCGCCGAAGGCTCCGGCCGCGCCCGACGAAGACCAGCCGCCGCTGGTTTGACCGGGTTCGAGCGCTTCGCCGCGATCGACTGGTCGGGCGCCAAGGGCCGGCGTCACAAGGGAATCGCCGTCGCCGTCGCGGAAGCGGGGGCGGCGGCCCCGCGGCTGGTCCGCCCCGATCATGTCTGGTCGCGGACCGGGGTGCTGGAATGGCTGCTCGCCGAGGCGGCGGCGGCGCCGACCCTGTTCGGCTTCGACTTCAGCTTCGCGCCCCCGATCGCGGAAAGAGGAGAATATCTGCCCGGAGAAGCGAACGTCCCCGCCACCGCGCGCGAATTCTGGGCCTATGTCGATGGCTGCAGCGACGACGAGGATCTCGGCGCGGCGAGCTTTCTCGAGCGCGCCCACCGCCGCCATTTCTATTTCGGAATCGCCGACGGCGTGAAATCGGAATTCATGCATTTCCGCCAATGCGACGCGCGGCTGAATGCACAGGGCGGGCGAAAGACCGCCAGCGCCTACGACGCCATCGGCGCCGCCCAGGTCGCCAAAGCCAGCTTTTCCGGCATGCGGCTGCTCCATCACCTCGACGGCAGGGTGGCGGTGTGGCCGATGGACGGGCTGCCGGAGCATGGCAGCGCGGTGGTCGAAATCTACACCCGCATCTATCTGCGCCGCGCCGGCCTGAGCGGAACCAAGCTGCGCTCGCGAGCCGATCTCGATCGGGCGCTCGCCGGCCTCGGCAGCCGTCCGTCGCGGCTGCGTTTCGAGCCGAACGACCACCAGACCGACGCCATGGTGACCGCCGCCGGCATGCGCGCTCTCGCCGCGTCGGAGCGGCGCGCCTTCGCCCCTGAAGGCCTCACGCCCGAGCTCGCCCGCACCGAAGGCTGGACCTTCGGGATATTGTGAACCCCTCTCCCTGCAGCGGAGAGGGGTTGGAGCATGATCGCTTCAGGTTGATCTGCCCCGCTCATCCTGAGTAGCCGTCGAGCTTGTCGAAACGAAGGCCCGTATCGAAGGACGGTCCTTCGATACGGGCCTTCGCCCTCGCTCAGTCCCTGCTCAGGATGAGCGGTTCAGTGAAAACCGATCAGCTCTAGTCGGCCGACAGCTTCCCCACCGGCGCCGTCCCCGTCTTCGGCATCCTTGCCTCGAGCGGCTTCAGCCAGGCGTCGACGCGACTGCCGATGCTCACCTGCGGATAGGAGGGCTCGTATCGCTTCGCCGCTTCCCATTCCGCGACCAGCTTGAGTGCTTCCGCCGAGGCCGCCGCCAGCGGCTGCGGCTTGCGCAGCGCCCGGTTGATCATGGCGTCGCCGAAGAAGGTCCAGTCGTTGTCGGCCGCGCAGCCGAACGAAGCCCGGCTCGCGGAGGCGGCGGTGAACAGGGCCGTGGTGTCGCTCCACAAGGCGGGCACGAACATGCCGGAATAGCAGGCGGACAGGATCAGGAGGCGGTTGCGCAGCCGCAGCTCGCCGAGCAGGGCGGCGAGGCGGGCAGGGGTCAGCACGCCATAGCCCTCGTCGCCGTCATGATAGGTGATGCCGTAAGGGGCGCCGTGGCTGGTCGAGTAGAGCACCAGCACATCCTCGTCCCCATCCATCAGCTCGGCGACCCGCGCGAGCGCGAGGTTGAGCGCGTGGAGCGATCCCTTCGGCGCGGCGCCGGCGCTCCCGCCGTCGCCGCCGGCGAGCACCAGGGTCCGGCCGGCGGCGTCGAACCGGCGCGACAGCACCTTGCCGGCCTCGCGCGCCTCCCGCCCGAACACGGCATCGCTGTCGAGCGCGACGACGACCACATAGGCGTCGACCACCCCCCGCCGTTGCGGCGCCAGCCCGGCGAGAGCGCTGGTCAGGCGCCGATGCTCGGCCAGCTCGGAGCGGGCGGAGCGGCCGCGCTCGAGGTTGGGGCCGAGGTCGAGGCTGGCGCTCATCTCGGCCGGGTTGGAGCCCGAGACCAGGGCGGGCCACTTCTGCTTATGCTGCGGCGGCGCCTCCGCCGGCAGCGCCGACGCCGGCGTAAGCGCAAGGGCCGCGGCCATGGCGCCTGGGAAATGGCTGGAGAAATGCACTCGATCCCCCCTTCAGCTCGAGACGGCTACTCTCGCCCGGGCGGGCGGGCGGGGTCAACGGGCTGATGGATTGGGCTGGACCTCGGGCCGCTTATCACCCATTTGAGCCACGGGCCGGGTTAGCTCAGCTGGTAGAGCAACCGCCTTGTAAGCGGTAGGTCGTCCGTTCGAGTCGGACACTCGGCACCATCCCGTGTCCGCCGGATCGATTTCGGTCCGAAAAGGTGTTAAAGGCCCGCGGCCCTCGCGGGCCATAGCCGATGGTTTGACTGCCATACCTCAACATTCTATCCCTCCGGGGGCTTCGCGCGATCGAAAGGTGGAGTGAATTTGCCGGTCTCCGTCGTCAGCAACCTTAGAGCCGCGCATCGTCAGGATGGGCTTGCCGTCGTGCAGGACTTCGTGACGTCGGCGCCGAGGGCCTCGAGCATGGCGGAGCTGCGCTCCCTCATCGAGGCCGCGGTTCGCGAGCTGGGCTTCGATCATTTCGCCATCATCCATCATGTCAGCTTCGGCACGCCGGAGGGCGAAAACGTCCGACTGACCAACTATCCGGTCGAATGGGTGGGCCATGTCAGGGAGCAGTCCAAGCTTCCCGATCCGGTGGTGAGGGCCGCGGAGCGCATGTCGAGCGGATTCAAGTGGGACCAGCTGGAGTCATTGCTCGACATGACGCCCGCCGAAATCGAATATATGGCGCAGGCGGCACGGTTCGGGATTGCCCAGGGCTATACCGTGCCGAACCATGTTCCGGGCGAAACCTTCGGATCCTGCAATTTCGCCGTGGGGAAGGACCGTCCCTTTCCCGATTCGAGCGTCTCGGCCGCCCAGGCCCTGGGCAGCTTCGCGTTCGAAGCGGCGCGTCGTCTGGTCAAGAAGCGGCCCGGCGAAATTTACCTTCGGCCCTCCCCGCTCTCGGACCGCCAGCGCGAGTGCCTGTTGTTCGTGGCTCGCGGCAAGAGCGACTCGGTGATCGCCCAGCTGCTCGACATCCGGCCGAAGACGGTGAACGAGCATATCGAGGCCGCCAAGCGGCGCTATTCCGTAGCGACTCGCTCGCAGCTGCTCGTGCGGGCCCTCTTCCGAAGCGAGATCTGCTTTTCGGAAGTCATCGACTAGGCAGTGTGGACTCTTGGGATTCCCATTGGGTGTAAAGTCTGATTCAAGACTGTCTTTTGGAGGCAGTCATGGGTGCATTGGATCGGCTCATCCTTCGCGACGACCAGTGGGAGCGGATATCG
>Ga0196965_1000666_pt1 | contig 17117 bp, 18 predicted proteins | sample S1_20metaG_FD_148668 | JGI IMG/M metagenome (GOLD analysis project Ga0196965, IMG submission 148668) | Soil microbial communities from Anza Borrego desert, Southern California, United States - S1_20 | ecosystem: Environmental > Terrestrial > Soil > Desert | place: USA: California | collected... | reverse complement strand
CCATGTTCCCGGAAGCCTTTCCGGGGCCGCTCGGCGTGTCGCTGATCGGTTCGGCGTGGCGGGAGCGGGGGCTGTGGAGCCTCGAAACCCTTGACATTCGGGGCTTCAGCGAGGATAGGCGCGGCTTCCTGGACGACACCCCCGCGGGTGGCGGACCGGGAGCCGTGCTCAAGGCGGACGTGGTGGCGAGGGCGCTGGACAGCGTATCCGGACCGGCGCGGCCGCTTTTGTACATGAGCGCCCGGGGTCGGCCCCTGACCCAGGCGCGCGTCAAGGAATGGGCGAAGGCGGACGGGATCACCGTCCTCTGCGGCCGCTTCGAGGGGGTGGATCAGCGGGTGCTCGACGCCCGCGGGTTCGAGGAGGTCTCCGTCGGAGACGCGGTGCTCGCCGGCGGCGAGGCGGCGGCGATGGTGGTGATCGAGGCGTGCCTACGACTGATCCCCGGGGTGCTGGGCCAGGCCGAAAGCCTGAGTTCAGAGAGCTTCGAGGACGGACTTCTGGAGCATCCGCAGTACACGCGACCGCGGACGTTCGAGGGGCTGGAGATTCCCGAGGTGCTTCTGTCGGGCGACCACAAGAAGGTCGCACAATGGCGCGAAGAGCAGCGGGAGAAGACGACGCGGGAGCGGCGGCCGGACCTCTGGGCGGCGCATCTGCAAAAGACGACCCATGCGGGGTTCGACCCCGCCAAATCACAGGTAAAGAGCGCAAAAGCTCGAGGAGAATAGAATGAACATCCTGCAGACCCTGGCGGCTGAAGAGAAAGCCCGCCTGATCGAGAAGCGCGCCATCCCCGACTTCCAGCCCGGCGACACGCTGCGCGTCATGGTCAAGATCAAGGAAGGCGAGCGCGAACGCATCCAGGCCTTCGAGGGCGTCTGCATCGCCCGCGCCGGCGGCGGGATCAATGAGAATTTCACCGTGCGGAAGATCAGCTTCGGCGAGGGCGTCGAGCGCGTCTTCCCGCTGATGTCGCCGAACATCGACGCCATTGAAGTGAAGCGTCGCGGCGTCGTGCGGCGCGCCAAGCTGTATTACCTGCGTGATCGCCGCGGCAAGTCGGCCCGGATCGCCGAGAAGCAGACCGTCCGCGCGCCCAAGGGCGTGGTGGTGCCGGAGACCGGAAAGGCCGAGACCCCGGCCGCCGACACCGAGGCCTGAGCCGCCTCAGACTGCCGAAATGAAAGGCCCCGGCGGAGACGCCGGGGCCTTTTTCAATGGGGATACAGCCGGCTGTCCGCGTCGCGCCGGCCTTCAAGGCTGTGGCGCAACTCGTGCAAGTCCTCGCCGCCGCCCTCGACACGGGCCCAGGCGCGACGGATGGTCTCGCGGGTGGTGGCCGAAATCTGGCTGTCGTCCAAGGCCTTCTCAAACCGCGCCCGCAGCGCCTCCTCGGCGGTTGCCGCCGCTCCTATCATGCCGGCCTCGTCACGCATCAGGGCGTGCTTGACGTCGGCGAAGGCGCGTTGGGCCTTGGCCAGGATGGAGCCGTCCGCCGCGGGGTCTCCACCCAGCGCCCGGACGGTGGACTGTAATTCCTCGGCGACCCGCTGACGTTCGAAGCTGCGTCGTCCGAACAGATCGCGACGACCGGGTTCATCCGCTTCGGTGGAAGCCTCGCGATAGCCGTCGGCGCTGTCGATCGAGGTCTGGATCAGGCTGTTCAGGACGTGGATATCGTGGCGATTGGCGTTGGACATGACGGGATTCCCGCGTGTTCTCTGCCGATTAAACCCCCACGGCGCCGCCTTGGTTGCCTGATCAGCCGCCCTGCAGTCCGCGGCAACGCTCGGTGAAGGCCGGCAGGGCCGCGGGCTGCATCGCGCGCAACGGACCGACGGACTGGGCGCCGTAGACGGCGCGGACCGGCTCTCCCCGCGCGAGCCTGTCGATCAGGTCCGGATCCAACGGCCCGCCGCCGGCCACGCCGGGCCCCGGCGCTTCGAGGTCAGCCGCATGGGCGAAGGCCTCTTCGCCCGCGCCGATGGTCAGCCGGTCCTCGCTGGCGATCACTTCAAAGCCCGGCACGGTGATCCGGAACGCGGGCGCGTCGGCGGCGCAGGCCAGGGTCAGGCGCTCCGCTCCCGAGGCGTCGACATACGCCATGTGTTCCGGCGCCGCCGGCGGCGCAACGAGGGGCGGCTTCGAAGGGATCGGCAGCGGCTCCACCGGTTCGGTCGGGGCGGACGCCTCGTCCCGGCCGCAGGCGGCCAGGCCCAGCAGGGCGACGGTCAGCAGGACGGTTCGCATTTTCGGCTCCTCTCAGAGTTTAGTGCGCAGCGACCACAGCTCGGGGAAGCAGCGGCGCTGCAGGGTCTCCGTCAGATAGGCCACGCCCTCGGTGCCGCCGGTGCCGCGTCTCCGGCCGATGATGCGCTCGACGGTGACCACGTGCTTGTGCCGCCAGGTCAGCAGGGCGTCGTCCAGATCGACCAGCTTTTCCGCCAACTGGTAAAACGGCCACCAGCGGGCGGTGTCGCGGTAGACCTCCAGCCACGCCGCTTCGACGCCTTCGGACGGCTCCCACGGGCGGCTAACGTCGCGGTTCAGGACCTCTGCCGGCACCGGCAGGCCGGCGGCGGCCAGCTGGGCCAGGGCGTCGTCGTAAAGGCTGGGGGCGGCGAGGGCCGCCTTCAACGCCGCGTGGGCGGCGGGGCGCTCCTCGTGGAAACGCAGGAAACGCTCATCCTTCAGGCCCAGCATGTATTCGAAGCGGCGGAACTGGTCGCTCTGGAAGCCAGAAGACGAGCCGAGCACGCCGCGGAAACGCAGGTAATCGGCCGGCGTCATGGTGGCGAGGATGTCCCAGCTCATGGTCATCACCGCCTGAATGCGGCTGACCCGCGCCAACCCCTTGTAGGCCGGGACCAGATCGCCGGCGCGGACCTGGGCCTGGGCCTGGGCCACCTCGTGCAGGATCTGCTTGAGCCACAGCTCCTTGGTCTGGTGGATGATGACGAACAGCATCTCGTCGTGCTCGTCCGACAGCGGATGCTGAGCCGCCAGCAGGTCGTCGAGCGCGAGATAGCCGGCGTAGGTGATGGTCGAGGCGGGCGTGTCGGTCATGCGCGACCTATCGCCCGTGCCGGGGCTCGGCTCAAGGCTTGTCCGGCTTCTCGATATCGGCGCTGCCGGAACGATCTGCGCGCTCGTCCCAGCCTTCGCGGTCGGAACGGAAGGCCAGCGCCATCAGAACCCAGGCCAGGGCGATCGTGCCCGCCACGCCCAACGACAGGGCGACGAGACCGTGGATGGGCATGGGGCCGCCGCCGATGGCGTCCCAGGCCAGGCTGATGCCGACGACCGACGCGACAGCGACGCCGGCCACGATGAGAAAGATGCGGAAACGGGTCATGACGTAATCCTACGCCGGTCGCGGCATGGGACGCACCTCCGTAAAACTACGCGGCCGGTCAGTGGGCGGCGGCGCCGGGCAGATGGCTCTTGTCGTGCTTGCCGACCCGACCGACAAGCGTTCGCGCCGCCTCATTCATGCCGACGACGTCGACCTCCGCGCCCTGCCGGCGGTACCGGAACACCACCTTGTCGACGGCGGCGACGCCGGTCAGATCCCACAGATGCGCCCCGGTCATGTCGATCTCGACCCGGGTTGGCTGTCCATGGTGTTCGAAAGCGGCGGCGAAGACGTCGGCCGAGGCGAAGAACAGGTTGCCCGTGACCCGGTAGCGCAGGACGCCGTCCTCCGGCGTCTCGACCGCCTCGACCACGATGGTCTTGCCCACCTTGCGCATGAAGAAGATGGCCGACAGGACGACGCCCAGCACCACGCCCTTGGACAGGTCATGGGTGGCGACCACGGTGACCGTGGTGGCGACCATGACGATCGAGGACTGCAGCGGCGTCGAGCGCAGGTTGACGATCGACTTCCAGTCAAAGGTGCCGACCGAGACCATGATCATCACCGCCACCAGCGCGGCCATCGGAATGCGCGCCACCCAGTCCTGCAGCACCAGGATCAGGAACAGCAGGAACAGGCCGGCCCACAGGGTCGACAGCCGCCCCCGCGCGCCCGAGGTCACGTTGATGATCGACTGGCCGATCATGGCGCAGCCGGCCATGCCGCCGAACAGGGGCGACAGGATGTTGGCGATGCCCTGCCCGCGCGTTTCACGGTCCTTGTCCGACGGCGTGTCGGTGATGTCGTCCAGCAGGTTGGCGGTGAGCAGGCTTTCCAGCAGGCCGACAAAGGCCAGGGTGGCGGCGACCGGACCGATGATGGTCAGGGTTTCCCAGGTCAGGGGCACATTGGGGATCTGGAAGAACGGCAGGGCGGACGGCATCTCGCCCATGTCCCCGACGGTGCGCACGTCGACGCCGGTCCAGATCACGAAGCCGCTGAGCAGAACGATGGCGACCAGCGGCGACGGCACGGCCTTGGTGATGCGCGGGAGGCCGTAGATGATCGCCAGGGCGGCGCCGACGAGGGCGAAGGTCTGCCAGTTCGCGCCGATCAGCTCCGGCATCTGGGCGAGGAAGATCAGGATGGCCAGTGAGTTGACGAAGCCGGTCATCACGCTGCGCGAGACGAATTTGATGTAGCGGCCCAGCTTGAGCAGGCCGACGCCGATCTGGATGACGCCGCACAGCAGGGAGGCGGCGAACAGGTATTCGAGGCCGTGGTCGCGGACCAGGGTGACCATGACCAGGGCCATGGCGCCGGTGGCGGCGCTGATCATCGCGGGACGGCCGCCGACGAAGGCGATGGTCACGGCGATGACGAAACTGGCGTAGAGGCCGACGGCGGGGTCGACGCCGGCAATGATCGAGAAGGCGATGGCCTCGGGAATCAGGGCGAGGGCGACGACCGTGCCGGCCAGCAGGTCGCGGCGGGGATTGGCGAGCCATTGCTGGCGCGCCGAGGCGAAGACGGACATGGAAACAGACTGACGCTTGCGCGGGGCCGGCGCCACGGCCGAACCCGCTCAGGTTTCCCGGGGGATCGGCGCCCGGGGTAGCCACCCGGTCGCGCCGGGTCCTTGAGGACGGCGCTTTTGCGTCATCCGTCCGCCCCGATCAACCCCGGAGGGTCAGGCGGCGTGGCGGATGGAAACCGCCATGCCCTCGGCGGACTCAACCCGCATGCGGGCGTCCAGCTGTTTGACCAGCGCCTCGACGATGGCGGTCCCAAGACCGCCATGGGCGAGCGGCACGGCGGTTTCGGCCGCGCCTACGCCATTGTCGCTGACAGTCAGGTTCCAACCCGCGGCGGTGCTGTCGAAACCGATCCGTATCCGGGCGTCGGGGCGAGAACCGGGGAAGGCGTATTTGATGGCGTTGATGACCAGTTCGGTGACGATCAGGCCCATGCTGACGGCCTTGTCCGAGCCGATCCGGCCCGGGTCGGCGGTCACCTCGATGGCGATGGGGTGGCTGTCGCCGATCATGGAGGCCGCGAGGCTGGCGCACAGCTTGGTCAGGTAGGGGCCGACCTCGATCTGATCGAGATCACCGGAGGCATGAAGGTGGGCCTGGACCTCCGCCACAGAGAGCACCCGCTGGTGCGCATCCTTGAGATGCAGGCGGGTTTCCTCGGAATTCACGGCGCGGGCCCTGATCATCAGGATACTGGCGATGATCTGCAGGCTGTTGGCCACGCGATGCTGCATTTCCTGCAGCAGGACCTGCTTCTGGCGCAGGAGCTCTTCGGTGTGTTCGAGCAGGTTGGCGAGGTCTCGTTCGACAGCCCGGCGCGCAGTGATGTCGGTGAAGGCCAGCAGAATGGTGATGTTCGGACTGGTCTCGTAGATCACCTTGCGGGCGTTGAGGAGCATGGTGCGGCGGCCGACCCCGGGGAAGTCGTGGTCGACCTCGAACCCGTCCATGGCGGTCTTTTCAGGGATGATGGTCTCTAGCAGCAGGCGCAGGGCCGGGATGTTCCACTGGCCGTCGCCCAGGTCGTAGAGCAGGCAGCCCATGGTGTGTTCGGGATCGACCCGGAATATCTCGTAGAAGGCGCGACTGGCGGCGAGGACGCGCAGGCCGCCGTCGAGGACGATCAGCGGCTCATGGATGGTGTCCACGATCGCCTGAGCGAGCGTCTGGGCATCCTCGATCGCGGGGATCGTGGTCGGCAGGACGGAAGGGCAGTCCGGCGCAGGCGCGTGAAAGGACGGCCGACAGGACACCTATGACACATGCGGCGGCATTGGGAAAATAAGTCGCAAACCCCACTTAGCTGGGCCGGGCCGCATAGCGGTCTTGCCACTCGGCCTGATGGGCCAGACCGCGCCAGTGAGAGGCCATGCTGGTCCATTCGGCGCGCAGGCGCGGTTCTGGGGCGCGCGCCGCAAAGGCGTCCATTCGCGTCGCCATGGCCATACATTCTGAAGCGGTTCGCATAGGTTTTCCGGTGACGGCCGGACGAAAACCGGCCGCAGGGAAAACCCGGCGGGCGCGTAAAGGCTCCGCCGAAACCTAGCGCTGCACCCACTGGCCCTGGGCGTTGCGGTACCACTGGCCCGAGCTGATCCGCGGCAGGACGATGGTCTCGAAGGCGCGGGCGGCGGCGACCTCGGCGGTCGTGCCGGCGGCCTGGGCGCTGCGGGCGTAGGCCTCGCGGCGGCCGTTGTTGGTGACGGTGACCGCCTGGGTCAGGGCCGGGTCGGGCGAGGCCTGGCGAAAGCCGAGATAGCCGTCGGCCTGTTCGCCAACGGTCCCCTGCGCCTTGGCGGCGTCGATCATCGCCTTCTGCTGCGAGGTTTGCGCGAAGGCGGCCCCGGCGGCGACGCCCAGGGCGGCGACAGCGGCGGTGATGACGAAGAGCTTGCGGAAGGACATCATCGGAAGCGGCTTTCGCATCAGAACAGGTTCGGGTTCTCGGCGAGGAGGTCCTGAAGCTCCTTGTCGAGACGGACGCGGACGTCGGCGTCCAGCTTGGCGTAGATCTGGATCGGGTCGACCTGCAGCCGGACCGTGGGCGTGCAGGCGCCCGCTCCGACGGCGGCGATAAAGCCGATCAGGGCGAGACGTGCGCGGATCCGGGTCATGGCGGGGTGTCTCCGGTATTGATCTGCAGCGATTTAACGCGGCGCAGGGTGAATGGGTTCTGAACGGCCAAGGCGGCCCGATCAAGGCCTTGGGATGGGCGCCGTCGGGGACGGCGCGGCGGCATCGGCAGACGGTTGTCCGCCGCGCGCCCGGTTCAGCTCCAGCAGGTCGCCGATCAACTGGTTCAGATTGAGCGTGGTGTCGAGGGTCAGATCGATGCTGGTGCCTGACGGCAGGGGCAGTTCGCGATTGAGGAACTCGCGGCTGATGAACTCGGAGATGGGGATACGCAGTTCTTGGTGCTGCGGCGGATCGTGGCGGCCGCGGATGTGGAACAGCATGCCGATGCGGCCCTCGTCGAGGCTGTTCACCTCGGCCGAGAGGATGTCGAACGACAGGTTTTCCATGGCCTGGTAGGCCAGGTCCTGGACCGTGTTCGGCGGCACCGCCTCGCCACCGCCGCCGGCTTCCAGGCCGCTGAGCGCCTCGCGCTGGATCGACAGACGGCCCGGCTGGATGGCGGCCAGGGTTCCGCCGGTGATGCGGACTCCGGAGACCGGATCGGAGGTGAACGGAAGGCGGCCCGAGACCACGGCGTCCAGCATCACCGAATCGGCGAAGCCGGAAGACCCGATGACCTCGCCGAGTTGGACGTTCTCCAGCACGATGACGCCGCTGAACGGCTGACTGCGGTCCAGCGGCAGGGTGAGGGGCTCGATCCGGATGACTCCGCCGCCGACCGCCAGTTCGCCGCCCTCGATGGCGATCGCCGCCTTGTCGATGGCGAAGGTCACGTCGAGGTCGGTCAGGGCCGTGACGGACTCCAGCCGGTCGGCGGTCAGGCGCTGCCCCGGAGCGGTGACCAGCGGCGCGAGGCTGATGAAGTCGATGGCGCCGCTCAGACCCTCCACCGGGCCGGCTGGGCTGACGAAGTCCAGATCCGGAATGGTGAGCCGGCCGGAGCTGGAGCCCTCGGCGTCAGCCAGCCAGTCGACCCGCCCACTGAAAGCGACCGAACCGACTGCGGGCGAACCGACGAAGTCGCCGGCTAGCGGGCTGAGATCGGCCGGCTGCAGGCCGCCCTCGGCGAAGATGAGGGAGGGGGCGTCGATGGTCAGACCGCCCGCGCCGGACCCGCCGTCGTGCGCCAGACCGAGCCGGCCGAGCCCTGTCCCCTGGCGCGACAGGTCGAAGGCGCCGGTCCAGTCCTCGTTCGCCAGGCGGGCCGATCCGGACGCCTTCAGCGGGTTGAAGCGCAGCGGCGTGGTGGCGTCCTCGACCATGACGCTGTCGATCCGGGTCTCGAGGCCGAGCCCGGCGGCTCCGCCCGTCGCCGCGATCCGGCCGCCGGCGTCGCGGAAGTGCAGCGCCAGGAACGGAGCCGAGGCCTGAACGCCGGCTAGGGCGGCGTCGGCCCGCCAGCGACCGTCCGCGATACTGACCAACGGCCGATCGACTGGACAGGCGCGGCCGGACAGGTCGACGACATCGTTCTCACCCAGTTCCAGCCGTTCGACGGCGACCGGCGCGCACCCGGCCGCGACATATGTGATGCGGCCGTTCGAGGAGACCAGCCGCCCGCGGGTCTCGAGCGCGACGCCCCGGGCGAGGTCGAAATCAAGGGCGGCGCGGCCGTCGAGGTCGGCGGTGAAGCCGTCGGGCGTCAGTCGCCAGGCCGGCACGGCGAAGGCGGCCTCGGGCAGACCGCGGCCGCGGGTGGCGGTCAGGACAAGAGCTCCGCCGCCGGCCTGCCCCGGAGCGGCCGCGAAGACCGGCCCGACGGCCGGACCGAGCGTCAGGACGCCGCCGTTGGCCGGCCGCAGGGTGGCGGGCCGGGCGAGCGTCACGCGAGTTCCGCCGCTTCCGGAGGTCAGGGCGAAGCCGGGAATATCGACCGCAAAGTCGGCCAACGCCCGCTTCATCTCGGCCAGATCGGCGGTGTCATCCCGCGCCGCGGGCCCGAACAGCGGCCATGCCCCCCGCGCCGCGCGCAGCCTGCCCGAGAGGTTGATACGCAGTCCGCCGTCGGAGACGAGCTCAAGGCCGGCCGAGCCGCGCGTCCCGGCCATCGACAGGTCACCCCAGGCGATGCGGTCGGCGTTCAGCGCGACCGGACCGGTCACCTCCCATGCGGCCTCGCGCCCGCCGGCGGTCAGGCCGCTGGAGGCCAGCGCCACGCCGGCGCCGTCCAGCCCGGCGCCTGACGCGCGCGCGGCCGAGATGCGGGCGGGACCCTCGATGCGCCAGCGGAAGCCGCCCTCGTCGCGGGACAACACGGCCCGGCCGTCGTTCCAGCGGGCGGCGAAGGCCGTCGCGGCGAGGTCCGGGCCAGCCAGCCGGGCGGCGCGCAGATCGGCGTCGGCCGCGCCCTCGATGCGGAAGCGTTCGAGCCAACCGGTGGTCTGGCCATCGAAAGTCAGGCGGACAGAGGCGTCGCGGGCCGAGGCGTCTCCGGCCGACAGACGCGTGGCGACAAGGCCGGCGTCCAGTCGCGCCCGTCCATCGCCACGGTGACGTTTCAAATCGGGATAGGGCAGGTTCCCGGTCAGCGTCAGCCGGGTTCCTGATCCCGCAAGGCCGGGCAGGACCGCTTGCTCGGCCGAGGCCGTGGCGCTCACCGCCATCCGATCACCGGTGGTGTTGACGCTCACCGTTGCAGAGAGCGCCCGCGCCTCGATCTCGCCGCTCTTCAGGTCGGCGGCGGGCATGCGGGCGCTCAACCGGACCAGCTTGCCGTCGGCGACGCGGGCGTCGCCGAGGATGGCGACCGGACCGTATTCGGTGTCCAGCCGGACCCGAGCCTGCTCGATCAGCACCAGCGGCCCCCGCGCGTCCGGACGCGGCGGCCGGCCCATGAACCGCTCGACCAGCGGATCAAGCGAGCCGAGCGAGAGTTCGCCCTCCCGGAACGAGGCCCTCAGCACTGGCCGGAGGAGGCGGATGCGGCTGGGGGTGATCCCGAGGCCGGCCTTCGACCATGGCGCGCCGATGGCGTAGTCGACCTCGACCCGCTCAACCACCACGTCGGGATCGCGCGGATCGCCGATGCGGATGCGGGCGACCAGACCGTCGAGCTCGACCCGTTCGATGTCCAGGTCGGCCGGAACGCCCTGCCGCTCGAGCCAGCCGACCAGCACCTGGCGGGTGGCGGCGCGGCGGTTCAGATATAGAAGAGCGACCAGCACCAGCAGGACGCAAGCGATCACGCCGGCGGCAAGCAACAGGCGCCGGCCTGCACTTCGCCCTCGCCCCGACGGGCGCGGCTCGGGGGCGGCGGCGGCGATCATGCCTTGACCTGGGCGATGAACAAACCGGACTCCTGGAACAGCACAGCAGGCGTGGCTACGGAAACACAGTACAGTGGCGCTTCCGCCACTTTGAATGCAGTGGTGACGACATCAAGGCGGAACGACGCGTTGGGTCCGATTACCTCAACGGAACGTCGCCAATACACTGTTCCCTCTCTACGATATGCTGGAGCCTCACAAAGGCTTTACCGCTGGTAACGGTCCCGGTTAACGGTCTGTAACGAACTACCTTCCCATGATGGGACGGACGGGTTATACGGCCTGTCTCGCGTCGGGGGCCTCTTCGGGCGCGGTTCTTGCTTTGTCAGTAGCTTGGGCGCCGGATGGCGTCGTCAGTTTTCGGGGACCGATGGCTCAGTTCGATCCACGTCGCCAACCGATGCGTCTCGCGCCTCACGCCCTTACGGCGGTCGCAGCGCTCTCGGTGGCCCTCCTTGCCGGACGTGTATACCAGCCCGCCAAGGCTGAAGAAGTTCCCGCCCTGACTCCCGCCCAGATGGCGGTCATCGAAGCCAAGGCCTTCGCCGCCGCCGGTACGCCCGCCGGCCTGACGGCTCCTGAAGCGATAGAAGTCCTGATCCGCCGCGGCGAGACCTTCGAGGACGCCGTGCGCCGCACCGGCATCGCCGCCGAGGAAGCCTCCGCCATCGCCGCCACCCTTTCCAACGCCATGGACATGAGCGCGATCCGCGCCGGCCTCCGGTTCGAGACCGCCATCGCCAAGCCGCGCGGCGGCCGCGGCGATCCGCGCCTGATCGGCCTGACCATGCGTACGGGTCCGGCCAGCCAGGTGACCGTGTCGCGCACCTTCGACGGCGCCCTGCGCCTGCGCGAGCTCGAAGAGAAGGTCAGCCATGAGATCGTCGTCCTGAACGGCAAGGTGGAGGGTTCGCTGTCCGCTTCGGCCCGGCGCGAAGGCGTGCCGGCCGCCGTACGGCGCAAGGCCGGCCAGCTGTTTTCGCACAAGTTCGACATGGACCGCGACATCCGCGCCTCGGACGACTTCACCTATGTCTACGGGCGCACGGTGACCGAGAACGGCCGCACCATCGGCACTGACGGTCTGCTTTACGCCGAGCTCAAGGGCGTCGCCTTCTACCGCTTCCAGCCCGCGGGGGCGAAGGAAGCCCAGTATTTCGACGCCACCGGCAAGAACACCCGCTCGGCCTTCATGCGCACGCCGCTGGAACGCGGCTTCCGCGTCTCGTCGTCGTTCGGCTTCCGCCGTCACCCGATCGCCGGCTATCGCCGGATGCACCAGGGCATCGACTTCGCCGCCGGCACCGGGACGCCGGTCGTCGCCCCCGCCGACGGCGTGGTCGTCGAGGCCCGGCGCTGGGGCGGCTACGGCAACTGGCTGCGCATCCGCCATTCGAACGGCCTCGAGACCGGCTACGGTCACCTGTCGCGCTACGCGTCGGGCATGCGCGCCGGCCAGCGGGTCCGTCAGGGCCAGGTTGTGGCCTATGTCGGCTCGACCGGCGCCTCGACCGGTCCGCACCTGCACTATGAGATCTGGCGCGGCGGCCGGCGGATCAATCCGGCCGGCGTGAAGACCACCGAGGGCGTCGTCCTGTCGGGCGCCGATCTGGTCGCCTTCCGCGCCGAAAAGGCCCGCATCGACCGCATCATCGCCGCCGGCGGCGAGCGCCGTCCGCAGGTCCAGCGCGCCAGCACGGATGGCCTCCGCCCCGCCCGGGGCTAATTCCGGACTTCAACCACCCGCCTGCGCCGCCGCGATCAGGGCGGCGTCGATGACCCGCGCGCGCCCGGCCGCCTCGCGCCGTGACAGACGTTTCGCGTAGGCCTTAGGCGTCGCGATCGGGCGGGGTCCTGAGTTCGGGCGACTTCATAGTCGTGCCAAAGTTCAGCACCACGGTGCGGAAGAGCGGCCGACCTGGATCATCTGGGCCTCCCTCGTGTTTTACCGGGCCAGACCAGACCGGCGACGTAATGGAACATAGACGAAACGTTCTGAAGGGAGTGGCGGGCGGCGCCATCCTGTGGGCGGCCTTGGACGCTCCGGCGCGGGCGCATACGCCGTTCCAGTCGTCGAGGATCACCGTCGAAACGCGCGGCGATGGGCCGGACCTGATCCTGATCCCGGGGCTCGCCTCGACTTCAGCGGTATGGGCTCGCGTCGTCCCGCGCCTCGCCGGCCAGCGCCTGCATCTGGTGTCCGTGCGCGGCTTCGGCGAACTGCCCCCCGCGGCCAACAGGGAGGGAGCCATCATGGGAGCGGTGGCGGGCGAGGTGCGCCGCTACATCGCCGAAGCCAGTCTGGATCGGCCCGCGATCATCGGCCATTCGATGGGCGGGCAGATCGCGCTGCGGGTCGCGGCCGACGCCCCGGACCGGGTCGGTCGACTAATGACCGTCGACGCCTCGCCCTTCTTCCCGGCCCTGATCAGTCCCGGCGCGACCGTCGGGGACGTCGAGCCAATCGCCCAGGTCGCCTATCAGGCGATCCAAATTCTCGGCGATGAGGGCCTGCGGGCCCGCGGTCGGGCGCTCGGGCTGGAGCTGGGCGGGGCGGCGGACGCCGTGTTCGGCTCGATGGGCTGGCAGGGCGGCGACCGCCGGGTGTTGGCCCAGGCGCTCTATGAGGTAATGACGGTTGATCTGCGCCACCGCCTGCCGGACATCACCGCCCCGGTGACCGTGGTCTACGGCTGGAGTCGCGACGAGTCCTCGCCGCGCAGCCGCGCGGACAGCCTGTTCCGCGGGGCCTACGCCTCCCTGCCCCGCCCGGCGACGTTCGAACGCATCGAGGGCGCCGAACACATGGTGATGATCGACCAGCCGACGCGGTTCCTGGCGGCGGTTGGGCGGTTTCTGGCCTAGGTCGGCTGATCAGCCGCGGGCCTCCAGGGATTTAGAAGACGCAAGCCGTGACCCATCTCAGTCCGCGTCCGGCTGGTTGTCCGGATGGGCGGCGACGAAGGCGGGGTGAAGCTTGGCGGCGAGGTCGATGGCGAGCAGTCGCGGGAAGGCGTCCAGCGGCACGTTGAAGCGGCGCGCCGAATAGATCTGCGGGATCAGGTAGCAGTCGGCCAGTGTCGGGGCCGCGCCGAAGCACCAGCCGTCGCCGTGGGCCTCGACCAGCTGTTCCAGCGCCCTGAAACCGGGCAGGATCCAGCGGGCGGCCCAGGCGTCGACGGCGATCTGGTCGGCGCCGAAGGTCTCGCGCAGGGCCTTGCCGACCCGCAGGTTGTTGAGCGGGTGGATATCACAGCCGATCAGGGCCGCCATGGCCCGGACATGGGCGCGGTCGACCGGGTCGGCGGGCAGCAGCGGCGGGACCGGATGGACCTCTTCCAGCCATTCGAGGATGGCCGGGCTTTGGGTCAGGACCGCGCCGCCCGCCTCCAGCGCCGGAACCATGCCCTGGGGATTAAGCGCGACGAAGGCCTCGGACCTCTGGGCCCCGGTGCGCAGATCGACGCCCTGCTGAGCGTAGGCCAGACCCTTGAGCTCAAGGGCGATGCGGGTGCGGTAGGCGGCGCCCGAGCGCCAGTAGCCGTGCAGGATCATCGTGGCCTCATCGTGAAATGCAGGGGCTCCAGCCCGCCGATGGTCGCCTCGATCCGGTCGCCTGGCTGGAGCGGGCCGACGCCTTCGGGCGTGCCGGTGAAGATCAGGTCGCCGGAACAGACATCCCACAGGGTGCGGGCCTTGGTGAGGATTTCGTCGGGCGCCCAGACCATGTTGTCGAGCCGCCCCGACTGGCGCGTTGCGCCGTTGACGGAGAGGCTGATCGGCGCGGCGGGGTCCGGCAGCGGGCCAAGGATCAGCGGGCCGCAGGGCGCCGACTGGTCGAAGGCCTTGGCCGCGTCCCACGGTCGGCCACGGGCCTTGGCGGCGGCCTGCAGGTCGCGGCGGGTCAGGTCGCAGCCGACCGCCCAGCCGACGATGGAGCCATCCTCGCCGATGGCGCAGACCAGCTCGACCTCATGATGCAGATCGGCGGTGGCGGTGGGGAACAGCGGGTCGGCCCCGTCCGAGACCAGGGCGTCGGCGGGCTTGGAAAAGAAGAAGGGATCGGCCCGGTCATGACCCATTTCGCGGGCGTGAGCGGCGTAGTTCTGGCCGACGCACAGGATGCGGCGGACGGGCAGGCGTTCGGTTCGGTGCATGATCGGCAGCGAGGGCGTCGAAGCGGGCGGGAACAGCCAGTCGGTCATCGCTGTTGTCTAGAGCGGGATGTGGCGCTTCGCCAGCGCGCGCGTATGCTGCATTGCGGAACCGCGACGCCGGAGTGGCGTTCCGGCTCAGGGTTCTCTATCTAACCGTCAAGCTTGCAGAGCGGAGCGCGCACATGGCCACCACCAAGGCAGCACGGACAGCCGTGAAGAACGATATCAACACGTTGAAGGACGACCTGAAGACCCTCGGCGTCGAGGAAAAGGCTCGTCTGCGCGAGAAGACGAGCGCCGCGGAAGCGCGCCTGCGCGCCAAGGCCGCCGAGACCGAGGCGCGCCTGCGCGAGCAGTCCGAAGTGCTGCGCGAGCGCGCCCGGGGCTACTACGATACGGCCCGCGTTCGGGGGCAGGAGTATTATGACGAGGCCTCCGAGCGCTTGGACGAGGCGCAACGCTATCTGACGGAGCGGGTGCAGGAGCGGCCGATGCAATCGACCGCCATCGCCCTCGGCGTCGGCGTCGTCCTCGGCATGCTGCTCGCCGGCCGTCGCCGCTGATGATGGGGGGCGGGCTGGCCCGGAAGCTGGCGAAAAAGGCCGTCGCGGCCGCCGTGGCGGCGGGGGCGGCGCTGATCGCCGTGATCGCTTTCGGCGCGACGATCTTCTACGCCCTGTGTCTGGTCGTGGTCCCGCTCGCAGCGGCGGCCCTGACCATGCTGCTGTTCGCGCTCGCGGCCCTGGCGGTGGTGATGGTCTTCCTGCGGCGCGAGGCGCACGAGGAGGATATCGAGGACGAGGAGCCGATGGGCCTGGGCGAACGGGCCTATATGCTGTTCCGCCAGCGGCCGATCCTGGGCACGGCGGCGGCGCTGGCCGGCGGCTTCATCTTCCTGCGCAACCCGGCCCTGGCGACGATGGTGGCGGCCGCGTTCACCGAGAAATCGCACGGCCGCCGGCGGCGCTGACGCGGAACACGGCGGGCTTCGGAGAGTTGATCTGACAGGCGCGGCGGTTTCGAGCCGCTCCCTTTTGGATCAACGAATTCGGGAGTCTCGCTCATGCTTCGCTGGGCCCTTATATTTCTCGTACTCGCCCTGATCGCCGGCGCTCTGGGCGCGGGCGGGGTGGCCGGTCTGTCGATGAACATCGCCGTCGTGCTGTTCGTCATCTTCCTCATCCTGCTGGCCGTGCACTTCTTCCAGGGCAGGAGAGGCACCAGGATCTAGCCTGGCCGACAAAAAATATGGGGCCGCGGTCATCGATCGCGGCCCTTTGTTTTGTGCGGAGCGAACGGCTCAGGTCGCCGCCTGCTCGCGCTCGCCGGGAACGTTCGGATCGGGCGCCGTGGTCCGCTTGCGGGTGTCCTGACGACGCGGCAAATGCCACTTCTGTCCCGACTCGAAGCGGTCGCCAGTCCAGGTAATGGCCGTGACGACGATCTCCTCTGCATCCCAGTCGATCTGATTGAAGCTGGGCGGCGCCCCGCGCTCGCGATGGGACAGCGTCCCGCAACCGACCCCGTAGGAGCAGTGATCGCCGAGCTGGATCGGCAGGGCGAAGGGCACGTGGACGTGTCCGGTGGCGACCAGGTCGACCCCGGCCTCGGCGAAGATCAACGCCGCCGCATCGCCGCGCTTGACGTCGCCGGTCATCGGCGCGCCGATCATCTCGATCAGCGGGTGGTGGCAGGCGAGGATGCGCAGGGCGCCCGCCGGAGCCTGGCGCAAGGCCTCGGCCGCCTTGCGGGTCTGGGCCAGATCGATGACGCCCTTCGACCAGTTGGCGCGCGCCTGCCAGCCACGCGCCGTGACAACCCCCCGCACCATCAGGGTCGGGCTGAGGAACTGGTGGTCATGGGCGGGGTGGCCGATGGCCCGTTCGAACGCCCGCCACGGATGAAAAAGCCGCGCTTTCAGGCTCCAGTAGGGCACGTCGTGATTGCCGACGATGACGAAGGTCGGTTCAGGCATGCGGCGGATCCAGTCGCCGGCGGCCGCGAACTCCTCGGGGAGTCCCTGCTGGGTCACGTCGCCGGTGATCAGCACCAGGTCGCAGGGCGTTGCGTGGGCGAAGTCGAGCGCCGCGGCGCAGGCGTGGCGGTGCTCGCGGCCGAAATGGACATCCGAGAATTGGAGCACACGCCCCACTAGACGCTGTCCTCCGCCGCCGCTGGAATTGGGGCGAGCGCTCGAAAGGCCTTGCGAATGAAGCGGACCCTGGCTTCGTGGCGCAGCAGTATGGGTTCACCGTCGATCACCGCCGGTATCCTGGAGCGGGCGCGCAAGGCGACCGTCTGCGTCGCCAGGGTGGTTACGGCCGGATCCTGACGCCAGTCGTCGAGCACGGCGTGGGCGGCAAGTCGGAAGGCTTGGCCGGCGTCAGCGGGGTTCATGGCGGCGGCTTCAAGCCCGGAGTCCTCGTCCATCGCGCTGGAGATCATCGGGCTGATCAGCACCACGGCCTCCGCGCGTCGCGGCGGGCGTCCATCCAGCGAGAATCGCATTTGCCCCGAGAAGGCCCGCTTCAGGGCCCGACGGGCGTAGGCCCAGGCCAAGCCCAACTTGCCCAGACGGATCGCCTCGCGCGCCGGAGCCCAGAGCGCCGGAGATCCGAATATGGCCGCGCAATAGAAGGCCTGGGTGGTCTGGCCGTCCGAG
>Ga0196965_1000665_pt1 | contig 17134 bp, 13 predicted proteins | sample S1_20metaG_FD_148668 | JGI IMG/M metagenome (GOLD analysis project Ga0196965, IMG submission 148668) | Soil microbial communities from Anza Borrego desert, Southern California, United States - S1_20 | ecosystem: Environmental > Terrestrial > Soil > Desert | place: USA: California | collected... | reverse complement strand
GCTGGACTAAGCTTCACCTCAACTGTTTCCGCTTCACCATTTGCATTTCCGGAAACGTAATGAATTTTTGAATTCGGATGTCCCTGCGTCAGGTCGTATTCTTTGTCGCGGGTGACGCCTGGAAGATTAAATCGCTTCGCAAACGTTCTTCCGGATTTTCCATCCGAGTAGATCACGTTGTAAACCATTCTATCATCGCCTTTTCGCCAAACGCCTACGTACAGGATGTCTTTGCCCATAAAAGCTTTCTCCTGGATCTTCGTAATGAGCGCCTTGCCATCTTTGCGGATAACCATCACGTTATCGAGGTCGGAGCAATCACAAATGTATTCGTCACGACGCAATCCGTACCCGACAAATCCGTCAGTCCGGTTAACATATAGTTTCTGGTTCGTAGCGATAACCTCCGTCGCAGAAACTGATTGGAAGCTCTTGATTTCCGTTTTACGCTCGCGTCCTTTTCCATACTTCTCAAGAAGTTTTTGGTAATAGGCAATGGCGTAATCGGTGAGGTGGCGAAGATGATGTTGTGTTTCTTTTAATTCCTTTTCAAGATCCTTCAGCATTTCGTCTGCTTTGAACGAATCGTATCTCGATATACGCTTGATCCTGATCTCTGTCAGGCGCACAATATCCTCAGTGGTTATTTCGCGATAGAATTTCTTCTTGTGCGGCTTCAATCCTTTATCAATACGCGCAATCACATCCTCCCACGTCTTAGCTTCCTCGATGTCGCGGTAGATCCTGTTTTCAATGAAGATCCTTTCAAGCGATGAAAAAAGAATCTTTTCCATCAACTCCTGTTTTCTGATCTCCAGCTCCTTCTTTAGAAGCTTAACGGTCTGATCAGTGTTATACTTCAGGATGTCGTTGACGCCCATGAACCTGGGCTTGTCTTCGACAATGACACACGCGTTTGGCGAGATGCTCACTTCACAATCTGTGAATGCATACAGCGCGTCCATTGCAATCTCAGGAGACTGACCTGCCTGGAGGTGGATAAGAATCTCCACGTCCTTCGCTGTATTATCAACAACCTGCTTTACCTTGATCTGACCCTTCTCGCTCGCCTTCACAATGGACTCCATGAGTGAAGTTGTTGTTGTAGCAAACGGAATTTCTTTGATGACCAGTGTCTTCTTATCTACGATATCAATCTTGGCTCTGACCTTGATTCGTCCGCCGCGCATTCCCTGGTTGTATTCAGAGAAATCGGCGATACCGCCGGTCGGGAAATCAGGGAATATTTTGGGCTTCTTTTCCTTTAATATGTCGACAGAAGCCTTAATGAGTTCGCAGAAGTTATGAGGTAGAATCTTCGTCGACAAACCAACAGCAATGCCTTCAACACCCTGCGCTAAAAGCAAAGGAAACTTCACCGGAAGCGTTACCGGTTCTTTCTTCCTTCCGTCGTACGAAAGCTGCCACTCTGTTGTCTGCGGATTGTAAACAACATCGAGTGCAAACTTGGACAACCGAGCTTCGATATAACGAGGGGCAGCGGCGCTGTCACCCGTACGAACATCACCCCAGTTACCCTGTGTTTCGATCAGCAAATCCTTTTGCCCGATGTTGACGATGGCTTCGCCAATGGCGGCATCACCGTGCGGGTGATACTGCATCGCACTACCAATGACATTGGCCACTTTGTTAAAACGCCCGTCATCCATTTCCTTCAACGAATGCATGATCCGGCGCTGAACCGGTTTCAACCCATCCTCTATCCGCGGAACCGCGCGTTCAAGGATTACGTACGAAGCATAATCCAGAAACCAGTTTTGGTAAAGTCCATCAAGCGCGATAGAATGAATGCTATCACCGTTGTGGACATTAGTTGAGATGATCGTGGGCTTGCCGAGTGGCTGTTTCTTTTTACTCATTCCTTATTTATCAACGCTTAAAAAAGCCATTTACTTGTACTAGCGAAAATTGATATACGATTTTCGATTAACGATTTTTGATTTAAGATCAGTTTTACATCCCAACTACTTTTACACTTTCCGTTGCACCTCGATTTAAGGCTGCACCTATCTTCCCCTTATTATCTAACTATTACAGATTGCCTTTGTTAATTGTCACTTGCGTTTTCCGATTGTCAAAAAGACGATTATTTGATTCGGCAGTTTGCGCGCTTTTTACGAAGATCGAAATCAGCTCATTATTTTCTTTAATTACCTTTTCCAGTTCCTCGATTCGATCGTATAAAACCGCCCTTTGTGCGATTCTCAAACATACAAGCGTTTCCCTAAGTTCTTTAATTACAATCTTGATCTTATGAATAAAATCCTTTCTCGATTCGCCACCCTGCGCTTCTCCGTAATCCAAAGCTGGAGAGGTACCGGACCGAAGCATTTGTCCACCTATATGAGTTGCCGATTTCGAGGAGGGCATTGATTCAACAATCTTAACTATCGCCACGGCAAAATCAATGAGTCTATTCTCAAGTTCGATCTTATTCATTGGTCTTAGTTATCCTTACTTGTATTTGAAAAAGTACTTTTCGGATTGTCATCATGACTTTCGAGGTCTTCGAAAATCATAAATCGTTAATCGACAATCTTAAATCAAATCCTAAATCCTAAATCTAAATCTCAATTCTCTCAAGCTACTGCATCTTCCGGTTGTTCTTCCAGATCAATTTTTTCTTCAGCTCCTTTTTCTACTTTGTCCAGTTCAACGCGGAGGTTATCGATGATGAACTCCTGGCGGTCCGGCGTGTTCTTGCCCATATAAAACTCCATGATCTGGTGAAGATTTGTGTCGTGGAGTAGAACTGGCTGAAGTCTGATCTCATCGCCGATGAAGTTTCCGAACTCATCCGGGGATATCTCACCGAGACCTTTAAATCGTGTTATCTCCACCTTACCGCCCAGCTTGGCCATCGCTTTTTGCTTCTCGTCTTCACTGTAACAGTAAATCGTCTCCTTTTTATTCCGTACGCGGAAAAGTGGCGTTTCAAGGATGAAAACATGGCCAGCTTTTACCAGGTCTGGAAAGAATTGCAGGAAAAAGGTCATCAACAACAAACGGATGTGCATACCATCCACATCAGCATCAGTGGCGATGATCACCTGGTTATACCGCAGTCCATCCATCCCGTCTTCGATGTTCAGGGCATGCTGAAGCAGGTTAAACTCCTCGTTTTCGTATACGACTTTTTTCGTCAGCCCGTAGCAATTCAGCGGTTTGCCGCGAAGGCTGAAAACTGCCTGGGTTTCAACGTTCCGTGATTTTGTAATCGAACCGCTGGCGGAGTCACCCTCGGTGATAAATATCTGACTGTTAGTTCCTTTCTCGTTCTTATCGTCGAAATGGAAACGACAATCCCGCAGCTTTTTGTTGTGAAGGTTTGCCTTTTTTGCGCGCTCGTTTGCCAGTTTCTTGATTCCGGCGATGTCTTTACGCTCACGCTCCGACTGCAGGATACGTTTTTCTAGCGCATCCTTCACTGCCGGGTTTTTATGAAGGTAGATTTCCAGCTCTTTACCCACAAAGTCGACAACAAAGTTTCTGACGCTTTGTCCTTCCGGGGCCATGTTTACTGAGCCAAGCTTCGTCTTGGTCTGCGATTCGAATACAGGCTCCTGAACCCGGATCGCAATGGCGCCAATGATGGAGGCCCGGATGTCGGATGCATCATATTCCTTTTTACATGCTTCCCGCACTGCCTTGACCACCCCTTCGCGAAAAGCCGCAAGATGGGTTCCACCCTGGGTTGTATTCTGGCCGTTTACGAAAGAATAGTATTCTTCGCCGTACTGATTGCCATGGGTAAGCGCCACTTCAATGTCATTGCCCTTCAGGTGGATAATTGGGTAGCGGGTTTCCTCCGCGTTACTTTTCTGCTTCAGCAGATCCAAAAGGCCATCTTTTGAAAAGAACTTTCGTCCGTTGTAGTTGATGGTGAGGCCAGCATTCAGAAAAGCATAGTTCCACATCAGATCATCCAGGTACTCCGGGATGAAATGGTAATGTTTGAACATCGCCTGATCTGGTTCAAACTCAACCAGGGTGCCGTTCTTTTCATCGGTTTTCGTTTGCCGCGGATCCGTAACGAGCACGCCTTTCTTGAATTCCGCAAGTTTGGTGGCCCCGTCGCGGAATGCCTGAACCTTAAAGTAGTTTGAAAGCGCGTTCACGGCTTTGGTACCGACGCCGTTCAACCCCACAGACTTTTGAAAAGCTCCGGAGTCGTACTTTGCACCGGTATTGATCTTGGAAACCACGTCGACGACCTTTCCAAGCGGGATTCCGCGTCCGTAGTCTCGGACAACAACCCGGGATTCGGTGATTGTAACATCGATCGTTTTTCCGTACCCCATCATGTGTTCGTCGATACAATTGTCGACAACTTCTTTCACGAGTACATAAATGCCATCATCCTTTGATGAGCCATCGCCCAACTTCCCGATGTACATACCCGGGCGAAGCCGGATGTGTTCCCGCCAGTCGAGTGACCGGATACTTGACTCATTATAATCGAGTGAAGATGTTTCTGATTTTGCCATACTAAAAAGTCCAACAAGGTTAGTTGAAAAAATCTTGCGCTGCCGAATAGCGGCAGCTGAATTCCAGGCCCAATTAAAATACTTTTCCCTTTACTTCAAGGGTGAGCTGAAAAGCATAGTTGCAAAAATGCATGAGATAGCAGCAGATATTTATCTGATGAATAGGGTGTTATAATCGCTTAAATAAGCGAATGTTTAGCCGAAGATTTTCGCAAAAATGCGATCACGGGCCAACTCAAGACCCAAAGGATCATCAATCCGAGGCTTAGATAGACCACAATTCCGGCTTGGGTAAAATCGAACGGTTCGGTACTGTTATACACACCCAGCACGTTAAGGGCGACAATAAAAAAGATGTTGATGGTGATAATGAGGCCATAAAACCAGGCGACCAGGGTATCATCCTTGCTCAGTTTGCGGACCAGAAAAACCATCACATTCACGATCATCAGAAAAACCATCAAAATGTAAAACAGGAACTCGCGGTCGGTTTCAACCCGGCCACTCGCGTCATCCAGTACAATTACCTGCTGCGGTAGCCCCGCATAAACCCATAACAAACCACCTAGTCCGGCAACCATTGAAAGAAACCACATCGCCTTAAAAATCCTCGCTATCATGAATATGCTGTTTTGCCGCCAAAATTATAGAATGAAAGTCAGAACTGACGGATAGCGGCCGGTAATTCCGGAAACTTCTTTCCCGAAAGGTAAGGCCGATTTCAATTCACGATGTAATCCTTAACTTTGGATTGAATCCTTTTCAATCGTGAATATCAACCCTATTGTCCTGTCCATTCCGATCTTTTTCATCCTTATCGGGATCGAATTGATCATCGAGCGCTTTACCCACAAGGATCTTTACAGACTGCCCGATTCCATTGCCAACATCAGTTGCGGGATCACATCCCAACTAAGTGGTTTATTCCTGAAGATCTTCGCGGTGGGCATTTACCAGCTCCTTTTTGAGCATTTTGCGTTGATTGAACTGGAGAGAACCTGGCTTTATTGGCTCGTTCTCGTTCTTTTGGTCGATCATTCGTATTACTGGGCACACCGCATGAGCCACGAAATCAACCTTTTCTGGGGTGGGCATGTGGTTCATCATCAAAGCGAGGAGTACAACTTATCGGTTGCGTTGCGTCAAAGCTCTTTGCAAGTTGTTTGGACATTTGCTTTCAGCTTACCGATCGCGTTTTTAGGATTCAGAACACAGGATTTTGTGTTGATTTCCGCACTTAACACGCTGTATCAGTTCTGGATTCATACCGAAATGATCGGCAAATTTCCACGCTGGATCGAGTTCGTGTTCAATACGCCTTCGCACCACCGGGTTCATCATGGCCGAAATCCGAAGTACATTGATAAGAATCACGCTGGCTCACTCATAATCTGGGATCGGATGTTCGGTACATTCCAGGAAGAAGAGGAAAAACCAACGTACGGCATTACAAAACCGATTAATAGCTGGAACGCCGCCTGGGCGAACATGAGCCACTATGCAGAAATGACCGATGATCTGAAACGCATTCCGAAATGGACTGACCGGTTCAGGTACCTGTTTAAGAAACCGGGATGGCTTCCGGAGTACATGGGCGGCCAGCGGGCCGTACCCGAAATTGATCGCGCGACTTACAAGAAGTATGATACGCCGTCACCTATGTCGTTGAATCTCTATGTTTTATTCCAGTACATACTTTGTTTGGGCGGAACCGCTTTGTTCTTATTTAATGCAGACAAATTCAGCCTTTCCGAGAAAGCATTTATTACCTTACTTATATCCATTGTGGTCGTAAACTGTGGTGTTCTCTTCGAACAACGGAAGTGGGTTAAATTGTTGGAATGGGCCCGGATTGTAGTTTATCCATTGCTTTTGAGTTATTTCACGCTGTATTTGGAATGGCCCGGCTGGCTGCATATGGTATCGCTTGCCTACCTGGTTATTTCAATCTCTTGGTTTTACTCATTGCAACGACAACATGGTCAGGTTCAGGTGGCTTAGCTATTTCCTATTTCTTCTTACAATCAGCATTCTTTCCTGCCGAAAACCGGTTCCGGAGATCACAGGACTTGATAAGTCGAAATGGGTTCGCGACAAGAACGGATGCCTTCGGCAACGCAAAGGCATGATGGAGATCATTCAATCACAAAAGGAAAAGCTACTTTCCCTTTCCGAGGCTGAGGTAATGAGTCTGCTTGGCCGTCCAGACGAAAACGAGCTTTATAAGCGCAATCAGAAGTTCTTTTACTATAACATCCTGCCATCGAGGACGTGTTCTGGCCGGGAAGATTCAATTACCGCGCGATTGGTGATCCGCTTTAATGCAATGGGACTGGCGAAAGAGGTGACGATTGAACCCTAGACGTTAAAGGTTATAAGGTTAAAAGTTCAAGGTTATAAAGTTTAAGGTTCAACGTTGGGCGCGACTCATCGGCTAAAAGTAATCCACAAAATTGTACACATATCCACAAGAATGTTCCACGGGGAAACGGTGATTTTACTACGACTGAACACGTTTTCACTTCAAACCTAAAGTAAAACTTGAATTAAATCAGAGCTAAGTCGCTGGTAGTAAAGATCAAGGCGAAATGGACATTTTCGATTATTATGAAACCGTTTCTGAATTCAGACAAGTAGCCGATAGTTAGCGCAAACCTTTCAATCGCATCGTTTTGAATATAGAGATCGAAATTCCTTTATTTGCGCTCTCAAAAATCAAGGAACATGAAGAAAGTCGCCGTAATCGGTTCAGGTACAATGGGCAACGGAATAGCCCACGTTTTTGCGCAAACAGGCTACCAGGTTTCCATGATTGATATCTCCGCCGACGCTTTGAAAAAAGCTTTAGCTACAATCGAGAAGAACCTTGACCGTCAGGTGACTAAACAGTCAATATCCGAGGATACAAAAAAGGCTGCGCTCGCGAATATCACAACGTTCACCGATATGAAGGAAGGTTTGAAAGGCGCCGGTCTTGTGGTGGAAGCTGCAACCGAGAACGTAGACCTGAAGCTGAAGATCTTCAAAGACCTCGATGAGCTGTGCGATGCTGAAACCATCCTGGCTTCCAATACCTCGTCGATTTCGATAACAAAGATTGCATCTGTCACCAAACGACCTGAAAAAGTCATCGGCATGCACTTCATGAACCCCGTTCCGGTGATGAAACTGGTGGAGGTGATCCGTGGATATTCGACCACCAGTGAAGTTACCGCGCTGATCATGGATCTTTCCAAAAAGCTTGGAAAGGTACCGGTTGAGGTAAACGACTACCCGGGTTTTGTCGCGAACCGCATTCTCATGCCGATGATCAACGAAGCGATCTATACTTTATATGAAGGAGTTGCCGGCGTCGAAGAAATTGACACAGTTATGAAGCTCGGCATGGCCCACCCGATGGGCCCGCTTCAGCTTGCCGATTTTATCGGGCTGGACGTATGTCTTTCCATCTTACACGTTTTACATGATGGGTTCGGTAATCCGAAGTACGCCCCCTGCCCCCTTTTGGTCAATATGGTTCAAGCGGGACATAAAGGCGTCAAATCCGGAAATGGATTCTATAGTTACCAGGCGGGATCGAAGGATCTTGTGGTGGCGTCAAGGTTTAAGCGGTAGCCTAAACCTGATCAGGCCGTTCACGCTTTGGATTTGTTACAACACCCCGCGCTCACTCCCGGGCTTTTAGCAAATCCCTGATCTCTGCCAATAGCTTTACTTCCTGCGGAACTTCCGCCACCGCTGATGGCTTTGCTTCTTCTTTCCGCTTCAGTTTATTGAGAACCCGCACGACCATGAAGATGACGAATGCAATGATGATGAAGTCGAGAACGGTTCCCATAAATGATCCAAGCTTCACTCCAGTTCCGACTTCAAGCGTACGCCAGTCACCCTGAGGAATAAGCGGATTCAGTAATGGCATAACGATGTCATTCACAAATGAAGTAATGATCTTACCAAATGCACCACCAATGATCACAGCAATGGCCAGGTCCATGACATTGCCGCGCATTGCAAATTCTTTAAAATCTCTAAGCATAGTCTAACAGTTAGATTGAATGATCTTTTGCACTGATGGGAATTAATGCAAAAAGTATCTAATTTCTTTATCTTACGTGACTTAAAAACCAGTATGCCGAGGAAGAGCGGTCAGGCGGGTAGCCGGAAAACCCCACAAGCGAAAGCAAAAAAAACTAACGCCCCAAAGCCTGCTCTTAAAAAGGGTAAGGTTAGTAAGACGCAGACGAACACGAAGGAACGCGAGCAGAACCTCATACCCGCGTTAGCCGCGGCACGAATCGGTCTATTCGAGTGGGATATCCGTTCTAACGAAGTACGGTGGTCCGATAACGTCCATCAGATATTCGGCCTTACTGACGACGCTTTCGATGGAACGTTTGAAACCTACATCAATCTCATTCATCACGCGGATAGAAAGGGCGTTACCGTTAAGCTTGAAAATGCCGTTTCGAAAGGTCAAAACTGCGACCTCGAACATCGCCTGATCTGGCTTGATGGCTCAATTCACTGGATTGCAATGATCGGGAATATCACGCTCGACAAGCAAGGACGTTCTGCTAGAATGATGGGCACAATTCAGGATGTTACCCGGCGAAAACAGGTGGAACTGGAACGTGAAGACTGGAAAACGCGATACGAAATGATTGCGGCATCGGCTGGCGTGATCATCTACGATTACGATATACCATCGGGTAACATTGCCTGGAGCGGAAATATCGACGAGGTACTTGGATACAAACCTTTACAACTCGGCAACATCGATACCTGGGTCGAGCTGATTCACCCTGAAGACCGCGAAGCAGCTTTTAATTTACTCGAAAAAGCGCAGGAAGACCTCGCGCCTTACGATGTTTATTATCGTTTCAGGAAAAACAGCGGTGAACATTGCTACATGCATGACCGTGGATTTTTTATTGCCGACCAAAAAGGCGCGGCAGTTCGCATGCTTGGCATGATGAGCGATGTTTCCGAACGTCTCTCAACCGAGCAGGTCATTCTCGAAAACAGCCAGTTCCGCGGCAGCGTCGAAAGTGCAATGCCGGGTATTCTTTATGTTTTCGACAATGTGAATCGGAAAGTGATATACGCTAACCAAAGCAGTTCACTTTTTCTGGGATACAAACCTGATGAACTCGTACAACTTGGAAATAACTTTGTTCCGGAAATCATTCATGAAGATGATCATCGCCGGATTACGCGATGGTTCACTGAACCTGACGGCACTGTTAAAGAAAATGAAATCCGGATGAAGCGGAAAGACGGCCAATACCGGTGGTTCATGACGCGCGATACGCCATTCAGACGCGATGAAAACGGAAAGGTCATCCAGATTGTCGGGATTGCACAGGATATTACGATGCGGAAGGAAGTACTCAGTCAGCTTAATACCAGCGAGCAAAGCTATCGCGAGCTTTTCGATACAGTAACAGATGCGATTTACATCCTGAACGAGTCATTAGAACTCGTTGACCTGAACAAAGGTGCATGCGCCTTGTTTGGATGCGAGAAAAAGAAGATGATTGGAAACACGCTCGACGCCATGGCCGCATCGGATTCCGGAAATTTGCAGATGTTGAAGACAAAATCGCGTGCAGCTTTTGAGGGTGGAATTGAAAGCTTTGAGTTGTGGTGCCGCAGAAAAGACGGAACATCCTTCCTGCAGGAATTCAGCCTGAGTAAGGGGACGTATTTTGGAAAAGACATGATCATTGCCACGGGTCGCGATATCACGAGCCGTAAACGCGCCGAGGAGGCGTTGCGCGAAAGTGAACAACGTTTCCGAACGTTGCAGCAAGCTTCCTTTGGTGGAATTGGCCTCCACGACAGAGGAATTATCCTCGATTGCAACCAGGGCCTATCGGATCTCACGGGTTATGATTATGATGAGCTGAAGGGTATGAACGGACTGAACCTGATCGCACCAGACTGGCGTGATTTCGTGCTTGAAAAAATCGTCAGTGGCTACGACAAGACGTACGATGCTGAAGGCATACGAAAAGACGGGAGTAAATTTATTCTCGAAATTCACGGCAAGAATATCCCATTCGAAGGACGAACGATCCGCGTCACAGAATTCCGCGATATCACAGAACGTAAGAAAGCGGAGGAAAAGATCGTCGAACAAAACACAAGGCTGACAGCCCTCACCGATGACCTGTTGAGGAAAAACAATCAACTGGAAGAATTCACACAAATCGTTTCGCACAACCTGCGCTCTCCCGTCGGCAACATTGTGACGCTGTTAAACTTTTACGAGAATGCCGAGACAGAGATCGAAAAGCTCGAGTACTTCAACCTGCTGAAGGAGTCGAGCTCGACAACCCTTGCTATGCTTAACGATCTGAACGAGGTATTGAAGATTAAGCAAAACAAAAAAATCGAAAAGGATAAACTGCATTTTGAAACTGTGCTGCACCAGGTAATAAAAATGTTGAATGCCAGGATCTCACAGTTGTCGGCAAACGTGTCATTTGATTTTTCGAAAGCGCCGGTTATTCAATATCCGGGAGTGTATCTCGAAAGCATTTTCTTAAATCTGCTTGATAACGCGTTGAAATATGCGCATCCTGAACGAAATCCCGTTATCAGATTTTCAACGTCCCTTGCAGAAGGCAAATATATTGTGCTCAGCGTGTCCGACAATGGTTTGGGTTTGAACCTTAGCCGGTACAAGCACCAGCTTTTTAAACTCCGTAAAACATTTCACAGGCATCCTGAAAGCAGAGGTATCGGATTATTTATGGTTAAGAACCAGGTTGAAGCAATGGGCGGTGAGATCTGGGTAGACAGCGTTGAACACGAAGGGACTACTTTTTTTATTAATTTTAATAAACACCAGACAGATGGCTTCTAACCAACCCATTATCGCGCTTGTAGATGATGACAAAATTTTTCAGCTGACAGCTTCGAAGACCATCAAGGCAACCAATCTGACCGAACAGGTATTGCAATTTGATAATGGCGAGGATGCGCTTATTTTTCTGCGTGAGAATATTGGGAACGTCAACACGCTTCCTGATTACATATTCCTCGATATCAATATGCCTTTTGTAGACGGCTGGATGTTTCTCGAAGACTATGCGCATCTAAAGAACAAACTTGGTAAGCCGGTAACAATCTACATGGTCAGCTCATCAATTGATCCACGCGATATTACACGCGCAAAGAATAATGAACACGTTTCAGATTATGTGATCAAGCCCGTCACGCGCGAGCGCTTTATTGAGCTGCTGCAGAAAGCAGCGTAAAATCATTTCACGCGGTTCAACGGGTTTTTCAGGTTGGAATATCCCGTTAACTCAACCCCGGCGCTTCCAATAAACATTTCAGCATCGATCTTGACAGGAATCCTGTTTTTATCATCTGAGAAGTAAGCGGTGATTGAATTCTCTCCGTCGAACAGCTCATTCTTCGGCATGACAGGCTTGAAGGCAAGCACTCGAATCTTACCAGCCTTCGTTTTTACCACATCTTTACCTTTATAAACTATGTTCATGCGGTAAAACTCGTCTTCGAAAAAGCCGGTGATAAGAACAGTGTCGTTTACTTGCAAATTTGAAAAATCAAGCGTCCGGAGATATAGGAAACCGGCAATCATGTCGCGAACCTGAGCGGGCGCATCATAAAATTTTGGTTCTTTCCACTTGCCGGTTTTTTTATCGGCAGTAATAACCTGGATCTGTTTTTTATGATGATCGAAATAGGTCTGTTCGTCCTTCTTGTAATTCCCTTCCCGGATGCGGCGATAAAACATATGCGGAACAATAGCCGCAGTATCGATGTATGCACCCCACTGGTCATTGATGTCAGTCACCCAATCAATCATACCGACCGTTCGGGCGAAAATATCCACCTTAAAACAATCGCGGTTATTCAGTTTATAATAGGTAGGATGGATTTGCGCTGAGCCCTTCCCTACGGTAAATATTCCGTAAGTCATTTTGAACTCCAGCACCTCTCCTTTTTGAAAGCTCTCATTTCGAAGCAGCGGATATACGTCATTCCTTCCAACGGTGAACGCTGTGAGGGTTACAAAGAGTATAATCGCTGAAAGGAGCCTTCTCATTTTTTTAGACAACGTCGCAAATTTAAAAAACCTTTTTTAACTGGTTATCAAATCCAAACGCATGCCAGTTTTGAAAAATGTAATATTTATTCCAAAAAAGTGATTGTCAGACAGAAACGTTATTTTCCCGAAGCGCTTCATTCAGCGATGTTTTTTTATCGGTGCTTTCCTTCCGCTTTCCGATGATGAGCGCGCAAGGCACATTAAATTCACCGGCCGGAAATTTTTTTGGATACGAGCCTGGAATAACAACTGATCTTTCGGGTACATAGTTCTTGTACTCCACAGGTTGCGCGCCTGTCACGTCAATTATTTTGGAGCTTGCTGTCAACACGACATTCGCACCGAGTACGGCCTCCCTGCCAATGCGAACCCCCTCGACGATTATACACCGCGATCCGATAAAAGCATTGTCTTCGATAATGACCGGAGCTGCCTGCACAGGCTCAAGTACGCCGCCAATCCCGACCCCTCCGCTCAGGTGAACATTTTTTCCTATCTGCGCGCAACTTCCAACCGTAGCCCACGTGTCTACCATCGTTCCCTCGTCGACAAAGCCTCCGATGTTTACATACGAAGGCATCAGGATCACCCCTTTGCTGATAAATGAACCGTACCGCGCAACGGCATGAGGAACCACGCGCACACCCAGACTCTTGTAGTTCTTTTTCAAAGCGATCTTGTCATGGAATTCGAACGGGCCGACTTCGATGGTTTCCATTTGCTGGATTGGAAAATAAAGGATGACAGCTTTTTTCACCCATTCATTTACCTGCCATCCGTTCGCAACCGGTTCAGCTACGCGCAGCTCTCCCTTGTCAAGTTTCTCAACGACGCCACGAATTGCATTTTGAGTTGCTGGATCCTGAAGCAATGATCTGTCGTCCCAGGCTTTTTCGATTGTATTTCTCAATTCCATTATTGACAAGTAAGTTATAATTTGCAAGAGCCGGCAATAATAACGATTAAGTGTTAACCGGAAAATAAGGCCATCGCAAATTATGAAGCGTATCGTGATTGCATCTGTGTTGAAGCCAGTCGACGATACGCGCATGTTTGAAAAACTCGGATGCTCTCTCGCCGATGCTGAATACGAAGTGCATATCTGTGGATTTCCAACGTTAGCAAAAAATCAATCGAAAGTTTTCTGGCATCCGCTTTCGCATTTCTCCCGGATCAGTTGGAAACGCTTAATGATGCCATTGACGCTTTACAGGAAAATAAAGGCGCTAAAACCGGCGCTGCTCATTATAACCACACATGAGTTATTGACCATCGCGTTATTGCTGAAAAAAGAGATTGACTGCAAGGTGATCTATGATATCCAGGAAAATTATTACCGAAACATTCGGTATGGGAAGTCATTTCCGCTTGCATCCCGGCTTTTTGTTGCTGCCTACGTTCGGTTGAAAGAACGTTTGTGTTCAGGCTTCATTGACCACTTTTTCCTGGCTGAAAAATCTTATGCAAATGAGCTCACGTTCCTACGGGAGTTTACTGTTCTTGAAAATAAAGCAACCCAGCCTTTGGTTGTAAACATGAACCGCGGCAGGAGGAAGCTACTGTTCTCCGGAACATTGGCGGAAACAACGGGTGTCTTCGTCGCGATCGATCTGGCCACGCGGCTTCATGCCATTGATAGCGGGATCACCCTGACAATTATCGGCTACGCTGGTGAGAAATGCACCCGGAATCAGATTCAAGAATATGTTTTTGGGAAACCATTCATTAAGCTAATGACAGGCGACAGCCCCATTCGCCATTCATTTATCATACATGAAATAACCAGTGCCGACATCGGAATAATTTCATATCCTGCAAACCCATCAACTTCCGGTTCTGTACCGACAAAATTATATGAGTATCTCGCGCACCGGCTCCCCTTCTTGCTCATCAACCACTCCCCGTGGGTTCAAATCGCGTCCGAATACAATGCGGCAGTGGTTTTTGATGATGACCATCGAGCAGAGGAAGTCTTTGAGGAAATGACCTCGAAGATATTTTATGCCACTGATCTCAAAGTACCAACCTGGGAAGGTGAAGAATTAAGGCTAAAATCCGCCGTACAACAACTTTTTGCATAAATCTTTTCGCCGACCAATTCCCGGATTCCGGATTATTCCCGCATCCATTTAATAAGCGACAATCGTCATGCCGGGCCTGGAACATATTTTTAGATATTCTTCAAAATCATATTAAATGTATATAAACATTTTTTTAGACCAATCTAAATTTTAACTTTGTACTTCGTTTACAAACTATGCTAAGTTTCACGGAAGAGAATTATCTAAAAGCGATTTACCGGTTGTCGGACAGCGGGTCGAAATCAGTGCTGACGAATGAAATAGCAGAAGTAATGAATACGAAAGCGGCATCCGTTACTGATATGGTGAAGAAACTGTCAAATAAGGACTTGATTTCATACGAGCCATATTATGGTGTGAAGATCACCAGGCAGGGTAAGCTGGGTGCGCTGATGATCATTCGTAAGCACCGGTTATGGGAAACTTTTTTAGTCGAAAAGCTGCAGTTTAACTGGGATGAAGTTCACGAAGTGGCAGAACAGCTCGAGCATATTCAATCTCCCCTCCTTATTGAAAAACTGGACGAATTCCTTGGCTACCCAACAGCTGATCCCCATGGGCATCCAATCCCTGACAAGAACGGAAAGGTTCAAAGTGTAAAGCAAATCGCCCTGTCAGATGCGATCTTGAATAAGAAGTCGACACTGAAATCCGTAACGGATGGCTCGCCGGCTTTTCTTCAATACCTCAGCAAGATCGGCGTGTATATCGGCGCGACCATTGCGATCCTTGAAAAGATCGAATTCGACGGATCGCTTGAGATCCGGATTGATAATAAACGAAAGGTATTTATCTCGCGTGATGCAGCGCAAAACCTGTTGGTGACAGAATGACTATGACGATAAAACTACTGACCGCTGCGTTATTGCTGGCAAACATCGCTGCTCAGGCACAGCAGATAAATATTCACGGCACCGTAAAAGATGCAGAAACACGCCAACCCTTGCTCGCCGCGACGATCTATGCTCCGGAAATAAAACATGGAACTGTGACTGATGAAAACGGAAACTTTACTTTGGCTATTCCGAAAGAAAAAATCGGCACATCCCGGCTGATCGTTTCGTTCATCGGATACATCAACGATACCATTCAACTTTCTGCAAAACAAAACCGTTATGTCATCTCCTTACGCGCCGACGTAAATGCCCTACAGGAAGTCGTGGTTGTTTCTGCGACAATGAAAGAAGTATCGAAGATGGATTCGCCTATTCCAGTCGAGATCTATACGCCTGCCTTATTTTATAAAAATCCATCGCCAAGTATTTTTGAATCGCTGGGAATGGTGAACGGCGTGCAGCCACAACTTAATTGCAACGTGTGTAATACCGGTGACATTCACATCAACGGTATGGAAGGACCGTACACCATGGTGCTCATTGATGGGATGCCAATCGTGAGCAGTCTTTCAACTGTATACGGGTTATCAGGGATACCGAACAGCATGGTGAAACGAATTGAGGTAGTGAAAGGGCCCACATCAACACTATACGGATCAGAAGCTGTGGGTGGTCTCATCAACATCATCACCAAGGAACCAGCGACATCCGCCCGGTTACAAACTGACATCTCAGCCACAACGTTGCAGGAATACAATGCAGACCTGTCGACCAAATGGAAAGTTAAAAATGCTCAGGCGCTGCTCGGAATAAACTATTTCAACTTTAACAATAAGATCGATATCAACGACGACAACTTCACAGATATCACACAGCAAAACCGTATTTCATTATTCAACAAGTGGGACTTCCATCGTAAGGAGAACCGCACAGCATCGATAGCCGCGCGTTATATTTATGAAGACCGATGGGGCGGAGAATTACAATGGAGTCGACAGTATCGGGGAAGCGGTGAGATTTACGGTGAATCGATCTTTACCAATCGCGCGGAGTTTATCGGTAGTTACCAGCTTCCTGTTAAAGAAAAAATCACCTTTGATTATTCATACAATTATCATTTGCAAGACTCGTATTACGGGCACGTAAAGTATCTCGCCGACCAGCATGTCGCTTTTGCTCAGTTAAGACTCGATAAGAAGATCGGCGCGCATGATCTCTTAGTTGGCATGCCCTTCCGATTTGTGCGTTACGATGATAACACGCCGGGCACTTCTTCCGAAGATCTGACCAATCCATCAAATCATCCGATGCAAACCTACTTACCAGGATTATTCGTTCAGGACGAAATCGCATTTAGTGAGAAGTTTACGATGCTGACAGGATTGCGTTATGACCGACACAACCATCATGGGAACATCTTTTCACCTCGTTTAAGCTTTAAAGTTTCGCCCAACAAAAACAACACCTTCCGTCTAAGTACCGGAAATGGCTTCAGGGTTGTAAACCTGTTTACTGAAGACCACGCAGCACTCACAGGGTCAAGAAAAGTTGTCATCGCAAATGAGCTTCGCCCTGAAGAGTCTTGGAATGTTAATTTAAACTATGCCACGAACATTCAGCACG
>Ga0196965_1000664_pt1 | contig 17139 bp, 15 predicted proteins | sample S1_20metaG_FD_148668 | JGI IMG/M metagenome (GOLD analysis project Ga0196965, IMG submission 148668) | Soil microbial communities from Anza Borrego desert, Southern California, United States - S1_20 | ecosystem: Environmental > Terrestrial > Soil > Desert | place: USA: California | collected... | reverse complement strand
CCGATTCGCCTATCCCCTTTTCGTTTTGGGAGTGCAAAGGTAATTCATCATCCCTCAGTTTCCAACTCCTTTGCTAAAATAATTTTTTCACTCACCTTTCAACCCCAGTACAAATCCCAACGCCTTTAGGGGCCCCAAAAGTAATGCTTCGTCTGTTCCGTGCAAAAGAATTTGAAAATTTATTTATCGAAGCCTGATATCGAACCGGCCGATGTAAAAATTTCATATAGACCAACCGTTGGGCATAAAAGGAAATCAGCAAAAGGAAATTCTTCAGGGCGTTTTCGATCGCTTATATAATGGAACTGTACTGCACGGTTCACCAAACATTAAACTTGCAGCGACTGCACTTAATTTTGTTGTGGCTTCGATGTAAGCGGCTAACGGAACCTGGATTTTACTACACCCTTTTACGACAACTTTTGCATTTGAAAAAAAATTCCAATCGACTTGCTGAAGCGCAGACCGATACAAATCAACTTCCAAATCTTCTAAAGATCCAATCGTAACGTGCCGGGCATAGGGTTGTAAGGCGACTGCAACTAACATAAAAGCCCAGGTAGGAACAATGGCATCTGCTGTGCATGTTATAGCAACATACTTATCGCGATAATCTCCCCAGGAATGGGACTTAATATATTGTCTGAAATCCTTTTCCTTCAAAATCAATTCCTGGAATAATTGCGCTTTAAGATCAATAACAACCCTTTCGCCAGGCTGGTAATACGACTCCAGATCAAAAGTGACCAATGCACTTGAAGCCACCCGATTTATTATGCCGTTTTCGTTATCCATCATTAATACTTAACACGAAATTACTTCCTGTTTGTTCGTTAGCTTTGACTTTTAAGGATTGCTTAATAAGAAATTCCTTCAAGTAAAGCGGTTCAAAGGTAACAAGATCCTCGTACATCCCTTCTCGAAATTTTGAATGGGCAAGTATCCCAAGTTGTGCGGCGCTGGGATAAATTCCGGAGATAAACACAGCGTTCTCGTGTTGAATCATCTCCTTACATTTGGCTGAACCGTTTCCGAAAAAAAGTACTTGATTAGTTTCTAACAATGCCAGAAATGATGATTCATCAATAACCCTCGCTTCCAGTGGTTGTACAACGTTATTCTTTGCATCCAGAATATAACAGTAAACTTCCATTCTGCGCGCGTCAATCATCGGACAACATAAAGCCTTCGTGACGTTCATGTTGTTCACTTCGCTCGCCATAATTTCGAGCGTATTGCACGCGAGTAAGGGGATACTCAAAGTATAACAAAGACCCTTCGCCGTTGAGGTGCCGATTCGCAAACCAGTATATGAGCCTGGCCCGGAAGAAACGGCTACTGCTGACAACATTTTAAAATCCTTGCCCGCAGTCTCCATAACCTGTTTGATTAGAACGGCAAGTTTACTCGCATGCGATTGATCCTGATGCAATTCCAAGCACGCGAGAACACGTCCACCATCATGTAAAGCAACGGAACAAACAGATGTAGACGTTTCAAGACTAAGAATCAGACTCATTAATGTGGAGAAAGTAATTTGGCGTATTCCGTTGAATTATTTAATACCTGTTGCGCTTTAACTACAGCTTTATCGCGGGTTAATGCAATCTCTGCCTGACCTTCGTTCAAACCAAAATTAAAAGCAATCTGCTCTTCAAGGATCTCTTTGATTTCCTGTTTAAAACGAATCATGTCTTCCGATTTTCCCGCTTCGATCTTAGATTTCAACGTTTGCAACTGTGCTTCAAGTTCGGGATAATAGCGTTCATTTTTTGCGGCTTCAATTAACTGCTTCGCGCTTCTTTCCAGCGGTGTGGAATAGGTAAATTTATTTGTTTTAAGGTAACTCAGAAACTGTTCGTATTCTTTCTCCGAAAGACTAAATGTTTTAAAGTCTGCGGGTGCCTGATTTTCGGAACAGTACACCGTAGCGTATTGAAAAATCAACTGTGCATTGATCAATCCGGTTGTAATCGTTCCAAGATATTCGTCTTCGACGATGATGTCGGGATCTAATCCACCGCCATCCAAAACTTTTCTTCCGTTTTGTGTTTGAAACTCGGATTTTGTTGAGTCCGCAAAACGTTCAACAGAACCGTCCGCCTTTCTATGAGCATAGTCCAAAGCCTGGATGCAACGTCCACTTGGAATATGGTATTTGGCGGTAGTGACTTTTAATTGCGAATTATAAGCCAATGGCCTTGTGGTCTGTACCAATCCCTTTCCGAATGTTTTTTTGCCTACCAATACGGCGCGGTCATAATCCTGTAAGGCGCCCGCCACGATTTCCGCAGCTGAGGCACTTCCTTCGCTTACCAGCACGCACATCGGTATTTCTATATCGACCGGGTTATTCAAAGTGCTGTAGGTTTTATTCCACTCTTGCACTTTTCCCTTTGTAGAAACTACTTCAGATCCTTTTGGAACGAACAAGCTTACAATGTTTACGGCTTCATGCAGCAAGCCGCCTGGATTGTCACGAAGGTCGAGAATCAATTTCGTGGCACCGCTGGCCTTCAGTTCCTGCACAGCTTCAGAAACTTCGCGTGCTGCTCCCGGTGTAAAATCATCAAGCTTTACATAGCCTGTTTCCAAATCTAGCATGCCGTAATACGCAAGATTGCTAATATTGATTTTTTCACGCTTTAACTTAACTATAAAGGCTTCTTTAGATCCAACACGTTTAATGGTGATGTCTACATCAGTTTTAGGTTGGCCTTTTAATAATGCACTGATTTCGGATGTCGTTTTACCGTCTATCGGTTTACCATCAACAGCGACGATTTCATCACCGACTTTTATTCCGGCTTTAAAAGCAGGAAAATCTTTGTATGGATGGCTGATCACTGTTTTCCTATTTACTACACTGATCAGGGCACCGATTCCACCATATTGACCTGTGGTCGTTATTTTAAATGATTCGATTTCATCTTCCGGAATGAAGTCAGTGTAAGGATCGAGGGATTCAAGCATACCATCGATGCTTTTTCGTACCAGCTTTTGAGGTTCGATCTCATCCACGTAATAGGCGTTAACCTCTTTGAAAAGTGTCGCATAAATATCCAAGCTTTTTGCAATATCAAAATACTTTTCAGCGGGGGCGCGAAAGGCAAAAGCTGCTGCAGCAACAACGAGAATAATGAATAACCATTTGTATTTCAGGAGAGGCATAACACACACATTTTAGGGTCGAACGTAAAGGAAAAAAAAATTGAATCGACCCTTACGATTGTTTTGGGCCGGTCATTTTTCCAGCATGTAATTTCGGAATTTTCTGAAGCGCCTGAAGCATCTTTCTCTCTATTTCTTCCCAGTGTAATATTTCCTTATGAGTATACACAAAACCAATAATAATTTTTGGTTCTGGTGTGAGCACCTGCTTGTGGAGCCGATAGGATTCCCGAATTCTTCGTTTGATTTTATTCCGGTCTGTAGCTCTTTTAAAATGCCGTTTCGAAACTGATATCAGGATCTGGTGACATGAAATCCCGGGATTGCGATTAAGCGTGAATAATACCTTGTACGGGAATAAATAAAAAGAGGAACCCTTCGTGAAGAGTTCCTGAATGTCTTTTTCTTTTTTAAGCCTTTCTTCTTTTCGAAAAGTAAATTTCCCCATGGCATTTATCTTATCAGATTCAGGGCGATGGCCTGAAAGGGTTTTAATCCAAGCTCTGACGTCCGTGGAGAACTTTTTCCCGGAAGCTTATTTGTGCTTTAAGGTCTTTTCGTCAGAAACAGTAAGTTTCTTACGACCTTTTCTTCTGCGCGAAGCTAAAACCCTGCGACCATTTGCAGTTGCCATGCGTTCACGGAAACCGTGCTTATTCTTTCTCTTTCTGCGGGAAGGTTGATATGTACGTTTCATTTCTTTGGTCCGTTTAGCCTAAAAATTTAGGGCTGCAAAGATGATCAGGATTTCCCGAAATTACAACCAAACCATCGTCATTTCCAGAAAAAAGTGCAAAACGGCCTTTTTTCGAAGGTTTTTGTGAACTCTGTTTATGAAACCAAATCCTTCAGAATTTTTTCTGCCTGATCTGGCCGCAAGCGCGGACCGAACTGTGTTACCACCAGTGACGATGCGATCGACGCTAATTTTCCTGCGCCGACGAAACTATGGTGATGCGTAATAGCATACAAGAAAGCACCGGCAAACATGTCACCCGCACCATTCGTGTCAACTGCCTTTACGGGGTTGGGTTTTACTTCGATAAAGTCATTCCCATCAAAAAGAACAGCGCCATTTGCACCCAATGTAATGGCAAATCGTTTTGCGACCTTTTTTAATTCTTCCCGTGCCTCGGCAACGGTATCGGTTCTGGTGAATATCAGGGCTTCTTCATCGTTGCAGAACAAAAGATCAACACCATCTCCTACAATTTCAGACATCTGGTTTGAAAAATACTTCACCATACTCGGATCCGAGAACGTGAGCGCTACCAGCACATTATTCTTTCTTGCGATTTCCTTCGCAGCTTTCATGGCATCCAAACCATTCGGGCTGGCCACAAGGTAACCTTCAAGATATAGATAGGTTGAGTCGATAATGGCTTGTTCATTTAAGTGCGGGGGCGAAAGAAAAGAACTAACACCAAGAAACGTATTCATGGTGCGGTGCGCATCTGGTGTCGTCATTACAAGACAACGTCCGCTGTGACCCTCAGGACAATCGTCGTATTTCAGACTTGTGTCTACGCCATTTCTTTTCAGATCGGCAAGAAAGAATTTACCAAGTTCGTCTTTTGCTACAAGACAAGTATAAAACGACTTGCCACCAAACTGATTTACAGCCACCACTGTATTCCCAGCCGAGCCGCCTCCTGACATTTTACTTTTCTTCATATCGATTACTTTCATCAGCTCCAGCTGACGCTTCTCGTCGACAAGAGTCATTACCCCTTTTTCAATGTTATTGGATGTAAAAAAATTGTGATCTACTTCTGTTACAATATCCACAATGGCATTACCGATGCCACATACATTATATTTCTTCATGCCGCAAAATTTCGTGCAATGATAGGTAAAACCCACGAGCTATTACTGCGGCCGATGAATTTTTCATTTTGGCTGGATGTTTAAAGTCATCTTGTATTTTCTTGCACGATCGGGATAATCTGTAATAAATCCGTCAACACCCATTCCTTTGTAGGCCAGCATTTCGGCTTCCTCATTAATTCCCCACGGAATGACCCTGATTCTTTTTTTATGCAGATACTGGACCTTTTCGCGCGTTAGCAACCTGTAATCGGGACTATATATCGATGGTTTAAAACCAAGGGCGTTGAGATTTGCATCGATGGAATTCATATTTTCGACCAGGGCTGATAATCTTACGTCAGGATATTTTTTATGCCAATAACGCAAGACACGGAAATCGAACGATTGAATAACCACCCTTTCAAGCGGTAAATATTGATCGATTAATTCGTAAACGAGATCGGAAAATTCTTCTACGCCAGGATGATAAATCTTATCGCCCACAGGCGTACTCTTTAGTTCGATGTTATAATCCACCAAATATTGCGAATAATTCCGGATGTGGTCTTCGACCGCCACAATCACGTCGCTTAACAGTGGTTTGTAGCTTTCTTGTTTTTGTTGTGATGGAAAAAGCACGTGTCCTTTTGAACCACAATCAAACTGGAGCACTTCGTCATACGTCATCTTGTATATATTGTACTTTTTCTGTTCCGCAATTTTAATTGAATCTCCGGACGGTTTGAGGCAAATAGAAGCTGCCATCCAAGGTTCATGAGATAGTATGACCTGTTTGTCTTTGGTGATCACAACATCCAGTTCCACCGTCGTTACACCGAGGTCGAGTGCCGCCAGGAAACCAGGAATAGAATTTTCCGGAAATAATCCACGTGCACCGCGATGACCCTGCACTTCAAACCTTGGAATGTATTGTGCTTCCAGCTGACCAAATAAAAAACAAGCAGCAATCAACAACTTAACTTTCATCATGAAGCGAATATAATGGATAACCGTATCAACGACTATTCTTTCATTGCATTATTCGACAAATCAAAAATCATTGATCATTCATACGACAAACAATACAAGAAATAGATTCTCTATTCATATTGAATGACTCGATTGATCATAAAAGAAGCTTAGTGATAACTTTTATTATCACTAAGCTTCAATGCCTTAATTAATTCGAAATTATTTGCGTGATAATTTAAATCGCGTTTTCAAGTCGCCCACCATAACAGTGAAGTAACCATCTTCTAAAAGTTGTTCACCGTTTTTATTTGGAAATGTAAGATCGCGCTCCGGCTTAATTGTAAATGTAAAAGTTTTCGATGCGCCCGGTTCTATCAATGATTTTTCATAATACTTCAATTCGCGTACAGGCCTTGATATACTTCCTACCTCATCGTGCAGAAACCATAAAATAGCTTCTTTGCCAGGTCTGTCACCTGTATTTTTTACTGTAACGCTTGCTTTTATTTCACCCGTTGCGCTGGTTAGGACAGAGTCGCTCAATTTCAGATCACTATAAGCAAACGTTGTGTAACTTAAACCGAAACCAAAAGGAACAAGCGCAACAGGATTATCAATTTCATGCGCGAGGGTAACTTCACTTACCTTATGATTGTGCGGCACCAACCGGTTAACAGCGTATGGATAGGTGAAACTCATTTTAGCACTCGGATTTACTTTTCCACTCACAATTTCTGCAATCGCCTGCGCGCCTTCAAAACCAGGCAGACCAGCAAACAACACAGCCTTACAGTCAGGATAAATTTTAGTAATTACACGCGGTCTTCCACTGATGATAACAAGGATCACAGGCTTGCCAGTTTCCTTTGCCGCTTTAACTAACTCCACCTGGTCTTCCGGTAATGAAATGTCAATAATGCTTCCGAATCCTTCTGCATACGGCATTTCGCCTACGGTTACAACAACCGCATCAGCAGCTGCCGCCTTTTGTTTTATTTCCGCAGCCGACGAAGCCAGAGAAACGTTGGCGAACTCTTTTTGTAGCGCAGTATAAACTGTGAGCATATCTTTTGGATATATGCCTTCTTCCGCGGGGATCCAACGGAGGGTCCACCCGCCACCCAGGGGTTGCTTGAGGTTCGCCAACGGACCGGCTACCAGTACATTTTTAACGCTTGCCGGATCTAGTGGTAAGGCGTTTTCATTTTTCATTAATACAATCGATTCGCGCGCAGCCTCCAACGCTTTCGCTTTGTTTTCCGCAGATCCAATCCGGTTAAACCGGTCGTTTCTTGGAAAAGGATTTTCAAAAAGGCCTAACTCATATTTCAATCTAAGTATCCGGCTTACAGAGAGATCAATGCGTTCCTCCGAAATTCTTCCTTCTTCAACCAGCTCGCGAAGAAGATCGCAGAATGTGGTAGTATATGGTGTCATGGCAACATCAACACCCGCCATGATGGCTTTATAAGTTGCTTCTTTTTCGTTTTCCGCCACACGATGATTACGGTATAAGCGGATGATATCTTCCCAATCGGTAACAGCAACACCTTTAAACTTCAGCTGATCGCGAAGCACTTCTGTTAAAGCCCAATACGAAGCGTGAACCGGTTCTCCATTAATTTCACCACTGTTAATCATTACGGTTTTAATACCAGCATCAATGGCGGCTTTAAATGACGGCAAATGAAACTCATACAACGCCTGTTCAGATACATCTACAGGGCCACGATCCCATCCGTATTTAGGATCAGAATAGGCAAAAAAGTGTTTTGCTGAAGCAGCGATTTTATAAGGCGCGATAGTTTCGTTATTCTGAACGGAATTCACGAATATACTTCCCATCGTCGCAGACACATAAGGAGATTCACCCAATGTCTCGTAAAAGCGTCCCCAAAGCGGTGTACGCGCAAGATCGAGCACAGGCGCGAAGAGCCATTGGTGACCGATATCAGCCGTTTCGATGGCCGTAACGTGAGCCATATCCGCAGGGAACTGGTTATTATAAGAAGCCGCCGTATTAATACCATGCGGAAAGATTGTTCCACCTTCCAGGTAATTCGGTCCATGCATGTGGTCCACACCGTAAATAACCGGAATCTTGTGCCTGGATAACCTCAGGTTTGTTTCCTGTATTTCTTTGTAGAACTGATACCATGTTTCAGCGGGTACTGCAATGCCATTTAAGAATGAACCAACATGATACTTTCTTAACATCGTAGCCAGTTTAGCTGTATCTACCTTGATTTCAATTTTTAAGTCGGCGCCTGCTCCCCATTGTGCATTGGTAACAATTTCCGAATTATTGATCTGCGTCATCTGACCGATCTTTTCTCCCAGCGACATTATGCTGATTAGGTCATCGATTTTCCTTTCGATATCAGCGTTATCACTTCGTTCAAATTTTCGTAGATCAGATACAACCGTTTTAGGAGTTTCAGAACTATTTTTACTCGATTGGCATCGTGTTAGCAGTAGACTGGCGAATGCCACCATTACCAGGCATCTAAAAAGCATTTTCATTGAATTATCGGGTTTGGGTTTGGTTAAGGATAAAAATAACATGAGTCAAAGGCTAATAGCTGCCAGTTGGAATTATTTAAAGAAAATGATACCGCAATCGTTTTCGCATTGACAATTCGCATATTCCTTATTGTGATTAATAGGATTTTTTAAATTCTACTTTGGGTGAAAGGGTAAAATGACAACGAAAAATGTGGTGAACGAATTCGTATTTCAAAGGTGAAAAGCGCAGCATGAATAGAAACTTAATTACTGCATTATTTTTACTACTTGCGGAGTCAATGTATGCGCAGGAAGTGTTCACTGGTATGGTCGGCGATTCAGCTACGTTTGCACCACTCGCTTATGTTAATATTAAAGTAAAGAATTCTGGTATTGGAACAATCACCGATCAAAAAGGTAACTTCCGCATCAGGGCGACCCGAAAAGATACATTGATCTTTTCCTTTGTCGGCTATTATCCGGTTGAATTTGCACTTTATGACTGGCAACCTAGTATGGTTTTACTGGCAGAAGAAACTACCATGTTAGATGATATTACTATTCGCGAATCCCGGATGGAAAACCCATACGCGGGGATGTTTGAAGAAGAGAATGAAGCGCTTCGAAAAGCCAACAAAGCTTTGCCTTTTTATTTTTCAAGAAGTAAAAAACAAAAAGTCAAATTAAACCGGCTGGCCAACGAAAATGAACGGGTAGAAACTTATGTGAATGCCGTTGTCAAGAACGAGTCAATACGAAAAAACTTAATGAAAAAATATGATTTGAGCGAAGCAGAATATTATGATTTGTTAGGCGACTTCAACGCAAAGCACTATACGTTCATGTATTACATTACCGCCGGAGAACTCATCGCCTTATTAAATAACTATTTCGAACGGCATGCAGGAGAGAAATGATGATTTATGAAGACTTGGGAAAAGCTTGATTCATCACAAATGTCTTCTGCGAATAGCGTTCACGTGGTGCCACCTCCCGGGCTTTTAATTTTTCAGGAAGAACTGTAGGGTCCCCAGGATATCCTACAGCAGTCATTACCCCGACTTCATAATGCGCTGGAATGTGCAATTGCGAAACAACTTTATCAATATTGAAGCCTGCCATTTGCCTTACCTGTAATCCCATCTCAACGGCTTGTAAAGACAGGAAGGCGTTGGCTCCTCCTAGATCGTATAATGCATGCGCATTTGCTCCCGGATACTGTGTAAAGTTTTTACGGGCTAAACTTAGAATGAGTAACGGCGCATCCTTCGCCCAGATTTTATTGCCTTCGTCCAACGTGTCAAATAGCGCATGCCAAAGCACGTATTGGTCTTTGGTCGCATAAATAAATACCCAAGGCTGTTCATTGGTACTGGAGGGCGCCCAGCGTGTTGCTTCAAAGAGAGAATAAATCTTTTCCTGTTCTACCAGCTTTGGATCAAAAGAACGGATACTTTTCCTGTTTCGAATGAGATCAACGACAGGATATTCAAATTCATGCGACTTCATACAGTGATATAATGAACTAACAATTTTCCCATGAAGGGGTTCACTTCTTGTCTTTTTTTTGCGGATTTTTTTGTACCGTTTCGCTTGCCTTTTTTTTGCCAGCCTCAGACATCGCAAAGCCCCTCGACATCGTTTTAATGTATTGGACTTTCCTGAAACGTAGCGCTGTCCAATCAGCATCAATGGCCACCATACGCACACCTTCATAACCAAGTTTGCCCAATTGTTTCCAGCCGTTATCGCGATTAAACTCACAGGCGTATTTTTTTGACGTTCCCTTCGGATAGGCAAACCAAAATACAGCATCGTGTCCACTTACCGAATCCATGTCTTTTGCAATTTCATCGACTTCCTTTTGTTTGGTAACAAACACCAGCAGGAAAGTCACTTCCTTTGCTGACGCCAGTGTTGATTTAATTTTGCAAAATTCCTTCATCTCTTCAAGTATCGGCCTAAAATCGTATGGTGCATTTACTACATGAATTACAGCCTGATCTTTATAGTTGAGTTTTTTAAACAGCTTACTCATAAAATTAGCGCTTCAATTTATCAAACTTTATCACGAATGAATTGACACGCTTGTATTTTTTTCTTGATCTTTAGTAGAAACGAGGACCTCATGGCAGATTGATCTATTACATGAGGATTAGCTATTTTTCTATCAATTAACATCACAGGATGCAAAAAATTTTTGAAGACCAGGTAGCGATTGTGACCGGGGCCGGTCAGGGAATTGGCTTTCAAATATGCAGGCAGCTTGCCTTGAGCGGTGCGCGTGTTTTGCTGAACGACATAGAAGCATCTCTTGCTGACGAAGCCGCGCATCGCATTCGGGAAGAAAAATGTTTATGTCATGCTGTGCCGGGAGACGCTTCTGATATCGACTTTATTCAGACACTCACACAAGAAGCCGTGGTTCGTTATGGTAAACTTAACATCGCGATTGCCAACGCTGGTATCACTTTGTTTGGGGATTTTTTGTCTTATGATCCGGATGATTTTAATCGTGTCATGAAGGTAAACCTTGCAGGAAGTTTTTTCTTTGCCCAGGCTGCAGCGCGTGTCATGAAGGAGCAAGAACCTCGCGGTGGACGCATATTGTTTATGTCATCGGTTACGGGGCATCAGGCCCACAAAGATTTGTCGGCCTATGGGATGAGTAAAGCGGCACTTGAAATGTTAGCAAAAACACTTGTCGCTGAACTATCAACTTATGGCATTACCGTGAATGCGGTTGCACCTGGTGCGACACTAAATGAACGGACCGCGAATGATCCGAAGTATAACGAAACATGGTCGCGCATTACGCCATTGGGAAAGCCTGCATCAACAGAAGATGTCGCACAAGCCGCATTATTTCTGGTTTCTCCACAAGCTGGACACATCACCGGTCAAAGCCTGATTATTGATGGCGGTTGGTCAAGTGTAAGCCCTTCACCATACGAAGAAGTGTAGCGCTGAATATACGCTGCTACTCGACCAGCACATTAAATTTAAAATCGAAGGGATCAAATAAATCCAGCAAGGTCGCGATGAACTGGTTATCCTGTTGATAAAAATTCAGGAAGTTATCGGTTCGCTCTTGTAAACTTCCATTGGGAAATAATTTATCCTTCACAAATTCAATCTGACTCAATTTATCCGCATGCAAGCGTTTCTCTGCCCGAAGTAGTTTTCGTTCAATCTTCTCCAGGCTGTTTAATGCACGTTTGCCCTCGGCACCTACAAATGGAGCAAGGGTTTTATCAACCGTTTCCGCGCGCTGTTGCAATGCTGCAAATAGTTCAGCTACGGTATTGCGCTCAGTGCCAACGGTAAGGTTACGGGGTGAATGTTTTAGTACCCAATGATTAAAGAGATAATTTTTTTCTTCGAAAATATCCTTTAGTTCCAGTCCAGTCTTTTCAAACTTACGACCGACTTCACGATCTATGATCATCGCAAAATTCCGTGGCATAAGCATTGGAAATGGAACTTCATGATGCGTGAAAACACTTTTCAACTGGAGCCAGTAAATCACTTCCGCAGGTCCGCCGACGTAAGCCAGATTCGGCAGAATCATTTCCTGGTAAAGGGGCCGGAGTATTACATTCGGACTAAACCGTTCCGGATGTTCCACGATCTCCGACTTCAACGCTTCAGAAGTAAACGTAATTTCCGTGTCAACGACCTTATAATCTACGTTCGCTTTTTCAATCCTGCCCCGGATGTTATCGCGAACGTAAAAGAAGTTAATGTCTCTGCAAAACACTTGGGTTTTATATCCCAGATCAGTGAGGGCTGTATTTGTTTTATCGACACAGCGTTTACTTTCGCCGTTAAAAATATCATCGTGAATAACAGGCTCAAAAACTTTTTTCAATGCAGGATTGTCTGCATCGATCACAACTAACCCTTCGGATTGAAATAATGCATTTACATAATGTCGAACCGCATCACTTAAGGATTTATTTTTTGCGTATGCTTCCTGAAACAACGATGTGTCGCCGGGAACTTCCCTGGCTAATTCAGCGAGACCTTTGGTTAAAAACCTTCCCACGGCACCGGTCTGCTCTGTTTTCCAGATATACTTTTTTTCATACAACCTAAAATATTTGATCTCATCATAATCATGATCTTCAGAAGCCATCCAGTACACTGGAACGAAATGCGATTCCGGATAACGTTCTTTCAACTGGCGACATGCATTGATCACCGTGACAATTTTGTAAATAAAATACAAGGGACCAGTGAAGATATTGAGCTGATGACCCGTTGTGATGGTGAAGGTTTTTCGATCAGCTAACGCATTGATGTTCTTCGTTACCGCATCATGCGTTGTCAAGTTTTTGTATTGTTCTTTCAATACACTCACCAAAACCTCGCGCGTAGCAGGTGCAAAGCTTTTTCCTTTTTCCCGCATCTGATCCGGGAAGGCATCCAGGGAAGGGAAGCGATGATAAAATGATTTTAAACTTTCTTTTTGTTCAATATAGTCCAGGAAGAACGAGGCAAACGCGTGCGTATCAGCAAAGGAAAATTTCTTAAGCTGCATAGATGCAACAGAGGTTGGTGGAATTTTTCAAAAACATAAACCGAATAACGGCAAAGTAATCAATAAAGTTTTGAATCGAGGCATGCAATAGGATAAACGGTTCACAAAATCCAAAGTATAAAACCTATCATTAACATCTCATTAACAAGTGATCTGCGATTCAATTGCGCATTCTGCTATGCAACCACAGTACCGGTTAAATCAAATTCTGTTGCAGCGTTTACCTGTACACTAACGAAGTCGCCGATGCGCAGATACTGATCTGCACTTTCAATGATTACTTCATTATCTACTTCGGGTGAGTCATATTCTGTTCGGCCAATAAAGTTTCCGCCTTCTTTGCGATCCACCAGTACCTTATAGGTATTCCCTATTTTTTGTTGATTCAACTCCAGTGATATTCCTTGCTGAAGTTCCATCACTTCCTCCATGCGTTCCTGTTTTGTCTCTTCAGGTATATCATCCAGCATGGTATGGGCATGTGTGTTTTCTTCATGGGAATAGGTGAACACACCCAGCCGATCGAATCGGGATCTTTCAATAAAGGACAACATTTCGTCAAAAGCTTCCGGTGTTTCGCCGGGATGTCCAGCAATCATTGTTGTACGAATGGCAATGCCTGGAACGCGATCACGAATCGTATTGATCAGCTGTTCTGTTTTCTCGCGTGTGGTACCACGACGCATGATCTCCAGCATTTTCGTTGAGCCATGTTGCAAAGGGATATCGAGGTATTTGCAAATATTCGGACGTTTGGCCATTACATCCAACACATCGAGCGGAAAACCGGAGGGAAACGCATAATGTAAACGGATCCAGTCGATACCTTCCACATCAGCTAATTTTTCCAGCAGGGTTGCAAGGTTTCGCTTTTTATAGAGATCAAGCCCATAATATGTGCTGTCTTGAGCAATGAGTAACAATTCTTTTGTGCCGGCTTTAGCAAGGTTCTTTGCTTCCAGCACGAGTTCTTCGATCGGCCGCGAAATATGATTACCGCGCATCAGTGGGATAGCGCAAAACGAACAGGGACGATCACATCCTTCAGAGATTTTCAGGTAAGCGTAATGACTCGGATTGGTCAAAATACGCTCGCCTACAAGTTCCTGTTTATAATCTGCTTTAAAGACCTTCAAAATTCTGGAAAGATCACGTGTACCAAACCACGCATCGACTTGCGGAATTTCTTTTTCGAGGTCGTCTTTATATCGTTGTGACAGGCATCCCGTTACATATACTTTATCAACAACGCCTTCCTCCTTGGCGTCTACATAACGCAAGATTGTATCGATAGACTCTTGTTTTGCGTTGTCAATAAAACCACAGGTGTTGATGATCACCACACTGGCATCGTCGTTTTGGGCTTCATGCTGGGTTTCAATGCCGTTTCCGCGCAATTGGGTTAATAAAACCTCCGAATCAACCACATTTTTCGAGCATCCGAGGGTAACGATGTTAACCTTTGTTTTCTGATTTCCTTTTGTCTTCACTATAGCGCCGCTTAAAGGTGCAAAAATACTAAAAATATATGGGCACTGAATTTGCCCTTGACCGCGTTAACTTATCTTTACAGCCGCAATTGCAAACCGTGAAAAAAACAAGTTGGTTCATATTTCTGCTTTTTTTGAGTGTTTCATGCCTCGATGATCCCGATTGCTTCCGCCTGAACAATAATTTCGTGGGCATTGCCTTCCGGGTAATGGGCTCTTCCACGCTGGATACCGTAGCCATGTGGGGAATTGAATCCAAAGGTTCGCGCTTTGACAATTATGACACGATGTTCGTAACTTCTGTCGAGTTGGAACTCGATTACTTTTCAGAACAGACAGAATTTATTTTTAAAAGTCTTGGAAAAACAAACCGCCTTACGTTAGGTTATCAGGTTCAGACCCAGTTTGTGTCGGAAGATTGCGGACCACGTTATATTTTGTCTGATCTCACTGCTTTATCACACGATTTTGAAGCGGATTCAATTCGTGTTGTCGCCGGAACACCCAGCCGGAGTGGTGGGCGTCATATCGAAATTTATCGTTGTCCCCACCCTGACAGCCTTTCCATCTCCTTTAAACAATTAACCCTCGCCCCAGCAGCTACAACCCAAAGTAGTCGTTTTGCTGGTGTTGAGTTCGAAAATATCATGGTTGATGAAACTACGCCTTTATATGTTGACAAGCGTGCTACAACTGTTCGCCTACCGGTCAACAAGGAGGCGCAGTCTACGACGTATACATTTAATTTCAAGGATGCCTATGGTTTTGAAACACCACAACGGAAGCTGCGTGTTTCTTATGAGGCAACGAAACAAGTCAGGTACAAACAATGTGGCGAGCAGACCTTTATCACAAAAATTGTTACGGATCCTGCTATAGCAGAATTTGACTCCATACGGTTCACACTGGATGAAAACGACCTTCCAAGGAATGCGCTTACCGATCCAATGATAACCAATCTGGAGATATTCCGGTGTCCGGTAATCAACATGATACAGCTCAGCTTCAGGGATTCGATCAGCTTAACATCGACACGACAAGATACGGTAGACCTGGCTGGCATAAGAACGAATTACAATGAAGAAGTCTATTATGCTGACAGTACGGTTAGCATAATCCAATTACCATTGAATCCAGCTGCTGCCTCAACAATTTTTTTTATCGATTATCAGGAAGAAGATGGAATCCGCACCGAAACGATTACACTTGAATATCTTGTGAGCACTGTCGACTTTTATAGAAATGCATGTGGTGAAACACACCCTATCATTACTGAATTAGCATTGTCGGAGGTCAATAATAAGATCACCATAAGAAATCCTAATGTTCAATATCCACCGATAACTAATCTTGAGATTATTAGTAATTAACATAGCGCTTGCACTTGCCTTATCCCATTGTGCTTTTGCGCAGGAGGATACGACACAGCTTACATTCCGTGACAAGTTTATGCCAACGGGAGTTCGCCTTGGAACGGATGCACTTTCAATTGCACGGAATTTTTATGACGATGCATTCAAGGGATGGGAAGTAAGTGCGGACGTGGATTTCAACCGCTATTTTCTTGCGCTTGAATACGGCAAGTGGAGCCGGGATTATGTTAATGAAAATTCAACCGGATATTCCAGTGACTATTCAAACGAAGGTCGATACTGGCGCGCCGGAGTAGACGTAAACTTTCTTTTAAAAGATCCCGAACGCAATATGTTTTTCCTTGGTCTGCGTTATGGACGAAGTGTGTTTAGCGAGACGTATGTCATTACGGATGTGGATGACCGCTGGGGAAGTCTTGCAGAAACGTATTACAACAACGATGTGGCTGCACGTTGGTTTGAGCTTACCACTGGTATTAAAGTGCGTATGTTTAGCTGGTTTTGGATGGGATATACCGCACGATTTAAATTCGGATTAAAAACGGGTGAAACACCCACCATGTTACCTCACGATGTTCCGGGATATGGGCGAACTGATAAAGAATCTTATTGGGGATTTAATTATCAACTGATGTTCCGCATACCAATTCGCGAACATCCGCCGTTGTCTTTTAAGAAGAAAAAGTAGTCAATGATTTCGGGATCGGTTTAAAAGATTCACATGTGAAAACAATTTGTGTTCGCGATTTTTTATGTCGTACCTCACGGCACTTCAGCTCCTGGTTTGCCCTAACTTAATGACATTGACCCGTTGTGGATGAAAGAAACCCAACGTTGGCAAACGCCATCACATAAAAGTTTATAACCTATTTGGGATGACCGGTTCTGCTGTATGCAGATCAATTCTTTTTGAACAACGAATCGACAAACTCGGTCTTATTAAAAATCTGGAGGTCTTCCGTCTTTTCGCCAACACCAATGTATTTTACCGGTATTCTGAATTCATCGGAGATACCGATCACAACACCACCTTTTGCCGTACCATCAAGTTTGGTAATCGCTAATGCTGTAACCTCCGTAGCTTTGGTAAACTCACGCGCCTGGATAACGGCATTTTGACCTGTGCTGCCATCCAGCACAAGCAATACTTCGTGTGGTGCATCTGGTATTACTTTTTGCATTACGCGTTTGATTTTTGTAAGCTCTGCCATCAGGTTAACTTTGGTATGAAGTCTTCCCGCGGTATCTATTATCACAATGTCGGCATTTTGATCGA
>Ga0196965_1000663_pt1 | contig 17189 bp, 14 predicted proteins | sample S1_20metaG_FD_148668 | JGI IMG/M metagenome (GOLD analysis project Ga0196965, IMG submission 148668) | Soil microbial communities from Anza Borrego desert, Southern California, United States - S1_20 | ecosystem: Environmental > Terrestrial > Soil > Desert | place: USA: California | collected... | reverse complement strand
ACTCGTTTGCCATTTTTGCGGATACAAGCAATCGCTTCCGCGTGAATGTCCTGTGTGTACTTCAAAACGGATTCAGACACTGGGCTACGGAACGGAGAAGCTGGAAGAAGAGTTGAACCTGTATTTTCCTGAAGCGCGTGTCGAGCGTATGGATCTCGACACCACCAGAACGAAGACCGGCTACGAAACTATTATAGAACACTTTGAAAAAGGAGAAACGAACATCCTTGTCGGAACACAGATGGTTACCAAAGGTCTTGACTTTGATCGTGTGAGTCTTGTTGGCGTTTTCAATGCCGACCGGATGATGCACTTTCCCGACTTCAGGTCACACGAACGTGCGTATCAACTCATCACACAAGTAAGTGGCAGGGCTGGACGCCGCGCGAAGCAAGGCAAAGTCGTTATTCAAACTTCAAGTCCGGAGCACCCGGTGCTAAACTTCATCCTTGCTAACGACTACCACGACTTTTATAAAAAAGAGATCAAAGACCGCCATGATCACGGCTATCCACCGTTCACGCGACTGATCGAAATCACGATCAAACATACAGACAGAAAAATTTGCAGGAATGCTTCACATATTCTTGCGGAAGCTTTTACCAATAAGCTTCACGGCGTGAAAGTGCTGGGGCCCGGCGAGCCGACGATCTCCAAAATCCGAAATCGTTTTCTCATGACCATTCTCATGAAAATCACACGTGGCCACGGAGACCTTCCGTCAATTAAGGGCAACATTATTGACTCCATTGATACACTTCAGGTTGAGAAAGAATTCCGAAACGTGAGAGTAGTGATCGATGTGGACCCGGTTTAGATTCCAGAACACCGTTCGCGAATAACTGGAACCTTCTCTCCTTCATCCGCCGCAAGCGACTTCGCGTAAAAACTGCAGGCCGCTTTCCTGTCGCCCTTTTCCCAATACGCTTCGCCAAGATAAAAATTGATTGAGCCAACGTAAGGATCTGCTTTGATCGCGCGCTCAAACATCGCGATAGCCTCATCATAAGAAGATGCAAACGTGTAATAGATACCTTTGTTTCTGTAGGCCCACGCGTTATATGGATCGATGGTGATGCTTTCGTTGATATCAGCAATCGCTTTGTTCAGCTCCCATTTCAGCAGGTAAATGTATCCGCGATTGTTCAGGTAGAATGGATTGCGCGGGCTTCGCTTTAAAGCGATGTTAATATTTTCAAGCGCCTGATCGTGGTTACCCGACTCAGCTTCGATCAACGCCAGTGTGTTCCATGCATTTGGATCCGCCAACGGGTTTTCGGTGATCTTACTAAGAAGGAGACGCGCGGAATCGTAGTTTCGTTGATAATAGTGTATAGAGGCCAGGTTTATCACCAGGTCCTGATTGTTTCCGTCGAACAGCAGTGCTTCATCGAAATTCTTTTTCGCTTCATCATACTTCCTCATTTTTGTCAATACCAAACCTCGCAGAAAATACACAACCATTGTATCCGGCTTAATTTGCTCGATGCGTTCCAGATCCTTGAGCGCACTAAAAAGCTCATTCGATTCATAATACACATTTACGCGGTTGATGTACGCCTGTAAATAGTCAGGATTGCATTTGACTGCGCGGGAATAATGCTGCACAGCCCGTGCGTAATCTTTCTTTTCGAAGTAAAGCGTTCCAAGATTATTCCACGCGTCAACGAAGCACGAATCGAGCTGAAGTGCGCCTTCATAAAAATTAACCGCCTCCTCATAATTCTGTTTTTTAACCATATCATTTCCCTGCGCAAGAAAGCGTTGGATACGCGTTTCTTTGCTTTCGGAGCAGGCGAAAAAAATCAGTAATCCAAAGAATAATAAGAATGAGTAACGCATGCAGTACATTTGGAACGACAAAGCTAAATAGTATGTCAACAGTTTCATGAATCAGGAAGACTCTTTTTGTTAAATTGAGCAGCTAAATCCATGTCATGAAAATATCATTACTAATTGTTCTGCATTCATTCCTCTTCACCGAAAGCAGGTTAGGTTTACCAGATCCTGATCGCCGTGCATTGAATACAAATGACACCACAAAACAAGTAAACGAATTTCTGGATTCATGGCATGTTGCAGCAGCGAAAGCGGATAGCTCCGGCTTTTTCGGTGCCATGGGCGACAGCAGCATTTATATTGGCACCGATGCGTCAGAGCGGTGGACGAAGAACGAATTTATGCGGTTCGCGATGCCTTATTTTCGAAAGGGAAAGGCCTGGGATTTTAAACCGTACGACCGCGACCTGCATTTCAGCAGCGACGGAAAGCTTGTATGGTTTTCAGAGCTTTTGAATACGTGGATGGGTGTTTGCAGGGGATCCGGCGTGCTTCGACGCAACGGCAATGAATGGGAAATCGAACAATATCACCTATCCGTCACCGTACCGAACGATGTCATTCAGGACTTTCTGTCACTGATAAAAAAATACGAAAGCCCGGAAAAGTAACTGCCGGCTGGAATCTTGCCCTGGTTCTGATTTTTCGTTGTAAACTACCGATGTAGGTTTTGTGGCCTATTTTGAAAGCATTCCCTTCCCGTTGAGACGAACTTTGAATCATCAAACGCTCCAGGAAGATGGCACGAATCCAAAGACTCAACTACAAGGATACTAATCGATCAAAATCGAATTCCCCGCTACGTCAGTTCCTGATCCTGATGTTAACTGTCATTGTCGGTGTACTTGTTTCGGTTTCCGTAAACGCACAAAGCACATCTGAGAATAAAGAAAAAAGCGAGAAGAAGAAAACGAAGCTTCCCTACAAAAAGAAGAACCGCGCCCGCGCGAATTTTTACGCTTCAACCGAAACGAATAATCAAAGTACGATCATCGCCGAAAGCGATATCTCTGCCATCACCTCCCTGCAATTATCATTCGTCCGTGAAATGGTTGCCGTCAATGTTCAGGGAAATGATACCAGTGACTTTGAAATCGCGACATTGGTTTTTAAAGTCACGGAGAAGCGTCTGGCTGCGGTCGACATCAATCCGTTGCTCATTGCAGTTGAGTTTGCCCGCCAAGGAAGAAATATTGTAATAAAAAACAACCAGGGCAAGTCTGACTCGTTCGATCTCACCCGCGAACAACTGGAGGAGATCCGTACGTTAATGTGCCGCATGGGCGTGCCAGCGGAACGTGTTTCTGTAAAAGAGGAATTTGTAAGTCGTTCGATGGCAGCAAGCGGTGTATCCAGAATAGATTTTCATGTGATTTAAGATAAAAGTTGAAGGTTGATTAGTTTAGAAGCCTCCCCTTGGGAGGCTTTCTTTTTTCCAAAAGTTCTGATGTCGTCTATGGTTAAAGAATCATTAGATTTACAAAATGAACTTTAGTGAAGAAATCTTCCTCAACAAGATAGCCCAGACGTCGCCATTTCCATTTCAGATCCCAATTGAAAAAGCCGAAGGAATTTACCTGTATGACCCGGATGGAAAGCGATATACTGATTTGATCTCGGGTATTGCCGTAAGCGTGATCGGCCACCGGCATCCACGTGTCGTTGAAGCCATCAAAGCACAGGTCGATAAACATCTTCACGTGATGGTGTTTGGGGAGTACATTCAGTCATCGCCAAACCTACTTGCCCATAAACTGACGACGCTGCTTCCTCCAAATCTGAATTGCGTGTACTTTGTCAACTCAGGAACCGAATCAAACGAAGGTGCGCTTAAACTCGCGAAGCGGTTTACGAATCGTACGGAAATGATCTCTTTTCGCAAATCGTATCATGGAAGCACGCACGGTTCACTGAGCGTTTCAGGCAATGAGATGAAGAAGCAAGCATTTCGTCCACTACTTCCAGATGTCAGGTTCATCAACTTTGGACAGCCAGGCGATCTAAAAAGCATTACGGAAAAAACTGCCTGCGTGATCATGGAAACGATTCAGGGCGATGCCGGCGTAAGGATTCCGTCAAAAGCATACATGAAGGAACTACGCGCGCGATGCACTGACACCGGCACGATTCTTATCCTTGATGAGATCCAGTGTGGTATGGGTAGAACCGGAAAACTTTTTGCTTTTGAACATTTTGATATTGTACCGGATATCCTAACCGTTGCAAAGGCATTTGGAGGCGGTCTGCCCATCGGCGCATTCATCGCCGACAAGAAGATGATGCAGGTATTTACTCATGATCCGATGCTCGGACACATTACTACATTTGGCGGAAATCCGGTATGTTGTGCATCGGCGCTTGCAACACTTGAAACCATTATTGACGAAAGGCTGCTGGATGAAGTCGAGGAAAAAGGAAAACTATTCGAAAAATATCTGCAACACCCGGCCATAAAAGAGATCCGGCGCATCGGACTTATGTTTGCAATTGATTTTGATTCCGCTGAAAAAGTTAATGCGATTGTAAACTATGCCAAAGAACATGGCGTGATCTGTTACTGGTTCCTTTCTCACCCGTATAGTTTCCGGATAGCACCTCCCCTGACCATAACTGAATCTGAAATAAAAGCTTCGTGCGAAATAATATTAGCTGCGATTAATAATACCTGATGTATGCCCACAAAGTTCGACCGTCTCGATTACGTTTATAAAGTACTGGTAGTTTCAGCATTGCTGATCACTGCCATCATCCTTTGCCGCGATATTGTTATTCCACTGGCTTTCGCCGGATTGATTTCACTCGTTCTGCTCCCCATCGTTAAACGTATTGAGCGCAGAACAGGGACAACCTGGGCTGTCGTCATTGTGCTCGTCGGTGGAATTATCGTTTTCGGTTTTCTCGGATGGCTGCTTGTGAATCAGATCGTCGGGCTTGCAAACGATTTACCAAGTCTTCAATCGAAGATGGAACGGTTTGTTGAGGAAGCCAGTGTTACCGTGAATGATCGATTCGGTGTTAGTAGTCCGGAGCAGAAAACCATGATCAAGGATGCACTGAAAACCGTCAGCACTTATGTCGGCGCATTTTTGCTATCGACAACAAATACGCTATCAACTATCATACAGGTTCCGATCTATATTTTTCTATTACTGATCTACCGCGAAAAATTCAAGCTCTTTTTTCTCAGTCTCATTCCAGACGACAACGATGAGCTCAACTGGAAAAAAGAGATCGAAGTTGTGGTGCAGGGATATATTTCAGGGCTGATGCTTGTCACACTGATCATTGCAGCATTGAACACGACAGGCTTGTTAATTCTTGGGATTGATCACGCAATATTTTTTGGAATCCTGTCCGGCATCCTGACCATCATTCCTTATGTCGGGATCTTTATCGGCGCACTCTTTCCGGTACTGATGGCGCTGATCACAAAAGACAGCTCGCTTTATGCACTTGGCGTCATCATCGTTTTCACCGTCGTGCAGTTCCTGGAAGGAAATTTTATCACACCTCGGATCACAGGATCAAAAGTTAGCATCAATGCGCTTGCGGCAATTGTCGCATTACTGATCGGTGGGAAGATTCTTGGAATAGCAGGGATGATCCTCGCCGTTCCTGCTATCGGCGTCATGAAGATCATTCTTTCATACTCAACCCATCTGAAACCGTTTGTGATCCTTCTTGGTGATGATAATCCGAAAGAGAAAAAACAGGACCCAACCGAGCACACACCTCACGTCGAGGAATTGAAAGACGATTTGAAAGACAAGGATCCAAGCGCGGATGTATCAAAAGTGTAAGGCATAGAAACCTGACACTACAGCTTTTCGATAACGATATTATGATTCGTGTAGATGCAGATGTCCGCAGCAATGGTCAGGCTTTCACGTACAATCTCTTCTGCTGTAAGATGCGGCGCATGTTTCATCAACGCATACGCTGCTGATTGCGCGTACATTGAACCCGAACCGATCGCAGCGATCTGGTGGTCGGGTTCCAAAACATCACCTGTTCCGGATAAAACCAGCAACTCATCTTTGTTAACCGTAATGAGCATCGCTTCAAGTCTGCGCAAGTAACGGTCCGTTCGCCAGTCTTTGGCAAGCTCGATTGCCGCGCGTTTCATATTTCCGCCATAGCTATTCAGCTTTTCTTCAAAGCGCTCAATAAGTGTAAACGCATCCGCGGTCGATCCGGCAAAACCGGCAAGGATCCGTCCGTCCATCAGCTTGCGTATTTTACGAACGTTGCTCTTCGCGACGTAATTTCCCATCGTCGCCTGTCCGTCGCCGCCAATGGCAACCTGCCCGTTGTGATGAACGGCGATGATGGTCGTTGCGTGTATCTTTTCCATAGTATGATGTCTTAAAAAAATAAAGCCGGAGCGTGTCCGGCGTTTTTAAATCAAATCAATATTCTAACCGGATCTTCGAGAAGACCTTTAAGGGTCTTAAGGAATGCCGATCCCACCGCACCATCCACCGCACGGTGATCGCACGACATCGTTACCTTCATCACGTTGCCGGGAACAAGCTGACCATTCTTAACGATGGCTGTTTCCTTGATACCACCAACGGCTAGTATACACGCGTCAGGCGGATTAATGATTGCAGTGAACTCTTCAATGCCGAACATTCCAAGGTTGGAGATCGTAAATGTGCTTCCCTCCCAGTCTGCCGGCTGCAGTTTTTTGTCGTGTGCTTTTTGCGCAAGGTCTTTCACCTCAACAGCAATGTGTGAAAGTGATTTATTATCCGCGAACCTGACAACAGGAACAAGCAGACCATCCTTCACAGCTACCGCTACACCAATATGTATGTGGTGATTCTTACGGATCTTGTCACCAAGCCAGGAAACATTCAAATCGGGATGTTGTCGCAACGCAGCAGCTACTGCCTTAACCACCATGTCGTTAAAAGAGATTTTAACCGGACTGATTTCATTGATACTCTTTCGTGCTTCAATGGCTTTGTCCATATTGATCTCCATGGTCAGGTAGAAATGCGGCGCACCGAACTTGCTTTCAGACAAGCGCTTTGCGATCGTCTTCCGCATCTGCGACACATTTACGTCTTCGAAGCTTTCCTGTCCGACAACTTTCGGAAGCTGTACCGGCGCGCCGGTTTTTTCAGCCTTCGCTCCCGAGCCCGCGGATGCTGGTGCACCTTTAAAGTCTTCGACGTCTTTCTTCGTTATTCTGCCAAAGTCGCCCGAGCCTTGAATTTTACTGATATCAAGTCCCTTATCTCTTGCAAGCTTCTTTGCGAGCGGTGACGCTTTTATTCTTCCGTTTGTTGAGTGTGATTCCGTATCAGGCTGCGATTTTTCATTTGCCGGCTGCGGACGTTCAGCTGTTGCTCCCTCCGACTTCGCGGGTGTTGAATCACCGCCTGAGCCCTTTGACTCCTGGGCCTTCAGCAATGTTTTCCAGTCGGCATTCTTCTCACCAATGATGGCAAGCACACCGTTAACCGGAACACTTTTGCCAGCTTCAGCGCCGATGTACAACAACGTTCCTGTATTATAGGACTCGTATTCCATCGTTGCCTTGTCTGTTTCAATCTCGGCAAGCAACTCGCCATTCTTAACCTGGTCACCGATTTTCTTATGCCATGCGGCGATCACGCCCTCCGTCATGGTATCGCTCATCTTCGGCATCTGGACAATTTCGGCTTTGATGCCTGATGTATCAATGGCTGTAGCTGTGGCTGCTTCCTTCTTTGGTTCAGGTGATGACGTGCTGTTGGCTTTCGCTTCTGCCGGCTTTTGCACTCCTGAGTTACCTGCTCCCTCCAACAATGCTTTGAAGTCTTCGCCTTTATTACCGACGATTGCCAGAATGTCGTCGATCTTTACCGCCTGACCTTCATGCGCACCGAGGTAGAGAACTGTTCCATTGTTAAACGACTCGTAATCCATCGTGGCTTTGTCTGTTTCGATCTCAGCCATCAATTCACCCGACTTTACTGTATCTCCAACCTTCTTGTGCCACTTTGCGATCACCCCTTCGGTCATGGTATCGCTCATTTTGGGCATTCGTACGATTTCTGCCATTGTTATTGGAATAGTTTTAATGCGAAAAACAGCGGGTGCAAACCATTTCGGAGACATCCCCTGCGTTTTTCAAGCCTTCAAAAATAGGGCTTAAAAGAGTATTTTCAAGTAATTTTTTAGGTATCGCCGCTCAGAAGTTAATCACACCAATGATCAGCTCCACACGTCTCACCTCCGGCATTAGTCCCTGGCTAAACCTGACTCCAAACTCAAATTGAGGCGGCGTCCGGAAGAGGTTTACATCTACCCTTCCTTCAATTCCTGCAGATGCATACTCGCGCTCAACATCTTGAAATCCAGGAATGCGTGTCGAGCCTATCGCGTAATCATAAAACAAAGTTGCTTTTAACCGCTGAATGTTCAGGATCGGCCCAATCGCGATATCCGGATACCAGATCGGCAGTGAATAATTTGCCGACGCCGAATAAAAATTCATCAGGCGAATGACGCCAATACCGCGCGGAACCGGAACCTGGTTCGGAAAAATGTAGTTATCGGCATACGCTGATAAATGGGTGTGCTGGTAAGCGCCGTACCCCCACACTGAGTGGTGAAGACCAATTCCTGGAAAATATAGTGATCCAATCACTGATATGTTTCTTCCGTCGAACTTGTTCTTCGAGTTGTCGACAAAATTGAGCGTCTGGTAATATTGAACTGAAATCCGTTGACCCCATCTGCTGTAAATGTCGCGGGGCGCGCGTCTCATAAAACGTCCTGCGCTGAATGTAAAATGATTGTACAACAGGTTTCCGTTATCGACGTAATCGCGATAAAAATTATCATCGACTATCCTTCCTCCGCCGTCGACACTGTTTGTAAAGGCCGATACATGTGTGAGCCCGACCATATTGCCAATCGCCAGGCTGGTAGAGTAACGAGATGAGGTTAAATTAAATGGCAGCCGCCAGCCTGCCTCCACATTTAATTCATCCCATGAAAAAGTTACATTCTGTTCGTCGGAATAAGACTCCGTTGCACGGCGATCCCGCTGTTCAATGGATGCATCGATGATGGGATAAAACCCCTGGTAGCTGACAGCCGCGCGAAATCCGGGAGAAGACTCCGCAATATTATACTGATACCCAACTTCCACCCGCGTTGTGCTTAATAAATCCTGCGAACTTACCCCGATGTTCAACGCCGAAAGATCGTTCTCGATGAATACACCCCAATTGTAAGGATTGGCGATACCACGAAGTTTTGAAAACCGCGAGATCGGATATTCCCTGGAAGGAACATCTGCCAACGCGTTCCCTCCCTCCTGTTCGATCAGGTGCGCATAGCTTGCGACGTTATTATTAAGACTCTCCACTGGTATCCAGGAAGAAGTATCGAACGGAATCGAAACCAGGTTTAATCCATCCTTTCCCTGATCACTGTAGAAGATCTTCTTGCCATCGCGGCTTACGTCGGCATTATATGCTCCGTATTTACTTGACGTTACCTGATATATTTTTTTGTCATCCAGCCTGAGCGCATAAATATTATCGACACCAGTAGCCGGGGCGTTGAACAGAATATACTTATCAGTCATTACCGGTGCCCCGATATTCACGTGTCCGACAAACAACACTTCGGTTTCAACCCCTGTTGACACATCGAGGACAATCAGTGATCGGCCGCGATCGGTTGTTTTCATGACCACTACATCCCGATCATTCCCAGCCCACGAAGGCATGGAATAAAATACACCAACTGAGTCCCGGAACTCACGCACAATTTTGCTTTCCGGAAATGAGAATACTTTTAGGCGTGTCCGGTAATCCGTGTCGGTTTCCACAGCAATGATGTATTTGCTATTGTGTGAGATAGACGCGGCTCCGAATCGCGAATGTTTCCCTCCGACTACTGCGCGGTCGCCTGTCACGAAGTTGTAAGTTTTTATCAAGGAATAGTTACGTGCGGGCCAGCGTGGATCATACCCATATTCCGTCCATACAACAACTGAATCGGAAGCTGAGACCATACCGGCATCATTGCGGAAGCCGGGAATAAAACTTTTTACTTCCTCTCCATTTTGAACAATTACGAATTGACTCATATACGACAGTCCAGACTTTACCACCAACACATTATCGTCAGGGAGTGCCTGTGCATATTGATAATTTGTATATCCCTTCTTTCGTTTCGGTGTCAGATCATCGAACGGTGTAAGACTGATCTGACTGAGACGTTGCGCTTCATCTTTTTGAAAATCAGCGGCCATGTCGCGGTACAAACCTGTTACATAGCGGTCGGTGTAATGATGGATTGCATTTGAAAATGCGAAAGGAATAAACGGAACGCTCCATGTGCGCGAAGAGATCTTATCCCAGATCTGCGGATCATTCGTCTTCTTTCTAAGAAAGCTCACCATGTGATATCCGAGTACATAGTGATCGGGAATCTGATGTTTGTACGACTGGAGATACTGCTTGTGATAATTGAACACTCGTCCTTCCATCAAGTTCGTGCGCATCAGCATGCTGAAGTAAGGAATTTTCCCTCTGCCCGAAGGAGTGAGTGCAGTTTCAGTGACAACGGCGTCACCTTCCCAGAACCATCCCGGAACTGAAGCTTGTGCCATACCAACCGCGGTGGTCGGTCCAAGTACATAATAGATCAGCTTGTTGAAGCCACGAAGCGATTGCTGGAATTGCACTGCATGCCTATACTCGTGCACTGCAAGCAGATCAAGCCAGTCATTGGTTCCGAGGAAATTATTATTCTGCGGAGGCATTGCAAAAAACTCTGAGCGCCGGGGCAGATAAGAGACAAATCCATTGGATGTCGATGATTGACTTTGAAGAATAACAGACAAACGTTTCGGTTTTGCGCGGAGTGTTACCGTCTCAGCGTCGCGAATATGCTCAAGTGTATTGGCCATTCGCTGCGCCTGTTCATCGAAGCCGTCAGGAAAGATTATTCTGAAGTTGTCGGTTTTGATCTGACGCCAGCGGAGAGATGAAGGGTTGCCTTCGAGGATTTCGGATTGACCAAACGTAGCCGTAACAGCAAAAAGAAAAACGAAAGAGAAATGATACTTCATCAAAATATAGTGCTGATGAAATATTCACTTCCCTTTCGGTAAAAGCAAATAAAAGCGAAAGTTATTCGACGATAATATCAGCCATGCTTACCGCACTTACCTGGAAGAATCCCAAAGCCTTATTTGAAAGGTTGGTTCTCGGTGTAGCCGGAATCGGACCAAACATTCCACCCGAATCATTGTTGAGTAACGACCACAAGTCGTTGTAAAAAACATAACCAGCTCTGCTCAGGCTGTACGCTTCGACTTTCGCCTTATCGCTTACGCCAAAATAAACCGGCATGGGAATTCCATCGATCTGTTCAGCCAGGAGCTTGTCGTCGCTGTAATAAATATCCGAATCGTTTGCGAATGACAGGCTATCGTTACGATAAAACTTAAACAGGTAAAAGTTCTCTTCGTCCTGAGGTTCCTCCGCGAAGATCAGTACCTCGTAAAACCTGCCTGCGTCTTCCGGGTCTTCCTGTTCCTCTTCATCGAGCTCAATCGTTAACGAATCAACGGGCGTTACCGGCAACAGCTGGTCTTCCGCTTCGTACACAACATCATCGTATTCAACCTGCAGTTTGTAGGTTCTGCCAATGACACCAACGAAGCCGGCCGGCGGCAGGTATACACCAATAGAATCATCGCTTCCGCCGGGATTATGTGTGTACGAAAAAGCATTACCGAGATTATCTGAAACGGTGACAGTAGCATTTGGTATTCGTGGACTGTTTCCAGAAGAATAAAACGGAGATGTCTGTGATACCTTAACAAATTGCATCTCTTCACGGTCCGTTAGCAATGCTTCAATAACCATCTTTTGACCATCGTTGAGTTCTTCGTCAAGCTGATATGGTTCTTCGCACGAAAGGAAAGTAATGGCTATCAATGATACTATAAGAATATTTTTCATGTCTTAGAATTTGAAGTTGTAAGTAACTGAAGGGAGAACAGGGAACAGGTAGATCATGCGGGCTTCTTTTTCACGGCCATCGCCGATCACGTTTCCTTCATCATCCTGCTTCGTCCTCGTATAAACTGTGAATGGATTTTTACGGCTGTAAGCGTTGTACACACCAAATACCCACTGACCTTTCCACTTGCGTGAAAGATTTTTCCGCGGATTGAGCGTGACCGACAAATCAATGCGGTGAAAGGCATCGAGGCGGTGCGTGTTGCGTTCTGTGATCACATCCGGATTATAGGAGCCGTATTCCCACTTACCCGATGCCATCGTAATCGGCCTGCCTGTGCTATAGGTGAAAGCACCGCCGAATGTCCACTTATCATTAAGATCATAAGCCGCCTGGAGGTTGACTACATTGCGACGGTCGTGATTCGCATCGAAAGTACGGCCGAGGTTTACACCATCGATCTTCCTTTCCGTCTTCGACCATGTGTAGCTGAGCATTCCGGTAAGCTTGCCTTTTTGCTTATTTACCATCAGCTCCAATCCATACGCCCATGAATCGCCCTGTCTGTATTCAGTCGAGATATCTTCATTGAAAAACAACTCGGCGTTGTCGGCAAAATCAGTTACGTTATCAAAATCTTTATAGTAGCCTTCCACCGAAAACTCATACATATTCTGCCGGAAGTTTCTGAAATACCCCGCTGCAACCTGATCCGCGATTTGAGGCTTCAGATAATAGTTGCTTGGGTTCCACGTGTTGAAAGGAACCGGTACTGTTCCCGCCGACATGAGATGGGTATTCTGAACCATTCTGTTATACGACAACTTTACAGACTGTTGCTGATCAATTGCATAACGCATTCCGAAACGCGGCTCGAGGTTCACGTATGCTTTAATTGTTTCCCAAGAATCAAAATGAAGCGTGTCTGTCCTCTTCTTCCGGATGTTATCATGTGGATCTTCATACAGATAAACATCACCGTTTCCTACGTTTTGAAAGATCGAAAGACGGACGCCGTAATCAACCGTAATACGATCGCTGACCTGCTGCTGATTGCTCACATACAAGGCATGATCAACCGCATACATGTGCTGAAACTTCGCTTCCTTGAAAATTGATCCCCCAGCGTTCGGGCCGACTTCTCCGGGCGCAAAACGCCTTCCCGTTACGTGGTAACCGAAAGCAAGCTCGTTCTTCGGATTGATGGCGAACGACAGATCATTCTTAACGCTGAACTCCTGCAGGTTCGAGATCCACTCAAATCCCTGCGACACATCTTTGGATTCCAGTTTGTAATCAAAATTACTGGCAATCACTGACGTGTTCATGAACAACTTATCATTGAAAAGGTGATTCCACCGGAAAGTTCCTGTCATGTTACCCCAGCCAAATCCAAAATCATCACCGAAGCTGAACACATCGCGACCGGTGTAGAATGCAACGAAAAAACGATTACGATTATTCGGCTTGAAATTGAGCTTCGCATTCACATCGTAGAAGTGAACGAGAAAGTCTTCGTTAGCAGCGCGCAGGAAAAGATCGAGGTATGAGCGACGTGCCGACACAATAAACGAGCTCTTCTCCTGAACAATCGGGCCTTCGACCGCTACGCGGCTAGCCATTGTTCCGATACCGCCCGTTACCGCAAAGTCTTTGTTGTTTCCGTCCTTTGTTCTGACATCAAGAATAGAAGAGAGTCGTCCACCGAAGCGAGATGGAATACCTCCTTTATAGATCTCTGAATCTTTGATAACGTCGGCGTTGAAGACAGAGAAGAGTCCGAACAAGTGTGAGGGGTCATAAACAGGAGCTTCGTCAATCAGAATCAGGTTCTGATCGCCGCTTCCTCCCCGAACAAAGAACGCGGATGTTCCCTCACCGGCAGAAATAACGCCTGGGAGCATCTGGATGTTTTTGATGATGTCGACCTCGCCGAATAAAGCCGGCAGCTTTCTTACCTGCTCCATGTTAACGGTGTTCTTGCTCATCTGCACGTTCACAACGTTTTCGTCGAGCGCCCGCTCGGTGATCACAATTTCCGCCATTTGTTCGGCCTCGCTTTGAAGCTGAATGTTGCGCGAAACGTTTGCCGACAGATCGATTGTAAAAGTCTGAACCTTATAGCCGATATAGCTGAATTGAACTTCATAAGTTCCTTTCGGAACGGTAAGCGCATAGAAGCCGTAATCGTTTGTGATCGTACCGGCCTTTAACTGCGGAATATAAATCGTAACGCCGATAAGTTCCTCGCCATTGTCGACATCCTTAATGTAACCGTTCAGGGTTACTTTCTCCTGGGCGAAAACCAGGATTGTCAAAAATGTCAGGGAACCAGTGAGTAAAAATCTTAACATGTTTGTTTGATAGTTTGGCATAGAGACAACCGAATTTTCAGATACCCCTATTTTGTTCAATGATAATTTCCAGTAACGACCTCATTGACGGACAAACGTGTCAAATGGTTACCTTTGTGTAAGAATAATTTGATGAATTCCCGGAATGTTGAAAAGAATCAAGGAATTATATAAAGAATACAAGCCTTACGTGCGCATCGACCTCATCATGTATGGCGTGCTGATCCTGCTGATCATTATTTATTTCATCGTCAGCGTAGTCTTCCTTTAATTAAGTAAGCAGAATCTCCTTAACATTGTCGCGGATCTTCCTGGCCAACTCGTCCATCGGCAGGTCGTTCAGGTCGCGACCAAATGGATCCTCAATTTCTTCGGCAATAAGTTCGACGCTCATCAACACGAAACTGATGATGATTACGATCGGAACGGTGAAGTAACCTGACGCGGTCACAAAACCAAACGGCAACGTGATGACGTAAATAACAATGAACTTCTTCACGTACATCATGTATGAATATGGAATAGGTGTGTTCTTGATACGCTCCGACGATCCCATAAAATCGATCAGATCCTTCATTTCCTTATCAACATTAATGAGTTGGTCTCCGGTGATCAGTCCCTTTTTATAAAGTGTGTTCACGCGCTCGTACATCATTCCGGAAATCTTATTCGGAACATGCTTGTATTTCTTCAGATACTCGATGAACTCCGGATCCACGGGCTCAAGCTCATCAAAATGAACGCCGTGTCGAAGAGACTCCTTCGTGGCGAACACAAAGTTCGGGATCATTTTCGCGAACCACTCACGTTCCTCATGATCTTCTTTGCTGATGTAAGCATTTAATTTCAGCGCCATATTCCGGGTGCTGTTTACAATCGCTCCCCAAAGCCTGCGTCCTTCCCACCAGCGATCATACGCTGTATTCGTCCTGAACACCAGGAACAAGCCAAGCACGATACCCATCAAAGAGTGCATGGCAATGGTAGGCTGGAAGTCTGATTCGTGAAGTTTGAAATAGTCAAGTATTATGTAACAGCAGGCTATCGTATAGATAAGAATGAAAATCATTGCCGGTGTCAACGTTTTCATGACCTGCTTGCTGTAGGTGTGGAAAATGAGCGTGAACCACTGCTTTGTGTTGTACTTAACCATGGGAAAGATTTGACCGCCGCAAATAAAGAACAAGAATGACGGATTTGCAATTTAAACCTTAAGGCCGGTTTTGAGCAATGCCACAAACGCTGCAAAAATCAGGTAGACTTAACTGAAAGCCAAATCTTTCCTTTATTTTTACAGGTTATCATACTATGAGATCATTTACAGTCGTCCACATTCTCCTCTTTTTACTACTGATGCTGGCATACCAGTGCGCTGGCGCCCAGGACCTCGTCATCACTACCCAGGGTGATACATTGACCGGAGAAATTCAAATTCTAAATTATGGGTCTGACAGGAGGGTGCGCCTTGTTTCAAACGGGGAGAAACATTTTTATTCGATATTAAAAGTACGGCAGGCAAAGATGAACGGAGAGATTTACGAGCCTGTAAAAAGGGAAAACCAGTACTCCTTCATGAAGGTCTTGAGGCCTGGCTACCTCACCCTTTATGGCTTCCAGGCGGAGAACCAAACTGGTTATGATGGACTATTTCTCGTTAAGAAGGACGGTTCCCGGCTTGAGGTGGCCAATATTTCATTCCGTAAATTAACAGCAAGCTTTCTTGAGGACTGCCGCGAGGTTAGTCAAAAAATCTACGATGGCGAACTAAACAAAAAAGATCTTTTTGAGATTGTTGATCAGTATAACGCATGCGTAGAACAGCGCACTGCAACCCGCATCAGCACGAAAGCGAAGCCAACAGGCCGATGGGATGATCTTTATGAGAAGGTCAGCAAGGAGGAGTCATTTTCCGGCAAGGAGGACGCGCTGGATATGATCACTGAAATTAAAAACAAGACGGAACGTGGTGAGAAGATCCCCAATTTTCTGATCGAAGGATTAAAAGCTTCACTCAACACTACCGGGTTGAAAGCTGCGCTGGAGGAAGCTTTGACGGAAACGAACTAGAGGTTCGAGGTTTAAAGTTCAAGGTTCAAGGTTTAAAGTTTAAGGTTTAAAGTTGAACCGCACCGCCACTTTACCAGGCTGGTTTCTTGTTTCTGGTTTCTCGTTAACGTCTTCCCGCGACTGCGGAATTCCTATAATGTGCGAACTTCCTCTGCGGGATCTCCCGATGTTAAAAGTTCAAGGTTTAAAGTTGAAAGTTTAAAGTTGAAAGTTGAACCGCACCGACACTTTACCAGGTTGTTTCTGGTTTCTTGTTTCTGGTTTCTCGTTGACGTCTTCCCGCGACTGCGGAATTCCTTAACGTGCGAACTTCTTCTGCCGGATCCCCTTGATTGCGCATTGTAAAAAGTGATCACGTCTCTGACTACGCTGTGAAACCGAACGCTTGACGCGCTTTGATGTTGAAAGTTCAAAGAATATCTGTTAGCTATTTCGAAGAAAGATTTACTTGAGGCTAATGAATCGTTCCATTGGTTCCGGTGCGGCTGGCGTCCACCAAAAGCGTGGACCTGACTTTTGTGCAACCAAAAGAAAAGTGACAACGGGATAAGATCCACCCGCATCGATCAAGCCGCCTTCGATAATTTCATTTGAGGTCATCTCTTCCAATACCTGTCATGTTGAGGGCAGCGAAACATCTGCCTTTCACTCAGCTTTGCTCAGACCGCGCATTCGACCTTCATGGCGAAACACAAAATCTGATATACGATCGACGATTAACGATTTTTGATTTAAGAAGAACCGAGCTTTGGATGAAACAATGGTCAAAAAAAAAACTCCGATGACCTTGCGACCACCGGAGTTCAGGCTGTGGAGCCCTTTGATCCTCGTTCTCTCATGACGCCGATTTTAGTTTAATACCCGTAAACATGCGATGCTGCTCACTTCTCGCACCGAACACGAAAAGAATGTACTTCTTCACGCGCATCGAAGCACCGTATAGTC
>Ga0196965_1000662_pt1 | contig 17284 bp, 19 predicted proteins | sample S1_20metaG_FD_148668 | JGI IMG/M metagenome (GOLD analysis project Ga0196965, IMG submission 148668) | Soil microbial communities from Anza Borrego desert, Southern California, United States - S1_20 | ecosystem: Environmental > Terrestrial > Soil > Desert | place: USA: California | collected... | reverse complement strand
TCCCGGGGCTGGGGCCCTGTCGCTCGACGGCCGGATGATCGACCGGCCGCACCTCGTCCAGGCGCAGCGGACGCTCGCCGCCGCCGCCGGGCCGTGACGGGTCTGCCGGCGCCGGCGGACGCGGCCTGGACGGCGCTCGCCTTCATCCTCGGCGCCGCCATCGGCAGCTTCCTCGCCACCGTCCTGATCCGCTGGCCGCAGGGGCGAAGCGTCGTCGCCGGCCGTTCCGCCTGCGACAAATGCGGCAGGACGCTGGAGGCGCGCGACCTGGTGCCGATCCTGAGCTGGTCGCTGGCCCGCGGGCGATGCCGCCATTGCGGGAGCCGGATCGACCGGCGCCACCTCGCCGCCGAGGCGGGGGCGGCGATGGTCGGGATCGCCGCCATCCTCGCCCATCCGATTCCGCTGGCGGCGGTGACGGCGGTGCTGGGCTGGTGGCTGTTCCTTCTGGCGGCGATGGACGTCGAGCATGAATGGCTGCCCGACCGGCTCACCTGGCCTCTGCTCGGCGCGGGGCTGGCGGCGGCCTGGGGCGGGTTCGGGCCGCCGCTCGACAGCCGGCTGATCGGCGCCGTCGTCGGCTTCGCCTCGCTGTTCCTGATCGCTCGCCTCTACCGGGCGCTGCGCGGGCGGGAGGGGCTCGGCGGCGGCGACCCGAAGCTGTTCGCGGCGATCGGCGCATGGCTGGGCTGGACTCAGCTGCCGTTCGTTCTGGTCGGCGCCGGGCTGCTCGGCCTGGCGGCCCTGCTGATGAGGCGGGCGCGGGGCGAAGAGATCGCGGCAACCGACCGGCTGCCGCTCGGCGCCTTGATGGCGCTCGCCGCCTGGCCGATCTGGATTGTCATCAGCCGGTAAATCTACCGCGTCACAAGCCGCTTGCGCGGCGGGCCAAAAGCTGAAAGTTTGCCCGGCTGGCGAATCCTGGGCTGGATGGTCGCCAAAACATTGTTATGACTGTGGAAATCTGCCGCTAAAGGGTGACGCGGGGAAGGGGTTTGAAGTCGATGCGTTTAGCTTTTGACAGCCGGCGGCTGATCGGCCGCGCGCGGGGCGTCAACGGCTGGACTCTGCTCGAGCTCGCCCTCCTCGCCCTCATCGCCCTGCAATGCGCTCGGCTGATCTGGACCGCGCTGACCCCGGTGGGACCGCTCGGCGACTGGCGCGCCGCCGGCACCGAGCGCGTCGCCTCCGCCGAGATTCTCGGCGGCTTCGATCCCTTCTTCCGGCTCAGCGGCGCCGCCGGACCGGTGACGGTGACCTCGCTGAACCTCAAGCTGTTCGGAATCCGCCAGGACCAGGTCTCGGGTCGCGGCTCGGCCATCATCGCCGGCTCGGACGGCCAGCAGCGCAGCATCGGAGTCGGCGAGGAGATCGAGCCGGGCGTGACGTTGAAGTCGGTCGATTTCGACAGCGTCACCATTTCGCGCGGCGGCGCCGACGAACAATTGTTCATGGACCAGTCGCAAGGGCCGGCGGCGGTCGCCCCGCCCGGAGCGCCGCCGGCCACCGCGCCGGCTCCGCCCGTGGTCCAGCCCAGCACCTCGGTCGAGCCGGGCGGGCCGCCCGTGCCGCCCTCGCGGCCGCAGCCGACCGAAGTGAGCGCCGTGCCTCGGATGAACGGATCACAGCTGACCGGAGTGACGGTCGCCCCGCGCGGCAATGGCGAGGGCTTCCGGGCTCTGGGGCTCGCGCCGGGCGACGTCGTCGTCGCCGTCAACGGCCGCCGCATCCGCTCCGCCGAGCAGGCGCAGGGCATGGCGGCGCAGCTCGCCTCGGCGCGGGTCACCCTGCAGGTGGAGCGCGACGGACGGGTGCTGACGCTTCGGCCGGGATCGGCCCGGTGAAGCGCGCCCTGCTCGCCGTCGCTCTGATGCTGGCGGTGCCGCTGACGCCGGCATCGGCCCAGCATGTCGTCAATTTCCGCGAGGCCGACATCCGCGCCTTCATCGAGGACGCGGCGCGGGTGACGGGGAGGACCTTCATCGTCGACCCGGCGGTCAGCGGCAAGGTGTCGGTGGTGACCCAGCGGCCGCTGTCGCGCTCGGAATATTTCGAACTGTTCCTCTCCACCCTTCGCGCCAACGGCCTGATGGCGGTCCCGCTCCAGGGCGGCGCGTTCCGGATCCAGCCGATCGCCACCGGCGCCGCCGCCGGCGGGCGGGTCGCCGGGCGCGGCAGCGCCAACAATTTCGTCACCGAGATCTTCCGCACCCGGAGCATCGAGGGCGCCCAGGCGCTCGAGGCGCTCCGGCCGCTGGTCAGCCGCGAAGGCTCGATCACCGCCAGCCGCAACTCGATCGTTGTCGCCGATTTCGCCGACAATGTCGCCCGCATCCGGGCGGTGCTCCGGAGCATCGACCGGGATACGAACAGCAGCCGGATCGTCGCCCTGCGCAACGCCGGCGCGCGCGAGATCGCCACTTCGCTCAACGCCCTGATGGAGGGGAGCAGCCCGGGCGGCCGGGCCGCGACGATCGTCCCGATCGACAGCTCCAACTCGATCGCGATCCGCGGCGACGCCGCCACCGTCGCCAGGGTCGCCGCAATGGCCGAGGAACTCGACCAGCGCGCCGCCACCGGCACCGAGATCAGGGTCATCTTCCTCGAGCATGCCGATGCCGCCCAGCTCCTGCCGGTGCTCCAGCAGCTGCTTGGCCAGCCGGTCACCCAGCCGCCGCCGACGCCCGGCCTGTCCTCGTCGCGGGGCGAGGGTTCGACCACCTCCTCGACCACCCGCAGCGGCGGCGGCCGGCCCCCGGTGCGAACGACCACCACCAGCGCGGAGGCCCCGGCGCCGGAGACCGCGGCTGCCACCGGAATGAGCATCTTCGGGCCCCGCGGCGCGGTCGTGACCCGCTTCCAGGGCGCCAATGCCCTGGTCATCGCCGCCTCGACCGACGTCCAGCGCCAGTTGGGCGAGGTCATCCGCCAGCTCGACACGCGGCGCGAGCAGGTCCTCGTCGAGGCGATCATCGTCGAGATTTCCGACAATGCCGCCAAGAAGCTCGGAGTCCAGCTGCTCCTCTCCGGCCTCAGCGGAAGCAACATCCCGTTCGCCGTCACCAATTATTCCAACGCCAACCCGAACCTGCTGACGGTGGCGGGCGCCATAGCCGCCGAGCGGCTTCGCACGACGACGACGACGGTCAACGGCCAGGTCGTGACCACCACCCAGAACTCGCCGGTCGCCGACGCGCTCCAGGAGGCGGCGGTCAATTCCGTGCTCGGCGCCACGGGCGGCATCGGCGGCCTCGCCTTCAGGACCGGCAACGCCATCTTCGGCGCCATCATCAACGCCGTGAAGTCCGACAGCAAGTCGAACATCCTCTCGACTCCGTCGATCATGACCCTCGACAACCAGGAAGCGCGGATCCTGGTCGGGCAGGAGATTCCGATCACCACGGGCGAGGCGCTCTCGCCCAATTTCGACAACCAGTTCCGAACCGTCGACCGCGAGAATGTCGGAATCACCCTCGAAGTGCTTCCGCAGATCAACGCCGGCGGCTCGATCAAGCTCAACCTCCGGCAGGAAGTGAGCTCGATCGCCGGGCCGGTCTCGGGCCGCTCCACCGACCTCATCCTCAACAAGCGCGAGATCGAGACGGTGATCACCGTCGACGACGGCGAGATCGTCGGGATCGGCGGCCTGCTCGACGACAATGAGCGCCGCACGATCGAGAAGATCCCGTTCCTCGGAGACCTTCCCGCGATCGGCAATCTGTTCAAGTCCAGGAGCCGGAGCCGCGCCAAGACCAACCTGATGGTCTTCATCCGGCCGACCATCCTTCGCTCGACCGCGGACGCCCGGGCGATGACGGAACGGCGCTACGGCTACATTCGCGGCATGCAGTACAACCAGAATCCCAACGAGGAGCCGACCATCGACGAGCTGGTCCGCGAATATATGGGCATGGTGCCGCCCAACCCGGCGCCCGCGCCGCCGCCGCCGCTCGATCCGGCCCTCTACGCCCCGGTGACGAAGACGGGCGACCAGGTCGTGACTCCGACCGGGGCGCCGCCGTCGGGGGCGCCGAAATGAGCGAGCTCAGGAGCGAAGCCGAGGCGGCGCCCGCCGCGCCCGCCCTGAACCTGCCCTATCTGTTCGCCAAGCGGAACGGCATAGCCCTCGTCGGCGAGGCCGACGGGCAGGCGCGGGTGGCGCTTCGCCAGGGCGCGGATCCGCGGGCGCTGATCGAGGCGCGGCGGGTGCTGGGCCGGCCGCTCGCGGTAGAGGCCGTCACCGCCGACGGTTTCGACAAGCTGCTTTCCGAACGCTATGCCATGGACGATCAGGCCGCGGCCGACGCCGCCGGCTCGCTCGGCCTCGGCGACGAGCTCAGCCATCTCGCCACCGATTTGCCCACCGCCGAGGATCTGCTCGACAGCGCCGACGATGCGCCCGCCATCCGGCTGATCAACGGAATCATCGCCGACGCCGCCCGCCAGGGCGTGTCCGACATCCATATCGAGCCCTATGAGACCGGCCTGGTCGTGCGGATGCGGATCGACGGGGTGCTTCGCGAGACCCTGCGCATGCCGGCCCATGTCGCGCCGGTGGTGGTGAGCCGGATCAAGGTCATGGCGCGCCTCGACATCGCCGAGCGGCGGGTGCCGCAGGACGGGCGCATCGGGCTGACGCTGGGCGGCAAGCTGCTCGACGTACGCGTCTCGACGCTGCCGAGCCGGGCGGGCGAGCGGGTGGTGCTGCGCATCCTCGACAAGGAGAATGCCGGAATCGACCTCGACTCGCTGGGCATGCCGCCGTCGGTCCACGCCCTGTTCGCGGGAGCGCTGACCGAGCCGAACGGGATCGTCCTCGTCACCGGGCCGACCGGCTCGGGCAAGACGACCAGCCTCTATGCCGGCCTCAGGCTGCTCAACGACGGCAGCCGCAACGTCCTCACCGTCGAGGACCCGGTCGAATATGCCGTCGACGGAGTCGGCCAGACCCAGGTCAATCCGAAGGTGGGGCTGAGCTTCGCGGCCGGGCTTCGAGCCATCCTCCGCCAGGATCCGGACGTGGTCATGGTCGGCGAGATTCGGGACCGCGAGACGGCCGAGATCGCGGTACAGGCGTCGCTGACCGGCCACCTCGTCCTCTCCACCGTCCACACCAACGACGCGATCGGCGCCATCACCCGGATGCGCGACATGAAGGTGGAGCCGTTCCTGCTCGCCTCGACGCTTCGCGCGGTGGTCGCTCAGCGGCTGGTTCGGCGGCTCTGTCCCGCCTGCCGGGTGCCGGCCGCCGCCGATGCCGCGACCTCGGCCCTGGTCGGGGTCGAGCCCGAGACGATCGTCCATGAGCCCGGCGGCTGCGCCGGATGCGGAAACACCGGCTACAAGGGGCGCACCGGAGTGTTCGAAGCGGTGCGGATCGACGAGACTGTCCGCCGCCTGATCAACGCCGGCGGGGACGAGGTCGAGATCGCCGCCCATGCCTTCCGCAACAGCCCGAACCTCGCGGCGGCGGCCCGGCAGCTGGTTCGCGAGGGGGTGACCAGCGTCGGCGAGGCCGTGCGGGTGTCGCGGCGCGAGAGCGAGGATGTCTGAGTTCGCCTACCTGGTGCTCGACCGCGCCGGGCGCGAGCGGCGCGGGTCGCTGCGCGCCGGGACCCTGGACGAGGCCCGGGAGAAGCTGAGCGCCCGCGGGCTGTTCGTGGTCAGGATGGAGACGGCGAGCGGCGAGACCGCGCCGCCCCTGCTGTCGCGCCAGATCTTCGGCCGCAAGAAATTGAACGGCCGCCAGCTCACCGTCTTCACCCGGCAATTGTCGACCCTGGTGCAGGTCAGCCCGCTCGAGGAGTCGCTTCGCACGATCGCCCGGCAGACCGAGAAGGACCAGGTGCGCGACGTTCTGATGTCCGTCCACGCCTCCGTCCTCGAGGGGCGGCGGCTGTCGGAGGCGATGGCGCGGGAGCCGGGCAGCTTCCCGCCGCTCTACCGCGGAATGGTCCAGGCGGGCGAGGGGTCGGGGACTCTGCCCGCGATCCTGGAACGGCTCGCGGGCCTGCTCGAGCGGCAGGCGCAGGTCAGGAGCAAGGTGCTTAGCGCCCTCGCTTATCCCGCCGTGCTCGCGCTCGTCGCGGCGTTCGTCGTGTTCGCGCTGATGGTGTTCGTGGTGCCCCGGGTGGTCGAGCAGTTCGAGGATATAGGCCAGCAGCTGCCCTTTCTCACCCGGGCCGTGATCGCCGTCTCGCATGTGCTCGCCGCCTGGTGGTGGGCGATATTGCTCGGCATCGCGGCGATCGGCTTCCTGGCCCATCGCGCGCTTCGCGACGAGGGCCTGCGCCTTCGCTACGACCGGGCGCTGCTTCGAATCCCGCTGATCGGGAGGCTGTTGCGCGACCTTCACGCGGCGCGGATGGCGCGCACCCTCTCCACCATGGTGGCGAGCCGGCTGCCCTTGCTCGAAGGGCTGAAGCTGACCACCGAGACCGTCCACAACCGCGCGCTTCGCGCCGCCACCGCCCAGATCGCCGAGGCGGTCAGGACCGGCGGGAGCCTGTCGGGCGCCTTGAAGCGCTCGGGCATCTTCCCGCCGCTGCTCGTCTATCTCGCCGCCAGCGGCGAGGCGAGCGGACGCCTCGACTTGATGCTGGAACGCGCGGCCGACTATCTCGAGCGCGAGTTCGACAGCTTCACCACGACCGCCCTGGCTCTGCTCGAGCCGGCGATCATCGTGCTCATGGGCGCGCTGGTCGCGGTGATCGTGCTTTCGATCCTGCTGCCGATCCTGCAGCTCGACACACTGGCCGGAGGAATGGGATGAAGAAGCGGCATCATTCGGAAGAAGGTTTCACGCTCGTCGAGCTGATGGTGGTGATCGTCATCATCGGCCTGCTCGCGACCGTCGTCGTCATCAACGTCATGCCCGCCACCGACAAGGCGGCGATCACCAAGGCCAAGGCCGACGTCGGGGTCCTCGAGCAGGGGGTCGAGATGTACCGGCTCAACAAGCTGCGCTACCCGAGCGGGTCGGAAGGCCTCCAGGCGGTCGTGACGGAAGGCTATGTCAAGCGGCTGCCCAAGGATCCGTGGGGCAATGCCTATGTCTACGCGGCGCCCGGCCGCGACGGACGCCAGTTCGACATCTACAGCTTCGGCGCCGACGGCCGCGAAGGAGGCGAAGGCGAGGATGCGGACATCGGCAACTGGGACACGTGAGGGGGTACGGGGCGGACCGCGATGAACCTTCTCCGGGATGACTCGAAAGGCTTCACCCTCGTCGAGCTTCTCGTCGTCCTGGTGATTATCGGGCTCGTCTCAGCCGCCGTCATCCTCGGGATGCCGGACCCGCGCGGCGCTCTGCGGGGGGAGGCGCTGCGCCTCGCCGCCCGCGCCGACGCGGCGCGCGAGCGGGCGATGATGGACAACCGGCCGGTCGCCCTGGTGCTCAAGGACGGCGGCTACGGCTTCGAGTGGCGCACCGGCGGCGAGTGGCGGGCGATCGGCGAGCGGCCGTTCATCGAGCAGAGCTGGAGCGAGGGGACCCGGGCCTCGATGGCGGGCGGCGAGTCGCGGATCGTATTCGACTCGACCGGCTTCGCCGAGCCCGCCCGGCTTCGGCTCGTGCGCGGCAAGGAGGCGGCGGAGGTCGAGGTGACCGACGGGGGACGGGTGAATGTCCTGCCCTGACGAACGCGGCTTCACGCTGGTGGAGATGCTGGTGGCGCTGGCGATCTTCAGCCTCGCCGCGATGGCGCTGCTTCGGCTCGAGGGCGCCACCGTGACGACCACCGCCTTGCTCCAGGAACAGGCGCTGGCGCAGACGGTCGCGCGCAACCTCGCCGTCGAGCTGCTCACCGATCCGCGGCCGCCGGCCTTCGGCGCCACTCGCGGCGAGGCGGTGAATGCCGGCCGCAAATGGCGCTGGGTCCGCGTCGTCGGCCGCTCGCCCGAGCCCCGGATCCAGCAGATCCGGATCGAGGTGCGCAGCGACCGCGGGCCGGAGGCCGCGAACCTGACCTTGTTCAGGCGGGGGCCGCAATGAGGGGGGAAAGCGGCTTCACCCTCGCCGAGCTGCTCGTCTCGCTCTTCATCTTCGGGCTGCTTTCCGCCGCCGGCGTCGCCTTGCTCTCGTTCAGCGTCAGGGCGCAGGAGGCGGCGGACGCGCGGCTCGGCGACCTCGCCGATTTCCGGCGCGCGGGGGCGCTGCTCGCCGGCGATCTCGCCCAGGCGGCGCCGCGGCCGGCGCGGGACCAGGGGGGAAGCGTCCGCCCCGCTTTCCACGGCGCCGGCGGCGAGCAGGGCGGAGTGGCGCTCGCTTTCGTCCGGCGCGGCTGGGAGAATCTCGACGAGACGCCGCGAGCGTCGCTGCAGCGGGTGGAGTACAGCTTCGCCGACGGGCGGCTCGAGCGGCGCGTCTATCCTCGGCTCGACGGGGCCGCGCCGCTTCCCGCGACCACGGTGGTCGACGGAGTCCGTCGGATCCGGCTTCGCTATCGCGACCGCGAGGGGGCGTGGCGGGAGCGCTGGGACCCGACCGACCGCACCGAGCTGCCGCGCGCGGTCGAGCTGGTCATGGATGCGGAGGGGAGCGGAACCACGCGCCAGCTCTTCCAGACCGGGACGATGTGGTGAAGCGGCCGGTGCCTCCCTCGGAGCGCGGCGCGGCCTTGCTCGCGGTGCTGGTGCTGGTCGTGATCATGGCGGCGATCGCCGCGGGCGCCTTCGAGCGGCTGCGGCTGTCGACGGCGATGGCGATGAACGGCGCGGCGCTCGATCAGGCGCGCGGCTACGCCCTCGGAGTCGAGGACCTGCTCGCGCTCAGGATCGACGACCTCGCCGGCGAGGACGCCTATGTGACCACCCTGGCCGGCGACTGGAACGGCACGCCGCGCCGGATCCCGCTGCCCGGCGAGGGGCTCGCCACCGGCACGATCCGCGACGGCGGCAATTGCTTCAACCTCAACAGCCTCGTCCAGGGCGACGCCGCCTCGACGCTGGTCCAGCGGCCGGCCGCGATCGAGCAGTTCGTCGGCCTCATGGTCGTCCTCGGCCTGCCCGAACCGGCCGCCCGCCGAGTCGCCGCCGCCGCCGCGGACTGGATCGACAGCGACGACACGCCCGGCCCGCAGGGCGGGGAGGACGCCGCCTATACCGGCGGCGAGCCGGCCTACCGCGCCGGCAACACCCTGATGGCCGATCCCAGCGAGCTTCGCGCCGTCGCCGGGGTCACTCCCGAAATCTACCGGCAGCTGAGACCCTATCTGTGCGCGCTTCCCGCCGCCGACATGTCGCCGATCAACGTCAACACCCTGCTGCCGCGCGACGCGCCGCTGCTCGCCATGTTCGCGCCGGCGCGGGTGGGGGCGGACCGGGCGCGGGGGGTGATCGCGAGCCGGCCGCCGGCGGGCTGGCGCAACACGTACGATTTCTGGCGAAGCGCGGAGCAGGCGGGGCTAGAGACCAACGTTGATCCCATGTCGCAGCTCCAGCTCAAAACCTATTGGTTCACCATCGACCTCTCCGTCGCCTTCGAGGACGCGGAGATGGAGGAATGGGCCCTGGTCGACGCCCGGCTCAATCCGGCCAAGGTGGTGGCCCGGCGGTGGGGCGGCGGCGAATGAGAGAGGCCTTGCTCCTCTTCCTCCATCGTGCCGGCGGCATCGAGGGGTGGATCCGCCTGGCGGGGGGCGAGGTGGCCGCGCGCGGCAGCGGCCTCGACAATGTCGACGATCATCGCGGAGTGCCGGTGGCGGCGGTGGCGCCGGGCGAGCAGGTCTCGCTTCGCTGGCTCGAGCTGCCGGCGGGACTCTCTCCCGCGCAGGCGGCGGCCGCGGCCCGGCTGATGGCGGCGGAACTGAGCGCTCAGCCGATCGGCGAGCTCCATGTCGCGGTCGGGCGCGAAGCGGAGGATGGCGGCGGGCGCTGCGTCGGCCTCGTGCCGATGGAGACGATGCGCGAATGGCTGGCCGGCCTCGAGGCCGCCGGGTTCGATGCCGGCAGGATCATTCCCGAAAGCCTGCTGGTGCCGGCGCCGGCCGAGGGGCTGGCGACGTGGGACAGCGGTCCGGTCCGGCTCTACCGCGGTTCGAACGAGGCCTTCGCCGCCGAGCCGGAGCTGGGCGACATCGTGCTTGGCGGGCGCCCGGCCGTTCCGGTCGACTCGGATGCCTTCGCGGCCGGACTCGGAGCGGCCCTCGATCAGGCGCCGCTGGACCTTCGGCAGGGGCCGTTCGCGCGGCGCCGCGACTGGCGGGTCGCTCCGGCGCGCGCGCGGCGGCTGGCCATGCTGACCGCGGTGTTGCTGCTCATCAGCCTCGTCATCCAGATCGCCGCCATCACCCGCTACAGCTTCGCCGCGGACGCCGCCGAGGCCGAAACGCGCCGGATCGCGGCCGCCGCGCTGCCGCGAAGCCCCGGCGCCGCGACCGGGGCGGCCCTGACCCAGCGTCTCACCGAGCTGCGCGGCGGCGGCGCGGGCTTCGGAGCCACCGCCGGGACCTTGTTCGCGGCGGTGAAAGCGACTCCCAATATCGAATTGTCGGCGCTCGCTTTCTCCCCGGACGGAGTGCTCCGGGCGACGGTGCAGGCCGATTCGCCCGCCGCGATCGAAGCGCTGCGTCAGCGCGTCGAGACCAGCGGCTTCGCGGCCGAGGCGACTCCGCCGCGGACCGGCGGCGGCCGACGCGTCGCCGACCTGATGGTGCGGCCGCGATGACGGCGCGCCTCGCGGCCCTGTGGCTGGCGCGGACTCCGCGCGAGCGCTGGCTGCTCGGCGTCATGATGGCGCTGGTCGCCCTCGTCATCGTCTGGCTGCTCATCCTGCGGCCGCTCGGCGACATGCTGTCGGCGGCCAGGCAGCGGCACGGCGAGGCCGTCGAGGCGCTGGCCGAGGCGCGAGCCCAGGCGGCGGCGATCGGCGGGCTGGAAAGGAACCGGCGGGGGACGCCGGCGGGACCGATCGACACCGCCGTCGCCGCCGCGGCTTCCGCCGCCGGCTTCCAGCTTTCCGGGCTTCAGCCGGAGGGGCCGGGGCGGGTGTCGCTCGCCATCGGGGCGGCGCGGCCGCAGGCCTTGTTCGGCTGGATCGGGCAGCTGGAGGCGCAGGGCCTGATCGTCGAGCGGCTGACCGCGACCACCAATCCCGACCGCACGCTCTCCGCGCAGATCGTGCTCCGGAATCGGGGCGCCTGATGCGCATTCGCCTTCGCTGGTGGCGCGAGCTTTTCTTCGCCGGCGCCTTGCTGTTCTCCCTCGTCGCCTTGCTGCCGCTGCGAGTCGCGCTCGATTGGCTCGGCTTCGCCGACAAGGGGCTGGCGGCGCGCGAGGCTGAGGGGAGCATCTGGCTGGGCGGCCTCGCGGAGGCCCGCTTCGGCACGGTGGCGATGGGCGACGTCGCGACCCGGCTGCGGCTGCTGCCGCTGCTGGTCGGGCGCGCGCGGCTCGATATCGAGCAGGAGGATGACGGTCTGCGCGGCGCACTGACCCTTTCGCGCCACGGCTTCGGGATCGACGACGCCACGGGCTCGATCGAGGCTCCCGCCCTGGCCAACCTGCCGTCGCCGGTGCTTGACCTTTCCGACCTGAGCTTCCGCTTCGGAGACGGCCTGTGCGCCGAGGCCGGCGGCCTGGTGAAGGCTCGCCTGGCGGGCGAGCTGGCCGGCATGCCGGTCACTGCGTCCCTCGGCGGCCAGGCGCGCTGCGACGGGCAGGCACTGCTCTTGCCGCTGGCCAGCCAGACCAGTCCGGACCGGCTGGACGTCCGCATATTCGCCGACGGCCGCTACCGGATCGACGCCGCGCTCAAGCTCGGGGACGTGCCCTATTTCGGGCGGTTCGACGGGCGCTTCTGATCCTCGCCCGGGAGCAGCCGGGCATCTTCGCCCCGATAGCGGCTTTCGATGAAGCGGCCCTGGGTCTCGAAAGTCATGAGCGGGGTGCGGCAGACTTCGCGGCAGAGCTCGTCCAGCGCGTCCGCCACCGTTTCCAGACCGGCCCGGAGCCGGGACCGGACCTCCGGATCCTCCTCCCGGGCGGAGCCTGGAATGGCTTCGTAGGCGAGGATCAGCCCGGGCAGATGCTCGCCGAGCAGCCGCCGCGCTTCCCAGGAGGCGCTCGAATGGGGGGCGAGGGCGGCGAGGTGCGGCTGAAGATCGCCGAGGCGCTGGAAGATCCGGTCGAGCTGCGGCCGGCACTCGAGCGGAAGCCCGTCGCGCCGGCCGAGCAGCCAATCCTCCGCCTCGCCGGGAAGGGCGGCGAGCTCGGCCTGCGAGAAGTCGCCGTCCGTGCCGCGGCGCCTGGAGGGGAAGAAGAGCGAGCCGGCGGTCAGAAGGAAAACCCCGCCGCCGGCGGCCGCGAGCAGGGGCAGGGCCAGAGGCGCGACGAGAGCGCCATAGCCGACGACGGCCGCTCCGGAGGCTCCGCCGAGCCAGGCCGCGCGCTTCAGGCGCTGCTCGGCCTCGCGCGACTGGCGCTCGGCGCGGCGCTTTTCCGCCGCGCGCACGGCCTTGGATTTGCTGTGGCGGCGGAGATATTCGTCCGCCTGCCGCAGCATGCCGACGAAATCGAAACCCATCACACGTCTCCGGGGCCGCCGTCTTCCCTGTAGCGATTCTCGATGAACCGCCCCTGGGTCTCGAACGCCTGGCGGTCGCCCTGAACCAGCCGGTCGCCGATGTCGCCGAGCGCCTTGCGGGCTGCGTCGAGGCTCGCGACGAGGCGCTGATCGGCGGTCAGGCCCTCGCCGTCGGTCTGGTGGCGGTATTCGGCGGGTATGCGCTCGTAGCGTTCGATCAGCTCGGGAAGATGCTTGCCCATCAGCCGCCGCGCGTCCTGGGCGAGCGGGTCAAGCGCGTCCACTTCGGCAAGCCGCGATTCGAGCAGCGGCAGCTGCGCGCCGATCGCGTCGGCCCGCTGCGCCGCCGGCGCCGGCAAGGCGGCGCGGCGGCGCACCAGCAGGGTCTCGAGCTGGCGCACCACGGTGCCGGTCGGCAGCTGCTCGTTATAGGCGACCCGCTTCGGCTCCGACGGCCACAAGGAGAAAAGGAGAAGAATGGCGAGGGTGGCGAGGGCGACGATGAAGAGGCCGGTCAGGCCGATCGGACCGACGACCAGACCGAAGCCGATGGTCGCGGCGATAAGGACGGCGATCGCCAGGCCCATCGCCCCGACCCGGCGCGCGGCGGTGCCCGCCGTCCGGGCATAATAGCGGCGGGTCAAGCTTCCCGCCGCCGGCTTATGGCCGTCCAGCCGCGCCGAATATTCGTCGAAGCGGGCGATCGCTTCCTCGACGCTGCGGGGCGTGCGCGCCACTTTTGTCAGCCCTCGATCGGCCCGAGCAGGGAGTTCGGGACGCTCCGGCCGGCGAGCCGGTTCTGCTCCGTGCCCTCGGCGCGCGCGATGTAGCCGCGGCTCTTCTCCACCTCGCTGGAGAGGGTCTCGACGGTCTGCTTCATGCTGCCCAGAGCCTCGAGCTTGAAGGTGTCGATCGTATCCATCGTGTCGTAGATGTTCTGGAAGGCGCGCTGCAGCGTCTCGAGCGGGATGGTCGAGGAGGCGGCCTGGCGGTGGATCTCGCCGGTCTGGCTCTTGAGCAGCTCGCCGGTCGAATCGATGATGTTCGCGGTGGTCGTGTTGAGGGAGGTGATCTGCTCGAGCACGAGCCGCTGGTTGGTCATCGCCTGCGCGACGGTGACAGCCGTGCGAAGCGCGGCGACGGTGGTGGTGGAGGCGCGGTCGACGCCCTTGATCAGCTCGACATTGTTCTTCTTGACCAGGTCGAGGGCGAGATAGCCCTGCACCGTCACCGCCATCTGGGTCAGAAGGTCGGTGGTGCGCTGGCGGGTGTAGAAGAGCGCCGTCTCGCGGATCGCCTTGGCCTTGGTCGGCTCGGTGGCGTCGAGCTCGTTGGCCTTGTCCTCCAGCTTCTTGTCGAGCGCCTTGGAGATGTGGATCATCTGCTCGAGCTGGCCCATCGTCTTCCACATCGCCGCGCGCTCGGTGTTGATCGCCTCATTGTCGTACTGGAGCTCCTCCTTGCCGGAGGCGAGGCTGTTCAGGATCTTCGCGATGTGCGTCTGCGAGCTCTGATATTTCTGGAAATAATTGCCGAGCTTGTTGCCCCAGGGGATGAAGCCGAGAATCTTCCTCGACGTGCTGAGATTGCCCTGCTTGCCGGGATCGAGATCCTCGACGGTGCGGCGAAGCTCGAGCAGGTCGGCGCCGATGCCGGTATCCTTGTCGATCGCCTTGATCGGCCGGTCGAGGAAGCGGTTGGAATGGCCGGCGGCCTCGGCGATCTGCTTGCGGCCCATGTTGGTCAGCTCGTCGACCTTCTTGCCGAATTCCGGGCTGTTGGCGTCGGCCGCGACCAGCTCGTTGACGAACTTGTCGACGACCGTCTGCAGCTTGTCCTTCACTCCGGGCTCGATCGGCACCAGGCCCGCCGCCTCGGCCGGCGCGATCGTCTGCAGCGCCTCGGGCGCCTCGAGCTTCAGCTTGGTCTCGGTCTGGGTGGCCATGATGCTCGCTCCGTGATGCTTTTCAGCGGCTAAATGGGGCAGGGGAGGCGGCAAGCGCAAGGGCTAAAGTGTATTATCCATATAATACAGGCGGATGCGGTCCGCCGGGGGCGACCAGCGCCCGCGCCGCCGCCAGCGGCAAGTCGCCCAACCGGTCCAGGTCGACATGGCGATAGAGGCTTCGGCTGCGCCGGCCCCGGCGCCACGCCGCGAGGGTGCTGCGGGGCCTGTAGAGCAGCCCGGCCAGCACCAGCGGTCCGCAGAAAAGGGTTGCTCCCCAATGCGGGTAGCGGCCGGCGCCGAATTCCCAGGCGGCGATCAGCAATTCGCCTTCGACCGTGCAGGGGTAGCCGGTGAGGAGATGATGGACGTCGTGAGCGTCGATGGCCCGGCGGCGCCAGGCGAAGTTCGGCAGCGGGAAGACGACCGGATCGGCCCGGATTATCCACCACCGCGCCTCGCGCTCGTTGTGGCAAAGGCCGTTCTCGTTGCGGAAGAGTCGGAGAGCGTCGCCCACCTTTATCCTCCCCATCGCAGATGGGGAGGGGGACCACCCGGGGGGTGGTGGAGGGGTAGTTGACGGCGCGTCCGGAGGTTCGCGCGCGATCCTCCTGGCTCCTGTGCCAGTTACCCCTCCACCATGCTTCGCATGGTCCCCCTCCCCATGCGTTCCGCACGGGGAGGATGAGGTGGGCGCATGCCTCACATCGCCTCCTGACCGGGCGCCGCGACCGTCAGGGCGCGCTCGGTCGTGGGCGTGATTCCCGGCCGCGGCGGCAGGGTGCCGGGAAGCTTGATGTTCCAGGCGAGGCCGAGCCGCTCGAGCAGCAGGATGAAGTACCAGCCGAGGTCGATCTGGCCCGGATAGAGGCCGTGGCGCGCCGAGCTCGGAAAGGCGTGGTGGTTGTTGTGCCAGCTCTCGCCCATCGTCGGGATCGCCATGATCGGAACGTTATAGGCCTGAAGCGCGGCGCCATCGAGGGTCCAGTCCTGCGGTCCCCGGCTATGGGCGAAATAGGAGATGAACCAGTGCATGGTCGTGCACGCGGCCACCCGAACGGCGACTCCCCACACCAGCCAGGGCCAGCCGCCGAGCCAGTAGAGGAGGATGGCGAGCGGGATCTGCTGCGCCATCCAGGTCCTCTGCAGGAACTTGTAGAAGGGGTCGTCGCCAATGCCGGGACCGGGATCGAAGCCCGGTGGATGCTTCAGCTTCAGCTTGAAGTTGAGATAGTAGAAGCCCTCGATCCAGAGCGGCTTGCCGTGGCGAAGGAACCAGTGGCAGTCCGCCTCGCGCTGCGCCCAGTCGCGGCTGTCGTGGAGGCCGATCGTCCAGACCGGGCCGCCCATGCCGACCAGAGTGCCCAGATAGACCATCGTCCGCTCCAGCCATTTGGGGCATTCGAAGCTGCGGTGGATAAGACGGCGGTGGAAGCCGACGCTGTGGCCGGCGCACAAGGTAACGGCCGACAGGACGAGGAAGACCGCGAAGGCGCTCCAGCTGAAGGTGAGCGGCCCGAGCACCAGGGCAACGGCCAGGAAGCCGCTGTTCCACAGCGATCGCGCCGGGTCCCAAAGCACCTCGCCCTCGACCGGGCTCGCCGTGTCGAGGTCGGTCAGCGAGTTGACCTTGAAGGCGGTACGGCCCGCCGCCGCGTCGGGCATGTCAGCCATCCTTGCGCGCGATGATGGAGTCGATGAGGTAGCGGGCGCTCTGCCGGGCGGCGAGCTGCTCCATCGGCCCGAAATACCAGTAGGGGTCGAGGAGGCGGTGATATTTGACCGTCAGCGAGACCTGGGTGCGGCCGCCGCCGGCATCGCGGAAGCGCACCTCGGTGCCGTCGATCTTCATGTAATGCGACAAATAGCTGTCGTTCTGGACGATCTCGGTGCGGATTCGCGACGGCGTGACCTCAGCGATCCGGATCGCCATGTCGCCGCGCTGGATGTTGGTGAAGAACCAGCGCTTGTAGACGAAATGGAGGCGGTGGACGTCGCCGGCCTTCAGACTTCCCGCCTCGATCCGGGAGGGCATCGGGAAAAGCCAGAGGAACCAGTGCCGCCTGGCTTCGAACTTTATCGGCTTGGCCATGTTGGCCTGGAGCGAGGCGATGCTGCCGGGCAGGATCCGGGTGTAGGTCGCCTCGCTGTAGCGCGGGACGGTGGTGGCGCCGGTGAGGCCTTCGGCGGCGAGCAGGGCCACGACCACGGGGATCGCATAGGCTCCGCTATGGCCGCCGCCGTCGCGATCGGCGAGCGAGCTGAACATGAAGCCGATCGAGACCATGATGTAGTAGATCGGCATGAAGAACAGGACGCACAGGAAGCCTTCGAACAGCAGGGCCGAGCTGGCCAGCATGACGATGGTGGCGGCGCGCATGTGCCGGCCGTAGCGCTGCACCGGCGAATCGCCTTCCACGATCGGAATAACGAGGTGGAGCATGATCGAGATGGCGAAAGGGATCAGGATGTAGAGCAGGGTGGAGTTGCGGAACTCCGAATCGAGCACCGCGCGGCCGGTCAGGGTCGCCGCGCAGATGACGAAGAAGACGTAATAGCCGCCGCTGAGTCTTGGCAAAGTGGCCCCCTTTCAACAGCGTGCGACAGCCGCATGGAAAAGCCAAGCCCGGCATCCACTTCCGTCATCCTGAACTTGTTTCAGCATCCAGTTTCAAGCTGCGGGGAAGGTGGAGGCCTGGACCCTGAAACAAGTTCAGCAACCATTAGCTGGGCGAGGTTTGTTTTTGCCAGGCTGATCCTCTGGCGAGGACGGTGTTGACGAAGATGAGGAGCTTGCGGGCGCAGGCGACGAGGGC
>Ga0196965_1000661_pt1 | contig 17321 bp, 11 predicted proteins | sample S1_20metaG_FD_148668 | JGI IMG/M metagenome (GOLD analysis project Ga0196965, IMG submission 148668) | Soil microbial communities from Anza Borrego desert, Southern California, United States - S1_20 | ecosystem: Environmental > Terrestrial > Soil > Desert | place: USA: California | collected... | reverse complement strand
TATGTGGATTTAAAGCTGTCACAAGCATCAGGCTATTTTCCAGATTTTTTGTGATTACAGGATAATTAGGTTCAATTCCTACCACGCAATTCTTTTCAAAGGACTCGCACCCATCACCAATAAGCCGTGCAGCCATCAGCAGGTTGAAAATGATAACTGGTTTAAAAACATTTAATTCGAAATGACCATTCATTCCACCAATGGTAATAGCCGCATCATTTCCTACTACCTGAGCACAAACCATTGTTAATGCTTCACATTGCGTAGGGTTTACTTTTCCAGGCATTATAGAAGAGCCCGGTTCATTTTCAGGGATTAAGATTTCTGCAATTCCGGATCTTGGTCCTGACGCCAGCATTCGTATATCATTCGCAATTTTCATTAGACTCACCGCCAATCTTTTTAGCGCCCCTGAAGTCTCCACCATAGCATCATGTGCTGCAAGCGATTCAAATTTATTTTCTGCAGTTACAAAGGGGTGTCCGGAAAGTCGTGCAATTTTTTCTGCAACCAGTTTATCGTAGCCTTTTGGTGTATTAAGTCCTGTACCCACAGCAGTCCCTCCTAATGCAAGTTCTGCAAGATGCGGCAACGTATTCCTCAATGCTTTAATACCATGGTCTAATTGAGAAACATATCCTGAAAACTCATGTCCTAAAGTAAGCGGGGTGGCATCCATGAAGTGTGTCCGCCCGATCTTTACCACATCTTTAAAGTCTTTGGCCTTTTTATCTAATGTATTTCTAAGCTTCTCAACAAAAGGCAAAGTATTTTCAACGACCGTTTTATAAGCTGCTATGCTCATTGCCGTAGGAAAAGTATCGTTTGAAGACTGTGATTTATTTACGTCATCATTTGGATGGATCTTCTTTTTCTCATCCATTAGAGTTCCTCCTAATAAAACATGCGCTCGGTTTGCAATTACTTCATTTACGTTCATATTGGATTGAGTACCTGAGCCTGTTTGCCATACTACTAATGGAAATTGATCATCAAGTTTTCCTTCAAGAATTTCCTCACACACTTTTCCTATAATTTCCATTCGCTCTTTAGGGAGAACACCTAATTCAAAATTAGCCTGGGCAGCCGCTTTTTTGAGTATAGCAAAAGCCATTATAACTTCTTTAGGCATTTGGTGTCCGCCGATAGTAAAGTTTTCTTTTGACCGCTGTGTTTGTGCACCCCAATATTTATCAGCCGGAACATTTACAGGGCCCATTGTATCTTTTTCTACTCTGAAATTCATGTGTATATAGTTTGTTTTTTAATTGCCACATGGAATACGCCATTAGATATTCATCCTCTTTGGGTGATTTATAATCATGGCTATTTCATGGTGTAAAAATTTTAATTGACAGCGCGAAATTAAGGAGTAAATGTTTCTAATAGAATAAAAAAGGGGACGAAGTTTTAGCCTCGTCCCCCTTTTATTGTATTAAGGTGTTGTTATCCTTTTATAAGGTTTTTATAGTGTTCATACCTTTGGAAAACCTCGTTTACATATTTCACAGGTTCTTTCCCCCGGCAGTATCCTAATTTTACAACAGGATCAGTATAATATTTAGGATAGGATTTTTGTAAGAGGAACGTAGCAACATTTTCGTCCCACTGCGACTTATCTTTTTCATATTTGGCCGTCAGTTTATATGCATCAAGTACATGGCCTTGGCCTGCATTATATGATGCCAAAATGAATTTTACTCTTTCTTTATTATCAGGAATTCTTTTTTTCCAAAATTTATCAAGATAAATGAGGTAAGATGTTCCAGCGGCTATGCTTTGTTCAGCAATGGTTACGTCCGTCGCTCCAAACCTTTCAGCAGTTGCGGGCATCAATTGCATAAGCCCCATAGCGCCAACATGCGACTGTGCCATTGGGTCAAATTTTGACTCCTGATATACTAATGAAGCCAGAAGTCTCCAGTCCCAATTTAATTTTTGGGCATTTTTCTTTATAAGATTATCATATTTTGATAACCGGTTATTATGTGAAAAGTAAGGGCTGTTTACCCTTCGTGCATACGATTTAGAACTTCTGTAATACTTATCGAAAACCGCGAAATATTCATTTGTCCTTTTAATTTTCTTTAACCATGAATTAGTGGATTGCAAAAGATCAGGAGCGTTTTTCCTGACAGCCCAGGCCATTCTCTGAGGTAAACTTAAAGAGGTTGTTACGTCAAGATTTGAATAATATTTAGACAAAACATAAGCTTCATTTTCATCAGCAACGGTAAAGTCTATTTCTCCATTGGCAACTTTGCGGATAAGATCCTCGGTTGTGTCATCGGAAAATGATTCTTTTATTTTTATATCTCCGCCAATTTCTTCAGATAGATGTTTTAGTTTGGTCGTGTAGAATGATCCTTTTTTGACATGAACCATTTTATCTATTAAACCATAAGGCGTTTTGACCAGAAATTTCTCTACCTTGGCGTGGCTTAGCTTCTGCCATCCTTTTGGTTTTCTTTGAACAAGTACTTGTTTTGCCAAAGAATGATGTTCAGTAAAGGTTATTTTTTGCGTCCTTGATTTATTTGCGATTAAATTTTGTGCAAGGATATCACATTTTCCTTCGTCAAGCATTTTAAGTCCGGTTCCTATATCAGAACAAACAAGTATTTCCAGCTTTACATCATATTGATTGGCTAACCTCTTAAGCATCTCGTATTGAAAACCCATCGGTTGGCCTTTATACACAAAATAGCCGGTAGTATTGCTTTCGGTAACTGCTATTAACTTGCCTCTTTTTTTAATTTGTTGCAAATCGATTTTTACAACATCGGTAGACAACTCATTTCCGAGTTTTGTTTGTTGTTTTTTTGGCTGGCAAGCAAAAACAAGTAAGAATGCTAAAAAAAGATATTGTAATAAACACTTCATAATGAAATTGCTTTGAGATAACAATAGCAAGATTTCAAACGCAACAAATAATAATAAGTTTGTATCTGAAAGTTGCTCATGTAAGAGTTTAATTAATTCTTATCAATAATTTGCTTTTTAAATATAATGTTTAAAAGCAAATTATGATATCCCTGGGCTGAAATTTATTTTTAAAGTTGAACATGAATTTCTTTCTCTTAGGCCATTCAATGCTTTTGGAGAACAGGAGGTGTATTGGCAATAACAATGCCATCAAAGTAGATAAAATTGAACTTTATAAATAAAGAATTGTAATGAGAAGGAGAAAAAGTTAAAAAGTTTATTGGAATCGTGATATTATACCCTAATTCCGATTACCAGGATATCATCAACCTGTTCATTTATCCCTTTCCAGTTTTGGAATTCTTTGTAAAGAACAAGTTTCTGCTCTGTCATATTTAGATCTTGTATATTGACGAGAAGATTTCTGAATCTGGAATACATGAATTTTTTATCGTCGGGTCCACCAAACTGATCTGCAAATCCATCTGTGAAAATATAAACAGAATCTCCGGGAAGTAACTGAATAGTATGGTTTGTGAACTTCTTATGAGACATTTCCATAAAGGAGCCAACCGGAAACCGGTCTGCAGGAAAGATGGTTAAATGTTTGTCCCTGATATGGTACAATGGATTATAAGCACCGGAAAACTCCGCCAATTTGTCCTTAATGTCAATGGTACAAATGGCTATGTCCATTCCATCTTTAATGTCAGATCGTTTTAGGGTATTTCTTAAGCTTTCATTTAAGGAAATATTCAGATTGTTTAAAATTTCAGAAGGTGTAGTAATGCCTGACTGATTTACAATTTGGTTTAGAAGATTAAAACCTACAAATGACATAAATGCTCCAGGAACCCCATGACCAGTGCAGTCTACTGCGGCTACGACCACCTTGGTCTCAGTTTGGGCTAGCCAGTAAAAGTCGCCGCTAACAATGTCTTTAGGCATAAAAAACACAAAAGAATCAGGAAGGAAATTCTTTAGTAAGTGCATTGGAGGGAGTATAGCCTCTTGAATGTTTTTGGCGTAACGAATGCTGTCGGTAATTTCAGAGTTCTTTTCTTCAATAATTTTATAAGCATCCTGTAGTTTGTTATTCTGTTCCTCTAACTGGTAGGTCCTCTGTTGCACTTTTACCTCAAGGTCTTTTTGAATTACTTTTAACGTGCGGGTATGACTTGAGATATATCCATATATAAGGCCTATTGCCATTAGTATCATTAGTGAAAAAAACCACCATGTTTTCCAGAAAGGCTTTTCGATGGAAAAGTCAAAAGAAACTGTAGGACTGATCCAGGAACCGTTGGTTGTAGCCCTGACTTCAAATGTATATTTGCCGGGGCTTAGATTGCTATAGGTAGCGTCATTCTTATTGGTAACAGGCAGCCACTCTTCGTCCGCAGGAGTGAGCCTAAACTGATACCTGACTTTATTGGGATTTGAAAAATGAATTCCTATAAAATCAAAAGTCAAATAATTATTATCATGGGAGAGTTTTAGATCTGTAGGTAAGTTAAAATAAGGTGTAAGCTTGCTGCTATATTTACCCCAGTCTACGTCTTCATAGAAAAGCCTGACATTTGAAATATAGGTTCGCAATGACTTATTATATAGAGGCTCTGTGGCGGGGTTAAATCTTATCGCTCCTCCTTCTGTGCCAAACCACAGAAACCCTTCCTTATCCTTAAAAACAGCATTTTGGTTACATTCCACACTTATGAAGCCTTCATCTCTGCCAAAATTTGTTATTATTTTCCTTTTACTTTGATTATACTCAGGAACATCAATTTCGCAGATCCCGTTTTTGGTACCAACCCATAGGTGCCCGGTGTTATCAAAAATCAAAGCCTGGACCGCGTTATGAATTAGGCCCACTCTCGTGTCAAAAACTTGCTCAACATCAAAGCCTTTATTTTGATATTGCAATTTACATACACCTTTTCCATCCGTTCCAAGCCATATATTTCCTTGTTTGTCTTCTGCTATTGATGTAATAGTACTGGAAGGTAATCCGTTTAAAGAATCGATTGTGGAAAAGTTTTCCCCATCAAAAACAATAGCGCCTTGTCCACCTGTGGCCAACCACACATAACCTCTTGAATCTTCATGGATAGAAAAAATTGTGCTTTCTGTGGAATTTTTAAAATCAAATTTTTTGAATGTCTTTTGACCGTCATACCTTATTAAGCCTTTAGATCCAAACCAGGTTTCCCCTGAGATGTTTTTTCTTAAACTGAATATTGGATTGTTTGAAAATGAATAGTCAAGCTTTTTAAAATCTTTTCCGTCAAACTTTATCACTCCTTCCGTTCCGGTAAACCAGATCACTCCTTCCCGATCTTTGGAAACAGATAAGAGGTTGCTTGTTGGTGATAGCGCAGTTTCATTTATAATCTCGAATTTTTCTCCATTATAAATATTTGCACCACCATAAGTAGCAAACCAAAAGTTTCCATTGTTATCCTGAGTGATTCCATAAACAGAGTTATTACTTAAACCTGTTTTTTGCGTGTAGTAGGATATTTGATGAACGCCCAACACTGTTATCCCTGGTAGATCTGTTCCAATCCACATATTGCCTTCCTTGTCAATAAACAGATTATATACCAGATTGCTGGTTAAGCCCTGGGCAGTAGTAAAGCTTTTAAACTTTTGATTATCGAATTTGCTGATTCCTCCTAAAGTACCTATCCAGATGTTGCCCAATTTGTCTTCACACACGTCATAAACAAGGTTATGGATCAGTCCCTCAGGCGTTCTGTAAATAGTAAACTCCTCATTTTCGAATTTTGTCAGGCCATTATCTGTGCCTATCCAAATTCTGTTATCTTTATCTGCTATTACCGATCTGACGGTATTATTGGATAAGCCATTCGCTATGGTATATTGGGTAAATGCTGTGCCATCATATTTAAATAACCCTCCTGTAATGGTTCCAAGCCAGATATTTCCTTTTTTATCCTCGGCTATAGATGAGATTTTCTTATCAAGGAGTCCATCTTTTTCCTCAAATTGGGTAAACACTTTGTGGTCGTAAGTGATCAAACCATTACCATACGTCCCTATCCAAAGTTTCCCCTTTTTATCAATTAGAATGTCTCTGATACTGACATGTTCAAAGAGCTTATTCTTAATTGTTTCGAAACTGGAGCCATTGAATTTGCTAAGCCCCTCTTCTGTTCCTATCCAGAATACACCATTATTATCTTGCACAATAGCTCTTACTTCGTTACTTATCAGGCTATCTTTATAGTTATAATGTTTGTAATTAACCCCGTCAAAGCGGGTAAGTCCCTCACCTAAAGTACAAATCCACAGAAAGCCTTTGTCATCCTGAAAAACCTCTATCGGTTGAGCTGCCGGAAATCCTGAATCTACAGTATAGTTTTTAAAATTATAAACCTGAGCGTAGGCATCTACAGAAAATAAAAACACCAGATTGAGTAAAAAATAAAAAAAATACTTGGAGAATATTGCTGGCATTGGGTTAATTAAAAATCAATATTAATAGCTGGCTAAAGGAGCAATGTAGGAAATTTTTTAAACAAATAGCATTATTTTCACTGCCCGGCTAATCGTGAGATGTATTTTGGCTATGAAAATTGAATTATTTAAAGAAACATAAGTTTTCTTTTCAGTGGCGCTTAAATTCTTTTCATCTCCTTAGCTACTTCTCGTTTTGCAGGAAGGTTGGAAATTCTGGCAATTAATAATACTCTTAATGTAGACGATTTTTAAATTAATGAATATTACATCACTTCATTCCAAAACTCAAATATTAAATATGGTTTTTGTGCAATAGCATATTTAAATATTCATTAAGAGAAGTCCCAAAACTATACTCCAGGTCCCAATACGGGAATTGGTCAACCAATGAAATTTTTTAAAATGACTGATAATCAGTGTTTTATGATACGTGCACGGTTATAGTATTATTTTGCCCAGTTTAAATTGTATTAAAGAATAACAAACAGTTTTATAATTTCAAAAAAACTTACAACTATGAAAAAAACAGGATTTTTAATCGGCTTTATTTTTCTCCTTTCTTTTCAGAATTCGTTTGGGCAAATCTCGAGCTACAAAGCACAGTCTTTATTTATCTATAATTTCACAAAGCACATTAAATGGCCTTCTACTCCTGATGTTTTTAAAATTGGAGTCTTAGGAAAATCGCAAATATTCAATGAGTTAGAAACAACTTTAAAAGGAAAGATGGTTGGAGGAAAAGCCATACAAGTGGTGCTAATAACTTCGGCTGAAGAGGCAACACAATGTCAGCTTCTTTATGTTCCTAACCATAAATCGAGAGAGCTTGCTTCTGTAATAAGCACCATCAATAGCAAAGATGTATTGGTTGTAACAGAAAATGACTTGTCAGATGAAGGTGCGGGAATAAGTTTTGTTACTATAGAGGCAAAGCTTAGGTTCAAAATAAATCAGGATGCGCTTAATAAAGGAGGATTACAGGTAAGTGGTGGTTTGGTAAGTTTGGCTTTGAGGTAATCATCTTCCAAAAACAATATTATCCCTTTCTGGATCAGACATAAGAATATTAATTTTTTAAAGATAATATTAGTTGTAATTCATTTTAGGTTTATAAAAATGCCAGAATCTTTCTGGCATCTTTATTTTTACTCCAGCCGCTAAAATGAATTACTTTTAATTACTGCACTTCTTTCTTTTCTTTTTCTTATATATTATTGAACCTTTTCTCAGATGGTATGTTTTCTACGACTTTTTAAAAAGGTTATTTAAAAAGATCGGGTTGCAAATTGAAAAGCTGTTATATAGCAAGTTTTGTAGCAGTATTTTACAGATAAGTTATCCGGGGCAGAGTAAACATTTTTAAGGAGATTCGTAAAAAAAGAGATGTATTCCAGTTATTGGAGAAAGGAAAATTTGACCTTAGTGTAAATTTGTCGGAGAAGGAACATTATTTTTAATTCTATAAAATTATATTAAGTTTTGTGATCTATTCATATAAAACTAAGCTGACTGAGTTGAAATAACTCCTAAACTATGCTTTTAAACATTTTATTTACCATTTTCCTGGTTCTTTTAAACGGATTTTTTGTTGCTGCTGAATTTGCTATTGTTAAAGTTAGAGCCTCTCAAATAGAATTAAGGGCGGTAGCCGGGAATATGCTGGCAAAAAGATCTTTGAATATTGTTAAAAATTTAGATGCTTATTTATCAGCCACACAATTGGGAATCACTATTGCCAGTCTGTTATTAGGCTGGGTTGGAGAAAGTGTGGTATCAGAGATCATAATCAATTTATTGAACTGGATGGGGTATTCTTTTTCACCTGAGTACATTCATCAATTTTCATTTGTAATTGCCTTTTCTTTAATTACCGTTCTTCATATCGTTTTTGGGGAATTGGCGCCTAAAAGCATAGCCATTAGATACGCAGAAAGTACAACCCTTGCAGTTTCCATCCCTTTACAAGCTTTCAATTTTATTTTCAGGCCGTTGATCTTTGTTTTAAATGGCTTCGCTAATTTAATTTTAAAACTTTTTGGAGTTCCATTGATCCATGAGCAAGACTCCCATAATGAAGAAGAAATAAGAATCCTACTGAATGAAAGCAAAAAAAGCGGGGCAATTAATTCATCAGAACATGAATTGCTTGAAAATGTTTTTAAGTTTGATGATAAGGTTGCAGAACAAATAATGATTCCACGGACGCGTGTGGTTGCAATTGATATTGATGATCCGCTGGATGCAATAATGGATAAAATAATGGAAGAAGGATATTCAAGGCTTCCCGTTTTTAAGGAATCTATTGATAACATCGTGGGCATTTTATATGCAAAGGATTTATTAAAACTTATAAAAAGCAAAGAAAAGGTTGACATTAAAAGTTTAATAAGATCCGCCTATTTTATTACGGAACGGAAACCTATACATGAGGTTCTAAAGGAATTTCAAAGAAAACATAATCACCTCGCTGTTGTGCTTGACGAATTTGGCGGCACCGCCGGCATTGTTACCATGGAGGACATCATTGAAGAACTTGTAGGAGAAATTCAGGACGAATATGATGAAGAGGCATCCATAGTAATAAAGAAAAATGAAAATGAATATATTGTCAATTCTCTAAGCTCTATCATAGACGTAAACAAATTTTTACGTATTCCATTGCCGGAAAGCGAAGAATATGATACGGTAAATGGATTCATTAATTTTATTCATGGCGGAATCCCTGAATTACATGAAAAAATTAAGTTAGAAAACTTTGAAATTGGTATTCTTAAAAAGTCGCAGAATGCAGTTGAATCTGTATTGGTTAAAATATTGACACCTCAAAACCCTCAGAAGGAGGATGCGGAAAATAAATAAATCGATGAATCTATTCCTCTTTATTTGTTTGCCTGGAATTTTTTATTTCCTCCGAATAATTATCTAAGGTGTGAATAACATCTATAATTAACTTTAGGCAGGATAAATAAAATGACTTGTTGATTTTTTCAAAGTCATCAGTGGATTGGTGATAATCCGCGTGATCTTCAACCCCAAAATAAATAAACGGAATCTTTTGCTGATGGAAAGGCCCGTGGTCTGAAACAAATGTCCAGTCATTTGAGGGATGCTTTTTATCGGGGAAATCATGTCCGAATTTTAAATCTACCCCATTATTTTCTTCATCTGATTTCTGTAGATAGGTTTTTAGGTAAGGGTAATAGTTTGCTCCTGCAGCATATAATTCTTTTTTGTCGCTCCTGCTTACCATGTCGAGGTTAATATTCAACAAGATCTTTTTCAAAGGAACCGGAGGATGGCTAACGAAATTTTTGGAGCCTAACAAATCTATTTCTTCACCATCAAAGGCCGCAAATAATATAGAGTTTTTGGGCGGATTTTTTGTAAAATAATCCATAGTAGCCATTAAACCTCCTACCCCCGAAGCATTGTCGTCTGCTCCATTGAAAACCCTCCCATTTCGGGTACCTAAGTGATCGTAATGGGCGGATATAACAATATATTGCTCAGGAAAAACAGATCCGGGAATGTAACCAAGAATATTGGTGCCTGTTTTATTTCCTATTTTAAAAGGATGTGTATAAGATGTATAATTTTTCAGAAACTCTAAATGGTGCTCCTGATAGAATTTCTGTATAATCTTTTGAGCCTTCTTATTTTCTTCAGTCCCGGTTTTGCGCCCTTTTAACGAATCATGAGAAAGAATTTCAACGATGTTCAGAACTTTCTCTTCATTAAAATTCTGGGCATAGAGGTTTATACTGGTAGCCTGAATCAAATAAAATATAAAAAATACCCTTTTCATCTTTTTTCTCTATTTAAACAAATAAAATATATTTTTATTGAACAGTAAATTAAAAGTAAGCCTTAATTTCTTCGTATAATTCCTAGTCTTTAATATCGCTCAAGATGAATTCAACAAATATACCTTTGTCAGAAAGACTGAGACCAGATTCGCTGGATACATTTATAGGCCAGAAACATTTGGTGGGGCAGGGGAGTGTTTTGAGAAAAATTATTGATTCAGAGGTTATACCTTCAATGATTTTCTGGGGACCGCCCGGCGTCGGAAAAACTACTTTGGCCAATATAATAGCGCATAAGGTAAAGGTGCCATTTTTTATATTAAGCGCAATTAGCGCGGGAGTAAAAGAAGTTAGGGAGGTAATTGAAAAAGCAAAAGCCTATAATAAAACCATTCTTTTCATCGACGAAATTCATCGCTTTAATAAATCTCAGCAAGATGCCCTATTAGGAGCTGTGGAGAAAGGAATAATTACCTTAATTGGCGCGACAACTGAGAATCCTTCTTTTGAAGTTAACTCGGCCTTATTGTCACGATGTCAGGTATACATTTTAAAAGCTTTGGAAAAAGAAGATCTTATTGGCCTGGTTAATTATGCCGTAGAGCAAGACCCTTTTCTGAAGCAAAAAAATGTTACCGTGGAAGAAACGGAGGCGCTTATTAATTTATCAGGAGGTGACGCACGAAAACTCTTGAACCTTCTTGAGCTGGCAGTAGATTCTACTGATTCAAATGATATCACCATTGCTGACGAAATGGTAATGGAAGTAGCTCAACGTAAAGTAGCCTTGTATGATAAAAAGGGAGAAATGCATTATGACATTATTTCTGCATTTATTAAGTCCATCCGGGGCAGTGATCCGAATGCCGGAGTATATTGGTTGGCTAGGATGATAGAAGGTGGGGAGGATGTAAAGTTTATTGCCAGAAGGTTAGTTATTCTGGCGTCAGAAGATATCGGAAATGCAAATCCAACCGCCCTGGTTATTGCTACCAATTGTTTCCAGGCAGTAAATATGATCGGATATCCCGAGTCAGAAATAATTCTTTCTCAATGTGTTACGTACCTCGCTTCTTCACCCAAAAGCAACGCATCTTATGTGGCTATTAAAAATGCAAAGGCAAAAGTATATGAAAAAGGCGATCTTCAGGTACCTATGCATATAAGGAATGCACCCACCAAATTGATGAAAAAGGAAGGCTATGGAAAGGGGTATAAATATTCCCACGATTATGCCAACAATTTTTATGACCAGGAATATCTCCCTGAGGAAATAAAAGGCGCAAAATTTTATGATCCGGGAGATAATGCGCGGGAAAAGGAATTAAGGCAGTTTCTTAAAAACCGATGGAAGGATAAGTACAATTATTAGGTATTGGCATGATTTTATTATTCCAGATCCAGCCAAAGGTTTAAATTTTTAGATTCGTCTTCAAAGAGTGTTTCTTTTAGGCTAATTTCATAACTGAAAAAGAAATGTTTATTCTTCTTTCTTCTGATTTTCTCGGTTCTAAGCCGGTTTCCACGGTAGAAAGATAGGGTTATTTCCTCTTCATTTTTTGAATACACGCCTTCATATTTCAAATTGTCTACCGATACTATTTCATCATTGCGGCTTAATGAAAAGATGGCAGGGGAATCAGGATGTATTTGGTCAACTACAAATTTCCCATTTATAAAATTGCATTTTATTCCGAACAAGGAGTCCAGAGAGGGATAAGGTTTGGACTTCAATTCCAATCCCAGATAACTTAATGTTTCTTCAATTTCCTTTTTAAGATCAGAGCACTCCCTTACACATTTATTGAGTAAACCTTTTATTTCCAGTCCGGCTACATTTTTTATGGCTTTTTCCAAATCTTTTTCCTCATAGCCTTTTTCACATTTTCCAAAATTCTCCCATAAGTACCGGATAATATCATCCAATGATGAAGCATTTTTAGTACGTCTTCTAATTTCTATATCTACCAAAAAGGCGACAATTGCTCCTTTGACATAAATTGAAACCTTTCTTCCCGGCACTCCTGGCACATAGCCGTCTAACCACAAATCAAAGGAAGAGTCTGCCAGTGACATGTTTCTGTTTCCAATGTTGTCAAAATGCTTTTGAAGAAGATCTGTGAGCTCTTTAAAATATTGTTCTATAGAAAAAACCTTGGACCTAACCAATAGAAGGTCTCCGTAATAAGTGGTGATTCCCTCGGCTATATATCCTGTTTTAAAATAATTTTCTTTGCTAAAGTCATAGGGCATCAATTCCTTTGGCCTAATCTTAAGTACGTTCCAGGTATGGAACAATTCATGAGATGAAATACCAAGCAAATCGTTATATAATTGATCATTTATTTGATTTCCCGGACCTACAGTAATGACTGTGGAATTTCTGTGTTCTACCCCATGACGGAATTTATAAGGAAGAATTTGAAACAGAAAGTGATAGTCTTTTTCAGGAAAGCCTTGCATCATATCCATTTGAAGTTTGCTAAACCGTCTAAAATCGCTCAGAAGCGTTTCCATGTTTAAATTGATTTCTCCTTGTATCCAAATATTAAACTCTACCTCATTTATTGAATATTCGAATCTCTTCAAAGATGGGGAGGCTATAATCGGACAATCCGCTAATTCAAAATAATCTTTAGCAATAAACTTGGTTTTGTCAATGGCTTTAAGTCCGGTGGCTATTTCATAAGAAGCCGGAACATCCAGCGAAAGGACGCATTTCTGATTAATTCTTTCTTTATCGTATACAAGGCAATTGATAGGATTAATGTATAACTGTTCATCATCAAGCCAACTATTTCCGGCATCCATTGCAAAAGCATAATAGCTATAGTTGAGCTTTATCGCTTTCTTTCTTTTTGTTTCTATTTTCCAGACATCTTTAGATATCTTGTAAGAGACAATAGGAGATTCGTCAAAAGTAAAAGCCTGAAGTTTTATAATGTTCTTTGCATAATTAGCCAATTCATACCTTCCTGGCCTCCAGGCTGGAAGATTAATCAGAATATATTCTTCCTCAACAGTTGGAAATAATACTTCTACATCAATAATATGTGTAAGAGGATTGTTGAAAGAGATTTTATATTCTATCATGAGAATTAACTTAAAACAAATCTATTATCATATTTGTAAATAAAAAAAAGTAAACTATCTTTGCAGCCCATATTTTAATATAAAACAAAGGATGAAGTGTAGATGAGCGTTTGCTCATCTTGATGATTAAAATTCAGACATTTCATTTGGGCAAAAAAATATAAATTTTATTACTGATGAAAAGAACATTTCAGCCTTCTCAAAGAAAAAGAAGAAACAAACACGGATTTAGAGAAAGAATGGCTTCCGCAAATGGAAGAAGAGTATTGGCAGCGAGAAGAGCAAGAGGCAGAAAGAAGCTTACTGTTTCTGACGAAAGAAGACATAAGGCTTAAAAGAGCCTCTGATAATTCTTTCTATTTGAAAGAACCGCTAAGGGAGACTCTTTCCTTTAAATGTGATAAAGATGTCGAGCTCACTTACGTTTCAAAAACAAGAAAGGCTTAAAAGTGAAAAGGTAATTAAGGATCTTTTTGAAAAAGGATCCTCTTTTTATTTGTACCCCTTCAAAATTTTTTATATTAAAAGTCAGGAGGTTACTCCGGCTTTTCCACAAATTCTATTCTCAGTTTCCAAACGGAATTTTAAGAGAGCAGTAGACAGAAACAGGCTCAAGAGGCAAATCAGGGAAGGTTACAGGATAAATAAGCCTGAACTTCTAAAAAAAATCCCACCAGGAATTTTTCCGGCAGTTATAGGAATAATGTATGTTTCAAAGGAAAAATTGCCTTTCAGCATAATCCAAAATAAACTAAATTTAGCATTCGATTGTTTCGAGTCAAAGTCGGTTTAATATTCAATTAATTTAATAACTATTACTATGAAATCCATAAGGGCTATGTGCTTAATAGGGGCTGTTGGAATTCTTATTCTTTCTGGTGCAGCATTCAAATATAACGGGGGGGAGAAGTACTTCGAAATAGCGAAAAACCTGGATATTTTCGCGACTCTTTTTAAGGAAACAAACACATATTACGTCGACGAAATAAATCCAAATCAAATGATAAGGGTGGGAATAGATGCCATGCTTGCAGATTTGGATCCTTACACGAATTTTATTCCCGAAGATGAAATAGAGGATTTTAGAACAATGACTACCGGAGAATATGGTGGAATAGGGGCATTAATAAGTAAAAAAAATGGAAAAACATTAATAGTCATGCCCTATAAGGGATATTCTGCTCATAAATCCGGCTTACGCATTGGGGATGAAATTGTAAAAATTGATGGAGTAGAGTTGAAAGATAGAAATGCAAATGATATCGGGAAACTTTTAAAGGGACAAGCCAATAGCACCATTTTACTGACCATAAAGAAATATGGTTCGAATGAGCTTAAAGAAGTACCCTTGAAGAGGGAAATAATTAAAATCGACAATGTACCATTTTACGGAATGGTGGACGATGAAATCGGCTATATTAAATTGTCAGATTTTACCTCAGGTGCTTGGAAAGAAGTGAAAGAGGCAGCCAGTGAATTAAAATCCTCCGGCGCAAAAAGGCTGATATTAGATGTACGGGACAACCCTGGAGGAATTCTAATGGAATCCGTGAATATTTGTAATCTCTTTATTCCGAAAGATCTCGAAGTGGTAACAACGAAAGGAAAAATAAAGGAATTAAACAGAGTTTACTCAGCACTAAACACATCGCTGGATACCGAGATTCCAATGGCAGTGTTGACGAGCAATATGAGCGCCTCTGCTGCTGAAATTGTTGCCGGAGTTATACAAGATTACGATCGTGGCGTCTTAATCGGTCAGAAAACCTACGGCAAAGGTCTTGTGCAAACTACCCGACCTTTATCCTTCAATTCACATTTAAAAATAACAACTCAGAAATATTATATTCCGAGCGGAAGATGTATTCAGGCAATTGATTACAGTCATCGAAATGAAGATGGCAGCATAGGAAAGATACCTGATTCCTTAAGGGTGGCCTTCAAAACAAAAAATGGAAGAGTGGTATATGATGGCGGAGGCATTACCCCCGATATAGAACTGGAGAAGAGAAATTTTGCTCCAATTACCCTAAGTTTAATTTCCAAAGGACTTTTGTTTGACTACGCAACTAAATACTCTTTTCAAAATAAAAAAATTGCTTCAGCAAAAACTTTCAGATTATCAGATGAAGAATTTCAAAAGTTTGTGAATTGGTTATCTGACAAGCAGTATGATTATACTTCTCAGGTGGAGTTGACCATCGACGAATTGATCGCCCACGCAAAGAATGAAAAGAATTATGAAGATATTTCAGATCAGATAGTATCTCTTAAATCTAAGCTTTCTCATAATAAAGAGTCAGACGTTCAGAAGTTTAAAGATGAAATTAAAATGGCTCTGGAGGAAGAAATTGTTTCCAGATATTATTTGCAGGATGGAGTGATTGAAGCTTCTTTTGATTCAGATCCGGATATATTAGCGGCAATCGATGTTCTAAAGGACTCAAAGAAGTATGATGAAATCCTGAGAAGATAAATTTTCATTAAAAGATTTCAAAGGGATAGTCATGGCGATTATCCCTTTTCTATTTTTGCGAATCAACTATTTTCAATGGCAATTATTTTAAGTTTAGAAACTACCACAGAAGTATGTTCTGTTTCCATTCATGGGGAAGAAATGCTGCTGTCTTACGTCGAAACCCATATAAGTAAATCTCACAGTGAAAAAATTACTTTGCAAATCGACCAGGTACTGGCATTATCCAACCTTTCCATTAAAGAGATTGACGCGATAGCAGTTTCAAAGGGCCCCGGTTCCTATACAGGCTTAAGAGTAGGGGTTAGCACCGCAAAGGGATTGTGTATGGCCCTTGAAAAACCACTTTTGGCGATTAATTCACTTGAGGCTATGGCCTTGGAAGTGTCTTTTGGTCTAACAGAAGAAATGTTGCTCTGTCCTATGTTGGATGCACGTAGAATGGAAGTGTATTGTGCTATGTACAATAAAGATTTAATTTTAAAGTCGGAAACAAGTGCATTGATCCTTGAAGAGATCTCTTTTTCAAATAAGTTAAACGATCATAAAGTTTTATTCTTTGGAAGCGGTGCTGAAAAATTTAAAAGAATTATTAAGAGTAGAAATGCTTTTTTCATTGACGGCATTTATCCTAAAGCTAAATTTATAGGCCTTTTGGCAAAAAAGTCTTTTGACAACCAATTATTTGAGGATTTACATTTATTTGAACCTTTTTACTTAAAAGATTTTGTTTTAACTAAAAAATCAAATTAACGGATATGGAAGAAATAGGAATAGTTAACAGAGTTACCAATAGCGGACTTATAACCCTTGACCTTGCCGATTATTATATTGAGGGGCAGCGTGAGTTGTATGACATAGCTCGGAATTTATTTATGGATGCAATTTTGAAGGAAAAGGACTTTAGAGAATTTCTTAAGACTCATGATTGGTCGCAGTATGAGGGCAAACATGTAGCTGTTACTTGTTCAGTAGACGCTATAATTCCATCATGGGCATATATGCTTTTGGCTACAAAGCTTCAGCCTGTCGCGAAAACCCTCATTTTCGGCGATTTGGATGATTTGGAAATCGCCTTGTTTAGAACTGCTTTGTCGAAGCTTAATCCGACTTCATATAAAGATGCTAAGGTAGTGATAAAAGGCTGTGGGGATATTTCTATTCCACATGCTGCTTATTTTGAACTGACAAGGTTGTTGACCCCTTATGTAGCTTCTATAATGTATGGAGAACCATGTAGTACCGTTCCTGTTTATAAGAGAGGAAAATAACCCTATAAAAGTTCTTGTGTTGTGTTTCATTAAGATGATAAAGGATAGAGCGGTTCAATCGGAAAAGTGGAAATAAAATTGGATAATCGATAAAAGTGATGGATAACCAGAGCTTCCGATTTTCCCCGATAAAAATAAGATTTTGTATTATGTCTTGTCCTGAAATAGGTTGACAGCAAAAAGTCAACAAAATGAAAGATTTCAAAAAAGCATCAGAATCTGAAACCAAGGAAAAATCCAAAAGAGTATTACGAGAATATGATG
>Ga0196965_1000660_pt1 | contig 17322 bp, 13 predicted proteins | sample S1_20metaG_FD_148668 | JGI IMG/M metagenome (GOLD analysis project Ga0196965, IMG submission 148668) | Soil microbial communities from Anza Borrego desert, Southern California, United States - S1_20 | ecosystem: Environmental > Terrestrial > Soil > Desert | place: USA: California | collected... | reverse complement strand
TGCGTGCCTTCTTAAAGTCCTGCAGGTTGTTATAACAAAGGGCAATGTTGATTAAGACGCGATCTATTCCGCCTTTATCATTAAACTCGCGCTTCAGGTTCAGCGCTTTTTCATAGTAGCTAATAGCTTCCTTGTAGTTTCGGAGCTTATAAAAGACGAGGCCGATATTCGACAACGTAATGCTGACTTCAGCAGGCGACCCATACTTCTCCCGTTCAACAAGGGATTGAAAATGAAACTCTAATGCTTTCTCATAATTAGCCCGGGCGTTATAAGAAATTGCTATCGAGTTAAGCAGAAATCTTTCTTCTTTTTTGAAATTGTTTCGTTGCGCAATGCGAAGTGCTGACTCATATAATTTAAGTGCTTCATCAATCCTTTCGCTTCTTCGCAGTACACTTCCATAGGCAAGTTTCGCCCTGACGATCTTCATGCTGTCACCTGACAAAATACCGATCTCATTTAACTCATTGCCGTACTTTAAAGCCTTCTCAGGATCAACATCAAAAATATCGAAGGTCAAATCATACAACGGTTGAAAACGCTCGGCACTTTCAAGTGTAGGAACGATAGCTTCCAACGAATCCAGATACCGTTTTGATTGTCCAAATACGTTGCTTGCTAAAGCAACCAGCAGGCATGCGATTTTACAAAACTTTAACCAGCTATAATACACAAGTAATTAGGTAACGACATTTGTCCAGACCGTTGCGTTACAACACACGATCTTTGAAGCATAAAGTTAAGGATATCAACAAAAATACAACACCATGAAAAAATTCATTTTCACTTTGATACTTGCAGCAGCTGCGAGTATGACTATTACGTCTTGCACTGAAGAAGTGATCGCTCCAACAAATGAAACTGGAACAACCGGCGGCGGTAGCGGGGGCGGTACAGAAGATCCAAAGCCTTAGGCAATCAGTAAGAATTATCTTTTATCAGTCTATCGAATTATTATGAAAAAATTTTCAACAATCGTTCTTGTCGCTTCGGCAATGATCTTGCTTTCTTTTACGGTTACCAGCTCAGCGTCAGAACAAGAAGTGAAAATCGAAGAAACGCACGAATTGCTTTTCGAACCCAGAGGTGGGTACGCGTTGGAAGACAGCAAGATTTAACCGGCAGACTAAGCCGGTTAAGCTGCCATCCAGATTCAACTTACAAAAAATGTGTAAGGAAGTCAACATTTGTGTATTTACGACACAATGACCTAACGTTGAAGCAAAAGCTTTGCGCGAATTGTCCGCCTGCCTTGCATAGCGGTCACTATGTATATACCTCCGGGGAGGCCTTTTTGTAGTGCGGGCTTAATCTCAACGCTCATTTTAGTGGGGATTTCTGTTTTTTGAAATATTGACTTTCCTGACGGATCAAAAATTTGAACCGAAACAGGTACATCGGCGGTTTCTGTCCTAATGGTCACCACCACGTTATCAGATGTTGCCGGATTGGGATACGTAACAAGTTCAAAATCATTATTAGGTCCATCCGACGACACAACGGAAAGGCTATCAATTTGCGCTATCCGGCCGGAAGCAGTTGATGTGGTTACTTTAACGGGGTTTGACCACCTGTTCCACTGCGCCGAAGTTGGATTTGAGACCCTGCTAAACCTTGCCCGGTAAGTACCGGCAGTTTTCGCGACGTAAACATTACTCGCCGCGCCGGAAATAATAACGCCATTTCGCTCCCATTGATATGCGAAAAAACCTTCCGGCAACAGGAGCTTTGGATATATAGCTTTCGACGTATTGATAACTGTATTGCCTTTGGAAGGCGTGATATTCGCCTTATTTTGGGCTAACATCCATGAGAAGAACTTTGGCTCAGCGAACGCTTTGTGCCAACATGTATGTCCTACATCGGAGTAAACCGTATAGTTGACAATCGCGCCAGCGCCTTTTAAACTATTCACAAGACTGCTGGTGTATGCCGGCGTTGGACTCGAATCTCTGCCGCCCTGAAATACCCACATCGGGATTGATGCGACTTTAGGCTGAAGCTTTTGCTTTACAATGTTTGCATCATGAACCGCCGACATCGGCAGCGCCGCAGCAAATAACCAGTGCGCACGCTTTATCGCCTGGTAAGTGGCGAATCCGCCTATAGAAAGGCCATGGACATAGATGCGGTTTGGGTCGATTTTATATTTCTGTTGAATCAGTTGCACGAGCCGGATGGCATCCTGAACGTTTAGCGAATCCCAGACATTGAACATTTGCGGAACCACAACAAAACCTGGAAACGCTCTTGCTGCAAGGGTCGGATCGTGTGGGAGCTTTGATCCGGCAAGGTTTCGGGCATCCAGATGCACCTTTCCTCCTTGCTGAAGGTTGTGATCGTTGTTTAACAATTTGTGCGTCGCAGTACTCGGCGCTTTTGGACTATTCACATTGGGATCGTAAGACCAATTGGCATGATAGCAGCTATTGTAATAACAATTGGCACGTTCAACAGCACCATGCAATATCAAAATCAGTGGATAGCCGGCAGTGTAGCTCGCATTGTAGTTGACTGGTTTCAAAAGGCGATAGTTCATGACAAACTTATCCGCGGTTCCGTTCCTCATTCGCATGTTTCCCTGCGTGTAAGGATTGGAGTCGAAATTGGTCATCTTTAGAAACTTATTTGTCTTTACGCCTGGAGAACTTTCACGATAGCTGAATGTCTTGTTTTCTTGCAGGTAGTAATAATGCGACGAACTGATCTTCGTTCGAATGTCAAGTGTGCCGTACGGCATTGCAGTATTATAAAGGTATGATGATTTGACCTGGGCGATGCCTTGTGTACCCACGAGCATTCCCGATAATAGCAGCAGATAAAGATTTTTCATAGGTTCAAGTTTACTCCCACATTCCAACGCCTTCGATTGAAGCGATGTCTGACAGAAAAAACTTGTTCCTTCCTAAATGAAGAACTAGTGTTGGACAATAAGCTTTCGCAGAACCACCGCTGATCCCTGCACGACGCGAATAAAATAAAGTCCGGGTGCGAGATTATACGTATCCTTCAATTTAATATCGGATAATGATTCATCGTATGGAATCTGTTGGTATAAAACTTCTTTCCCCATCTGATCAGCGACACGAATCTCAAACGGCCGATGATTTCGCGAATGCAACCTCACAAAAATGTCCTGCCGATGTGCGGGGTTAGGAAACACATTCACTGAAAACATTTCCTGATCAGGTTCATTCGAAACAATCCTGCTGCTTTTCAGTATCTCGTCCGGTATGTTCATCCATTCGTTACCTGTATCAGGACCTTTGTACTGTACTACCAGCGTGTCCGTATCAGCATACTCGAAAAATTCAACTGTGATTCGGTGACCACCTTCATTGAGCGTAATTGCATTACTTGGTACCGTTTTGAAATTATGAATACCATCGTTGTTAACGATTTTCACATTGTTAAGACGTAGCTCGCTACCGTCGTCAGAGCCTGTGCTGAATCGATAGCTTCCGGGTGTGCTGATGTAGATATATCCGTCGAACCTGAAAGCATAGTAATCGTCCTGTGTCTTGGGTGCAAGCGTAAACTTCGGGACAAATCCTGTGTATTCAGTCAGTTCCCAGTTAACAGAGTCAAGTATTGGCCAATAGCCTGGGAGATGTTCATAGAACAACCCTGCAAAGCCAGAATTAAAAAACGTTGTCGCATCTTCACTTTCATTTTCGCCGAAATCAATTGCTTTTACTTGGAAGTGATAGGTCGTGTTGATTTGGAGATCCGATACTATCAGTGTTGTGTCGGTTGTTTCGACTGCGCCCACTTCGGAACTCACATTATAGGCCCGGATACCGCTGTTATCTTGTGCAGGTGACCATGACAACTTAATCTTGTCAAGCGCTACTCGTACCAAACGAAGATTTTCCGGAGCAGATGGAGGCTCGGAGTCTTCAGGTGTTGTTACAACAAGGGTCGATGTTCCAGCTGGCGCATAGGCCGACCGTGCCGGATCACCGACCGCTCGGACCTTATATTGATACTCCGTTGTTGGCTCGAGCCCGGTATCAGTAAACGACTTCACGTTTACATCTGTCAACACTGGCATTGTCCATGGAGAATATGATCCGTCGCCAAGCTTCTTTCTCCTCCATATTTCAAACCCATTTTCGTCACCAGAATTATCATTCCATTTAAGTGAAACGGAAGATGAAGTTGTGTTGTCGACGGAAAAATTTGTAGGAGCGTTTATGTTTTCAGGCGCCTGGTTATTGAAAAAGACGTGCGTTGCCGCGGATGGCTCACTACGGCACTGGTCGTAGTTTGAAATGACAAGGGTATATTCGCCGTTTCCTACGCATCCACTACCACATGCGCCTGGTTTAATGCCAATCATTCGCAGTGTGTCGTCCTGATCACCTGGCAAGTCGAGCAGCGTCCCATTCTTATACCAATAGTAATGCGCAGCCCCTTCATTTGATTGCAGGAAAGCTTCGTTAAGGCCATTCAGGTCTGGTAACTTAACAGTACCAATCTGCTCGATCTCGCTTACAGGTTGCGCGGCTTCGGTGACCTCGACTTCATCAGACCATTCATTCCACTCTGATGCGCTACCAGAAGCATTCAACCTGGAAAACCGACCTCGGTATGAACCGGTCGTTGTGGCGGTATATGACGCTTCATTTGCGCCGCTGATTGTTTGTCCATTTCGCTCCCATTGATAATCGACATATCCCTCAGCCATTCGAAGGAGTAGTCCTTCTGAGCTTCCTCCGGTGCAAATTGTCGGACTTCCGGCAAATGTATGCAGTTGAGATTTCCGATAGCCTAACATCCATGTGAAAAAGTCTGGTTCCTTATAGGCTTTGTTCCATGTCGTGTGACCAACATCTTCATATTCGGTGTATCGGACAACCGCCCCGGCGTCCCTAAACTTTCGGATATAATTTTTAGTCTTCGATGGCGTTGGTTGTTGGTCGAGCGCGCCCTGGAAGAACCACATTGGAATGTGTGCTACCTCGGATTCCATGTTCACATTTGTGATAAAACCATCACTTACTGCAGACATAACAACCGCCGCGCTGAACATCCATGGCGCCCGTTTAATGGCTTCGAAGGCCCCATGCGCACCATTCGATAATCCGTTGATATAAATTCTGTCTTCGTCAATGTTATACTTCTTGACAAGTAACCTGATGATTCTGATCGCGTCCTGTACTGCGCTGTTAGACCAACCGTTAAGGTTTTGTGGAAATAAAATAAATCCTGGAAATGCACGTTCGGGAAGTGATGAATCCTCAGGTAGTTTTCCGCCTGCAAGCGTTACCGCATCGAGATAAACCTTCCCACCATGAAGGAGATTGTGATCATTGTTCAGCAAAGGATGGTCCTCTTCTGTAGGAGCTGCCGGCGTATTTGTCACGGGTGAATAATCCGGCGTCGCGTGATAGCACTTGGAGTTCCAGCAATTGCCATGTTCTCCCGAACCGTGCATCATGATAATCAAAGGATAACCTTTATCGTAAGATGCGTTATAGTTCTCGGGTTTGAGGAGACGATAATTCATTATAAAGTAGTCAAGGTCACCATCCCGTTCCCGCAAATTACCCTCCTCGTAAGGACTGGAGTCCCATGAAGTCATGTCACGATACGTATTTGTTTTGGTGCCAGCGCTTTCGCGGAAACTGAATGTCTCACCCTCGCGCAAATAATAGAACCGGGTTTCTGACTTTGCTAATCGCAGATCGAGCGTTCCATACGGAGCGGATCCGTTGTAGATGTAACTGGTATCGACCTGGGCTGAACAAAAAACTGATAAGCTTAAAAACGCAATGAGCAGCGAAATTTTCATGTTAGTATATCTCCTTCTTCACAGATCAGTTGAGAAGTAAAAAAATATACCAAAGGCCGGTTAACGGAATAACGGGCCGTTAAAATGCGTTGAATATCCTATAAACAACTCGGCTCAGCGGCCGCGTGAACTTTATGTGCCTGCCTGGGTTTTAATTGCAGTACCTGGAACATTTCAGCATCCTGCACATACCCGGGGTTTGGAGTGGTCAACAACTTATCTCCGGCAAAAATTGAATTCGCTCCAGCCAAAAAGCAAAGCGCTTGTTCTTCAAGATTCATTCGAACACGTCCTGCAGATAATCTTACCATGGCCTTTGGCATGATAATTCGCGCTGTCGCGATCATACGCACCATTTCCCACACAGAAACTTTTGCCTGATGTTCGAGCGGCGTACCTTCAACAGGCACAAGCGCGTTCACTGGGACTGACTCAGGATGTTCGGGTAGCGTGGCAAGCGTATGAAGCATTCCGATCCTATCCTCTTCTTTCTCTCCCATTCCGATTATTCCGCCAGAGCAAACAGAGATCTTCGCCTGCCGTACATTCTCAAGTGTTTCAATACGATCCTGATATGTGCGTGTTGAAATGATGTCGCCGTAAAACTCCTCGCTGGTGTCAAGATTATGATTGTATGCATACAGCCCTGCGTCCTTTAGTTTAAGCGCCTGCTCGTGTGTAAGCATTCCAAGTGTACAACAGACTTCCAGGCCAACAGCATTCACCCCTTTGACCATCTCAATCACTTTATCGAAATCACGGTTATCTCGGACTTCGCGCCAGGCAGCACCCATGCAAAAACGAGTGCTTCCGGCTTCCTTTGCTTCCATCGCTTTGTTCAGCACCTCACCGACCTCCATCAGCTTCTGCACTTTCACATCGGTGTGATATCGCGCAGCTTGTGGACAATAGGAGCAGTCTTCAGGGCATCCGCCAGTTTTTACTGACAACAACGTACACACCTGCACTTCGCCAGTTTCATGATGCTCGCGGTGTATTGTAGCAGCGCGATAAATCAGTTCAAGTATAGGGCTGTTATAAATTTCAGCGATCTCTTGTCGGGTCCAATTATTACGGATCTTGGTCATGATGGTTCTTAATGAATGGTTAGTTCAAATGGCATACGCGCCTGTTCACCTTGAAATGTTTTTATTTTCTCAAACTGCGTATACCATGGATAAAGATCGCCGAGTTCTTCTTTCACCAACTGAACCTTCGCGTTTTCTTCAAGGCGTGAAACCAGCTCTTCAAAGAACGGTCTCTCCTGTGGAAAGAACTTCAGTTTATAATCTTTTTCAATGCCGGCCTTCACTGCAGCAATGCGTACTGCATCATCGAATCCACCAAGCATGTCAACAAGCTTGTGTTCTTTCGCTTGCACCCCTGTCCAGACTCTTCCTGACGCAACTTTTTTCAGCTCTTCAAGTGGCATATCTCGTCCCTCCGCTGCTTTTGTTGCAAATGTTTCATAATGCTTATCGAGCGAACGTTGCCAGAATTGCTTCTCTGTGTCTGAAAGTGGTCTTGTCACTGTGTACATTTCTCCAAACTTTCCGGTTCTTACTTCGTCGAAAGTGATACCCAGTTTGTTGCCAAGAAAATCACTCATATCGAACATCACACCAAAAATCCCAATCGATCCGGTAATGGTATGTGGCTGCGCTACAATCGTATCACATCCCATCGATAGATAATATCCACCAGACGTTGCGTAGTCTCCCATCGAAGCAATTATTGGCTTAGCTTTCTTCGCGAGCTGAACCTCACGCCAGATCATATCAGAAGCACGGAATTCACCGCCAGGAGAATTCACTCTCAGTACAATCGCTTTTACATCATCGTCTTCGCGCGCCTTGCGGATCTCCTCAACGAATTCCTCACCGCCTATAACATCGTCGCTTTCGCCTTCGCCAGGCATGATGGTTCCCTCCGCAACAATAACAGCAATTTCGTTCTTGCTTTTCTTATAACCTGAGAAGCTCTTTCTGTACTTCCCGTAAGAGATGAATTTCATATCCCTGGTTTCATCTACACCCAGTTTCTGTTTTAGCACTGCGTCAAATTGATCTTTGTACAGCAACGAATCAACGAGATTCATCTCAAGCGCAGCGCTTGCATCACGCACCAGCATGTTGTCGGCAATGTCTCTCAATTTTTCGACGGGAACTGCACGCTCTTGTGAAATTCTGTTAAGTACGTGATCGTAAATCGAATTGATAAGTTCGGTGAGCTGAAGTCGATTCTCCGGGCTCATTTGCTCTAAAAGAAAAGGCTCAACAGCACTTTTATATTCTCCTACACGAAAGACCTGCGGTTTGATCTCAAGTTTGTTTAGCATTCTTTTAAAGAAACCAATATCCACAGTTAAGCCGTTAAATTCGATATCTCCTTCCGGATTCAAGTAGATTTTATGTGCAGCAGTAGCCAGATAGTATGCTGGTTCTGACATTACTTCGCCATAACTGATAACCCACTTACCACTCGTGCGAAAATCAATTAACGACTCACGGATTTCTTCGAGAGATGAGAACCCAGCCTGTGGATAACTTACATCGAGATAAATGCCTTGAATATTAGCATCGGTCTTTGCGTGTGCGATGGCCTGCTTTAGTTGAAGTACCCCAATGTTAATCTGATCTCCCCCGGGAACAGGCAGTCCTGCCAGGGGATTTTCTTTTTGCAGTTCCGAAATTTCACCATCCAATTCAAGATGCAACACCGAGTTTTCTGCAACAACAACCTCTGTTTCGGAAGTCATTCCACCAACGATGGCGCCGAAGATAATAATTGATAAAATCGTGAAAACAACGAGTGCTGTTAATGCCCCCAGGCAGGAGGAGAAAAATGCCTTTCCAAAGCTCATACTGTGCAATTAAACCCCAAAAGTACAATAGTAAACCGAATAAAAAAGTAAGTTTACACGAAGCTCGAAATGGAAAGAGTCATTTATCTTTTACTCGGGAGTAATCAGGGAAATCGGTTTGAAAACCTGTCCCGCGCGCTCCAAATGGTTGATCAAACTGTCGGTGAAATTATCCAAAAATCAGCCTTATACGAGACTGATGCATGGGGGAATGAAGAGCAGTCTGTTTTTGTTAATCAGGTGATCCAGATAGAATCGGATCTTGACCCGCATGCGTTGCTATCGAAAATTTCAACAATAGAATCAGCAATCGGAAGGATACGAACAGTAAAATGGGGCCCGCGAATCATTGATATTGATATCCTTTTTTTCGGAGACCAAATCATTAATGTAGAGGATCTCACAATTCCACATCCTGGTATCTCCGAAAGAAGATTTACACTCGTTCCGCTCTGCGAAATCGCGCCTGATTTTATTCATCCTCAGCTAAAAAAAACAATGCAGCAATTACTTGCTGCATGCCCGGATCCACTTCCAGTGCGAATGTTGAACAACACTAAATGCTGATCGCCTCAACTGATGGTGATATTTTCTTAACGAGGCCCTGTAATACTTTTCCGGGGCCACATTCAATATAAGTGGTCGCACCATCGCTGGTCATTTCCTGTACTGACTGAGTCCACCGAACAGGTGCTGTCAATTGATCAATCAGATTTTTTTTGATCACCGACACTTCCATTGAAGGCTTCGCATTTACATTCTGATAAACAGGGCAAATCGGTTTGCTGAATGACGCTTTTTCAATTGCTGCGGCAAGTCTTTCTTTCGCCGGCTCCATCAATGGCGAGTGAAATGCTCCGCCCACCTGCAATGGAAGCGCACGCTTTGCGCCTGCTGCCTTTAATTTCTCGCAGGCAATCTCAATGCCTTTGATTGAACCTGAAATGACAAGCTGACCAGGACAATTATAATTCGCTGCGACGACAACTTCGTCGATTGAGGAGCAGATCTCTTCTACAATGCTATCATCAAGACCTAATATCGCAGCCATCGTTGATGGATTCATCTCGCATGCGAGTTGCATGGCATTTGCGCGTTGCGAAACCAACGACAAACCTTCTTCGAAAGAAAGCGTTCTGTTTGCAACAAGTGCTGAAAATTCACCGAGAGAGTGACCTGCAACCATATCCGGACGAAATGTTTCCGCAGTTAATGCAAGTATTGTCGAGTGAATAAAAATAGCAGGCTGGGTAACTTTGGTTTCCTTTAGTTCATCTGCCGTGCCCGTGAACATGATTGACGTGATATCGAAACCGAGAATTTTATTTGCAGTTTCGAACATTGCCTTCGCAGCAGGTCGATTTTCATAAAGATCTTTACCCATTCCGGTAAACTGCGCGCCCTGGCCAGGGAAAATGTAAGCTTTCTTCATTGTAGCTCTCGATTAAGCCACAAAAATAAAAAAATCCACGTGTTCTCTTAACGAATCAGGTGAACCCACCCTTTAAAGGTTTGCTTTGCCACTTGTGGATTCGATGTCTCGAAGGTTACTATTGCTGTATAGAAATACACCCCGCTGGAAAGATCACTGCCATCCGAGGCGCGGCCATCCCAGTCTATGTAAATTGATCGGTTCTCATTTCCGAGCTCTGATTCATATTCAAACACTTCCTTTCCCCATCTGTTGAATACGCGAAACTCAACATCTCTTACAAAACGTGCGCATTTCAATGCAGTTTGGTCCGGGTCGGCTGCGCACTCTCCAGGTGTGGGCGCTTCTCCACCCGAGTCCGAATTTCCGTAAGCACTAAACTTTTCATTGCAGCCATCGCGGTTTGGTGTAAACACGTTTGGCAATTCATAATAAGGGCAATTATCAAAGCAAACCGGATCACTTATTTCACCGATATTGCCCGATCGGTCAACCGCTGCAATCTTGTAACATCCTGCATATGACGTCAGATTGTTTCGGTGAACATAGAAGGTATCTCGAACCTGAATTGGATCATTATTCTGATCACGTAACTCATCAAATTTTCCGTCATTGTATCGCGAAAAATAAATCTTGTAATAGGCAATGTCTGTTCCGCAGTCCGTCTCCGGTCTATTCCATTTAAAAATATTTTCAAAGAGATTGATATCACAACTAAGCTGCTGCACATCGTTACAGTCAAGAGCGTTCACTGCGATTGGGGTAAGCGGCTTGCAAGGCGGTACGCTATCGCCTGGCTGTGTGCAAACAATCTGCGAAAAGTTTCTTAATGGATCACGTGCTGCTATTAAAGGATCATCGTTTCCATAACTACCAAACGTTTCAACGGCGTAGCAATACATTTGACCACCCTCGAGGGGGCCGTCATCGACAAAAGTAAAACCCTGTCCTGTGACATCGACCTGGACAAGCTCATCGAGTTGCACAGGGTCGGTGAAAACGTCACCCTCACCCTGTTCCTGCCTGTAAATGACGTGAGGAAGACCAATCTGATTTGACCATGGAACTTCAGCGCGCCACGTCAGCTGAATACTGTTCAGTTGTGACTGTGCTTCTAGTCTCACAGTCGATGCAACAGTCGATGTATCGATCACGTCATCCTGTGCATCGAATGCGATGACACGGTAATTATAAATCTTGTCCTGCGTGTTAAGTCCGATATCGGTGCGTTCCGTCAGGGAGGTTGAAGTAACAACATCCGTCAGGTTTATGTCGCCTGTAAAGCCTTCAGCACGCATAACCCGATAGCTATAAGGCGGTGGAAATAAAATGGCATCTGCCTCGTATGGCTCTACCCATTCTATCCTGACTTCACCATCCGTTGAATGCGTTTTCACAACGCTCACCTTTGTGATAACCGGTTCGTCCGAAAGCATGTCGATACAGACTTCTTCTGAGACAAGGCTTTCTCCTCCGCGCGGTAGCGGAAACGTTGCGACAAGGCGATAACAGTATACCGCGCCGGCTGCAAGACCCATACCATCGTTTGTATCTGTATGATTCACCTGATCGATTGGCAGTTCCGCGATCATTGTGTACCCAAGATTAGGTGGCATTCCTGTTTGACACGTGTCGGGCTCAAAGGCAAGGCTGTCCACTCTTCGCCAAACCTGCATAAATTGTGCATTGTCGCAAACATATTCATCCCATCTCAACGAGACAGAATTATTCGCAGCATGTGCAATTGGGTTCACATCAGCAAATTCCGGCTTCGGGCCAACAACTTTAATAAACCATGTTTTGAATGTGACAAGGTCCGGCCCCGTTGCCGCGTCGTCGGTAATCTTGAAAACAACCTGGTATGGCTGAGCGCGTACGTGAAGACACTCGGTTTGCCACGCGAATTGCAATTCAGCAGGAGGGCTCGACATTTGATACACTGGTGGATCGGGCGAGTATTCAGCCTGTCCTGCAGGTTCAAGTAAATCGAATATTTCAGAAAACGCTTCAATTCTCACAGATTGATTTTCAGGATCGATCCCAAAAATCGTTTCGTTTATTATCTCTCCTGCAACAACGCAAATATCTTCTGGCACAATGAGATCAGGCCTCTTGTTCTCGCATTCTTCAACAATAATCTGCATATCGCGCCGAACATATCCGATTGACACCCACTCGCCATCAATATAGCGCCATTCGCGAATGAGAAAGGCTACATTGTACTCCCCTGCCATTCCAGGGGCATCCCAGGTAAGCGTTCCATCCGCAGGATTGATATTGAAAGTCGGTGGCCCGGTACCGGCTTCATTTCCGGTTGAGTAATTTTCATAAAATTCCGGTGCATTCGGATCGCGATAGTTAATCACAGTCGCGTTCCTACCACGAAAAGGCACTAATAATTCATACGAAAGACTGTCACCATCCAAATCAAACGCGCCCGGGTTATGAGTCCACGCAACGCCCGTACAACCGATATCGATCGGATGCACCTGGAGAACAGGTGTGTTTAAATTGCATCCGAAATAAGGATCAAGGGTAATCTGAGTTTCAATGTAAAATCTTGTTTCAACTGACCCGTCCATGTTAACCACACCCTCATTGCGATTAGGCTCGCTGTAACTGATTACATAGGTAGAGTTTGCCGGATATGTATGCTCCCATTGAAAAGCGACATATCCAACGCCCGGAGGAAGCCCTGGTAAAGTGCTGTTTGCTATTTCATCGATAAGAATCCCGGGGCGCCCGTCACCATCAGGATCGCTCCCATCACCAAAATCAAGGATATCATCTTCCCCGCCCACTTTGACATCCGTGTTATCGGTGTTTGTGTAAATACGAACGAAAATAATGAAGGTGAGACTGTTGCAATTTTTTCGAATTGCTGTGATCTGGCCTGCGCGGAGGTGTGTTGCGAACAGGTTACTGGTCAACACCAAGGACAAAACCACGATCAGGCAGGTCTTAGATAATAGACTAGGCTTCATTTTATAAAGATCGAAAAAGTTTGTACCAGCATTAAATATTTGGTGGGGTTATCCTGTGTTTCAGCTTAAAAACCGCTGTAATGTAACGGTAAGAGGTCATAAATTATTCTGACCGTATCAAAAAACTTTGGCTATTTACAACGTTTTCCCTGATCACTGAGTCTATTAGGCACCTAATTCTCATGATTCGTTGATTTTCCGACGAGCAAAATTTCCTGTTACCTATGGCTGAAGAATTATATTAACAGGTAACCAACATAACAGAAGTGAAATTAGATCATCCGAAAATGCAGGCTTTATTACGAAAAAGAGAAAATGAATTACAGAAACTTCTCAAGCAGATGAAAGACGACAAGTTGTCAAACAGCACGCTGTTTAAGAACCTTGAAGAGGAGTTGGACACAGTGAAAAGTAAAAGACTTATTCAGAAGGAACATTAAATTACGCCTTCAAAGAATAACTTCATGCGCGTTGTCAAAGAACTCACCAGCCAGGGTATTAAAATCACCATCTATTCATGGAATAATAAATACCTGCTAAAGTTCGAACAGGGGCTGCTCGAGCAGACTTTTAAAGTCAAGGAAACCGACGTGATTGATGACAGCGAACTATTAGCCATGATCGATGAGGAATTTATTCAAAAAGTAATGCAACAGTTTGATTTAATGGCTGTTGCATTATCAGAAACACAGAAACGAAATCTGGGATAACGTTTTTACCGCAATCGCGAAATTGTATTATTTTGCGTCCCCGATGGAAGTAGCTGAAAAGAAAAATAAGAATAAGAAGTATAAACCCATCCTTGACGGTATTCCTGACTGGCCCGTGTACCAGCTCAGTAAAAACCGCAAAGAGTTTGTAGAGGAAGTAGCGCAAAAGTCCTTCACACATGTGAAGCAGTCGCGACCTACAACGAAGCAAATGCTCGACGAGCTTGAAGCTACCGTATACAGGGAGCAACAGCGCATGAAGCGGAACCGCTGGCGCGTAGACGCTGTTGATGAACCTCGCTTTTGGACACGCATCAAAGAAGACCTCGTCGCACTAACCAATAAGACTACAGAAGAAACGCAGGCCAAAGCCGATGAGCTTTTGTACAGAATTGTGCTGCGCTACGCAGACGAGATTGCAGGTAATTTTAAGCCGAGTTCATATCGCCTCACGAGAGAGTTAGTTAAATTCTGGTTCTCGCGTTTATTGAATGGCGCGCGGGTAAAGAAGTTCGGAGCGTTTTTTAGGAGCCGCTACACCTTACGGGATAAAATTCACATTGTTGGCAAAGTCGAACAGCTTCGTAACCTGGCCAAACAAGGCACTGTTGTGATGGTGCCAACACATTTCAGCAACCTGGATTCTATCTTGATCGGATGGGTGATTCACTCCCTCGGCATGCCAGCTTTTATTTACGGCGCCGGACTAAATCTGTTCAATATCAAGATATTCGCTTACTTCATGAACAGCCTTGGCGCATACAAGGTTGATCGCAGGAAGAAGAATATTCCTTACCTGGAAACACTAAAAACGTATTCAACGCTAGCAATCCAAAAAGGAGCGCATAGTTTGTTTTTTCCGGGTGGCACACGGTCCCGCTCAGGCATGCTCGAAAAGCAATTAAAGCTTGGTCTTCTTGGATCAACAATCGAAGCGCAGCGCAACCTGTATCTCGACAATCCGGAGCAAACGGAAGTGCGCAAGATTTTCATCGTGCCGGTAACGCTGAACTATCATTTCGTTTTGGAGGCACCTGACCTGATTGACGAATATCTTTCTGTCAAAGGACAGGATAAGTATCTGCCCGAGCAGGACAAATATGGAAGCTGGCAACTCATCCAGTTCCTCTTTAAATTTTTTACGAAAGGATCGAACATTTCTGTGTCGATTGGAAAGGGTCTCGATGTACTCGGAAACTATGTCGACGAAAGCGGGAACAGCCTGGACGCGCAGGGAAGAGTGATCAACACACGCGACTACTTCCTTACTAACAATGAAGTTTCGATTGACAAACAACGCGAAGATCAATACACGCGGATGCTCAGTCAAAAGATCGTCTCTGAATATCACCGGATCAATCGTGTTTTTGCCAGTCATTTGGTAGCGTTTGTTGCTTTCGATCTTTGGCAGAAAAAGCATGCGAAACTTGACCTGTTTGGCATGTTAAGACTTCCCGAGGAAGATCTCGTGTTGCAGTATGACGAGTTCAGGGCAACCTGCAAACAAGTTCGGAAGCAGATCTATCGTTTAAAAGAGGAAGGGAAAGTTAACCATGCGACACACCTCAAAGGCAATATCGATCTCGTTATTCGACACGGTCTTGAAAATGTTGGTATCTTTCACCTGAAGAGACCGCTTTTGTTAAACAAAGAAGGAAATATCATCACGCAAGATTTAAATCTCCTCTACTATTACCACAACAGGCTTTCAGGGTATGACCTCGAAAAGTTCATCGGATGATAAACCCGTCGGTGTAATCGGGGCCGGAAACTTCGGAAGCGCTGTTGCAAATCTTCTTGCTCCACAGCGTAAGGTTTTACTGTATGCCCGCGATGAAAACGTGGTTGACCGCATTAACACTCTCCGTGAAAATCGCGGTCACGTCATGCATCCCAATGTATTTGCCACAAATGACCTCGAGGGCGTAGCGAAAGCGTGTGACGTACTTTTTCCCATAGTACCGTCAGCGCATTTTCGTTCAATGATGCGGAGACTCTCTCCGTATCTTCACCCATACCATATTCTCATTCATGGAACAAAGGGATTCGACATTCAACTTCCGTCGGGCGAGACGATCGATTCCTCCGCCTCACTGAACAGGACACACGTGAAGACGATGAGCGAGGTGATCATGGAGGAGAGTGTCGTTGTGAGGGTAGGGTGCCTGGCGGGACCGAATCTTTCGAAAGAACTCGCGGCAGGGCAGCCCGCTGCCACTGTTATTGCCAGTCATTTCAACGAAGTGATTACGCTCGGCAAGAAACTGTTGCGCAATGAAAGTTTCCAGGTGTATGGCAATAATGATCTTGTTGGTGTTGAACTCGCCGGTGTGCTTAAAAACATTATCGCGATTGCAGCGGGTGCACTCAGCGGCATGGGCTACGGTGAAAATGGAAAAGGTTTACTGATCAGTCGCGGGATGGTTGAAATGATCTACCTCGGCCGCGCGTTAGGCGGGAACACAAAGGCTTTTTTGGGAGTTGCCGGCGTTGGCGACCTTGTAACAACATGCAACAGTAATCTCAGTCGTAACTTTACGGTAGGCTACCGGCTTGCAAAAGGAGAAACACTGCAGCAAATTCTCGCAACCACCGACGAAGTTGCCGAAGGCATCCATACTGTTAAGATCGCGAAAAAATGTGCAGACTATTACCAGGTGAAGGCACCGATCACGGCAATGTTATTCAAGGTGCTGTTTGAAGATCTGACAATGCAGCAAGCCCTTCAGTTTTTAATGCGTTACCCGCTGAACGTCGACATTGACTTCCTTTAAAGAAAACTCACAGACTTTTTCTGATTTTTTCTGCTGCTTCAGCAAGCTGCTCTTTCGAGGGATTTAATTTTGGCCGCGTAAAGTTCAGGTCATCCATTGTGTTCATCGGTACGAGATGAATATGCGTATGCGGAACTTCCAGTCCGATGACTGCGACACCAACGCGTTTACATGGAATGGATTTCTTTATTGCAACGGCCACTTTTTTAGAAAAGACATTTATATCAGCAAGCGTCTGATCATCGTGGTCAAAGAGATAATCAACCTCCTTCTTCGGAACAACAAGCGTATGTCCGATAACCAAAGGACTGATATCAAGGAACGCAATGAATTGATCATCTTCAAGAATGATATGCCCCGGAATTTCGCGATTGATGATCCTAGTAAAGATGCTCGCCATAACTAAGCAGTTATGTTCATGATTTCAAATTCCATTTCTCCGGCAGGTGTCTTGATTTTTGCAGTTTCACCTTTCTTCTTGCCAAGGAGTCCCTTTCCGATTGGAGACATGGTTGATATTTTGCCGGCTTTCAAATCCGCTTCCTCCTCCGAAACCAGTGTATACGTTACCGAAGCATTGTTCTTTTTATTCTTGATCGTAACCTTTGACAGTATGGAGACTTTCGAAGTATCAATGTTATTCTCGTCCAGCAAACGCGCGTTGCTTACAAGGTCCTCCAGTTGCGCGATCTTTGCTTCAAGATGTCCCTGCGCATCTTTCGCGGCATCGTACTCTGCGTTTTCGCTCAGGTCGCCTTT
>Ga0196965_1000659_pt1 | contig 17347 bp, 18 predicted proteins | sample S1_20metaG_FD_148668 | JGI IMG/M metagenome (GOLD analysis project Ga0196965, IMG submission 148668) | Soil microbial communities from Anza Borrego desert, Southern California, United States - S1_20 | ecosystem: Environmental > Terrestrial > Soil > Desert | place: USA: California | collected... | reverse complement strand
GCGGGGGGCGGCGGCTCCTCCTCGGGCGGCGGCGGGGCCGGCGAGGCGGCGATCGCGGCGCGCATCTCCTCGAGCTCCCGGGGCGTCGCGCACCAGCGCGCATAAGCGGGCGGGAAGGGATCCTCGGGCGCGTCCCAGCCGAGATTCCCGGTCGCGCTGACCAGGGCCCCGCCTTCCGGCGTGACCAGAAACGGCACCGGCGGCGCCTGCGTGCCGTCCGGGGTCCGGACGGCGAGAGAGCCGCAGATCGCGCCGGCCGAGCCCGAACGAAGGTTCGAAACTTGCGCCGACGCCGGGTCGATCCCGAGCGCCGCCATCGCCGCGACCACCCGCGGCATCAGCTCCGCGCCGGGCGCGGCGGCGGCGGCATTCGCCGGCGGCGCCGCCTGGTCGCCGCCCGATTCCGCATCCCGCCCGCAGGCGGCGAGAACGAGGCAGGCGAAGCTCGGCAGCAGGAATCGCATCGTCCGCCTTTTCTGCTCTCTCGGCTGCGACCCACTCAGGCAGCCGCCCGCTTCGGCTCGGGGAACGGTCGCCCCATCTCCCTCGCCGCCTCCATCCAGCATTCGATCGCGTCGTAGACGTTGTCGAGCGCCTCCTGCGGCGTCGCCCCGTCCGACTTGCAGCCCCCCAGCTCCGGGACGGCCGCGAGATAACCGCCGCCCTCGCCTTCCGCGAGCGGCCGGATCACCACCTCATAATCCTGCGGCTTCATTCTCACGCGGCGCGGTGCAGCTGCGGTTCCGGAATCGCCTGGCCCATCTTCCGCGCGCAGTGAATCCAGGTCGCGATCGCATCCTCGACGTTCGCGAGTGCTTCGGCCCGCGTCTCGCCGTCAGACATACAGCCCGGCAGTTCGGGCACCGTCGCCAGGAAGCCGCCGCCATCCTCCTCGGAGAGCGGCTCGATGATCACTTTATAGTCGCCTCGCGCTTCCGCCACCTCACCGATCCTCCCTGCCCGCCAGCACCGCGTCGACGAAGCGGACGAGCTTCCGGATATATACGGCTTTGATCGGCCGCGCGAAAGGAACCGTCACGTGTTGGCTCGATCCCGGCGCGCTGACGCCGTAATGGGAGCCGCCCGAGGGGCGATCGATATCGATGTCGAAGGCCTTGCAGAGCGCCTGGACGTCCTCGATCCGCCAGTCGCGCGGATTGGCCCGCATGCGGTTCAGCAGCTTTTCGCCCCGGCCCATGCTGCACGTTTACCGCAACTTTTCGCGGTGAAATACGCGAAATCCGCTGGACTCTCTGCGCCTCCGCGCCTCCGCGTGAACCCAACCCCTTCCAGCCCGCATCGAAGTACCACTTCGATGCGAAGCGTCAGCGCTCCCCCACCGCCGGGAAGCTCAGATAGAAGAGCCGCCGCACCTCGCGCCGCCCGCGCACGACCGTGTCGAGGATCAGGCCGCACATGAAGCTCATGAAGGCGAGGATCATCAGGCCGGTGGCGAGGATCGCGGTCGGGAAGCGGGGGACGAGGCCGGTCTCGATCCAGGTGACGACCAGCGGGATCGAGAGGCCGATGGCGAGCAGGGCCAGAGCGAGGCCGATGCCGCCGTAGAACAGGACCGGGCGCTCGATCCGCACCAGATGGAGGATGGTCTTGAGGATGCGCCAGCCGTCGCGCCAGGTGTTGAGCTTGGAATGCGAGCCTTCGGGGCGGGCGCCGTAGGCGGTGACCACCTCGGCGACCGGCATGGCGAGCTCCAATGCGTGGACGCTGATCTCGGTCTCGGTCTCGAAGCCCCGCGACAAAGCCGGGAAGGACTTGGCGAAGCGGCGCGAGAAGATCCGGTAGCCCGAGAAGATGTCGCTGAAGCTGCGCCCGAACAGGAAGGAGAGAAGGCCGTTGAACAGCCGGTTGCCGAGCCGGTGGCCCTTCCGATACGCCTCCTCGACCGCGTCGCGGCGGGCGCCGACGACCATGTCGAGCCGCTCGTCGACCAGCCTGGCGACGAGCGCCGGCGCCGCCGAGGCATCGTAGGTCGCGTCGCCGTCGGCCATCACGTAGATGTCGGCCTCGACGTCGGCGAACATGCGGCGCACGACATTGCCCTTGCCCTGCATGCGCTCGGCGCGGACGATCGCGCCGGCGGCGGCGGCGATCTCGCCGGTGCGGTCGCTCGAATTGTTGTCGTAGACGTAGATGCGGGCCTCGGGCAGCGCCGCGCGGAAGGCGGCGACGGTCTGGGCCACCGCCGCCTCCTCGTTGTAGCAGGGCAGCAGCACCGCGATGCGGGGTGCGGGGTCTTTCGTCTCGGTCGCCACTTCGTCCCCCCGGCCAAGAGCGTGAGGTCAGGCCTTGCTCTTCGCCTTCTTAGCAGCAGGCTTCTTCGCGGCGGAAGCGTCGGCGGCGGGCGCCTCGGCCTTCTTCGCCTTCTTCGCCGGCTTGTCGTCGGCGGGCGCGGAGTCGGCCTTGCCCTTCTTCGCCGGCTTGTCGTCGGCGGGCGCGGAATCGGCCTTGCCCTTCTTCGCCTTGGCTTTGGGCTTGGCGTCGCCGTGGTCGTGGCCGCAGCCGGGGCCGTGGACATGGCCCTCCTCGGCCTCGATCGCGTGCTGCAGCTCCTCGCGCGACGCCGACCGCTCGGTCACCTCCGCTTTCTCGAACAGGAAATCGACCACCTTGTCCTCGTACAAGGGCGCCCGGATCTGCGCCCCCGCCATCGGCGTGGTGCGGACATATTCGATGAAGCGCTGGCGGTCTTCGGGGCGATATTGCTGGGCGGCCTGGGCGACGAGCTGGTTCATCTCCTGCTGGCTGACCTCGATGCCGTTCTGCTGGCCGATCTCGGAGAGCAGCAGGCCGAGGCGGACGCGGCGCTCGGCGATGCGGCGGTAATCGTCCCGCTCGCGCTCCATCTCGGCGCGCGCCGCCTCGGGATCCGCCTCGTGGCCGGCCTCGTGCTCGAGCTGGCTCCAGATCTGCTCGAACTCGGCGTCGACCATCGACGGCGGCACCGGAAAATCGTGGCGGCCGGCGAGCTCGTCGAGCAGCTGGCGCTTCATGTGCGTGCGGACGAGCCCATTCGACTCCTGCTGGAGCTGGCCCTTGAGAAGCTCGCGCAGCTGGCCGAGTCCCTCGAGGCCCATCGACTGCGCGAAGCCGTCGTCGATCACCGTTTCCCTGGCGGTCTGTACCTCGTTGACGACGACCTCGAACACGGCATCGCGGCCCTTCAGATGATCCACCCCGTAATCGTCGGGGAAGCGGACGCGCACGGTGCGCTCCTCGTTCGCCTTCGCACCGATGAGCTGATCCTCGAAGCCGGGGATCAAGCTGCCGGAACCGAGGTCGATCGCCATGCCCTCGACCTTGCCGCCTTCGAACGGCGTGCCGTCGATGCTGCCGACGAAATCGACCAGGAGCCGGTCGCCGAGCTTGGCCGCCTGCTTGGCCGAAGCCGGCTCGTAGCTCTTCTGGTCGGCGGCGATGCGGGCGAGCGCCGCGTCGATCTCGGCCTCGCTCGGCTCGACGGTGAATCGCTCGAGACGAAGATCGGCGATATTGGGGGTGGGCAAATCGGGGAGCGTTTCGAGCTCGACCTTGACCACCGCGTCGCCGCCGGGCTCGCGTCCCTCGAGCTCGACCGACGGCTGCATCGCCGGGCGCAGCTTGTTGTCGCTCATCAGCTTCTGGACGCCGTCCTGCACCGCGCTCTCGAGCGCCTGCTGCTCGAGCCGCGGCCCGTGCATCTTGCGGATGAGGTTGGCCGGCACCTTGCCGGGGCGGAAGCCGGGCATGCGCACCTGCGGCGCGACCGCCTTCAGCTCGTCGTTCACGCGGGCGTCGATGTCCTTCGCCTCGATGGTGATGCGGTAGGCCCGCTTCAGCCCCTCGTTCAACGTCTCGACAGTCTGCATTTCGGCCTTCCGGGTCTTGAGAAAATCGCGGGCACGGAGCGCGGGCTGGGTGCGTCGCTGGTGCGGGCGGAGGGGCTCGAACCCCCACATCTTTCGATACCGGATTCTAAGTCCGGCGCGTCTACCAGTTCCGCCACGCCCGCCGGGCCACGGCAAGGCGGCGTCTATAACAGGGCTGGATGAGAGGGCAAGGGACGGTTAGAGGCGGCACCTCGACGCACCCCGAAAGGCCAGGCTTTCCCGATGATCTTCAAGCGCTTCGCCGCATCCGCAGCCCTTCTTCTGTCGGTCGGCGCGGCCGTCGCGCAGGCGCCCGCGCCAGACTTCAGGCCGGACAGCTTCCGCGCCCATGTCGCCTTCCTGGCCGACGACCTGCTGGAGGGCCGTGAGACCGGCACGCGCGGCTACGACATCGCGGCCCGCTACGTCGCGGCGCAATACGAGGCGCTCGGCCTCCGCGCCGGGGGGCCGCAGGGGAGCTGGTACCAGCAGGTGCCGTTCGTCCGTTTCGCCATGACCGCGCCGGCGCGAATCACGGTCGGCGGCCGCAGCTTCGCGCAGGGTGAAGGGCTGACCGTCCGCCAGCACCCTGCGGCCGGGCGCACCCAGTTCGAGGCCGAGGCCGTGTTCGCCGGATGGGGCCTCGAAGCCCCGAGCCTTGGCCTCGACGACTATCGCGGCCTCGACGTGCGCGGCAAGGTCGTCGTCGTGCTTGACGGAACGCCGCAGGGCCTGGCGAGCGACGTCGCCGCGCATCTCAACAACGAGAAGAGGCGCATTGCGGCGCGACACGGCGCCGTCGGCCTGATCATGCTTCGCCGCCCGACCGAGGCGCGCAGGCCGGATCACGCGGCGGTGCGCGCCTCCGAGCCCGGAATCGCCTGGGTCGGTCCGGACGGCGCTCCGCACAGCGACTCGCCGAGCATCCGCTTCATCGCCACCGCGGACGCGTCGCTCGCCGACGCCTTGTTCCAGGACGCTCGCCGCACACCTGCGCAGGTCTGGGCGGAGGCTGCCCGCGCCGGCGCGAGACCGCGGGGCTTTCGACTGACGCAGACGATCGCCTTCGAGCGCGAGAGCGCGAACAGCGCGATGACCAGCCCGAACGTGGTCGCCATCCTGCCGGGCGCCGACCCGGCTCTGGCGAACGAATATGTGCTGCTGATGGCCCATCTCGACGGCCTCGGGGTCCGCCAGGGCGGGGACGGGGACGGCATCCGGAACGGAGCGATGGACAATGCGACCGGAGTCGCCACTTTGATCGAGGTCGCCCGGCAGATGACCCGGCCCGGCAACCGGCCTCGCCGGTCGATCATCTTCGCGGCGGTGACCGCGGAGGAGAAAGGGCTGCTCGGCGCGCAATATCTCGCGCGCAATCCGGTGGTCGACGGACGGATCGTCGGCGTCGTCAATCTCGACATGCCGGTGCTCACCTACGATTTCAGCGATGTGATCGCCTTCGGCGCGGAGCATTCGACGCTGGGGCCGATCGTGGAGCGGGCGGCGGCGCGAATGAACGTCCGGCTGACTCCGGATCCCCTGCCGGAAGAAGGCCTGTTCGCCCGCTCCGACCACTACAATTTCGTGCGCGAGGGAATCCCCTCGGTGTTCCTGATGACCGGCTTTGCCGGCGAGGGCGAGCGCCAGTTCCGGGACTTTCTCGCACGGCGCTACCACAGGGCGAGCGACGATCTCGCCCAGCCGTTCGACTGGCGCGCCGGCGCCCGCTTCGCCGAACTCAACTATCTGATCGCCCGCGAGATCGCGGACGGGCAGCAGGCCCCGCTCTGGTATCGCGGCAGCTTCTTCGGCGACGCGTTCGCGCCGGACGCGCCGCGAGCAGCCCGACCGAGGGCGACGCCATAGGCGGCTGAAAAAGTTTTCGGCTCCACCCCTTGCAATGTAGGATTCCAAATGTTCCACTTCTGTTCGAGCCGCGACTCGGCGGCGCAGGAGAGGAAGGTTGGCTTCCCACGCTCTCGCCTTTGCCCGTCCCAACGCTCCGCCCTCGTCCGCGAGCAGCCCGCCCCCCGGCTGATCCCGCAGCCGCCGTCGCGGCGGTTCTGGCCCGACCGGATGGCGAGCTCGATTATCTCGAGGCCAAGCTCGCTCTCGACGCGATCGTAGACCCGTCGCTCGACGGCCAGGCAGCGAGGACGGAGGTCGCGCGACTGGCGGAAAAAGGCGCGGCAGCTCGCCGGCGCGGGGGCGGACGACGCGCGGAGGGTAGGAGCGCTCCGCACCGCCCTCTACGAACCCGGGCCCTGGAACGGAGATCGCCCGTTCGCCTACGATCATGACGATCCCGAGGGCAAGCGGATCGCCAACAAGCTGCTCCCCAACTATCTTTCGCGCCGCCTCGGCCAGTGCGTGTCAATGCCGATCCTGTTCCTGGTGCTCGGCGAACGACTCGGGCTCGACGTCTCGCTCGCGCTCGCGCCCTCCCACATCTTCGTTCGGCACCGGCTCCCCGACGGGCGGACCGCCAGTCTGGAGACAACCAGCGGCGGCCATCCCGCGCGCGACGAATGGATACGCGCCTGCTTCCCGATGAGCGAGCGGGCGATCGCGAGCGGCCTCTATCTGCGCTCGCTCGGCCGCCGCGAGGCGGTGGTCGCGATGGCCGGCACCGTCAACGAGCACCTCACGGATCAGGGCCGGCTGGAGGAAACGGAAGCAACGGCGAAGCTGCTGCTGCTGCGCCACAGCCCGCGCGACCTCCACGCGATGTTGACGCTGGCGACAGCGCGGACGCGGATGCTGGAGCGCGACTTTCACTCCAAATTCCGCTCGCCATTCCTGATTCCGGCGGCGTTGAGGCCTCGCTACGCCATGCTTACGCACAGCTGCCGTAAGCTGGCCGCCGTGGCCGAGGCGCTCGGCTGGGAAGAGCCGCGATAACCGCCACGCAACACCAAAGACGAGAAAGGACCACACTCATGTTTGCCGAGCCCGCTGCTTCCCCAGGCGCCCTGCGCAGGATCCCTGCTTCAGCGCAGACGAGCATCATCCCGGCGCCGCGATGCGCCCGTTTCCTGCAGGTGGACCCGATCGGCTATGGCGACGGGATGAACCTGTACAGGTATGCTTCGCAAGATCCGATCAATTATCGCGATCCCAGTGGTCATGCCAGAATCCACTTTGGCAAAGATGGACAAGTCACCATTACGGTGCACACCACGATAGACGATAGGCAAGCAAGCCCGACCGGTTTTAGCGAAGAAAGCATTGTTAGCTTCAACGAGAATTCAATTCGAGGCAGCACAGTTGTGAATGGGACTACATATCACGTTACAACGAACGCCACTGCAGGTTCGATGAGCACGGGAGACACTGTGCAGCCCTTCATGCCTGTCATCACAGTCAGAGACGACAATCCAGGTCAGGCGCCGACCGCTGCAGGAAACGACATTCAAGTGCAGCGCGGCGATAGTCCCGGCCAAGTGGGCCACGAAGTCGGGCATTCTCTGGGTGCGGACGATCAGTATGGCGGAGGTTACAGGATTGATGGCTCACGAGTCACGGTGGACGCCTCATCCGACTCCAATGTCATGCGCAATAATGCGCCTAGAGCGAACGAACAGACGTTGCGAGAGATCATCACTCGCAACCTACCCGACAGGAACATATACACCTGTGATCCGGGCGTCCGCGCTCCAGGGGGGCAGTGCTGAGAGGAAGGGCGAATGTTCCCGTTAAACCTCCTGATGCTTCTGGCATTGCCCGCGGGCACTCCCCCGGCGGAGTCGACGTCCGAGCAAACGGTGCGCATTGTCGACGGTCACGTCGTGCCGTGCCTTGTGACACGCGGGTCGTATTGCATTCCGGATTACGGTCTCGAGGTTTCCATCTACTCGTCCGATGCCGCACCAGAGGTCATCGTAAGGATTCGATCGCGCGTGGCAGAGTTGGGACCTAATTACATCATTGAGCAGGGCCGATGCGACGGGGTTTCGGACTCACCCCGACTGGTCGCCCGAGGCGAGACCTACCGGTTCGAGGGGCGAGAATGGGAGTCGGCGACGTTTCGCATGAATCGCCGCTGCACCCTTCGCCTTCTCTACAGACCGGAAACCGAGAGACCGAACGGGAACGGCTGGTACAGGATCATCGGCGCAATCCGCCCATGTACCCGGCGAGGATGCCTGCGATATACCATTGCAAGCTTCCTCTAGACCGCCGCGTGCTGATGTTCTCACGGGTGACGGGAGCAATGTCGCGGTTCAGCTTTTCCGCTGCGCCAAGCGCCGCATTTTGCAACGATAGCCGCGCGGCGGGACGTCACCGGTGGGGCGCCCTTGCGGCTGAACGAATGCTTTCAACGGCTTAACAGGTGCTGCAAGGGTCATTCAGCCTCGCCTCAACGCGAATCGTCCATAAGCGCGGATGTCGGATGTGGACGAGTACACCACCGGTGCCGACCCCTCGCGTCGCGTAACGAGGGCGGGGCCGGCTTCGCGTAACCGAAGCCGGCCCCGAACTCGCGCTCAGCGGCGGATCATCCAGCCGCGGCCGCGATAGGTGGCGATGAGATCCTCGCCGCCTTCCAGCCCCGCCAGCTTCTTCCTGATGTTCGAGATGTAGACGTCGACGATCCGCGTCTCCCGCGGCGGCGCCTCGCCGTAGAGCGTCTCCAGCACCTCCTGCCGCCCCACGATGCTGCCGCGCTCGCGGGCGAGCAGCGCCATCACCTTATATTCGGTCTCGTTGAGGATCACTTCCCGTCCGCCGGCCTCGGCCGAACGGCGCAGCGGATCGAGCGTCACCGAGCCGAGCCGGACCGGCAGGCGGTCCGCGTCGGGGGAGGCCGCCCCCTCCCCTTCGCCGCCGCCTCGCGACCGGCGATGCCGCCGCAGCGCCGCACGCAGCCGCGCCAGCAGCTCGCCCGGCAGGAACGGCTTGGCGATATAATCGTCCGCGCCGATATCGAGCGCCTGGATCTTGTCGCGCTCGGTGCCGCGGCCGGACACCACGATGATCGGGACGTCGGAGACGCCGCGCAGCGCGGTCAGCACCTCGCCGCCGTCCATGTCGGGAAGGCCGAGATCCATCAGCACCGCGTCGAAGCCGCCGCGCTCGAAAGCCTTAAGCGCCTCGAGGCCGGTCTTGACGGCGTCGCTGGTGAAGCCGCCGAAGCCGATCGCCGCCGTCAGGATCGACAGCAGGGCCGGGTCGTCCTCGACGAGCAGGATGCGGGCGGTCATCGGCCGATCGGCTCCCGGAGCAAGCGGGCTCGTTCCACCATCTGACCCCCTTCGGGCGGGATGCCCGGGCACGCGGCCCGTTTAGCAAAGCGCCCCCGGCCTGTCACGCGGACCGCCGATGCGCGACAATCACCGCCGTCGGGACAGCGAGGGAACCAATCCGCGCAGCATTGGTTTGCGCGCTTCAAGTATTACATCCCATCGTGCTTCTGTAAATCTCCAGTTTATTGTGTAAGTCGCTCCTTAACACAGCGGTCATGCCGGGTGGTGAGAAGCAAGCGTACCGAATACTCATCAGTACTATCGCGACATCATGCTGAGGGAGAGAGATCATGTGCTGGATGTGCGACTCCGTGACCAGGGAATTCGTTGCGGAAGGGTTTGTCGCGCGCCTGATGGCGACGCAGACGCATTCCAAGGCTTCGAGCAGCTTCGGCCCCGGCCTTCTGGGCAATCTCGTGGTCGTCCCGCCGCTGGCCCCGGCCCTCCTCGTGACCACGGACGCCGCCCCCGGCGACGTTACCACCACGCAGACGATCACGGTCAACGGCGCTCACGTCGTCGCGACGATCGACACGATCGGCGACCAGGATTTCTACAAGGTCGAGCTCCAGGCCGGCCACATCTACGACATCGCCCAATATCTGGTGGTCGGCGGCCCGAGCGGCGTCCCGCTGGCCGATTCCTTTGTCGAGATCTACGATTCGACGGGCAAGCTTCTGACCTCGGCGGATGGCGGCGGCCCGAACACGCCGCAGGGCCTCGACGCCCTCCTCACCTTCGTCGCCAAGGAGAGCGGCACCTATTACATCAATGCCCGCGCCTTCGACCAGGACGGCACCAACGGCACGACCGGGGACGGGATCGGCGACTATGAGCTATTCGTCACGGACGTGACCGGCCGGCCGAGCTACGTCCCTTATTACGACATCGAGAGCCCGCTCCATTCGATCGACTGGGGCACGCAGGTCGACCGCACCTCGCGCAATCCGGACGGCGAGGAAGGCCCGCGCGTCACCGGCAATCCTGAGATCGCGGCCAGCAACTCGTTCGGGATCCAGGACAAGAACGTCATCACCGTCTACTTCGCCAAGGCGGGCGACGTCTTCGTCGCGGAGGATCCGACCAATCCCGGCCTCACTTCGACCATGGTCGCCAAGGGCCTGCAGGGCTGGGAGAAGGACGCCTTCTTCACCGCCCTCAACCTCTACGAGCAGGTTGCCGACGTCGTGTTCGTCGAGGTCTCGAACCGTGCCGAAGCCGACTTCAAGATCATCACCTATAACGGCACGCCGGGCGCCGGCGCGTCGCTTCTCGGCCGGATGAGCGCGCCCAACGAGCTCAATGAAGGCCAGGCCGAGTTCAACAGCGGCGACGTCCGCTGGAGCCAGGAAGGGCTGCAGCAGGGCGGCTTCTACTTCCCGACCCTGCTCCACGAATTCGGCCACGGCATGGGCATGGCCCATCCGCACGACAATGGCGGCCATTCCAGCGTCATGCGCGGCGCCGGCGGCGGCACCGGCGGGATCGGCGGCGGCCTCGGCGAGCATGGCCTGAGCCAGCAGGTCTTCACCATCATGTCCTACAATGCCGGCTGGCAGACCTCGCCCTACGGCACGTCGCGCGACGGCGGCCTCACCGGCGCCGAGGTCGACCATTTCGGCTGGGTCGGCACATTGAGCCCGCTCGACATCGCCGTCATCCAGGACAAATACGGCGTCAACGAGGAATGGGCTGCCGGAGACGACGTCTACACGATCAAGGACGAGAACGCCCTCGGCAACTTCCATGCCGCGATCTGGGACGCCGGCGGCACCGACGAGATCCGCTACGACGGCGCCCGCGACGCGACCATCGACCTCAGGTCCGCGACGCTGCAATATGAGGAAGGCGGCGGCGGCCGCGTCTCCTACGCCTATGGGATCTTCGGCGGCTTCACCATCGCCAACGGCGTCACCATCGAGGACGCGACCGGCGGCGCGGGGAACGACACGATCGACGGCAACGATGCGGCCAACCGACTGGTCGGCAATGCCGGCACCGACGTCCTCTCCGGAGGCGGCGGCGACGACTTCATCGTGGGCGGCGCAGGCAAGGACTCGCTGAACGGCGGCGCCGGCGACGACCTTTTCCGCTACACGGCGCGCACCGACAGCGGCGTCGGCGCGTCTCGCGACGTCATCGGCGACTTCGCCGAGGGCGACAGGATCGACCTCAGCGCGGTCGGCGCGACCACCTTCATCGGCGGCGACGCGTTCAGCGGCACCGCCGGCCAGGTCCGCGCGGTGGCGCTCGCCGACCAGACCATCGTCGAATATGACGCCGACGGCGACCGCCGCGCCGACATGCAGATCGAGCTCTCCGGCTCGCATGTGCTCGACCGGCTCGACTTCGTGGCGCTGAACGGCGCGCCGACCAGCGGCAACGACGAATTGTTCGGGTCGGGCGGGAACGACAGCATCAACGCGCTCGGCGGCAACGACGCGGTTTACGGGGCGGGCGGCATCGACACGCTCGAGGGTGGCAGCGGCAACGACCTTCTGGTCGGCGGCCTGGGCCGCGACACGCTGAAGGGCGGAACCGGCGCGGATGTGTTCAGGCTCGAGAGCTTCGAGGACAGCACCGCCGGCGCGAGCCGCGACGCCATCCTCGATTTCCAGAGCGGCTCCGACAAGCTCGACTTCAGCGCGATCGGCGGGAGCTGGACGTTTATCGGCGCGCTGGCCTTCACCGGGATCGGCGAGCAGGTGCGCTACACACGCGGCTTCGGATCGACCTTCATCGAGGCCGATTTCAACGGCGATCTCGTCGCGGACATCCAGATCGAACTGGCGGGATCGCACAATCTGGTCGCGAGCGACTTCATGTTCTGAGCAGCCCCTGGCTCGGACCTCGGCCGCCGGCTTCGCGCCGGCGGCCTTTCTTTTGCCTTCGTGCCATTTCCCGTTAAGGCGGCGGAATGACCCTGCCCGCCTTGTTCGACCGGCTCCGCATTCCCGTGATCGGCGCACCGCTCTTCATCGTCTCCAATCCGGACCTCGTCATCGCCCAGTGCAAGGCGGGAATCGTCGGCTCCTTCCCAGCGCTGAACGCACGGCCGCAGTCGATGCTCGACGAGTGGATTCATCGAATTGAGGAAGAGCTCGCGGCCTGGGACCGCGACAATCCCGACCGCCCTTCGGCGCCTTTCGCCGTCAACCAGATCGTCCACCGCTCCAACGACCGGCTCGAGGCGGACATGGCGACCTGCGCCAAGTGGAAGGTGCCGATCGTCATCACCTCCCTGGGGGCGATGGTCGAGGTCAACCAGGGCGTCCACAGCTGGGGCGGGATCACGCTCCACGACATCATCCACGACCGCTTCGCGCGAAAGGCGATCGAGAAAGGCGCGGATGGCTTGATCGCCGTCGCCGCGGGCGCGGGGGGCCATGCCAGCACGCTCTCGCCCTTCGCCCTGGTGCAGGAGATCCGGCAGTGGTTCGACGGCCCACTCTGCCTTTCGGGCGCGATCGCCACCGGCCGCGCCGTTCTGGCGGCGCAGGCGATGGGCGCCGACCTCGCTTATATCGGCTCGCCCTTCATCGCGACCGATGAGGCCAATGCGGTCGAGGCCTATAAGCAGGGAATCGTCGAGGGGCGCGCCACCGACATCGTCTATTCGAGCTATTTCACCGGCGTGCACGGCAATTACCTGCGCGCCTCGATCGCGGCGGCGGGGATGGACCCGGACGATTTGCCGCAGGGCGACGTCACCAAGATGGACTTCGCCGGCGGCCAGAGCGCGAAAAAGGCCTGGCGCGACATTTGGGGCTCCGGCCAGGGCATCGGCGCGATCGACCGGGTCCGCCGCGCCGGCGATTATGTCGACGAGCTGGCCCGGCAATATGAGGAAGCGAAGGCGAAGCTGAGATCTACCGCCGTCTAGCTCCTCCCCGTACCGGGGAGGAATTTCAGGCGACGATCCTTTCCAGCTTCTCTCGCCACTCCATCGGCACCGGCACCGGCAGACGCGTCTTGCGATCGACGTAAACGTGGGTGAAATGCCCTTCGGCCGCCGCCTCCTCCGCTCCCTTCATGAAGACGCCGAGCCGGTAACGCACGCTCGAAGTGCCGAGCCGCTCTACCGCCAGCCCCACCTCAACCGGCTCCGGATAAGCGAGCGGCCGCGCGTAACGGCAGCCGGTCTCGACCACCAAGCCGATCGGGTTGCCCACCGTTATGTCGAGCAGGCCCGCCTCGATCAGCCAGGCGTTCACCGCGGTGTCGAACCAGGCATAATAAACAATGTTGTTGACGTGCCCGTAGGCGTCGTTGTCGCTCCAGCGCGTGCCGATCTCGCGCCACGCGCGATAGCCACTGCGACCGCGCAGCGCCTCGCGGCTCAAAGCGCCGCCTCGTAGAGCCGGCGCGCGTCGGCTTCGCCGATGGGGCAGGGATTGTTCACCAGCAGCCGCTCCTGCTTCATCGCTTCGGACGCCAGCAGGTCGAGGTCTGTGGCGGCGACGCCGACGTCTCTCAGTCGCCGCGGCACGCCCGCGGCGCGGCACAACGCACCCATCGCCTCGACGAAGCCTTGGGCCTGCGCCTGCGCGCCGAGCGGCTCAAGGGCGGGGTCGAGCAGCGTCCCGAGCTCGGCATAGAGCGGCATGGCGGCGTGGAGGTTGTGACCCAGCACGTGGGTCAGCATCAGAGCGTTGGAGACGCCGTGCGGGACGTGGAAATGCCCGCCGAGCGGGTAGGCCAGAGCATGGACTCCGGCGACAGGCGCGTTGGCGAAGGCGACACCGGCGAGGTGCGCGCCGAACAGCATCGCGTTGCGTGCCGCGACGTCCGATGGGGCATCGCATGCGCGCAGGAGATTGCCGGCAAGCAGGCGCAGCGCTTCGCGCGCGAGGGCGTCGGAGAACGGGTTCTTGAGCCTCGCGGACGTGTAAGCCTCGACCGCGTGGACGATCGCGTCGATACCGGTGGCGGCGGTGACGGCGCGTGGAAGGCCCAGCGTCAGCTCCGCGTCAAGAATGGCCCAATCGGCCGTGAGCGGCGCGCTGTTTACGGCAAGCTTCAGGCTGCCGCCGACGGTGATGACGCTGATCGGGGTGGCTTCGGAGCCGGTCCCGGCCGTTGTCGGCACCAGCACCAGCGGCAGCCGCGACCCGGTCGCCTTGCCGACACCCCAGATCGCCTCGAGATCGTCGCCGCTGCCGAGCAGATATGCGGCGAGCTTGGCGACGTCCATCGGGCTGCCCCCGCCGAAACCGACAACGCAAGCGCACCCCTCGCCCGCCGCCACGACGGCCGTCAGGGTCTCCAGCGAGGGATCCTGTTCGACGGCGTCGAACACGACCGCGTCGAGGCCATCGAGCGCCGGATCGGCGAGGCCGAGCGCACGCACAGTCTCGTCAGTCACGAACAGGCATCGGCCCGGCGGCAGCCGCTCCTTGAGCCGCCCTGCGGCGCCGGGGCCGGCGATGATGCGCGGACCATAGGTGAACTCGAAGTTTCGCATCCGGCCTGCCTCAGAGCGAGCGCTGGAGTCGGCTCAGCAGACTCCGCGCCGGGCTCGGCTGCGATTCCGGCGCGGCGCCTTCGTCGATACGGCGGACGCGGTCGTAGAGGTCGCGGCTCGCCTGGACCAAATCGCCGGCCGCCGCCGGAAGGCGAGGCAGCAACGCTTCGTCGCTCTCCGGAGCGTCGCCGAGGCGGCGCTCAGCCGTACGACCCTCGGCGTTCGACAGCTCGCCTGCCGCGATCGCGCGGCGAGTCATCAGCCAGGCGACGACCTGCATCAACCGCGTGGTCACCTTGAGCGACTCGCAGGCGAAGCCGATCCGCACCACCGGATCAAGGCCGAGCCGCTCGTCGCGGCCGGAACTGTCGAAATAAGCGCGCGCTTCGTCCGCCAGCACCATCGCCTCGACATAGAGCGAGTCGATCACCCGGGCGGTGAGCTCGGCATTGGTCTCGCCATCGGCCATTGGGATTAGAGTGCCACAGCGCTGCGCCTGCGCAAACCGGCAATGAAGAACATGGAGCTGGCCGGCGCCGGCTCAGGCGATGATGTCGGGGACGAGCGCGTCTTCCAAGCGGGCGATTTCGTCCTTCAGGCGGAGCTTTCGCTTCTTCAGGCGGGCGAGCTGGAGCTGGTCGGAAGCGACCTCGCGCTCCAGCGAATCGATGGCTGCGTCCAGATCCCGATGCTCGGTGCGCAGCCAGGCGAGTCGCGCTGCCGGATCGGGGACTGCTCCGTTCTTCTCCATGCGAGGACCCCCGTCGCTGATCGATGGAACGGAGGCGATAATAGACCCTCAACGCCTCGTCGTACATATGTCTTGAGCCGTCCGATGCGGGGAGACAAACGGCGCGGACGGTGGTTTATTGGGCTCGAGCGAAAGCCAACGGAGGAGACGGGAATGGACCAGGCGCATATCGCGGCACTTCAGACGAGACATGCTGGGCTCGACGCACGCATCGCCGAAGAGAACCAGCGCCCGCTGCCCGACACCGCCTTGCTCGCCCGGCTCAAGAAGGAAAAGCTCAGGATCAAGGAAGAGATAGCGGGGATCACCACCGCGCACTGAGGCCAGTGCGTCGTCCCGGCGAAGGCCGGGACCTCAGCGAGATTACACACAATCGCTCGTGCGATACGCCTCTGCGCTGCGCACGCGCCCGCGACTTTTCGCGCTGGGATCCCGGCCTCCGCCGAGATGACGGTCTCGCCCGCGCATCGGTGCGCGGGGGCCCCCTCGTCAGTCGTCGCGGGAGACCCGTTCGTTACGCTCGTGGCGCTCCTGGGCTTCGACGGTCATGGTGGCGATCGGCCGGGCTTCGAGGCGCGCCAGGGAAATCGGCTCGCCAGTCACCTCGCAGAAGCCATATTCGCCCGTCTCGATCCGCCGCAGCGCCGCGTCGATCTTGGCGGTGAGCTTGCGCTGCCGATCGCGGGTCCGCAGCTCGATGCTCCAGTCGGTCTCGCTCGAGGCGCGATCGGTAAGGTCCGCCTCGCGCAGCGGCCCGCTCTTCAACTGGGCGATCGTACCCTGCGATTCGCGCCGGATCTCGTCCTTCCAGTTGAGCAGCTTCTGCCTGAAATAGGCCAGCTGCAGCGGGTTCATGAACTCTTCGTTGGCGCTCGGTCGGTAAGTCTCGGAAAGAAGCGCGCGGTCCAGACCGTATTGCGGACCGTAAATGTCACTCAGAGCCGTAGCCATTACACCCCTCCACTCTTCTGCGCCGACTCGCGTGCGGCCCAGAACCTCTCCAGGCACCGATCCGTTTGTCCCCACAGAATCGGTGCTTGCCCCAGCGCGCCTATACTCCGGCCCGGCTGTCTCCACAAGTCACTCAAAAGGCGCGCGAAAATTATCCACAATTTCCTTCTGCCACGAGGCGGATGCCGTGGTCGGAGCCCTTCGCCGGTCATCATCGGGCACGTGACTTCGGCGCCCGCGAATCGGGCATGAGGATGCGGAGGGCCGCCGCCAGATTCGCTCCGGGAGTTCGAAGAAAAGCGCAGTTTCATTTACGGAGACGGCGGCGCTGTCTTGATATGGGACGCAGTTGGCCAGAACAGCCCCGTAAGCGCCCAAAGATGGTTAACGCGCTTGAACTTAAACCAATCTTTTGCATCTGATGAGCATAGCCGAAACAGCGGCGGAGTACTTCGGCTCGTCGATGTAACCGACCGCTGTTGGCAGGAACAGGTGCTCTATGTCAGTACGAATGGCTTTGGCGCAACTGTGCGCATGCGCATGCGGAGGAGCGATCATCGGCGGCAGCGCCGTTCACGTCGCCGAGAATCCGCCCTCGCGACCCGCTCTCATCAAGGAGGCGCGCGCGAAAACCGCCACGGTGCGGCGCTCCGCACACCAGCAGCGGCGCCGGGTCGTGCGCCGGACGGTCCGCCGTGTCGCCTGCGCCGCGCCCGCCACGAGGGTGACGACGCGCACGATCACGCAGCCCGTGCCGATGCCGTTCGTCCCCCCGCCCCCTCCGGCTGCGGCCTTTGTCGGCGGCAGCGGCGGCGTACCCGCCGTGGTCATCGGCGGCAGCGGCGGCTTCGGCAGCGGCTTCGGCGGCGGCTTCGGCGGCGGCTTCTTCAGCGGCGGCTTCTTCGGCGGGTCGAGCGGCAACGCCTTCTTCGTCGCCTCGACCTCGACCGGCGGCGTCTCGACCACCTCGGGCGGCAGCTCGACCTCGACCTCGAGCGGCGGCAGCTCGACCAGCGCGGGCTCGTCCTCGACCAGCGGCGGCTCGACCTCCACGTCGAGCGGCGGTGCG
>Ga0196965_1000658_pt1 | contig 17353 bp, 15 predicted proteins | sample S1_20metaG_FD_148668 | JGI IMG/M metagenome (GOLD analysis project Ga0196965, IMG submission 148668) | Soil microbial communities from Anza Borrego desert, Southern California, United States - S1_20 | ecosystem: Environmental > Terrestrial > Soil > Desert | place: USA: California | collected... | reverse complement strand
CGAGAACGCCTTTTGGATTGATTGGAATTTTTACTGCTCCGTTTTTACATGGGAGTCTTGTACACCTTGTATCGAATACGGTACCCCTGGTGTTCTTGGGTACCATCATCTTCTTTTTTTATGGTCGGATCGGAGGCAGCGTATTTCTTCGGGCTTACTTTTGGACCAATATCCTGGTGTGGTTATTTGCCAGGGGAGCAGCGAATCACATCGGGGCCAGTGGTGTCGTTTATGGCCTTGCTTTTTTTCTGATCTTTTTTGGATTTTTTCGGCGGGATTTCCTTTCAATATTCATTTCCATTGTTGTATTGTTGTTGTATGGCGGTGTATTCTACGGGGTCTTACCGACAGATCCACGGGTGTCGTGGGAATCGCACTTTGCCGGGGCACTGGTAGGAATATCTACAGCGATAACCTACAGTCGTAAAAAAAATGTGAGCTGATGGACGCAAACGTAAAGAAAATTTTAGTTGATCTTAAAGCGGGTAAGTATTCGCCCGTGTACTTTCTTCAGGGCGAGGAAACTTATTACATTGACCTGATTGCCGATTATATTGAACAACACGCTTTGACCGAAGCCGAAAAAGGGTTTAATCAGGTTGTCGTATATGGAAAGGATGCGCCCATGGCAACCATACTTACGCATGCACGTAGGTTTCCTATGATGGCCCAGCGTCAGGTGGTTATTGTGAAAGAAGCGCAGGACATTCCTGATCTTAACAAGGAGATAGGACCAAAACTGTTGCTGGATTATCTTACCAAGGTAGTTCCCAGTACCGTGCTTGTCTTTTGCCATAAGAATAAAAATCTGGATAAACGGAAGGAGCTTGGTAAGAAGATTGATAAGTATGCCGTAACTGTAACTACGAAAAAGGTATATGATAACCAGCTGCCGGAATTTGTTTCTGAATATACACGCGAGAAAAAAATAGGCATAGATGATCGAGGCGTACAGGCCTTGTGCGAATATGTCGGCAATGACCTTCATCGTTTAGCCAATGAATTGGATAAACTGGTGATCTCACTTCCTCCCGGCGAAATGATTACCGCCGAGCGGGTGATGAATCAGGTGGGTGTCAGCAAAGAATATAATATATTTGAATTGCAGAAAGCGATCATTCAAAAAGATGCACTTCTAGCCAATAAGATCGTAAACTACTTCGAAAGTAATCCAAAGAAGAATCCAATCATTCCGATCGTAGCATTCCTGTATTCGTTTTTCAGTAAATTATTAATTGCTTCTCAGGCACAAGATAAGAGCGAGAAGGGACTTGCTAGTGAGTTGAAAATCAGTCCTTACGCTATTCGTGATTATAGTATGGCTTTACGTCAATATCCCTTGCCTAAAATAATCGACAACATCGGTTTCATTAAAGAAGCAGACTTAAAATCGAAGGGTGTTAACACCGGATCAAACGATGGAGGCCAGATCATCCGCGAGCTTGTTTGGCGACTGATACATTAACCATAGTTACTAATTTACGTTCTAACTTGCAGAAACGAACTTTAACTCATTATCTTTAAGTCCGTGTAACTAAGCAAACGGAACAATTTTTTTCATGGGCATACTTTTTTAATCAACCATGCTCGTGTGATTCCGCGCCCTAACCACATCTTTGATAACAAGGCTGTGCGTGGATTCAATCCTATTTTTTGGTTGTTTATTTGCAATAAATTTTTGGCAACACTGTTTTACTTCAAACTTATTATTTAGTTAATGAATAGAGTCATACTCTTTATCTTGTTGTCGTGCAATGCTGTTGCACTTTGGGGACAAGATCAGTTATCACAGCAGAAAGTGGAGAAACTGTATCAGCGTGCCCAGGATCTGATCAATCACTCAAACTATGGGGCGGCACGGGAAGTATTCACTGATTTTCTGACGGAGGCATCGCCTACAGATTCGCGGAGAAGTGAAGCATCATATTATGTTGCGCTCAGCGCATTAAACCTGGGACATCGCGATGGAGAAAAATTAATCGATCAGTTCATCGATGAAAACCCTTCGAGCCCCAAAGCCTCAACAGCTTATTACGATCTGGCCAACTTCTTTTATGGTGAGAGCAATTATGTCAAGGCGTCGAACTATTTCAAGAAAGTAAATTTTCCCGCCCTAACGTCCGATCAGCAAAGTGAAGGACACTTTAAATGGGGGTATAGTCTTTTCAGTCAAAAAAAATTACCGGAAGCACTCGAACAATTCAACTTTGTTAAACGCCTGAGCAATTCGTACTCCGCGGCAGCAAATTATTATGCCGGATTTATCGAGTCCTCCAACGGTGATTATGATGAAGCTCTGGTGGATCTTAAAAAGGCCGAAGCCAGCCCCGCTTATGCCAATATTGTTCCCTACCTCATCACCAATGTTTATTACAAACAAAAGAAATACGATCTCGTCATTGAATATGGAAATTCCGTTAAAGGCAGAAATAACCTGACCAATGCGTCGGAAATTTCAATGCTTATAGCCGAAGCCTATTATTTTAAAGGAGATTTTGAAAAAGCAGCTCTGGCATACGAAGCATATTTTGAAAAAAATGCAAAAGCGGAAGGAGGGTTACTATTTCGCGCCGGATATGCAAATTACACTACTGGAAAAGCTGCGGAAGGAATCAAATACCTTGATAAAGCTGCGGCCAGTAAGGACACCGTTAGTTATTATGCTTCTTATTACCTCGGTATTTTATACCTTAAACAGGGCAACAAAAATCTTGCATTGAATGCCTTTGATTATGCGAGCAAAAACCCGGCTGACAAAAAGCTTGCAGAAGAAAGTTTGTTTCAGTTGGGAAAGGCGGCTTATGATGCGGGCAAACCGGAGTTCGCTGTAGAGACGCTGGAAAATTTCACGAAGGTATATCCCCTTAGTTCGCATAACAACGAAGCAAAGGAACTACTCGCGCAGGTGTATGTGAATGGCAACAACTATAACAAGGCAATAGAATACATCGAGTCACTTTCTTCACGAAACGATTTTATCAACAAGACGTATCAAAAGGCCACCTATCTGAAAGGTTCAGAGTTATTCAATAAAGAAGAATATCCGGAAGCGATAGTTAATTTTGAAAAATCACTTCGACACCCGGTTGATGAGAAATTCGTAGTGCTTGCCAGTTTCTGGATAGCAGAAGCGTATTCGATTGGTGGAAAATTTGATCAGGCCGTTCCAAACTACAACCGTGTGATCAGTGCTTTGCCCAATGTGGAACAGGATATCTTGCTTAAAACAAGGTATGGACTGGGTTATGCACATTATAATCTGAAAGCCTATGAGCAGGCGCTATTTAATTTTAAAGATTTTACCAATCGCACCAACATCAGTAACAGGAACCATGCAGATGCTATGGTTCGACTCGCAGATTGTTATTATGTAACAAAACAATACAATGAGGCACTCACTGCATATGGTAAGGCCAAGGCAGCAAGCTCTATTGACAACGATTATATTTTACTTCAAGCTGGTGTAATCGCAGGTATTCAGCGTAAGTATCAGGATGCGCGCAATTATTTTTCAGAGTTAATTGCAAAATATCCGAGGTCTGTCTATCGCGATGAAGCCATGTACCAACGTGCGCAGTATGAAATCGAGCAGGGCAATTATGCCGTGGCTGTCGATGGGCTTACAGAACTTATCCGGGTAGGTGCTAACTCGAAGTTTCTTCCTTATGCCTTTATGCGTCGCGCCGCATCGAACTATAATTTGAAGAACTACGATAAAACCATTCAGGATTACCTGGCTGTGATGCAGCAATTTCCGGCACACCCATTAGCACAGGAAGCGCTGCTGCCTTTACAGGAAGCCCTTAGCCTGGCAGGAAGATCAGGAGAGTTTGAGAAATACCTCGCAGACTTTAAACGTGCTAATCCTGATAAGAAAGGATTTGAAAATATTGAATTTGAAACAGCAAAGAATTTTTATTTCGATCAGCAGTATCTCAAATCAATCAATAGCTTTAACCGGTTCACCGAATCATATCCACAATCTGCGCTGGTCCAGGAGGCACGTTATTATCAGGCAGAATCTTATTACAGGCTGAAGCAATATGATAAGGCGTTGCCGCTATACATTGATTTGAGTACAGACAAGACTTTTGTCATGGGCGCTAAGGTTACAGGGCGTCTTGCTGAAATTCAGTTTTTACAAAAAGATTATGAACAGGCGATTGTCAACTTTCACAAGTTGGAACGCATTGCTACTTCTAAAAAAGATTCATACGATGCGTGGTCCGGACTCATGGAATCATTTTTCTTATCCGGACAATATGATTCCACGGAAGTGTATGCCAAATTAATTTTGGAAAAAGGAAATGTGAATGCCGGTGCACAGAACAAAGCGTCGTTATACCTCGGCAAAGCTGCCATGGCCAAAGGCGATGTTGAGACTGCTAAAGACGAGTTTTTAAATACGCTGAATACGGCGCAGGATGAACATGGCGCCGAAGCCAAATACTTGCTGGCTAAATTATTCTATGACCAGAAAGCACACAAAGAGTGTTACAATACACTGATCAGTCTTAACAAGGATTTTGCTGCTTATGAAGAGTGGGTAGGACGATCTTTCCTTTTGTTAGCCGATAATTTTGTGGCCACAGACGATGTATTTCAGGCTCGCCATACACTGCAATCGCTCATTGATAATTTCCCGCTTTCGCACATTAAGGAAGAAGCACGGATTAAGCTGAAAGCGCTTGAAGAGCAGGAACTGGAAAAACAAAAGATTATTGAAGCCGATACTTTAGACAACTAATCGTACTTTTTACGATGATAACAACCCATAAAAAACAAAATGCCGCTGCACGGAAGATGTTCCGGTTCCATGGTGTAATCATGATCATAGTGATAATCTTTGCTACGCTTGATGTATATGCACAACAACCGGATGATTGGAGTGGCGAAATCGAAGATGTTGAAATTGTAATTGAGAATAAAAGGGTAATTGAATTACCAAAGGCAAATCGTCATTTTGAAAAAATCCCGCCGCGTCCGGTAGAGTCTAGCGTGCCTTCTGTTCAGTACAATTTTCAATCGTTTAACTTTGTTGCGCCGCAAATTAACGCTCCGATCAGACCGCTAAAAATAAAATCGTCTCAGCCATCCAAAATTTATGGCGGGTTCGTTCGGGCGGGTTTCGGAAACTATGCTTCACCTTTGCTCGAAGGGTATATAAATTCCCGAAAGAATAAGGATCAACTGATCGGTGCGCATCTATATCATAGTAGTTCAGCAAAGGGACCTGTGGATGGAAGAAATTCAGGTAGCGGCACAACAACAGCTTCGGTATTTGGAAAATCTTTTAACCAGTATATCGCACTCGATGGGAGTATTGATGCCGAAAACCGTACCACCCATTTTTACGGTTACCCGGATGATGCCGAAGTAGACCGCTCGGATATTAAGCAATCCTATAACCTTTTTCGTGCTTCAGGTAGCTTAAGTAATACCAAAAATTCTGACCTGGCATACAAACTCGGTGCGCAGTTGAGTTACATGGCCGATAAATATGAAGCGCGCGAAACGGAGGTTGATATTGCGTTTAACTCATCCTATAAAATGAGCGACGACAACCGAATTGATATAGACGCTGCCTACGTCATGCTCCGGCGTAAGGATGAAGATATCAGTTCAAAAGTTAGAAATTTATTTACGGTTTCGCCTACTTATGCGTTCATGCCTGTTCCAGACTTGAAGTTGAGTTTTGGCTTGACCATCGCTTATGAAAACGACACACTGGATTCAAAAGATCTTCATGTTTATCCAAATGCAAGAGTCTCTTATCCTGTAAGTCCTTCGGTTGACTTTATCGCTTCATTAACCGGTGGCATTGAGAAAGTATCGTTACAGACATTGTCCAATGAAAATATCTGGATTGGCGCGGCGGTACCATTGTTTCATACCAATAAGTATTTTGATCTTAACGTGGGTATTAATGCGCGGCTGGGAAACAAAGTCGGTGTTCACTCAGGCTTATCGATCGCGAGTCTGAAGAACATGCACTTCTTTGTTAATTCGGTAGCAGACCAATCAAAATTTGACGTGATCTACGATGATGATTTTTTCAGAAGAACAAACTTATTCGCTTCGTTAAGTTATGCACAATCTGAAAAAGTAAAATTCCTCTTGCGAGGAGATGTGTTTTCGTATGGTACAGACAATGTGAAGGAGGCATGGCATCTTCCAAAGTACACGATTAGTGCAAATGCATCTTTCAATGTGTATGATAAGTTATTGTTTAATATCGATGTGTTAGGACAGGGCGGAATGAAGGCGCTGAGGCCCAGCGATGGTGAGACAATAAAGCTTGATGGCGCACTTGACCTTAACGCGAAGGCGGAATACCTGTTCTCACCGAGTTTCTCTTTCTTTGTTCAGTTCAATAACATTGCTTCCACCAAGTATCCGGTTTACCTGTATTACCCTGTTCGCGGGCTTCAGGTTATGGCAGGTGTGACCTGGAGTTTCTGATGGTGCAATGTAGCGTAAGCACTACACAGCGGAGTGAGAGAGATGTGCAAAGGTTTGTACACCTGAAATTTTAGCTTATTTTTGTATAATTACCTGTTCCAGACTAACCTTAACTTTTAGAACATGGCTAGAAGAAAAAAGCAAAACGAAGAAGAGCAGCAAAATGCTGAGAACATAAACAATGAATCAGATGATACCTTTGGTCTGCCAGAAGTAGATTATCAACCGTTGAAGCGTGACGAACCGGAGGTTGAAGCTGAACCTGAGCCAACACCTGAACCGGAACAAGAACCTGTTGCTGAGAAAGAGTCGGTGTATGAAAGACCATATGAGCCGGTGGAGGAACAACCGGTAGAAGAAGTTCATGAAGAGGATCACAGCCATGTTCAGGAAGAAGATCATCATGAATATAAATCCGTGTATTCATATATGGAAGAAAATAAAAACCCGCAATGGCCCAAAATCCTTGGGTTTGTACTTGTCTTTCTGATCGCGGCAGGAGCAGTGTACTACTTTGCATTTCACTTGCCTGAGAAAGAAAAAGAAAAGGCACGGATTGCCCAGCAGGCAAAGTTACGTCGGGAGCAGGCCATGCGCGACGAAGCAAAACGTGCTGAGGAGCAACTCATACGCGATCGTGAACAACGGCGTTTAGATTCTCTGGCAAATTTGCCGAAGACAGGTAGCCTTGAAACACTAACTGGTCGTACAGGTCGTTACTATGTTGTGGTAGCAAGCGCGATAGATGTTGATCTTCTGACTGATTTTGGTAAGGAACTTGTGTCGAAGGGCTCCAACGTGCGAATCATTCCGCCTTTTGGCAAAACAAAGTTTCACCGGTTGGCGATTGACGTTAAAGATTCTTACGACGAGGCCCAGGCAACAGCTGATGGAATGAAGGGGCGAGACTTTGGCGATCAGATCTGGGTAGTCAGATATTAACTTGCCTGATTTCAGGTATAGAAATTGTAAAGATTATATTACGGTTGATAGCAACCATACTGAATTAACATTTTTTAAACTTTCAATACCAGGTTCATGGTTTTACTTCAAATAGCCACCGATACAACAGCTTTTGTTGAAGGTGGTGATTCTTCCCTATCTATTATTGATCTTGCTTTTGAAGGTGGATGGATTATGATTCCGCTGGCACTTCTGTCTGTTGCAGCGGTCTACCTGTTTGTAGAACGTCTTCTTGTCATCAACCGGGCAAATCAAGATCCGGATCCTTTCATGGGCCGTGTAAAGGAGTTGGTGTTGCGTGGCGATATCAATGGTGCCAAGATGCTCTGCTCACAAAACGATACACCGGTGGCACGCATGATTGAAAAAGGTATATCGCGGATTGGAAGTCCGCTGAAGACCATTGAAGCATCTATCGAAAATGTTGGAAAAATTGAAATCTTTAAATTGGAAAGAAATCTTTCGACACTGGCCACAATTGCAGGTGCTGCGCCAATGATCGGTTTCCTGGGAACTGTAATCGGGATGGTTCAGGCATTCATCGCCATTTCACAGGAAGAGGGATCGGTTAGCCCGAAGTTGTTATCCTCTGGTATCTACACGGCGATGATCACTACAGTAGCCGGGCTTATTGTAGGTATTGTTGCCTACCTGGCGTACAACTACCTGGTTACACGCGTACAGAAAGTAATTCATAAAATGGAATATACCTCGGTGGATTTCATTGATCTTTTGCAGGAACCGAGATAAACTTAACCCTGTTGTAATCTTATGCGACTGAATTCAAAAAATAAGGTTGATGCCGGATTCAGCATGGCTTCCATGACGGATCTTATCTTTTTGCTCCTCGTGTTCTTCATGTTAACATCATCGTTTGTAACACCTTCCGGCTTGCCGGTTAACCTGCCGTCGAGCAAGGCGAGCACAATAGAGGTTCAAAAAGTGTCGGTTACAGTAACGAAAGATCTGCAATATTATATTGACGAAAAAAAAGTAACGAAAGCTACGTTGGAAGGTGAATTAAAAAGCCGGTTAAATGGTGCAGGAGGATCAGTCGTGTTACACATTGATCAATCGGTTCCTTCTGAGCATCTAGTTTATGTAGCAGGCATAGCGACACACCTTGAAGCAAAGGTGGTTGTGGCAACTAAACCAAAGTAATTATGGTGACCGAGCAGGAAAAGAAGAATCAACGTATAGCGATGTTCACATCCATAGGTGTACATGGTGCGTTGTTTCTATTGTTTTTCTTTATGGTTGCCTGGCGTGCACCAAATCCGCCGCTTCCGGAATATGGTATAGAGTTAAATTTTGGTATGGATGATCAAGGAAGCGGCACCGTTCAGCCCGACGAGCCTGTTGGTTCAGAAGGAACACAAGAAGAGGAACCTGACCAACCAGAAGAGCAGGAAGTTATACCTGAAACAACACCACCTGTTGAATCAGAACCGGTCGAACAGGAGATTACCTCAAAGGTAGAAAGCCCGGTTAAAGTTGAGGAAAAGAAGATAGAGCCTAAACCAGAAAAACCTGTAGAGAAGAAACCCGAGCCAAAAAAGGAAGAAGTTGTAAAACCGGTTGTAGATCCTAACGCAACCTATAAACCTGCTACACCGAAAACAGAGTCGAACAATACGACTACAGACGGGAAAGCTGGTGCAAAAGGATCTCACGGTGACGACAAGAATAAATCAGGAGATAAAGGAAACCCTGAGGGATCGTTAGATGCAAATGCGCAGTATGGTAAGCCGGGTGGCGGCGGTGGCCCGCGCCTGGACTTAGCCGGATGGGAGTGGAATAGTACTCCGACACCAAACGTGCCCAACAATGAATCGGGTCGTATTGTGTTTGAGATCAAAGTTGATGATAGTGGCGATATCGTTTCCATCAAAACAATCGAACGAAGTGCAAGTCTTGAAGCTGAGCAAGCCTGCCGTAAAGAAATCGAACGCCTTTCATTCACAAAAACCGGGGCGAATGTACCGGATATATCCACTGGTAAAATCACCTTTTTGATACGTTCAAAATAAATGGCTGATCGTTATATCGAATTCCTTCACGATGTAGTGATTATCCTTCATGAAATCTTCGCGAGACTCGCGAACGTAAATTTTACTGAGCCCGAAGAACTCAATTACATAGAAGCCAGTTACTGGCTTATGAGAAGTTCGTGTTATCATGCGGTACACCACCACTGAATTTAATATCGCACAAAAGCATCGGACTTTAAGCACCGTTTAAAGCTAACCCTATTCTTTAACCCCATCCCTGGTGCCTAATCCTCAATACCTAATGCCTAATCTTCAATACCAATCCCGAAATTTGAAAATGATATAAATCCTTTTCAACTTTGTCATCCATGTTTGCAACGTACGAACAAACCCTAACATTCCTGTACGAGAATCTGCCGATGTTTCAGCGACAGGGAATTTTAGCTTATCGTAAAGATCTTACCAATACGGTTGAGCTTTGCAGAAGACTAGGTAATCCCGAGCGTAAGGTAAAGACAATTCACGTCGCAGGTACAAATGGTAAGGGAAGTACATCGCACATGATTGCTTCCATTCTTCAGGCAGCGGGCTATAAAACCGGGCTTTACACATCACCACATTTAAAAAACTTCACCGAACGAATTCGTATCAACGGGGAGGAGATATCAAAAGAATTTGTCGTTGATTTTGTTAATCGCGTGCACCCCCTAATAGAAACGCTTCGTCCTTCTTTTTTTGAACTCACTGTTGGAATGGCGTTTGATTTTTTCGCGCAGCAAAAAGTGGATGTAGCAGTAATTGAAACCGGGCTCGGTGGAAGGCTGGATTCTACGAATGTCATCACACCAGAGGTTGCTCTCATCACCAATATAGGTTTAGATCATCAGGATATTCTGGGAGACACAATTCAAAAAATTGCTGTCGAGAAAGCGGGTATCATCAAACCAAAAACACCTGTTGTGATTAGTGAACGACAGCATGAAGTTGCTCAGGTGTTTCTTGATAAAGCCACGTCCTGTGATGCACCCATTTATTTTGCAACCGACGATTATCGGGTTGAATCCCATCCGATAGCTGACAAAATCGCCTTCAACGTCTATTATAAGGGCGATCTGATCTTCCGTGATTTAAACATTCCCTTACAAGGGTATTATCAACGTAAAAATTTAAGCGGTGTCCTTAAAGCGGTTGAAATATTGGATAATCTGAATTGGGGATTAACCGCGCAGCATGTCATACAAGGTTTAAGTGATGTTGTTTCGAAGACAGGCCTCAAAGGACGCTGGCAAAAACTTAATGATGTTCCTTTGGTGATCTGCGATACTGCGCACAACCTTGATGGTATACGTGAAATCATAGCACAAATTAAGACACAATCGTTTCAAAAATTACATATTGTTTGGGGCTGTGTGAAAGATAAAGACCTTCAACACATCCTTGAAGTTTTGCCAACCAATGCAACGTATTACTTTTGTGAACCAAAAATTCCACGCGCGCTAAACGCAAGCGATCTTGCAGCGCAAGCGAGTGTTCGTGGACTAAGCGGTTACGTAGTAAGCGATGTGAATGATGCGTTAAGTAAGGCCATGCACGAAGCTACCAAACATGATATGATCTTTGTTGGCGGAAGTACATTTGTGGTAGCGGAAATAAATAACTTATGAAACGTAAACAGGAGCGGTTCAAAATCATTGAAGAACGGGAAAATGTAATCGAACCAACTAAGCCTCTTTATCAGCGAATAAAAGGAAACTGGCGGTCACGATTTTTTAAGAATGAAAAACCAATCACCCTGGAGCTTGCCTGTGGCCGCGGCGAATATTCGGTAGGATTAGGAAGTTTATTTCCGGATAAAAATTTTATCGGTATTGACATAAAGGGCGAACGGATTTGGAAAGGCAGTACACTGGCCGTTGAAAACAACCTCCAAAATGTAGCATTCCTTCGTACACAAATTTTATTGATTGAGAATTTTTTTCAGGAAAACGAAGTCGATGAGATATGGATGACCTTCCCGGATCCTCGGCCACGAAAACGCGATGTCAAAAGACGATTGACAAGTCCTCGCTTCCTGGAAATGTATAAGAAACTGGTTCGCCCCGGAGGCTACATTAGGTTAAAGACAGACAATACAATGTTGTTTGACTATACACTTGAGGAATTGAACAGGCGGAGTGATATCAAAGATTTTGTTTCTACCCGAAACATCTATGAGTCCGACTTACGGGCAGAATGTTTCGATATTAAAACACGGTATGAACAAGCGTTTGCAGCGAAAGGTGAAACAATCAAGTACCTGCGTTTTAGATTTTTATAAAAGTTTAAATATGTATATGGATTATTTCGAGCTGGAAGAAAGATTCTACGAAGCCGATAAGTTGATTAATGAAGGAAAGATCAGTGATGCAGCACATTTGCTGGAAGCTATCCTGGCCGAAGCTCCCGACTTTGGAAAGGCACACAATCACATGGGATGGTTGTATGAAACAAAATTCAAAAACTACGCCAAAGCAGAAGAACATTACAAACTTGCCTTGAAGTTTGCACCCGAGTATCCCGCGGGATATTATAACTACGCTTATTTGTTATCGACACTACGCCGTTACGAAGAACTTGATACACTGCTGAACAATGCAATTAAAGTTCCTGGCGTGAGCTACGCTACGTTGTATAATGAATTTGGATTGATGCATGAAGCGCTTGGAAAATATCAGGAGGCCATTCATTATTTTAAACTGTACATTCAAAATCTTTACGAGATCAAGACCATTGAAGCAGCTGCTGAATCGATCCGCCGCTGCGAACGCAAAATGCAGTTACTTTGATGAGTTGATTTGTGTAATATTTCAAGAGGCTGTCATCCCATGGCAGCCTCTTTTGCTTTTTGGTCGGGGTTAGTTTGCTTTAACATGAAAAATTGTGATTTTGCGAAGACCCATTCACCAATACAGCCATGGTTGTCGACAATCTAACCGTACATTCATTCCAGCTTCCCGTCAATATGGATCCTGGCCACATCTCTGTAGAGATCTATGAGCCGTCAAAGGTCAAAGCTGCTTTAACGATTGCGCATGGTGCAGGCACCAATATGCACCATTCGTTTTTGAAATCCCTTTCACAGGAATTTGCCAGACATGATATTATGACGGTTCGTTTTAATTTTCCGTATATGGAGAAAGGACGCAAAATGCCGGACCGTTACCCCGTTGCGTCAAAAGCCATTCGCGCCGTGTTAGAAGAAATTCATCAGCGTTATCCGCATTTACCATTGTTTGCCGGCGGAAAATCATTTGGCGGGAGAATGAGTTCGCAAACGCTGGCAGAAACGCCCCTGTCGTATATCCATGGGGTTGTATTTTTTGGGTTTCCGTTGCATCCCGCAAACCAGCCTTCTCTCAATCGTGCCGATCACTTGAACGATGTTGCAGTGCCGATGCTTTTTTTACAAGGCACCCGTGATGCGCTCGCCGATAACGACCTGATATATCAGGTATGTGAACGTCTTCCGTTGGCCACTCTTATTCGTATTGAGGGCGCGGATCATTCGTTTAACAAAGGAAAGGCGGCGATACTTCAATCGTTGTGTAGCCACACCGTTGATTGGTTGAAGAGGACTCTTATAGCGAATGGGTAAACGACTCTCCAAAAAAAGCAGGATTCGCCCAAATGCGGAAACGATCTCCCCACCGGTAAAACACAAACCGGAGGGGCTAAGATTTTAAGCAGGAATTAGCATAACAGAATGTTATTTTTTACACGATGCATAGCAAGGTGTAATCATCCGGTTTTTCATTAATAAATACAACATAATGGAAACAGACATGTCTAATTCATCAAACGCAGGATATGCAAGTAGTGCATTACCACCTGCAACAGGTTCAAGCAAATTAAATGTTGGCACTACCGAACGCATCATCTCAGTTGTAGCAGGAACAATATTAGGCGTTTTCGCTGCAAGGAAGTTTAACTCCACCGCAGGCAAATTATTGGCTGTAGCAGGAGTGGCGTTACTGAAGCGAGGCGTTACGGGGGTTTGTGAGGTAAATTCTTTAATGAATCGAAATACGGCACATAAAAGAGCTTCTGCAATGGAAATAGAATCAACATTAACCATTGACAAATCTCGCAAAGACGTTTTTACCTTCTGGCGTAATTTGGAAAATTTACCAAGATTCATGAAACACCTGAAAGACGTTACGGTTTTAGATGATCAGCGGTCTTCGTGGTCAGCGAAATTACCCGGCGGTGTCGGAAAGGTTTCGTGGGAGGCTGTTATAGAACAGGAGGAGGAGAATAAATTGTTGTGCTGGACCTCTCTTCCAGGTTCTACCATTGATAATGCGGGAGAGATTCAGTTTGAGGATGTAGCTCCAGGAAAAACTCAGATACGTGCGAAGATATCATACCGACTTCCTGCTGGTGATGTGGGAAGTGTAGCAGGAAAGATGTTTAATCCTGTTGTAGAAAAGATGATAAAAGATGATTTGGTTAGATTTAAAAGTTTGATTGAATCGGGGGAGGTGAGTGAATCAAACAGATCCCAACCAAGATCATCAGGTAAAAGAAAAGTAGGTTCTTCTGTATTATAAAAAAATAAGAGCCGGATTGGTACCGGTGATTTAGTACTTGTATAATTCACCTGGACTATTTCATCAATGTATTAGTGGATCATATCTATGTCAAATGAACATACTTTAAATAGTTTTGAATCGACATTCAGGCTGGTGTTAGTAATGGGTCGCAGAGGGGTCGTTTCAAAGCATACTTTACCGTATGAATGAATGATAGAATATTTTTCACGCACAGGGTACCGATCCGACTTTTTAACTGTTTAATCAGGTTTTTCTTTAGCCTTTGGTATGTTATATTTTAATAAATGATTAGCGTGGTTTAATGATTAAGGAACTATAAACTCAAAAATATCCTTTTATTGTTGTTGGCTTAGCGCATTCGGTGACGTCAGGGGTTTATTTAATAAATCAAATGGCGTATTCTAAAATCTTCAGCGGCAACCGGCGTTGTATAGATGAAGAAATCAAATAACGGATATAAACCTGATGAGGATTTATTTCACAGTTTGATGATTTAATTCCTCATTGCCGGATGGTTAAAATACGTTTTTTGACTTAAAAACGAGGATTAAGCGAGAGGCATCATATTTTATTTTATTTATTATCAAAAACCCTAAAAAATTAAAAATTATGGAATTAAAAGAAGAGAATACTCAGAATAATGCGCAAAATACTCCAAACGCAGCACCTGTTCGTCAAAAGTCAAACCGTGGATTTGCATCCATGGATCCGGAACGTCAGCGTGCCATTGCCCGTAAAGGCGGAGAAACTGTAAGCCAGAATCGTGAGCACATGGCAGCGATTGGAGCAAAAGGAGGAGAACGCGTAAGTCAGAACCGTGAACACATGGCTCAGATTGGTCGCAAAGGAGGAGAAAGCAGTGGCTTAAACCGCGCAAACGCAAGCAAAGATCGTAGAGGCAACCGCTAACATAAGGTAGAACGGGTTTCAATTCGAAACCCGTTCTGCTTTTTTATATCATCTGTTGTACGGATCGCTAACTGCTATTGCCCCATATTTTATAGCCTTATCTAATTCATGTTATTCCGTCATTTCTGGCGACATTTAATAAAATCCCTGTTTCAAAGGAAGACCATCGGTACGCTATATTTCACTTTGTTGCTCTTTGGTTTTACTGTTGCTCAAGGTCAATCTGACATTGCAAAAATTATTTTCAAGACAGCAAGCCGGGGTTATCAGGGTAGTATCATATTCACTTCCGATAGTATCATAAGGCGGGAAGCAAGTGGTACGATACAACCGAAAATCAAAAGTATTTCCAATACGTCACAGCAATGGAACAACATGGTTAGCCTGTTAGAAAATCTGGATATTACGAATATAGGTTCATTGCAATCCGCCAGTAAGAACCGGGCCGTGGATGCGGCACATCACAGTAGTATTATTATTACCACAGCGGTAGGAAACAGTTATCAGCATAACTTTGATAACGAAGAACCCCATCCAAAATTGAAAGCACTCATGGAACAGATTTCCCTGTATTGGAGAAAATCAGCAGAGTAAAATCTAAAGCACTAGCCGGACTTTCCTTCACCGGCATATTATTTTGGTGTCTGCGGGGAAAAACACCATGAGAGAATTCATTAACAGGACAAAGCGCTTTGGTTCCTTATTGATAAAGACATTCCGTCAATGGATTGAGCGCGAACCATTCAACAACAGTATCATCATAGCTTATTATACGATCTTTTCACTTCCTGGTCTTCTGGTTATCATCATCAATATCGCTGGATATTTTTTTGGAACGGACTCGGTAACCAAAAATATTACCGGTCAAATCCAATCGATGACTGGTGGCGATACTGCTAAAGATGTGCAGAACATAATCGACAACGCGTCCAGCAATGAAGGCACTGTTTTGTCTTCAATACTTGCTGTAGCTACGCTTTTGTTTGGAGCTACAGGTGTATTTTATCAGACGCAGCAAATCTTAAACAAGATGTGGGAGGTTAAGCCGCAACCAAAACAGAAAATTCTGAAATTGATCAAAGATCGTGTCTTTTCATTTGGGTTAATTCTCATTGTTGGGTTTCTTTTACTTGTTTCGCTTGTTCTTTCTGCAGCCCTCACTGCGGTAAGTGACTGGATTACCAGTCATGTTTCCGATGCACTTATTATTATATTTAAATTCCTTGATATAATCTTTTCCATTGGTGTTGTTACACTGTTGTTTGCAGCCATCTATAAGTTTTTACCGGATGCAAAAGTGAAATGGCGCGATGTATGGGTAGGAGCGATTGTTACATCCATCTTATTTGTGATTGCAAAATTTGCGCTTGGTCTTTACTTCGGAACAAGTGATCCGGGTTCTACCTACGGGGCCGCAGGATCCATCATTCTTATTATGTTATGGGTTTCATATGCCGGTATGATCTTATTGTTTGGTGCCGAATTTACACAGGTGTATGCTACACGACATGGCCGTGCTATTGTCCCTACAAAAGGTTCGGTTTCCACGCATGGTGAGAATGATAACGGCGCTATTGTTAACAAAAAACCAGAGGCGCATTCCAAGCAACAAGCTCAGGATAAATCGTAAACAATGTCGTTAGTATTTCTTTTGAGTGGGATCACCTCCCTTGGAAGGGCTTATCGAGACTTAACTAAACGACGTTAAAATGTAAAACATACGACCATAATGACATCAAACATATGTGAATGACGTGGTACATCATTTTAATAAATATCAATAAATATTGATGTTATGGAAAAGCGTTTTTCTGTTACAGGAGTTTTCCTGATTTTTCTACTTTTTCACTCGTGCGCTGTTAATCCTGTAACAGGTAAGCGGGATTTCATGCTCATGTCCAAGGATCAGGAAATTGCAATGGGTAAACAATCGGATCCAGAGATAATAAACTTTTTTGGGATTTATGAAGATGAAGAATTACAGAAATTCATTCAGGAAAAAGGTCAGGAAATGGTTGCTGTTTCGCATCGCAGTGACCTGAAATATGAATTTAAAATTGTTGACTCTCCGGTTGTAAATGCCTTTGCTGTTCCTGGCGGTTATGTCTATTTCACCCGTGGTATCATGGCACATTTCAATAACGAAGCAGAATTTGCGGGTGTGTTAGGTCATGAGATCGGTCACATTACAGCACGACATTCAGCGAAACAATACAGTAATGGGATGTTGGCGCAGGTAGGTCTGGCAGCCGGAATGATATTCGCCCCCGAGTTTGCTCAATTTGGTGACCTTGCCAATAGTGGATTGCAATTGCTCTTTTTAAAATTTGGTCGTGATGCTGAAAGTCAATCTGATAAGCTCGGCGTAGAATATGCTACCAAGATTGGGTACGATGCGCATGAGATGGCTGGCTTTTTTTCTACGTTGGAACGATT
>Ga0196965_1000657_pt1 | contig 17394 bp, 12 predicted proteins | sample S1_20metaG_FD_148668 | JGI IMG/M metagenome (GOLD analysis project Ga0196965, IMG submission 148668) | Soil microbial communities from Anza Borrego desert, Southern California, United States - S1_20 | ecosystem: Environmental > Terrestrial > Soil > Desert | place: USA: California | collected... | reverse complement strand
GCACGGGTTTCGTGCTTCGAAGGATAGGAAAGTGGTAAATTTAAAGTTTAGTACTTCGTAGGACGTATAGTGCTAAGAGCCCTACCTTCGCTTAGCTGCAAAGCGTTTTGGCTTATTTTCTCGCCGATGTCAGTGTCCTCACTATAGGTATTAACTTAACGAGATAAATTCATTGCTACTGTGCTTCTAAATCCGCAACATCATCAAGCCGAAAGCCATTAGACTCAAGCAAGGGAAAGGCGCTACAAATAGGAGATATTTCAATAATTTTCTATAAATTTAGAGTATGAAACATTTGACTTTAAATATTCCGGACAATTTGAATCTTGATGAAAGAGAGGCAAAAAGATTTTTAGCTGCTAAAATGTATGAGACCGGCAAGCTCTCTCTTGGACAAGCAGCTGAATTAGCTGGATTATCAAAAGTCGCGTTTTCTGAGATTTTGGCAGACTATGAGGTTTCATTGATCAATTATCCCCCTTCTGAAATAATAAGAGATGCAGCCCAGTTCTGACATCATCATCTCAGATACAAGTTGTTTGATAATTCTCAGCAAAATAGACGAACTGGAACTATTAAAGAGAGTCGGCAAGAAAGTTTATGTGACACCAATAATTCAAAAAGAATTTGGAAAAAGCCTTCCGGATTGGATTGTGATTTCCTTACCTAATAACACTCTTTATCAACAAATCTTAGAGATGGATCTTGATAAAGGCGAAGCAAGTGCGATCGCTTTATCATTGGATATGGATAAACCTATTCTAATTCTTGACGAACTTAAGGGACGAAAAATTGCTGATCGTCTTCACTTGAGGTATTCAGGCACTTTCGGGTTAATTCTAAAGGCAAAACAAATAGGGTTGATTAAAAGCGTTAGACCCATCCTCGATAAAATAAGATCAACCAATTTTAGATTTAGCGAGAAGTTATTTGACACAGTAATTGAACAAGCCGGTGAATGAAAATATCAAGGTTACCAATTACATTTTTTGTCACCAATTTAAAATGAAATAATTTAAAGTGTAAGTGGAATTAGAACAGATAACGTAAAAATCAGAAACTATACCTCAAGGAATACCAAATCAATAAGGTTGTTTCTAAATGAATTTTCTTTTTATAGCTAACTCCAGCAGTTAATATGGGTATAATCACTGTTTCATTGGTTTTACCAGTGGCAATACCACCATGTAGATAAGGTCTGATATTTCTGTTTCCAAAATACCCACCCACTAAAAAGCTTACTAAATAGCCATCTGAAAAGTGGCCATTATTATTAGGAAAGTTCCAGACTCGCTGTATTTGGGCCATTATATAGCGATTGTATGAATGTCCGGGAAACCTTACCTGAAGTCCACCTGACAACGATTTTCCAAATTGGTCTTCTGAAAAAAATGCAATTGCACCTCCCCCAACGGATAAATGACCAGTCGGTTTTTCCTTCTTTATCGAAATCTCAACTTTATCAGAATTGCATCTACTGTAAGCCTCAAAAAGTTTCAAAAAGCTTCTTTTATCATAGTCTAAATTAGAAAAGTCGATTTCTTTGCATGGCTTAAGAATACCTTTCAACTGATTAATATAAGCTTTGTTGACTAATTGATACCTCTTCTCTTCTTTTATCAAGATATATGAATAATAAATCAGCTCCTCCATAGAATCCTCATTCTCTATAAAAAATCGCTGTTGATTATATTTATCATAAATACTATATAAAACTATTGAGGCATCTTTGAATAAAACTTCACAGAATATTGTATCTCTCAAGGTTTCTCTAATTAATGATTCGCCGGATCTAATTTCCTTGGAATAAAGATTGTAGGTAATGCTCTTTGTAAGAAAAAGCCTGTTCTGTTCTTGCAGCCAAAAGGATTGTACTGAATTGCAGGTTAGCTTTTCAATTGGTTGTCCTCTTTCATTCACAAATGAAATGAGGTTGAAATTTTTATCAAAGCCATCATTTCTTAGATAAACTTTTAAAGTATCTCCATTGGATTTGACAATATGACCTTCTTCAAATTTATCTTGGCAGAAAGAACAAAAAGTGATTACAAAAAATATTAAAGTGAATATTTTATTCATTTACTTTTAAATTATCGGCACATATTAAGATTAAAGCAAGGAAACCAAAACTATAACTACAGTATCTAAATTCTCTATTCCTCCCCTTCGCCCAAGATCCTGATCTCCGTTCTACGGTTAAGCTTTCGCCCTTCAGGATTGTCGGTGCCATCCTCGTTTTCATTTGGCGCTACCGGCATGGTTTCCCCGTAACCAATTGCCACTATCCTTTTTTTGCTGATCCCTTTTTTAATTAAATAATCTTTTACAGTATTTGCTCTTCTTTGGGAAAGATCTAAATTATACTCGTCACTTCCCTGGTTATCGGTATGGCCCGAGATTTCAATCTTTACCGCAGGTTTATTCTTCAAAAATTTATACAGTGGATCAAGTGAAGCCAAAGCATCTTTTTTAATGCCTTCCTTATCGGTTTCAAAATTTACTTTATCCAATACAAATACATCTCCTTCCAGAACTTCTTCCTTTGAATTGGCATTGAAGGATCTTAATGTTTCATATTCTGAGGAAGCATTGACATGGTCCGGCTTTTGGATTTGATCACTAAGAATATTGATGACTGTAGAATCTTTTAGATCGGGTAAAAATACTTCCACAAGAATATTTGCATTCATTTTTAAAAGGATCGAGTCCAAGGGAAAATACTTTACCTCAAAACTATCCTTTGCAAATACAATAGAATAGTTTCTGGATTTTGCAGTTTCTAAATTAAACCTGCCGGCAGAATCGGTTTTATTGATCCACTCAATACTATCCAAAAGTGCATTTATATTTTTGTTTACTTTCAGATGCTTTTGTACCCGGCCTGTCGCCACTATTCCGACCACAGCATTTTCCAATATCAGTCCTTTACGCTGATTTTCTGGTCTTACAATACCAGCTATAGGCATCGTGGGCGGTGTAATGATTTCTACCTGAAGTATGTCATCGCAACAGGTCTTCGCTTTCAAAGCTGTACCGCCTGGTCGGTTGGATACTACAAAACCTAGAGAGTTTTCAGAGGGAGCAACAAAATAGGTATCGTCGAAAGTTGAATTTATAGGGAAGCCTAAGTTTTGGGCTTTTGACCATCGGTTTAAACTTCCTTCACTTTTAAATACATCAAATCCTCCGGCATTATAATGGTAATCTGAGCTAAAGTAAAGCGTCCTTCGCTGACTGTCATAATGTGGGGTAACCTCATTTCCAATGGAATTAACCCTTGTTCCGCAATTTACAGATTTACCAAACTTTCCATCCTTGTCTACCGCGCTGTACCAAATATCAAAACCTCCCTTTCCCTTGGGTTTGTTAGAAGAATAATAAAGAACAGGATATTCCTTTTTCTGTCTTTTCACTATTTTTATCATCACTCCCAATGTAGGCTGAGTGCTTGAATATCCCTTTTGATTTATTTTCTTATTTAATTTTTTAGGTTTGCTCCATCTTCCTTCATTTAATTCTGAAACATAAATGACGCAGATCTGATCCAAATGAATATTTGGTCTGCATCTGGTAAAATAGAAAGATTTTCGGTCTGGGGAATAGACCCCATTTGCCGTTTGATCATAAGGATGATTAAAGTTTTTTAATTCATCTGGCTCTGACCATTCGCCACCTTCCGTTACAGATTGATATAACTTTACAGGATGACTTTCCTCACTATTGTATTTTATCCGGATTACAGAATCTGATCGGATGGAAGCAAATAAAAGCGTGTCCTTATTCAGTTGAAAAGGGGAGAAATCGGAATAAGCGTTGTTAACCTTTCCTGGTAGGGGCAGAATTTTTACATTATTTATGGTATCAAAAGCAACCATTTCTAAAGCAAAATCACACGATTTAATCTCGTTTCTCACTATCCTTTTATAATATTTTTCTTCCTTTCCTTTCCCTCTGGTTTTTAAATAAAGGAGAAAAGCTTTTTTGGCTTCATCGTATTTTCCATTCATTTTAAGGGAAGCGCCATAATGGAAAAGCGCCAAAGGATAGGCGGTTTTGTTGCTCTTCCAATTATAGATTTTTTGAAAAACCGATTCACTTTTTACAAAATCCCGAGCCTTAAAATAAGTCATCCCTGTTTTATACAACACATATTCATTTTGGGGAATAAGCTTAAGGATCGTTTCATAATGTTCCTGCGCATTGAAATAGCTGTGATTGTCAAAAAGCTCATCGGCTACTTTAAGCTTTTTCAACAATTCCTTGTTCTCTATTCCATGAGTTTTCTTTTGTGCGAAAACGTTGTTCGCAAAAAGAAAAGTGAATAATGAGACGAGTGTAAAAAGTATTTTAATTCTCACCAGATGTTCTCTTTATAATGCTGTTCATTCTAATTAATAAATTCCGCAGGGAATGGTAAAGGAATCAGGCACCGGTCTGGAAAGCTTTCCTGTCATCACCAAAGAAATTTCAAAAGCACCTGTTTTCGGATTTGCCTTTATATTGTTTGCATTTTTAATTTCCCTGAGCCCCGACACTGTAGCATCATAACTAAATCTTACGGTATAGTTTTTCCAATTTGCTCCTGCCATTACTACCGCTGCATCCGCCCATCGATACCAACCACCTACATATAAAGTTGTTTCTTTCTTCAATCCCAAATGATAGCCAACATCACCACCTATATTTATGTCCTGGCTATTTTCCTGGTTCATGTAAAGGATTTTAGGAGAAATGGTAAGTACAGGATTTAACTTGTAATTCATGCCCGAATAGGAGGTATATCTTGTATTTAATTTGTTGCCTGATGAAGAAACAAAAAACGACTCTTTTGGATTATTAACCTGAAATGCAGAAATACCGGTAAAAAAATCAATTTTGGGATTCACCCTAAAAGAATAAAAAGCCCCCGCATTTATGGTAATATAGGAGATCTGATTATTTACAAATGCATCTCCGGTTCCTAGTCCCGGAACAAATTCGAAATCAGTAAACTGATCGGCAAAAATAAGTTTGGATGGATCTACTGATTTTTGAACATATCCGGCTTGTACACCGCCTGATATTATATGTCTTTTATAAACATCCAGGGCATGATGATAAGCCCCGGAAGCAACTATGGATTGAGCAATGAAAATATTATCGCCCAGGTTGTCCCTGTATACATAAAGCCCGGCGCCAATAAGGTCTCGTTTTTTAGGTCCTGCTCTAAAATTCATTTCCAATCCTAAAGCAGAAGTTTCAAACTTGGAGTTTAATCCGCTCCATTGGCTTCGATATAAAGCAGAAGCCCTGTAATCTCCTTTTATGTTTCCTGTCAGTGCAGGATTAAGAGATAAAGGTGAAGCATAAAATTGGGAAAAGTGATAATCCTGACTGTATCCTTTTATTGAAACAATAAGAAACAGGAGCAGAAATATCTTTTGTAAAAAGTGCATTTAAGATTGATTAAAATTATTAGCCAAGTTCTAAACAGGTTGATTTACAATAATTATTATTTTAAAATGGAAATGTTCTTTTTAAAACTAAATTGAGTGTCGTATATCCCCAAAGCTTTTACATAAGCCACATAACTACCGACCTCCTGCTTTTTACCTTTGAAACTTCCATCCCAAACCGCATTCAAATTATTGCCTGCATCAAAAACCAGTTCACCCCACCGGTTATAGATCTTAAATTCATACAACTCCTTGATTCCATAATGAATGAGCGACAAACCATCGTTTGTACCATCAAAATTCGGGGTAAATGCGGTCGGCAGATCCAGCCTGACATTCAAATTCGTTCGCTTTACAATAGTATCAGAGCAGCCTACCGAATTGAAAACAATGTGCGTTACGTTATAGACTTTAACCGTGTCGTATTGATGGATAGGATCCTTTTCTGAAGATGTGATTCCGTCACCAAAATTCCAGAAATGAGTTATTATATCGCCTTGAGAATTATCTTTAAAATGCAAGGGTTTATAAGCTTCCAGCAGATCCTCTTCTATAGAAAAATCAGCAACAGGTATATCTTTTACAAGTACTTCTTTCTCAATTATAGCTGAACATGTCTCACTGGTTGCCCTTAAACTGACTTTATAAACTCCGCCTGTCGTGAATACATGTTGAGGATTCTTTTGATCAGAGGTGCTTCCGTCAGGAAACTGCCACAACCAGCTTTTTACTTCACCCGATGCTATGGTTGTTTGGTTTATAAAACTCATAGATTGATTCGCACAAACAGTGTCTGCTTCAAATTTTACCTCGGGAACATCTTTTACATCAACATATTTTGTTATTGATTTGAAGCACCCCGTTGCGCTGTTATATACCTTTAAAGTCACCGGAAATGAACCTCCCTTTCCAAACTCTTTGGTAATTGAATTGGGGCGGTTGTAGAAAGTGGTAATGGTGTCATTGTTACCAAAATCCCAGAACACATTTGAAATGTTTTCATAAGAATCTCTAAAATCTGCGATAAGGTTTGTTAACTCATTTGCACAAACGGTATTGAATGTGAAATCAGGATCAGCGACTTCATCGACCTGGAAATCCTTGGTAATTGAATATTCACAACCTATGGAGTCTTGGGCGGTAAGTGTTACCTCAAATTGTTGGCGTTCTTTAAAGGTATAGATGGGCTTAATTTCATTAAGAATATCCGTTTCGCCCGTCGCCTTATTTTTAATTTGCCAACTCGCATTCTTGATGCCTATGCTGAGATCTCCCGTCGTTCTTCTAAAGCTCAATTGAACCGGATCATTTATACAAACCCTAAAAGCATCGAAATCGACTTTAAATTCAGGGTAAACAGTAATGACGTCCTGATATTCCTTAACACAGCCGCTATTAAATCCGGGCTGGTGATTATAAATTACTTTAAGCTTGACAACAAATTGACCCGTCGTAAGGTACTCAGTAGTGGCTTGTTGAGTGTATTGTTTGTCTCCGTTTCCAAAGTCCCATTCATAAGAATTTATCAAACTTCCGGATACAGAATCGATTTCAGGTCCAAACCCGGTAACTACATTTCTTACACATATTGAAATGTGTTTGGGAAATACGCCAAAAGTATCTTTAAGGTAAGTGTTTTGAACAGGGAAAGTATTTATGTTTTCACATCCATCTATCTCGTCTTTAACTTTTAGACTGACATTGTAAACACCGAAAGACGTGAATTTATGAGAAGGATCTTTTTCTGTGGACACAGGACTTCCATCCCCAAAATTCCATTCATATGATAGCGGATTTCCTGTATTATTTCGCTCATCGCTTGTAAAGTGAATGGTATCATCCGGGTGACAAAGGGGTGTAAATGTAAAGCTTGAATAAAGCGGGTAGGTTATATAGAGATAATCATATGCTTTGCCGCCATTTTCATCTACCACCCAAACTTCGTAATAACCAAATCCGGTTATTGTATTGTCCGGGGTGGTTTTGCCATCCGACCATTGGTATTTTAAAGCCCCGGTTCCCGGATAAATAATTTCTGTAACAAGCGTGGTATCCGCAGGTGGAGTTGAACATTTGTAAATATAGCTGTCCTGAAGAATGTTTATTTCAGGGCTTTTATGAATATTTATCTTTTTAGTAAATGTGGAAGTGCAACCTGAGATTGTGGTAACTTTTAAAGTAACTTCTTTTTCTCCTGGCAACTCATAAATGTGTGTTTCTGTGGATGACAAGGGGGCTTCAAAAACCGAACTTGTTCCATCTCCCCATGTCCATTCTCTTTTAATTACTTCACAATCGGTAGAAGTTGGCGTAAGGTCCACAAATCGCACCGGATTCAATTCATTGGTACAAGAATCCAGGTTATCAAAGTTTGCTACAGGAATGGCACATATTTTTATTTTTTTCTTCAGGTTGACGGTACAGTTTTTATCGGTTTTAATGGTAAGGTCTACTTCAAATTCACCAGCCTTTGTATAAGTATGGGATGGATTTTGTGCAGTAGAAGTTGCACCGTCTCCAAACTTCCAGGCCCAGGAATTAATTACTCCATTTACAGAAGAAGATAGGTCATTAAATTTGGAAGCCTGTCCTAAACATCGAGGGTTTACTTCAAAACTAGGAAAAACACCACCATCTAAAATTATATCATCTGTATAGCTACAGCCTTTTCCATCGGTTACGGTAAGAGAATATGAACCTATCGGGACAGTAACTGAAGAAGTTGTTTTCCCATTGCTCCATAAATATTTATACTTACCATCTCCTCCAATTATTTGCGGATCTAATTTCACTGATGTTCCACATTTAACCACCTGGTCTGGTCCTAAAGTAAACGTTGGCAGGGACAAAACAACCACTACAAAAGTTCTGGTAGCAATTTGAGGTTCAGGACAACCATCGTCTTTGGCTTCGATTGTAAAATAATGTTTTCCTACATCAGCAATTGTAGTAGACCAACTAAAATTCCCTACAGGATTAGTGGTATTATCGTTGGTTACAGAAAAAACGCCTGAAACTCCTTTCAGATTTGTCAATGTAACATTTTGTCCATCGGGATCTTTGGCATCAATTTTCAGGTTTATTAATTCTCCTGCACACACTGCTATACTGTCCTTGTTAATATCTTTAAAACTGGAAAGCGTAGGAGGATTATTGGAGCAGTCGAGTGTGGTTATTTGCATTCCCCGCACCGAAGTACCGATAAGAATGTTATTTCTGTATTCCTTCACGACCACATCAGTTATTCCAACTTGTTCCTTATTACTTGGGGTAAAGGAAATATCACCGGTGCTGGAATTAATGGTGGCTGATCCACTCATAGTTACAAACTTATTATAGCTGTAACCTGTATTGTATACTACATTTACGTCGAGATCAGACTGAGGAGAGGCCAAACTATATTCCAGTCTGTCTCCATCAGGATCTACCGCTATGTGATTGAATACTTTCTTCTTTCCAATACAAGCAGTTATTACAGGGTTGTTTTCAAAGGTAGGGGAGTTATTACACGGGGCATCCACATTATTCATTTCAACCTTGATAAAAAAATCTTCTTCATCCGGTAAAAGTAAAGTGGTAATCTCCTCACTTCTTGCCGCCCGCTTCCAGTAAAAATTCCAATCTGTAGCTAAAGAATTAAGCGTTACTGTACCGGTATAAATTACCTTTCTTATACCTCTGGCAATCCCACCGTTACAATTTGTCGTTACAGTGCTGCAAAAAACGATAACTTCCTGTTCAGATACTTTATTAACTATAAAGGAGAGCGGAGCACTTTGGGAAATATTCTGGGAAACTGAGAAATAATGTATGGGGTAAAAGTTTTCTAACACAGCCTGAGAACCGCATTCTGAATAAATTGTTAAGGTAAACTGATAAGATTTATCACCCAAACAAACATAACTCAAATCTCCACCAATTATATGCGTAGCCTGCGAAGCAAAGGAGCTTGCAAGCATGATAATAAAAAATAAAAATTTTTTCACCTCTTCGGAATATAAATAACAAAACTTCCTTCAATAGTTCACTATAGGAATATTTGAAGAAATTATTGCAATTAACCAAAAAGAATATCCAAAAACAATAAGAATTTATTAAATGAAGGCTTTTTTCTATTAATCGTAAGAAAGGTGGAGATAAACCAAGAAAAGAGGGATAGGAAAAACCTAGAGAGGTAAAGAAAATATTACAAAAAAGCTCCTGACCCAAAATTAAGTGGAGTTTAACCTAAAAGTGCTTATTAAACAAAAAGCCTGAAATCTCTTTCAGGCTCCTGTACCAGGGGCGGGTACATTACCAGTTATAAAAGGAAAACAAGAGAAATCAAAAGACAGTATTTACAGTACTTACAAGTTATATTCTTTGTTCATTTTGTTCTTTTATGCTCTTTATTTTTGTTACTTTCGTTATTTTTGTTACTTCAATGTTACTAATAAAGATTATTATTTTTATCTTTATTGAACAGAGAAAATAATTATGAAAAGCAACAAAGAACCGGTTAGACTTAGAGAAAAAAAACTGGCTAATGGTCAGTTAAGTTTATATTTAGATATATATCGAGACGGTCAAAGAAGCTATGAGTTTTTGAAAATGTACATTTATCCTAAGCCTAAAAATGCGATAGAAAAAGAGCATAATAAAACTACAATTGAACTAGCTCAAAGAATTAAGGCTAAAAGAATCGAAGAAATAAATGGTAATGATTTTAACTTAACACCTAGACATAGGGGTAAAACAGACTTTATTGGTTATTACCAGTCTTATTATGACAGCTATACTAAGAAGGATGCTAGAACTATGCTTTCCAGTCTGATGCAATTAAAAGCATTTGTTAAAGCCTCTACTGGGAAAGAATCTATTCAAGCCAAAGATTTAAGTGAAAACGTGGTAATTAATTTTAAAAACTATCTAGAGCAAAACTTCAACGGGGAAACTCCCCAAACCTATTTTAATAGGTTTAAGAAGGTTGTTAAAAGTGCTATAAGGGATAAGATAATAACTATCTCTCCTATTACAGATGATTTGAAATTTAAAGTAGATAATGGATTGAGAAAGGAAATCCTTTCAACAGAGGAAATTCAGAAGTTAGCTTCAACCCCTTGTCCAAATTCTGAAGTTAAACGCGCTTTTCTATTCTGTTTAAATACTGGAATTCGTCACTGCGATTTAATTCAGCTGAAATGGAAAAATGTTGATAAAGAAACATTAAGAATTCCCCAATCTAAAACCCAAAAAACAGTAACTATTAATCTTAATTCAAATTCTTTGTATTTAATTGGAGAAAAGGGAAACCCAGATGATTTGATTTTTAAACTTCCAACATTTACTGGTTCTATTAAATCAATTAGGAAATGGGCAGTTAGTGCAGAAATAGATAAAAAATTAACGTGGCATTCATGTAGGCATTCCTTTGCTGTTAATCTTCTTATATTTAAGAATGACGTTAAGACAATTAGTGATCTTTTAGGACATTCTTCAATGAAGCATACAGACAAATATGTAAGGGTCGTGAAGTCGCTAAAAGAGGAGGCAGTAAAGTCGTTACCGAATATCAATTTTTAAAATATATCTCTTATTCATGGATAATAGCACTCAAAATAGGGATTTTAAAGGAGATAGGATATTTAAATATGATTTTACTTCTTCAGATATTAAATGGAGTATGAAAACATTTGTTTTTCATTACTACGAGGCGGAGAGAGATTTATTTTTGCCGGAATTTGGTTTGGACAGCAAGAGCGTTGAAAAAATAAAAAAAGCGGAATTAAATCTCGATTATTCTATATTAGAATTATATCCAATTCCTGAGGGTATTAATCCGGGTTTACTTTTAAGAAAATTTACTGTTGAAAAAGGATATCTTTTAAAATATTTTAAAGATGTATTTACTTTTTTGTATGAGCAATCTGAACCGAATTTTGAAAGAGTAATTTTATCAAAAAAGAAAAAAAATGAAATTTTAAATCTGCTGAATGATTATCAGTTGTTGAATCTATCTGATCTGATTATTAAAATTATTGCTCTTGCACAGTATAGATATGTAAGTGAAATATATTTTTGGCGATCTTCAGAGATGCAATTATTAATTAACAAAGCTGAAAAAGCTTCGGAACAAGCAATTGATGTAATTGATAAGGTAACAAGTACTGAATGGATTAGAAATCACAAATTAAAAAAGCCGAAAGAACTTGAGAGAATCGAATTTGTTTTTGAAGATACAATTTTGAAAGTTGAGCATTCGCTTTTATGCAGAGAATTAGTTGAATCATTAAAAGAAAGTTATAATCGAAAAAGCTTAAACGATTGGAGACTTCAATTATCGAGCTTTGCATATAACTTTAGCCAAGATTCATTTAAAGATAATTTTAGAAATTGGTTAGCAATAGGGCTTTATGACCTTTTAGTTACTGAGGGTTTTTTTATCATAAAAGGTAGTCCTATGCCACATAAATTACTGAATTTTATAGCTTCAATTTTGGAATTTTCCTTAGTAAAAGTTGGTGGTAAAAATGCAGCAGATTCAGATAAAGCTAGGAATGTTAAGAATTATATTCAAAGAAATAGGAAGGATGCCCCAAAGAAGTTTATACTAGCCGGAACGCCGTTCAATAAACACGATTTATTAGTATATTTTGAAAAGGATTTTATTGATTTGATAGATGATGAGAATTCAAAACAATCAGAAAACATTGCTTCTTATGTTGCAAAAAGGTTTAATGTTAAAGGCTTAATGCCTGTATTAAAATTGATTGCTCAGGGTCTATTTAATGTTAATTCTAGATATGGCTATCATTTTGATATGATTAATAATAATTATAGTAATTATAATTACAAAGCATTTCGAGAATTAAAAGAAATAATTAACGATAAAAGCAAATTTTCAGAATTAAAATTTAAAGTGGGTGGGAAAGATGAAGAATTTATTTTTCACCAAAAACTTCCATTGGAATTGATTAAAGAATCTGTTAAGTACTATTTAAAAAACTTTCCGGAGGAATTTAATACTGATGTTATTAAATCAAACTTAACAGGGTCGGTTAATGATCCTGGTATTTTTAACGCACCTCATGAAAGAATATTAGTTCAAATTGTTAAATCATTTTATAAATTACTAATTACAGAAATACCTCCATCTGTAAATGAAATCACTCCTTCAGAATATATTTATAAAATAATAGCTTCTATATTTAATCTCACCAGAATTTTTTATTCTCAAAACCATCCTGAATGGTTTCTAATTGATAAAGTAAAAGCCTTGCATAAACTTTCAGTCAAATAACTCATCCTACAATCACCTGATTATCAATAGGAACAAAATTGTTCTCCTTTAGATATCTGCTGTTCCTATCTTTCTTTTGCTTTTCCTTTTTCTTTGTAACACGAATCCGATAAAGAGTTGGTAGCCTCGCTTTTTAAAGGGTTCGAGAGGCTTTTTTTATTTTCAAAAATTATAAATGCATGGAAGAAGAAATCATTTCCAAGTTAAAATCCATAGAGGATTTATTAAATAGTCAGTCTCTTTTACTAAAAGAAGTCCTGACTTTAGCAGAGGCAGCTAAATACTTAAACCTAAGTACTAGCCATGTCTATAAGCTAACAAGTAAGAAAGAAATCCCGCACTATTGTCCCAATGGTAAAAAGATTTATTTCAATAGGAGTGAATTAAATAAATGGCTACAAAGTAACAAACAGTTAACTATTGAAGAAATAGAGCAAAAGTCAATCGATTACGTCACAAAAACAAAGGTAAAAACAAAACTAAAAAAATATGAAGAGTAATAATTTAACAGAAGAAAAAAGAGTATTATCATCTGATGAGTTGATAGAAAAGCATAAGGATTATGAACTTGAGTTCGTAATGGATAATTATATTGTTAAAGGAGCTAATAATTTTCTAACAGCAGAAGGAGGAACAGGTAAGACAAGGTTTTCCTTATGCTTATCTTATTCTCTACTATATGGTTTAACTAGCTACTTAGATTCTAACCTCAGATTAGAGGGAAATGTATTGTATTTGAACTTTGAAATGGATGAGCCGCAGTTTAAAGTGATAGCTGAACCAATCAATAATTATTATAAGACTATCTCAATTGAAAAAAGTAAAGAGTTTTATATCTATACTTTTGCCGGAAACTCACAATATTCTTTAGGTGAAATTGAACAAGAGATAAAGGTACACAATGTGAAGCTAGTAATTATTGATTCATTTAAAGGGTTTATGTCAAGATTGATGCTTGAAAAGAAAATGAGTAGATTAGATAACCTAAATTCCTATGCCTTTTTTGACATGCTGAATAATTGGAAAAGAAAGTTAGGAGTTACCACTTTAACTATAAACCATACCAATAAAGGTACAAGTCAGTTCAAAACTAGTGGAGATATTGCTTTTGGACCTTCATCCATTAGAGACTTTATGGATCATCAATTTTTTTTAAGGTATGCTTCTGACAATAAGTCTCCTGAAAGATTAATGATACTTGATAAAACAAGGTTTTCTGCAAATGGTAATAATGATAATCTTATCACCCTTCTTGAGGATCAAAGAGGGTTGCGCTTCGAAATAACTAAAAGAGGCATTAATGAGGATGCATATATGATTAAAAGGAAACCTCATCCTAAAACTCAAGAAATTATTGAATTGATTAATCAGGGAAAAACGTATCTAGAAATAACGGCAATCTTAAATGTTAGTAAACAGATAATTTCTTCTGTTAAGAAGCAGATGAGTAAGACCGAGGACATGCTTTGAGGAATAAACTCAGTGGAACTGTAAAACTATTAGAACTGCGGAACTGTTGGAACTAGGAACTCATTCAATAGTTCCATGGTTCCGATGGTTCTATGGTTCCAATACCTACTTAAGGAACTGAAAATTTAACCAATAATAATAACCCATAATTATTCTATTAGTCTTAATATGACTACTTAATTTAATTTTAATTGCCCTTCAATTTTTAATCTTTTTATTAAGTCATTAAAATCTTTCTCTTGCTTACTTTCCATCCCATGGAATAATATCCATCTGAATTTTGTAATTAACCTTGGAATAGTGTTTTTCAAGAAAATAATTGATTTTTCGTGCTTGATATCAGCATGTAGAATGGAATTCCTTTGAGCTTTTGCTTCCCAAAGGACAAATGAGTAAAAATTCTTTAGTTGATTATATTCTTTGCTTGTAAATGTTTTTTCATGTAAATCTATTAAATAAGTGAGAAAAGGATGAGTTAAATCATTTCTTAAGATGGAAAAGTCAAAAGACGGATCTGATTTCAGTTGTCTATAATAATATAAGTGTTTTTGTTGTGATAAGCCTAGAGTGTCATGATCACAAATAAAGAAAGGTGTTATCGCATCTATTAGATACCGTCTTATAAAATCTTTATAGTTTTGTTCAGAATTTATTAGTAAAATCGACGAAGCGGTATCAATAATCTCATTTTTTTGTTCTTCATTTTTCGGTAATAAATTTTCCAAATATTTCCAATATTCCTTAATACTCTCCGTACTCATTGCTTCTACATATTGCAATTCAAATCTTAAAAAATGATTTTTATATTTTTTATCAATATTTTTCAAAAACCTAAATGGATTATCGAGAAGATTTCTAACATTCGAATCTGTGACTGGATAAACATGTTCATACGCAGATCTATGGAGAGTATAATTCTTTAAATCTGTAGCCAAATAGGCAAAGATTTCGAGAGAAGCATTTGATTTACAAACTGCATTTAAAAATTTTAGTTCATCTTGTATTAATTGAACCGCATTTTTTACTCCTAGATCCAGACTAAAGTACTCAATTTTAACTACAGCTAATATTGCATTTGAAGACGTATCTTCAACAAGTTTTTTTAGCAATGAATGTTTATCATTTCTATATAACATACTTATTGCATTTGTATTTTTTGGGTGAAAGAAGGTTACCTTATTGTATTTAAAGGAAAATCCAGTAGGTGTTATTAAACCCAAAACTCGAAAAATAAAATAATTACTCTTTTTAGTTTGCTTCAATTGCCTGTAAATACCTTGGAACTGTTCATCAAAATGGTTTTCCTTTTGTTTTTTTAAATTATTATCAATAGAATAGGCTCTATATTCAAGTATTCTAGTGAAAACCATATTTAAATCTTGTTTTGATCTATTGTTCAATATAAATTCTGATACCAAGATGTTGGTACAAAAAATTAAATCCTCTTGATGGTGATCAATTGAATGTATACACTTCAAATAGCTAATAATTGTACGAAGAGCTTTCTTGAACATTTTTTGTTTTAGTTCTCTTTGGAACTCGGTGAAAACATTTAAAGTGTTACAGTTATTTACGATATTTCTTTTTTGCTTCCCCGCTTTCAAAAAATTCTGGATTTCAGAAATGACCTTCTCTGAATTAGAAAAAATTTTCAGGTGTTTATTATTTTCATTGAAAAGAGGATGCAAGAAGTAAACATCCAAATACTGAATACAATTTGGTTTGTTAAATTGAAGCTGAAATATGATCTTGTCAACGAGAGAAAGGGGATTTTCAATTGCTAATTGATCGTTTAAACCCATTGTATCAACAGCGAATTGAAAATAGTCAGCAAAAAAATTCACCTTTTGTTCAGTAAGTTTATTGGGATGGGTTATTCTGTTAATAGTAGCCATGGTTTTTCATGATTGTAAGTAGAAAAATGAATTTTAACCTAAATAAGAATTTCTTTTATTAAATCCATGAGTATTGAAAAAAAAGTCCAAGAAATACATGAATTAGTGGAACGATTAACAAGGTACATAAATGAAGAAATAGTTGTAAAAAACAACAAATCGGGGCAAGAGTTAGCCGAACCGTTGCAATTTTTTTTGAATTTATTATTCAAAACTAATAATGCATTGGATACGGCGAACTTCTTATTTGGAAGTATTATAAAAAAACCTAGATACAATGATAGTATAGGTCTGATACTAAGAACTTCTTTAAGTGATGTTATATCTTATATGTACATCCTTCACAAAAGTGGAGGAAACGAAAAGCAACTGATTCATTGGATAAATATTTGTGATTATGATCATATTCAATATTTCTGGAGCAAGGAAAAAGTGTATAAGAAAGTATCGAAGGTAAGTACCGAAGAATGGGATCAAATGAAAGATACGTTGAAAGAAAACTTTCCCCAATTTTTTGATGAAAATGGTTTGCCTAACGATTCAATTTACAAAAGATGGAAAACTCCTGGTCCTATTGCACTAGAAATTTTTGAATCTGGAAAAGAGAAGCAATATCAATACCTAAGAGAAGCTTTTGAGTATTATGATTTGTATTCCAAAGTTGAACATTTAGGTAAAGCAACAGAATTTTTGATTCATGAGTCATTTCATGATGAATTTAAGATAAATAGTCTAATAAGAATCCATCGATCGTTTATTATACTTAGCTTTCATTTATCTGTTTGGGCTACATACTTTTCAGGAAAAGGAACTGAAGAAATTAACTATATAATAGAGCGGGTTAATGATTTATGTAAAATAAAACTTGAGAATTAATAAACTAACAGATAATAAAACAAATGAACTTAATAAAGAGGTACTGGAAATATTGAATAGTCAACTACAGGAGAAAGATAAGCAGATTAACAACCTGCTTACCATTGTGCAAAATTTAATTAAGAAGGGTTAATTATTTATTTAAATTTCTTATTTTATCAATCATATCCTGAATTTCGGGTTCAATAATATTTGGCTCAAAATGTGTAATTTTTCCTTTGCCTGTTAAGTATTTTTCAATTGCATCTTGTACTTTAGGAGGGCTACAAGTAAATTTTTCTTCATTTTCACTTCCATTATCATCGTAGGTTAACGCTTTAATTACACATTCCTTAGTATAATGGATATTCCTGCCTAAAGGGTGCCACCCATTCCTGGGCAAAGGGTGCCAGTATTCCTGAGTAAAGGAGGCCACTGATTCCTGAGCAAAGGGTGCCAG
>Ga0196965_1000656_pt1 | contig 17412 bp, 16 predicted proteins | sample S1_20metaG_FD_148668 | JGI IMG/M metagenome (GOLD analysis project Ga0196965, IMG submission 148668) | Soil microbial communities from Anza Borrego desert, Southern California, United States - S1_20 | ecosystem: Environmental > Terrestrial > Soil > Desert | place: USA: California | collected... | reverse complement strand
TTAAAACTAAAAGTTGAACCCAGGCCGGGTTTGCTATCAACTTCTGCCCGAGTGTTGTGACCGTCCAGAATATGTTTCACAATGGCGAGGCCCAAACCAGTGCCGCCCTTTTCACGACTACGGCTTTTATCCACACGATAAAAACGTTCAAAAATGCGATGCTGATGCTCGAGCGGTATGCCTTCACCGGTGTCTTTAACCATTACCACAACGTTTTTCTTATGCTGTTCGAAATCAACGAGCACTTCAGAGTTATCAAACGAGTGTTTAATTGCATTTGAGATCAGGTTAGTCATTACCTGGTTGATGCGCTGCCAGTCGGCAAACACGAGCACTTTCCGCCTTTTACCTTCGATACGGAGACGAACGTCTCTTCGATCTGCTTTTTCTTCAAACTGTTCGAACACCTCTTCAGTTAGGCTGTACAAATCGATCTGTTCAAAATGCATTTTGATTTGACCTGTCTCAATATGCGATAAGGTCAGGAGGTCTTGTACCAGCATGTCAAGTCCATCGAGACTGCGCGCCGCCTTGCGCAGAAATTTCAACCGTACACTCTTGTCATTTACAGCACCATCCAACAGCGTATGTACGAAACCCTGTGCGGCAAAAATTGGCGTCTTTAGTTCATGTGAAACATCAGCAATAAATTCACGTCTGAATGCCTCAAGCTTTTTTAACTCATCGATTTCTTTTTGCTTCAGCTCGGCGAAAGAAAATATTTCTTCGTGAATACTTTTCAAAGGATTGAGCGTTCCTGCACGTTGGTTTAATTTTGACAGCTCTTTTTTCCTAAGCTTATCCATCATGTTATGGAGTGTATTGATCTCACGAAAGATCAGAAACTCAAGTACCACAAAAATGGAGAGATAGGATACGGAAAAGCTGATAAGAAAAGTAACGACCAGTGCACTTACATTAACACTTTCAAATAATGAAAGAAATAATGTGGTAATAACAGCAATCGAAATTGCAAGGAGTAGTGCAAGGCCGCGCGAACTGTATACCATTTCGGCAAGTTAATAACTATACTCGGTACAACGAGAGATTAATTCAGGATGAATTTGTACCCTACGCCTTTCACCGTGGTGATATAATCCTCCCCGATCTTTTCACGCACTTTGCGGATGTGGACATCAACGGTTCTTGCTAGAACATAGACGTCAGATCCCCATATATTCTGCAACAGATCTTCACGGCTAAAAACCTTATTTGGATTTTGCGCCAGAAAGTACAACAATTCAAACTCTTTCTTAGGAAGACTGATCTCTTTTGAATCGAGTTTAATGGTATAGCTTGTACGGTCAATGGTCAGATCGCGAATAGTAATTAAGTCTACCGGCGACGACTTTTTAGTATCCCGGCGAAAGAGCGCATTGATCCTGCTCATGAGGGCGCGAGGTTTGATCGGTTTTGTGATGTAATCATCCGCTCCGACATCAAACGCGGCAACCTCCGAATATTCTTCAGATCGTGCAGTAAGAAAAATAATAAAGGTTTTTTGCAGATCAGGTGCGTCGCGCAGCAACCGGCAGGTTTCCACCCCATCCATTTTGGGCATCATGATATCCAGTAACACCACGTCGGGTATAAACTTCTTGGCAATTTCTACTGCCTTTATGCCATCAAGTGCCGTGCGGACATCATAGCCGCTCTTCTCCAGATTGTATTTCAGCAATTCTACAATCGACTCCTCATCATCAACGACAAGCACTTTGTGCATTGGCTTGTTTCCCATAGGTTAACTATTTGTATCAAAAGTAGAGAGAAAACAGGGCAATTAAAACGCGCGCCGGTTTCTTAACAATTCCTTAAAGCACCGGTCTTAATTTCTTAAAGTGCCTAATTCAATAGTCGTTTAGTTAATCTTGTTTTCTTTATGGATTCAGCCTGCCTTCTGCAGGGAAGAAAGGTTTACGGAAGCTTAACGAATGACATTGGTGCGTAACGCCTTAAGCAATGGAAATATTTAGCGTCAGAAAGCTCATTAGATGACGCTATCCAAAAAGTTGAAGCCACAAAAGCACCAAGGCACTAAGAAGTTTTGATTGAAATTTGCATTTCTTCGTGTCTCCTGTGCCTTCGTGGCAGTTAAATAACAGATACACGCTATTTATTTATCACAGGAATGGATGCTTCCTTGCGAGGTAATCGATGTATACGCGAAGATCGCCCTTAAAACGTCCTTGCCATTCTTCCCAGAAAACGTCCTGCTTCGCCTGGTACTGGCGGAAATTCATAAAGTAGGCATTATTGGGAAGCTTTCCCTTAAAACGCTCAGATGGCTTTTTTGGCAAACGAAGGCTTAGTGTATCCAGGGAAGTAACAATGTGCCTGATCATTTCCTGCTTTTGATTGATCTTATTCTGAATGGCTTGTTCTTCGGTCATGGTATTATAGAGACTATCAAGTTTTTCGGCACCGCGTAGCATGTGATCTACATACTTCAGATAATCCCTGTCTTCGTCCATGTATAAAGTGTATTCACCTGATTCCGTTCCATACTTGTGGCGCAAAAATTCCTCCGCACCGCGATCGCCAATGAATGTTGCCAGGTTTTCATTAAAGTCAACACTATCCTTAACAAAAATGGTGGCATGCGACATCTCATGAATGATGAGATTGGCAAGATCACCTTCGCTGCGATTCAACATCTTGCTGAGGATCGGATCGGTAAACCATCCCAGCGTTGACCAGCCTCCCGGATTTCGAATGATCGCATCCCATCCTTCCTGCTCCAGTTCTTCTTTCAGTTGAACAGCGAGATCTTCCCTGAAAAATCCTTTGTACGGAACTGCACCCAATACCGGGAACTCCCATTCTTTTGCTTCAAGCTTAAAGGGTTTAGCGGCAAGCACTACCCACATGATCTCTTTTCCCTGCTGATCAAAAAGCGTTTTATAATTTTCGGTATCCTTTAGACCCAGTGAATCAATTGCATATTCTCTTACTTCGTCAATGAGACGGAGCCGCGTTTTCAGAGAATCCGGAAAAGCAGGATCATGAAGATATTCGGCCACTGGTTTGGCATTCCAGATGATATTGAATTGACCGTACCCCTGCCTTAATCCATAGACTACCAGATTCCAATTAAGCATCACCAGCACAACCACAGTAAGCAGTACCGCAAACAAAAAGCGTTTCGTGTATTTCCAGATCAGATTCTTTTCAGGCACTGGCTAAACATTAATTCCGGATGCAATATAAATACAATGACACCAGATGACACAAACATTTTAGAAACAACAACTCACTGACAACAATGAATTTAACCATAGCACCTTCAAGCAAAGAAAAAAAGAAAACCAGGATTTCCCGTGAATCAACCATTTTTATTTCTAACCTGAAATTGTAATTTCAACCCAAGGTTGTGTTAAAGAATTGAAGTCCCAGCCGTTACCTAAACATATAGATCAAAAAAGCTGGAGTTCAACGCTTGAACAATCTTGTATTTCCCATTACCAAAAGCAACGATAAACAATAAACATACAAATGAGCGATGCAAAAGAAAAACTGAAGGCGCTTCAGTTAACCATTGACAAACTTGAGAAGACATACGGCAAAGGAACCGTAATGAAATTAAGTGATGAAAAAGTGATGGATGTACCCGCCATCTCAACAGGATCACTCGGCCTTGATATCGCATTGGGTATTGGTGGAATTCCCCGCGGAAGGATCACTGAAATCTACGGACCTGAATCTTCCGGTAAAACAACCCTAACCATGCATTGTATTGCCGAAGCGCAAAAAAAAGGCGGCCTTGCTGCATTTATTGACGCAGAACACGCCTTTGATAAAGGTTATGCAGAAAAACTAGGCATTGATACCGAAAATCTTTTAATCTCTCAACCTGATAATGGCGAACAAGCACTTGAAATCGCCGACCATCTTATCCGCTCCGGCGCTATCGATATCCTTGTCATTGACTCGGTAGCTGCACTTGTTCCAAAAAGTGAACTTGAAGGTGAAATGGGAGACAGCAAGATGGGACTACACGCACGTTTAATGTCTCAGGCGTTGCGGAAACTTACCGGTACGATAAGCAAAACAGGTTGTTCATGTATCTTCATCAACCAGCTTCGTGAAAAAATCGGTGTTATGTTTGGGAACCCGGAAACTACAACGGGTGGTAACGCTTTAAAATTTTATGCTTCCGTTCGTCTTGACATTCGTCGGATTGGTCAGATTAAAGAATCCGCAGATGATATTACTGGTAACCGCGTAAAGGTTAAGGTGGTGAAAAACAAAATGGCTCCACCGTTCAAAGTCGTGGAATTTGATATTATGTATGGTCTGGGTATTTCAAAATCCGGAGAGATCCTCGACCTTGGCGTTGAACTAAACGTAGTACAAAAAGCCGGCTCATGGTTCTCTTATGGTGGCAATAAATTAGGACAGGGACGCGATGCCGTAAAACAAATCATTGAAGACAATCCGGAACTCATGGATGAACTTGAAAAGAAAATCAAAGAGAAGATTGTTGGAGAAGGCGCTAAAGTACTGGAAGAAAAAGTTTAGTCGGCACTAACTGATTATCGAAAAATATAGCCGTTTACGCAAGCAAGATTATTCTTAAGCTTGGGTAAACGGCTAAGTTATATCAAGGCATGAATGGTTATTTAAACCAGCATGCCTTTTTTGTTATGTCCTTATGTTGCACGAAGTGCTATTACAGGATCAAGTCTGGCTGCAAGCGCCGCAGGAATTATCCCACATACTATTCCAATCACAGAAGAAATCCCAAGACCTAATACGATATTTTTTAAACTCAATGTTACCACCATGGTTCCGAGCGGAACAAATGTAATCAGGTAGACCAGGAAAAGCCCGGCCAGTCCGCCGATGAGACTTAAGAAAATTGCTTCGAAAAGAAATTGAAATAGGATGAAATAATTTTTTGCACCCATCGATTTTTGCAAGCCGATGATGGGCGTGCGCTCCTTAACAGAAACAAACATAATGTTAGCAATACCAAATCCACCAACAAGCATGGCAAAGCCGCCAATCACCCAACCCGCAACACTTATCCCGTCGAAAAGGCCACCAATGATGTCCATTAACGCTTCAGGTCTATTGATGGCAAAATTGTCTTTTTCTGCCGGCTTCAATCCTCTTCTGCCGCGTATCATTCCGCGCACCTCGTTCTCTAACTCGACCAAGCCAACATCATAATCGTGTCCTTTAATTCCGATAGACGATTGCAATTCATCCCATCTCCCTGAACCGGTTTGATATAGCTTACGAAAGGCGTTGTATGGAATGATCGTTACATAATCATTACTTGGTGTTCCCATGAAGCTCTCGCCTTCTCTCCTGATCACACCGATCACGGTGTACTTCATGTTTTTAACTTTGATTACTTTGCTTAACGGATCCTCGCCATTTGGAAAAAGAGCATTGGCCACTTCGAATCCTATAATCGTTACGTTTCGCCCATTCAGAATTTCATCAGCAGTAAAATAACGGCCAGCTACCATATCGACAGTAAAGATGTTCTCATACCCTTCACTTGCGCCCACTAATCTAACCTGCCCGATACTATTGTTATTTCGTTTAATAACCATATCGCCACGATCGGCAAAAATCGACATATGGCTCTTATGTCGAAGATTTTCCTGTAGATGACGATACTCGGCATACGAAGGTGTTGGCCGCATCCAGAAATCCCACCAGCGATATTCACCATCGCTATCCGCTAACCATGGCCATTTTTCCAGGTAGACAACACCGCTTCCAATAAAGTTAAGACTGTCTTTAATGTTCTTCTCCAGTGAATCAACAATGGTGAGCACCGCGATGATTAGAAAAATCCCAACCGTAACACCAAGCAGGGATAAGACGGTGCGTAAAATATTTGATTTCAGGGCTTGCCATGCGAATCGAAAACTTTCATATATCTGACCGAGAACCTTCATGAACCTTGGTGACTATTAAATGTATGGAGAAAAATCAAATACAGGTTTATAACGCAGCTTTTCCGGTTTAGTTTGTCGCTGGCCAATTCTTAAAATTACTTCCATAGACTAAAAAAGGGCTTTTTTGTTACAGATCGGAAAAACATAGCCTCTTTTGTCGGAAAAGCTAAATATTGACTTATTTTTGCAACCCAAATTAAAAATTATCCCTTCATTGGGTATCCTTTGCTTATACGAATATGAAGTTATCCGAATTCAAATTTGAGCTTCCAAATAATCTGATCGCCTTAGACCCAGCTGAAAATCGTGATGAGTCACGGTTAATGGTGGTCCATAAGGATACCGGAAAAATTGAACATAAAGTTTTCAAAGACGTCGTTGACTATTTCGGTCAGGGCGATGTGCTTGTTGGAAACGACACGATGGTATTTCCGGCCCGTCTGTATGGGCGAAAAGAAAAGACGGGTGCGAAGATTGAAGTCTTCCTGTTGCGCGAATTAAATCCGGAGATGCACCTGTGGGATGTACTGGTTGATCCGGCAAGAAAGATCAGGGTGGGAAACAAATTGTATTTCGGTAATGGTGATCTTGTTGCTGAAGTGATTGATAATACAACTTCGAGAGGAAGAACGATCCGTTTTCTTTTTGATGGAGATTCTGCTGCCTTCGACAAAGTGGTGGAAACATTGGGCGAAACGCCACTCCCAAAATACATCAAGCGGAAAGTAAAGAGTGAAGACAAAGAGCGCTTTCAAACCATCTTTGCGAAAAACAAAGGTGCCGTTTCCGCACCTACCGCAGGTTTGCACTTTACTCGTCAGTTGATGAAACGCCTTCAACTAAAAGGTGTCGATACTACATTCATCACTTTACATATCGGCCTTGGCACTTTCAGACCAGTGGATGTCGAAGATTTAACGAAACATAAAATGGATTCCGAAAACTTCGTTGTTGGAAGTGAAGCCGTAAATATCGTTAACAAAGCGTTGGATAATAAAAACAGGGTATGTGCAATCGGCACAACCACAATGCGCGCGCTTGAATCGGCAGTTTCTGCTACCAATCGGTTAAAAGTGCGTGAAGGATGGACTGATAAATTTATTTTCCCTCCTTACGACTTCAAGATCTGCAATGCGATGATCACAAACTTCCAAATGCCTGAGTCAACTTTACTCATGATGGCGGCAGCTTTTGGGGGATATGATATCGTTATGGAGGCGTATAAGGTTGCGAAGAAAGAAAAATACAAGTTCCTCACTTATGGGGACGCCATGCTCATTATTTAGGGTGGATTGGAAGATTAGAGATTGAAAGATTAGAAGATTGAAGATCTATAATTTTTTGGTGAGGTAAAGGAACAGGCCGATGGCCAGGGGATAAATGAAGAAGTATTGCATTGTCGGTGCAAAGAAACCCAGAAACATACCGAAAGGAGCCAGCAAAAGCATGACGCCACCAATAAGGATCATTGTTTTTTTAGACCGTTTAACAGGTTCCCTGGCAACTTGAAGCATGTGGAAAATCAAATAACCTACCACAACCACATTGAATACCAGCACGAGCACTCTTAATACAATCATACATTTGGTATTTTGCTAAAGCTAATAAATGGCGCGCAAACTTGCATCACCAAATGCCATCAACAAACCTCACTTCGTTAAAACGAATCTATGAGCTTTAAGGAATATGCCCTTATCGTTGCCGGAGGAAAAGGCACGCGCATTCAGCGCCCAATTCCAAAACAATTTATTGAATTGCAGGGTTTGCCTATTTTAATGCATACCATGCATGCCTTTTTCCGTTATGCAGAAAATATCAGCGTTATACTGGTGCTGCCCGGAGATGACATAGACACCTGGAGAACCCTTTGCATCAAACATAATTTTACCAGGCCTCATGTTTTAGCAACCGGTGGAGAGACGCGTTTTCAATCTGTAAAAAACGGACTTCAGGCTATTAAAGAAGAAGGACTGGTCGCCATTCACGATGGAGTAAGACCACTTGTGAATGAAGACCTTATCGGAGCATCTTTCCGTTTGGCAGCTGTCCATCAATCGGCGGTTGCATCTGTGAGGTTAAAGGAATCCATTCGTACGACAGACCAGGAAAGAACCAAAGCGTTAGACCGATCACGATTCAGGTTGATTCAAACGCCTCAAACATTCAATATAGGTCTGATTAGAAAAGCCTATGAAATAAAAGAAGATCCGAGCCTTACTGATGATGCAAGTGTCGCGGAACGGGCCGGGCATATTATTTCACTTTTCGAAGGAAGCTACGAGAATATCAAAATCACAACACCGGAAGATTTGATTGTAGCAGATGCGCTTTTGAGCCATCGCAAAAGCTTACAAAAATGATCTGACTTTGTCAGGCATCAAATAAAAAAAAGCCGGCTCTCGCCAGCTTCGAACATTTACTATCGGAAATCTTAATATTCGTCTTCGTTAAAGAAGAAATCTTCTTTTGTCGGGTAGTCCGGCCAGATCTCTTCGATACTTTCATACGGCTGGCCATCATCTTCCAATTCCTGGAGGTTTTCCACCACTTCAAGTGGCGCACCCGATCGGATGGAATAATCTATAAGCTCATCTTTAGTAGCTGGCCAGGGAGCATCTTCCAGGTAAGACGCAAGTTCAAGGGTCCAATACATAGTTTTATTCCTCCTTTAATTTTTCGCAAAAATAGAATTTAATTGATATAAACAAACAACCACTTTTCTTTTATTGCAAAGAGCGAAAAAGACGCCAAAAAGTTCATTTATATATCTTTTTTAATAAAAAATGTAACCTCAATCTCTCTGGCCAGACTTTCGACCATGGTTTTTTGCCATATTTGCGGCCACATTGCATAAAATGTGGGAATGACTGGATAACGCTGAACGTATAGGAGGCAGTATATTCTTTTTTTTCAGAACACGAATTCATTTAAAAAATCCGTATAGATCATGGCAGACGAAAAGATTATTTTTTCCATGGCGGGTGTAAATAAGATTTACCCACCTCAAAAACAGGTTCTCAAAAATATTTACCTCTCGTTTTTCTATGGCGCGAAAATCGGTGTTCTCGGTCTCAATGGTTCAGGAAAATCGTCCTTGCTCCGCATTATTGCCGGTATCGATAAAGAATTTCAAGGTGAAGTTGTATCTGACCTCAGCTTTTCCGTTGGCTTACTTGAACAGGAGCCAAAGCTTGATAAAACAAAAACCGTAAAAGAAATTGTAGAAGAAGGCGTTCATGAAATTGCTGCATTATTAAAAGAATTCGAAGCGATCAATGAAAAATTCGGTGATCCTGCACTTATGGATGATCCGGATGCCATGGACAAGCTCATCACCAAACAAGGTGAGATCCAGGAGAAACTGGATGCCTCCGGTGCCTGGGAATTAGATCACCGCCTGGAGCGCGCCATGGACGCCCTACGTTGTCCTCCTCCGGATGCCATGGTGGAACACCTTTCCGGTGGTGAAAAAAGACGCGTCGCGCTTTGTCGCTTACTGCTCCAGGAACCGGATGTTTTGCTTCTTGATGAACCCACCAACCACCTCGATGCAGAATCTGTTCACTGGCTTGAGCAACACTTGAAACAATATAAAGGAACAGTCATTGCGGTAACCCACGACCGTTATTTCCTAGATAATGTTGCCGGATGGATTCTGGAACTCGACCGTGGCGAAGGAATTCCCTGGAAAGGCAATTACTCTTCATGGCTTGATCAAAAACAAAAACGACTGGCCCAGGAAGAAAAATCAGAATCAAAACGACAAAAATCCCTGGAACGCGAATTGGAATGGGTACGCATGAATCCGAAAGGAAGACAGGCAAAAGGAAAGGCCCGTTTGAGCGCGTATGAAAAACTGCTTTCTCAAGAAACAAAAGACAAAGAAGAAAAACTCGAGTTATTCATTCCTCCCGGACCACGGCTTGGAAATAAAGTCATCGAAGCCAATGGTGTTTCAAAAGCGTATGGAGACAAGCTGTTATACGAGAACTTAACCTTCTCGCTTCCACCCGCAGGCATTGTAGGCATCATCGGTCCTAACGGTGCTGGTAAGACAACATTATTCAAAATGATTACGGGAAAAGAAAAACCCGATGCCGGAACTTTTGACGTCGGTGAAACCGTGCAGATTGCTTACGTGGATCAGGAACATGATGATCTAAAACCAGAAGAAACAGTTTGGCAGTCCATCACCGGAGGAAATGAATTAATTGAACTTGGCGGTAAGACGCTAAACTCAAGAGCATACGTTGGTAAATTCAATTTTAACGGAACAGATCAACAGAAAAAAGTAAAAGAACTTTCTGGTGGGATGCGTAACCGCGTACACCTTGCCATTGCCTTAAAACAAGGTGGTAATCTTTTGTTACTAGATGAGCCTACTAACGACTTGGATGTAAATACACTTCGAGCGTTAGAAGAAGCACTTGAGAATTTTGCCGGTTGTGCCGTTATCATTTCCCACGATCGTTGGTTCCTTGACAGGGTTTGTACACACATCCTGGCATTTGAAGGAGACTCACAAGTTTTCTGGTTCGAAGGAGGATTCAGTGAATACGAAGAGAACAAGAAGAAACGATTGGGCGATGACCAGCCACACCGTATCCGCTATAAAAAACTTGTGAAGTAATCGTTTTATCTATCATTTAACTAAAAGCCTTAGATCAAACTAGGGCTTCACTTTTAAATAAATGCGCTCACGTTCACACCTTTTGTAACCCGCAGCTCCCTTGTGTCGTAAACAGTCGTTAGCTAATTAACCCCAATGAAAAAAATTTTAAAAGTTATTTCGATTGTTATCGGCATTATTGTCCTTGCCATTGCCGGGCTATTAAGTTACGTGAAGATTGCGCTTCCTAAAGCTGAGGCAGCAGCTGATCTTAAGATTGATTACACTAAAGAGCGGATTGACCGCGGAAAATATCTAGCGCACAGTGTAATGATCTGTATGGATTGTCATTCAAAAAGAGACTACGCAAAGTTTGCTGCACCCATGGTTCCGGGAACGCTCGGATCGGGCGGTGAACTGTTTGGTAAAACAATGGGATTCCCTGGCGATTTCTATGCGCCTAACCTTACGCCGTATCATCTTAAAGACTGGACGGATGGCGAACTTCTGCGCGCCATTACTACCGGTGTATCGAAAGACGGCAGAGCGTTATTTCCAGTCATGCCTTATCACAGCTATGGTGCAACAGATAAGGAAGACATCTATTCCGTTATTGCCTATATACGAACCCTGGAGCCCATTGAAAACGAAGTGCCTGCTTCCGTTGCAGCATTTCCCATGAACTTTATTATTAACACCTTACCGAAGGAAGCCGTCTTTTCCGAAAAACCCAAACCCGAAGAACTTGTTGCTTACGGCAAATATCTGGTTACCTCTGCAGCGTGTGGCGATTGCCATACTAAAAGAGACAAAGGCGCTCCTGTTATGGACTTATATCTTGCGGGCGGATTTGAATTTCACTTTCCTGATGGTAGTGTAGTGCGTTCCTTAAACATTACACCTGATAAAGAAACTGGTATTGGTACATGGACAGAAGAACAATTTATTAAACGATTTAAATTTTACGCAGACTCTTCGTTTGTCGCCCATGATCTGAAACCGGGTGATTTCAAAACCGTAATGCCCTGGACCTTTTATGGGACGATGAAAGACGAAGATCTAAAAGCAATCTATGCCTACCTGCGTTCAGTACCGCCAGTTAAGCACCGGGTCAACAAGTTTGAAACAATGGTTAGTCAGCAAGCCTCGTTAAACTAAAGAAAGCCACTCTCTTTTAAATTGCCCGACGGAAGAATACTTTTATCGGGCAATTTTATTCTACGTATGCGTGGCTTTTACTCAATCCTGTTATTGGTGCTGTCCAATGCCTTCATGACGTTTGCCTGGTATGGGCATTTAAAGTTTAAAGAAATGAAGTGGAGTCAAAACCTTCCACTCCTTTCGATTATCCTCATAAGCTGGGGTATTGCATTGTTTGAATACATGCTTCAGGTACCGGCAAACCGCTTAGGATTTAAAGATTATGGCGGTCCTTTTTCCCTGTTGGAATTAAAAGTGATCCAGGAAGTAATAACGCTGATTATTTTTGTAATCTTTTCTTTGGTGTTTTTTAAAACAGAAACATTCAGATGGAATCATCTCATCGGCTTTGTATTTCTTGTGCTCGCCGTGTATTTTATCTTTAAGAAGTAAAAATTGAAATGGCTCTACCCACATTGCGTCCCTACCGGAACTGAAGCAACAATTTATCAATCGTCCCGTGAGGGACTTTATAGGTATAGAAACCATATGGGTGCATCAGATCAAGTCCCCGTCAGTGACTAAATAAAACAACCGCTCCCCTTACCAAAAGGCTAAATTCTTTATTGAATCTCCTGCCCCGGCTTTGTCTTCCATCGTTCGTGCATCCAAACCCATTGTTCGGGATGTTTGCGAATGGTTTGCTCAATAAAATCACTAAGCACCTGGGTGTTGTTCACCATATCCGCTTCATCATCACCGGTCACCGTGATTGGTATCTCTGGAAGAATTTCCATGCGTTGTTTCCAGTCAGAAGCCAGGTGCACATACGTGGGCACAACCGCGGCTCCGGTTTTCATAGCAAGTACAGTGGCGCCAACTGGTGTCGCTGCAGGATGTCCAAAAAAATTAACAAACCGACTTTTTACATTGGTATCCTGATCGATGAGTAACGCGACCGATCCTCCAGATTTCAAAATTTTTATCATGCGAAATGTTTCACGCCCACGCTGAATGGCAACTGCGCCATATTTATTTCTATAATCCCAAAGTAGTTGATTCAGCTTTTTATTTTTCAACGGCGTGCCAATAATATTCGGATTGAGTCCGTGTAATGCCATCGTACTCACCTGCAAGTCAAAAGCGCCCAAATGACACGTTAAAAAGATAACGCCCTTTCCTTTTTGATTGGCCTGTTCATAATTCTGCATTCCCGAAACCACGAGAAATTCTTTTAGTTCTTCCAGTGTCTCGACCTTAGTGGCACGCAACATTTCACCGGAATTTTTACCCAAATATTCGAAGACGCGTTTGGCAAGTACACGGATCTCCGCTGTTGATTTTTCACGACCATATGCCATAGCAAGATGTTTGATCACCAGGTTTCGCGTCTTATTGGCAAAACGAAAGGAAATCCGGCCCAGCATCCCACAAAATTTTAACCAGGCCACCCGTGGCATCAATGCCGACAGAAAAATAAAGAAACGCACCAAACGATACACCAGTGTATAGCGAATCTTTCGTCTTATCTTTTTTAATTTTTTTCGTTTACTCATCCTTTTTGCAAGATAAGAAGTTATATCAATCATTTTAATTTCTGCACACGCACGTTTCTATTTTAGATACCAGCGATGGATCCAGCCATCTAAAAAAAACAGCCATTTCAGATGGGATCAAATGTCTTTTGTATTGTTATTTTTGATTGGATAATTATAACAGGATGAAAACGCTTTATGTGATAAGACACGCAAAATCCAGCTGGGATGATGGCGGCTTGAGTGATTTCGAAAGACCACTTAATGATCGCGGCAAACGGGATGCACTGAAAATGGCAAAAAGACTTATTGAGAAGCATGTTCACCCTGATCTCATGTTGTCGAGTTCCGCAAAGCGTGCTTATGCTACAGCCAAACGAATCGCCAAAGTATTGGGGTTCAAAAAAGACAACATCAAAACTGATGAACGGCTTTACCATGCAGATGAAGAAACCATCCTGTCGGTTATTCACGAAATAAAAAGTACGTGTAGTACAGCTTTTATCTTTGGCCATAATCCGGGATTAACCGATTTCGTAAACACACTTCGAAACGACGAGCTCGATATCGAAAATATTCCAACCTGTGGTATCGTTGCCTTTTCCATTCCGGTTGATACCTGGAAAGATGTGACTTGGGGTTCGGGAAAAATTTTGTTCTACGATTACCCTAAGAAATAAATCTTCGAACATAGGATCAATTTAAGACCATACCGGAATAAAGGGTTTATTCTGTATTTTTAATAAAAATTAATGTAACCTAACTAAACAATGAGACTTAACCTGTTACCCCTTGCGTTCTTTTTCTTATTCGTTGCATTCGCCTGTAAAGACGACGAAAAAGACACTGACAAAAAGAACAGTCAAAATGAATTACTCACATCAAACAACAGTAAAACCTGGAAGATTATTGAAAGGTCAACGGATGAAGAGGAAGATGAACCATCCTGTAAAATATCGAACGCCCGAAACGCGGATAACCGCTGGACATTTTATAAAAATGGCGATCTTCGATTTGATAATGGGGACATTACAGAGGATTCGGAGTGTGAAAATGATGAAGAAAGGAATTGCTGTAGTGATTTAAGAGATTTATTTGGCACCTGGGCCTTCTCAGCAGATAAGACGACAATGATCCTCACCGCTAAAAGTATCATTAATGATGATGGTGAAGAAGAAACGATTGGCGAAGAAGAATTGATGAACGCCACCATTGACAAGTTAACCGAAGATGAACTGGTACTAACGCAAGAAGGTGAGACTATAAAATTCACCCCAGTTGCTGATTAACTTAATACAAAGCTGTATCATATCATCGTTGATGATATGATACAGCTAATTCGTACATCCTTTATCAAAGAATATATTCGCTTAGATCTTTATTCTTGATCAGCCCGCTTAGTTTTTCTTTCACCATGGCGGCATTGATTTCAATTTTCGCATTGGGTCCGATCTTATCTGGAACATCAAATAAAAATTCATTCAACAGTTTGCTCATTACCGTATGTAACCTGCGTGCGCCGATATTTTCTAATTCGGCATTGATGGCAAAGGCATTGCTGGCGATTTCTTCAATGGCATCATCCTGAAAGGATACTGATACACCCTCCGCTTCGAATAAAGCTTGGTATTGTTTTGTAAGCGCATTTCTTGGTTCTTTAAGAATGCGAATAAAATCGTCCTTCGTAAGATTCTCCAATTCAACACGAATTGGAAACCGTCCCTGAAGTTCAGGGATCAGATCACTTGGTTTTGAAATATGAAATGCTCCTGCTGCAATGAATAAAACGTGATCTGTTTTAATCACACCATACTTTGTATTCACGGTGCTTCCCTCCACAATCGGCAAAAGATCACGTTGAACACCTTCCCTGCTCACATCCGGTCCACCGCCACCTTTCTTGCCTCCAGAGGCAATCTTGTCGATCTCATCAATAAAAATGATACCAGCATCTTCTGCTCGTCTGATCGCCTCCTCTTTCACCTCATCCATGTCAATGAGCTTTGCCGCTTCTTCTTCCAACAAAAGTCTTCGAGCTTCACCTACTGTAACTTTTCGCTTCTTACTTTTCTTTGGCATCATTCCGTTGAGCATCTCCTGCAGATTCATCATAGACACTTCGTCCATCATACCTGCGCCTACCATGCCTACATTGCTACCACTGTTTCCTTTGATGTTGATTTCGATCTTCCGGTCTTCCATTTCGCCACTCCGTATTTTTTCCCTGAAGTGCTGGCGTGTCCGTTCATTTAATTCGACATCTGTATCAGGCACGTCCATGGTGCTTGAATCACTGGAAGAATACGATGACGTAGAACGCGCTGGTGTTGTGCGCATCGGCGGAATCAATGCATCGAGAATAATATCTTCAACAGCCTGTGCTGCTTTCTCTTTTACATCTTCTTTTTTTCGCGCCTTTACAAGATTGACTGATTGTTCAACCAGGTCGCGCACCATGCTTTCAACGTCGCGCCCGACGTAGCCAACCTCCGTAAACTTTGAAGCTTCTACCTTCACAAAAGGAGCATCGGCAATTTTAGCAAGCCTTCGTGCAATTTCGGTTTTACCAACACCCGTAGCACCGATCATCAGAATGTTATTGGGAACAATCTCACCCTGAATTTCAGTTTTCACATTCATTCTGCGCCAGCGATTACGCAAGGCAATCGACACATTACGCTTTGCTTCATACTGGCCGATAATGTATTTATCAAGTTCGGCTACAATTTGCTGGGGAGTTAAATATTTTGGATCCATCATAATCATGTTGTTATCGGGTAATCATTTTTTCTACGTTTGCAGAAAGGGTAAACCCATACCCGGCGGTACCTACTACATAGGTACTCCTGCTAAACACAAATTCAAAGGTTTTGATGCGGGCAAGAAAACCAAAAGAAACACCGGCCATACCACCTGCTTGTTCAAGTTTTAACTCCTGATGAACGCGGTAATTGTAGCCTAGCATTAAATTAAAGTTACGATGCAGCAACAACTCACCACCAAAATTAAAATGCCTGAGCACTTTACCCAACGACGAAGCTTCCACAGCATCATTTGAATCTGAAAGTTCGCGCAGGCCGTAGGCAGTAACGGAAAACCGAAGAGGCATATGCTCCGGTTTAATTGTCAAGCCCAATTGTACATCAAAGGGGAGTTTAGACTCGCTTGTCTCTGAATAATCGGATAGTAGTATTCCTGCGTTTTTAATAACCAACCCTACTGTAAGGTCGTTTTTTGGATGAATAAATACACCTCCAAGATCCATCATCAAAGCGTTTGAACGGAACCCGGAAATGGTTGAAAATGCAGCCTTAATATTTCCTCCCACACGAAAATTCCCTACCTGATGGTGCTTACTGATTACCAGCGCAGTAGCCGATGCGTTAAAATCGCCTATCTCCTGCCCTGTTTCATCAAAACTTTTTATTGTACCATACCCCAGGTGTTGTACACCAAATCCCACCGTGCCGAGGCGATTAAAATCATGCGCATAGGCGAATCCGGCGTAACCAATATCACCTACATAAAACTGGTAGCTTGCTGACGCAAATCCACTAAGTGTATCTCCCAGTAAAGCGGGATTTGATGTTAAAAAATCCACATCGTCATCAGCGAGTGAAACGTTTACACCTCCCAGCGCAGCCGCTTTCGCATTGGCTGAAACGTTTAAGAAAGAATATGAGCCGACTTCCGTTCCCTGTCCGTAGAGTGCATTCCCGGATACTAAAAAAATCATGCAAAGAAAAATCCTCCAGCCAGTAAGCAGTGAAGTGCCATATCCCCGGGAAGTAATCTTTTTTAGCTGCAAGTTTTTTTTCTTACAAATAAGGAATTATTCCGTGTATTATGTTGAAACTTTTTGGTCCGTAAACACGAACCTGAGGGGAACTTTAACTTTGTCTTTCAACAATGCAATATTCACCACTTCATCAACATTATCCACAAAATGAAAAGTTAATCCTTTGAGGTAATGCTGTTCAATTTCATCGATATCACGTTTATTTTTTGCACTCAGGATTATTTCCCTTATTCCACTTCGCTTTGCTGCCAGAATCTTCTCTTTTATTCCGCCCACAGGTAACACTTTTCCACGCAGCGTAATTTCACCTGTCATGGCGAGCTTTGCTTTTACTTTGCGTTGTGTATAAATTGAAGCAAGGGAAGTAAACATGGTAATACCAGCCGAAGGCCCATCTTTAGGGACAGCTCCCGC
>Ga0196965_1000655_pt1 | contig 17449 bp, 12 predicted proteins | sample S1_20metaG_FD_148668 | JGI IMG/M metagenome (GOLD analysis project Ga0196965, IMG submission 148668) | Soil microbial communities from Anza Borrego desert, Southern California, United States - S1_20 | ecosystem: Environmental > Terrestrial > Soil > Desert | place: USA: California | collected... | reverse complement strand
CCCTTCCGCCTTTGCTACGCTCGGCACCTTCCTTAGTAAGGAAGGGTTTTGAATACATCACGAAGGATGTCATGACGGGTCGTAGAAAGAGGGATTGAGGGTTATGGTAAGAAAGTCATAGGAAGAAAGGACGCATCGTAGAGGAGTGGATGATTCCTTCCCACTATTACCGTCATCCTGAATTGTGCTTGCTCCGCAAGCGCGCAATGAAGGATCCTCAAGGAGAGCGGTAGAATCCTATCGTTATCGAATTCGCTTTCGCGTTAAGCATCGTAAACTTCGAATCTGGTACGATTGTGAGTGGATGATTCCTTCCCGCTATTACCGTCATCCTGAATTGTGCTTGCACCGCAAGCGCGCAATGAAGGATCTCCAAGGAGAGCGGTAGCATCCCCATCGTTATCGAAATCGCTTTCACGTTAAGCATCGTAGACTTCGAATTTGGAAGAACTTTGTAGTACGATGGTGTGGACCATAGTGCGTGAACTGGTCCACTTGATTGTGACTTGCCTTAGTAGCGTGATCTTGGTTTTTCGATAAAGAGCGATTTATTCCGCTGTTCCGGGGGATCCTTCATTACGCACCAGCTGCGCTGTTGCAATTCAGGATGACGGGTCGTAGAGAGGGAATGCATGGGAGTCGATTGTTTTTGATCTTTGAATCCGGATTATTAATTTCGTCTTACCGTTTTCTGTTAATTTAAATATCTGTTGTATGTTATCTTTTTTACGCAAGGCCGCATTGCCTTTCCTTTTTATCGTATGCTTGTTTAAGGCTCATGGACAAACTTTTTCCACTGCTCGGGATGGCGATTGGACCGATCCGTCAACATGGGAAGGAGGAGTAGTACCTGAGGGTGGTGCGACAGAAATCATTGAAATCTATCATGAAATTTATCTTCCAGAATTCGCTGAGGTAACTATTTACCAAGTCACCATTCAAGGTGAACTTTACATTGCGTCTAATGCAACACTTTCATTATTGGATGGAAGTCAGAATAATGATTTATTAGTACTCGGTAGTCTTGAAGTTGCAGGAACGTTTATTCAGGAAGACGGTGCTGTACTTGGAGGCACATATGCTTTGAATACACGCTTTTTATCTGGTTCCCTTTATCGGTATCGATGGACTAGTGCGGGTATCCTTCCCGTTATAAACTGGGACAGCCAAGCTACCCTTTTGGTGGAGAGATTCAATACAAATGTTTCCCTGACTTCCGATTCATGGAACCAGCATTTTGGAAATTTCATTTATGATTGCCCGGCGCAGGGAAGTTTTATGGATTTCAATGGCAGGCTGACTAACGTACAGGGTGATTTGATTATTCGTAATACCAATGGAAACATTCTTCGTTTTGCCAGAAGTCATGCTATGAATTTATCCATCGGCGGAGATTTTATTATTGAAGGTCGTTCGGAAGTATGGCTGGGTGAAAGCAGTAACAATCTCAATGTATCAGTATGGGGTGATTTTATATTTAGATCAACCTCGACAGCTTCTTCATACCTTACCCTGAATGGACAAACCACCATGGAGGTTTATGGTAATGTGATCATTGATACATCATATAAATTGAAATTTACATCAGCGTCAGGAGAAGGTGATGCCGTATTAGCTGTAAGCGGAAATTTCTCATTTCTTCAGGGAACGATTGATGCCATGGGTGATGGAAAAGCAACCATTGTTTTTGAAGGCGAGAACCTCCAAGTCTATACCCGTTCAGAAGGCACGGTATCTAAAGGAAATTTTGATTTTGAAATTGCGGCTGATGCAGAAGTTGATCTTGGTACGTCGTTGTTGTCCAACACGCTTTCAGGATCGGTAGTTGTATACGGCAAGCTAAATGTAGGCTCACCGAATGCGCTGGGTGCATTGCAGGGTGGCCCTGAAGGTAATATTGATGTTGTGGGAAGCGTTGTGTTCTCTGATGGCGCTGTTCTTGAATACAACGGTTCATCCGGACAATACATCGGGTACCATCCCAGTGGAGAACCGATGACCACCGTCATCAACAATGATGCAGGGGTTACTTTATTGCAAAATACAGCGATTGGTTCGTTGCATATCGAAAGCGGGACGCTGAACTGTAGTGTACATACTGTGTCTGTTGCTAAACACATTTCTGTGCACGAAGGTGCATCGTTAATTTCTGAAGGAACAATTCAATGCACAACGGATGGTCTACAGGAGATCGATGTTAATGGATCTACGCTTCATAACGTGTTAATTCAGGGAAGTAACAAGGTAGTTGATTTATTAAGCGCGATGCAGGTCACTGGATTAATTTCATTCGGAGGTACTGGTTCAACCTTTAACACACAAAACTTTCTAACGCTCATTTCTTCATCTGTCAACGGAGAAGGGAATGGGCATGTTGGCTCCCTCGTAAATGGCAATCGTATAACCGGCAATGTTACAGTTCAAAGATATATGGATCCCGGCCGGGTGTACCGGTATTTGTCATCACCGGTAAAAAATGCAACGGTTAATTTCCTGCAGGATGATTTTCCGATAACCGGGCCATTTGATGATGCAAGTACCGGCCCGGGAATTACTACCGGCAATCCATCGCTTTTTTATTACGATGAATCGTTCAGGCAGGGATGGATTAATTATCCATCTTCCGGCAGTGCCACAGAATATACCCTGGTACCAGGAACAGGATATGCAGCATTCATCCGCGAACGAAATTTGCCGGTAACCTGGGATGTAACAGGAGAAATTAATCAGGGGGAAGTTAGTTTACCTGTAACGTACACATCAGGCCAGGATGAAATGGATGGGTGGAATTTAGTGGGTAATCCATATCCCTCCGCTATCGCATGGAATAGTATTGGTTGGATAAAAAATCAGATCAGTTCAGGAATCGCTGTGCGAGATAATGTTCATGGCCGGGTTCGTGTTTGGGATGGAAGTATCGGGGATTTGCCGAATGGTTATATCGCTCCCGGACAGGCTTTCTGGGTTCGGACAGTCGGAGAAGAGCCACAACTTGTGATTGGTGAACAAGCAAAACATGCAGGCGATGGGGTGCCATTTTATCGTGGTGATGATGAGGTGGTCGACTATCTGGAAATTACAGTTCGAAACAACGACGTTTATGATAAAGCCTACTTGCGACTAAGACCTGCATCCAGAACCGATATCGATGAACATGATATCCCTAAATTACAAAATGACTTACTTAACATTGCGTTGTTAACGCCTGCAGGAAAACCTTTGTCCCTTTACGCTGTTGAATCCATTCCATGTACCTTCGACATTCCCTTGTCTCTCGCGTCAGACGGAACTGAAGCCTTACGCATTGATCTCAAACAGTATGGAAAATTTTTACATGGTGATGTAAGCCTCATTAATAAAACGACAGGTAATGCATTGCAACCTAATGAAGCAGGTGTATATGCTATTGACACCAATGTTGACACGGAGTGGATGCTTCGCATCGTATCGGCGCCAGCGTCGGAAATTCAGTACAGACTACCTGAAACAATATGTGCAGAACATAAGATTAATATAACCTTAACAGAAGTGGAGGATGAAAAAGAATATTTACTTTACCGTAGAAGAGATGGCTTTACAATGTCTTTGACAGATCGTTCGAAAGGAATTTTTACACTGCCTCCTTCGACCGTTTTTGATTCGGATTACACCATCTTCAGCACAAGCGCATGTGCAGTAGATTCTGTGCATTTTACATTATCAGAACAACGTCCTAAGTCACCTCAGGCCGATGACCAGGCACATTGCGGTGAAGGGAAAATAACCTTGTCTGCCCGTGGAGCCGCCTTTCACCAGACGTATGTTTGGTTTACGCACGATATGGGAACGCTGTTAGGTGAAAATCAAAAATTTACAACACCTTATTTGAATGAAACAGAAAGCTATGCAGTTTGCATTCGTGACACCCTTACAGGTTGTCTGAGTCCGGCGGTTAACGTAAACGTCCAAATCGAAGAGCCTACTTTACTGACGATCCGTTACGAGAATAATAAACTCCGCGTTTCATCACCTCCGCCTAATGAATGGTACTTCGAAGGGATCCGACTGCCCGATTCAACGGAATACCTGGTTCCTACCTTAGACGGGCTATATAGTGTTAGGAAACAAACAGGTTCTTGTACGTCTGAAACAGGTTATAACTATCAAAAATTATCAAAAAATGCGGTTTTGGTCTATCCGAACCCCGCAAATGAATACACCCGCTATGCCATGAAAAACAGGGACGTAATTTTAAATGATATTATTACTATAAACGGAGTTTCTGTTTTTTATCTTTGTAAACTGGATTGTTCAGAAAGCGAATGTCGCCTGGATATTAGCGCGTTGAAGTCAGGGACTTATTTTTTAATTTATAACATTAAAGGGACCGTCGCTCGAACTAGCCTTTCTGTTTATTAACAACGTATGAACCGTTATCTTCGCTCGATGCAAAGTTTAAAATTATTACCCAGGTGGGTGATCATTTTAATCGATCTTTCATTCATTGCCTTTTCTGCATTTCTAGGCTATTGCTTACGCTTTAACTTTAATGTGCAGGATATCATTGATATACATTTTCTCCAGGGTATTGCATTATATACGATCAGCGGTCTGTTTTCAATAGTATTAACGTCTAGTTACAAAGGTATTATCCGTTATACCGGTGTTCAGGATGGTGTACGCATTTTTTATATGCTTATCCTTAACGTAGCCTTGGTTACAATCTTCAATTTTTTATATTCTTTTCAGTCGGTTCCAAATCTCATTCCATACTCCGTTATCCTGATTTCATTTCTGGCTTCTTTTCTCTTCTTATTTAATTACCGGCTGTTGGTTAAATACATGTTTTCATTTTATAAGCGTGCCATTCTCAAGCGCGGAAACGTGCTGATCTATGGCGCGGGACAAACAGGTATTATTACCAAACACGTTATCGAGAGTTCACAATCCTCGAGGGTGGTCGGCTTCCTTGAAGATGATCGAAATAAAGTCGGTAAGGTATTAAACGGGTCACGTATCTATAGCATACGCGAAAATGACCTGGAGATAATGCTTGATAATTTTAATGTGGATGAACTCATCATTACGATCAAAAATTTATCACCTGAAGTTAAAAACGATATCGTTGATGTTTGCCTTCGTAACCAGGTTAAGGTTCGGATTGTACCGCCAGCGGATAAGTGGGTGAAAGGCGAACTGAGTCTGAATCAGATCAAAGAAATAAACATTGATGATCTTCTTGAAAGAGAAACCATCAAAATGGATGATCTTAATTTACAGAAACAATTATTTGGAAAACGGATTTGTATTACTGGTGCGGCTGGGTCCATTGGAAGTGAATTGGTTCGACAGGTAATGCAGTATAAACCTGATTCCGTCATCTTGATTGATCAGAATGAATCTGCACTTTTCGAGATCGACCGGGAGGTAAAATCAGACGATAACGGTACGGTGGTAATTCCTTATATCGCTGATATTACGAATCTTGAACGGATGCAACGGATCTTTGGTGAAAATAAACCGAACCTCGTATTCCATGCTGCTGCCTACAAGCATGTTCCGATGATGGAACGAAATTCTTCTGAGGCAATTGTATGTAATATTCTGGGAACAAAACTTCTTGCTGATCTTGCTGTAGAACACGGCGTTGAAAAATTTGTAATGATCTCAACGGATAAAGCAGTTAACCCGACCAGTGTAATGGGTTGTTCTAAGCGTATCGCTGAGATCTATGTTCAATCGCTCAACAACCACCTGGACAAATCGGGCGCACCACATACAGCGTTTGTCACTACCCGATTTGGAAACGTCCTCGGGTCAAATGGGTCTGTAATTCCGGTATTTAAAAAACAGATTGAGCAGGGTGGACCTGTTACAGTAACGCATCCCGAGATCACACGTTATTTTATGACCATCCCCGAAGCATGCCGGCTCGTGCTTGAAGCAGGTGCAATGGGCAGAGGAGGGGAAATTTTTATTTTCGATATGGGCAAATCTGTGAAGATTTTTGATTTGGCCAGGAAGATGATTCAGTTGTCGGGATTTATGCCGGGTAAGGATATCGACATTGTTTTCACAGGACTACGCGAAGGTGAAAAGCTGTATGAAGAACTCTTAAATCAGAAAGAAAACACACTCAAAACACACCATCAGAAGATCATGATCGCGAAGGTTCAGGAACATGGCTACCTTGAGATGAACAAATACATTGAGCTTTTTAATGACCTCGTAAATGATCGTAATGAGTTAAAAATGGTGGCGCTCATGAAAGAACTCGTTCCTGAGTTTAGGAGTAACTACTCACGGTACGAAGTGCTTGATCAAGTCTGACTTTTAGGGCGGATCAACTAGCAATACTCCTTCAATTGCCTGGCTTCAATTGCCACAAGTTTCAATTCTCCGAGTGTTTCAATTTCTCCGAGGGTTCATTTCTCCGAGTTTTAATTTCCCCGCGCTTCAATTGCCACGAGCTTCAGCTCGTTGGATTATAATGATATGGTCGATATGGGCTTTAGCCCGATAATCAATCTTGTATTGGACTTCTCATCGCATCTGTGCAGGTATAAATCTAATTTTCGATCGTCGTTAGCGTTGTGTCCTACAAGATGAATTCACATTCAAATTTTTTCCTTCTCTGCGAGCGTTGATTGGGATAAAGCCCAAAAGTCCTCTGAAACTCGTGGCAATTGAGAAAATGATTTAACTGAAATTATTAACAGCTATGAGTTCAGCTTGTGGATGAAAGTGCATTTGGATAATCGTTCATTCCATTCCAGCAAAGCAGAAGCAAGAATTTGATGCCTTCTTAAAACACCAATACGAAAAAAGGTTGCCTTCTTACGATGACAACCCTTCAAATTAGTATCATTAATTTCTACCTGAATGACTTGCGTTTTCTGTTATACAATTTCCGCTGATTGCCTTGTTTGAAAATGAAATTATTAGGCAAATAATATTCAATTTTAAGATTTAGCAGGAAATATCCATCATTGTCTGAGGAATTACCGCGTACTTTTCCTGGTTCATAGCCAGGAGCACCAAGTTCAAGAGAACGATCAGAAAGTCGATATCGGATTGATGTAGGATCCCAAGTTGACTTGTCAGGATGAACCGTACTTACATCATCGAGGTAATCGGTGAACGTCTGGCGATAACCACCTTCAATTACTACGTTAACAAAAGGGTGTGCTTTTATACGAACACCAAGACCATAAGGAATAACAGGTTGAAGTCTGCTGTAGCTTACGCCTTCTGTTTTTAATGGTTGTAGTGCATGCCTCTTTCCATCTAATTCAGCAGTAGGGTTGGTGTATAAAAGACCAAGACCAAGGAAGGCATATGCATTGAAAGCTGGCCGGGAAGTCATCCGAGCCGGATTTTCAAACAGGTTAATTGTTCCTGTGAAACTTAGTTCAAAGTTGGAAGATTGAAAAGATAAATTGCGTCTGTTTCGGCCCTCGTCACCGGAATCTTCATCTGAACCTTCAAGCTGAAACCAGGTAAGATCACCACGTACGCTAACCCGCGGGCTAACGAAATACTGCAAACCTGCCGTGATGTTGAACCTGGAATCGAAATTATCACCCTGGTCTTTCAGATCGCCGAAATAGGTGGCATTGCCAATTCCGCCTGAAACAAGCAGTGTCCTTTGTCGCCCGAAATTGTAGAAACTTTGAGCATTGGCCTCTTCCAGGAAGATGGATCCAATCAGGATTACCAACAGTAGAATTCTATTCATTCGCACAAAATAAGTTCACAATATACAAAATTTTATCGTCGCTTACATCAACACTTCCTTAACTCTTTTTGCTGCGTCTTTTAATACAATGGCAGAAAACACTTTTAAACCCGATTCTTCAATAATTTTAGCCCCTTCTTCAGCATTTGTGCCCTGTAAACGTACAATAATAGGAACCTTAATATCACCAATTTTCTTATAAGCTTCAACCACCCCATTGGCAACCCGGTCACACCGCACGATTCCGCCGAAAATATTGATCAGGATGGCTTTTACGTTGGGATCTTTCAAGATAATACGGAAACCGGCTTCTACAGTTTCTGCATTTGCTCCACCTCCTACGTCCAGGAAGTTAGCAGGCTCACCGCCGGAAAGTTTAATAATATCCATGGTAGCCATGGCCAATCCGGCCCCATTTACCATACATCCTACATTTCCATCCAGTTTAACATAGTTCAGCCCAGCCTTTCCAGCTTCAACTTCCAGCGGGTCTTCTTCGGTGATATCGCGTAATTCAGCCAGTTCTTTATGGCGGTAAAGCGCATTGTCATCCAGGTTTACTTTCGCATCAACAGCCAGGATGCGGTTGTCGGATGTTCTGAGTAACGGGTTGATCTCGAACATGGATGCATCGAGTCCCAGGTAAGCATTGTACAGGGAGTTTATAAATTTCACACCTTCTTTAAAGGCATTGCCTTCCCAACCTAATGCAAATGCAATTTTTCTCGCCTGGAAGGGCTGTAACCCGATTGTGGGGTCGACCCATTCCTTAATGATCTTTTCAGGATTGGTTTCCGCGACTTCTTCAATATTCATCCCGCCTTCTGTGGAGGCCATGATAACCGGACTTCCGGTAGAACGATCCAGCAGAATGCTCATATAGTACTCCTTTGGCTCCGATTCACCAGGGTAATAAACATCTTCAGCAATCAATACTTTATTCACCTTTTTACCTTCCGGGCCGGTTTGATGGGTAACCAGAACACCACCCAAAATGCCTTTCACTTTTTCCGGTACTTCCGCTATTCCTTTGGCCAACACAACGCCTTTTGATCCTGTTTCTCTCACGACACCCTTTCCACGACCACCGGCATGTATTTGTGATTTAATCACAAACCACTTAGTTCCTGTTTCCGCCTGAAGCTCCTTTGCTGCTGCTATTGCAGTGTCAGGCGTATCTGCTACAAGTCCACGTTGAACAGCGACCCCGTATTTCTTCAGAATTTCTTTGCCTTGGTATTCGTGTATGTTCATGAATTTTTTGTTTTGGGCGAAACTAGTTTATTTAATGCTTTATTTCAAGAAACACCAGAATTCACTTTATGTTAAGAGCATCCCGGGTCGAAAAATCGTATGGCCAGTTAAAAGTTTTGAAAGGAATTGACCTGGAAGTTCAAAAAAGCGAGGTCGTTGCTATCATTGGTGCTTCCGGGGCAGGGAAAAGTACTTTGTTGCATATCCTGGGAACGCTGGATAGTCCGGATCAAGGGCAAATCTTCATTCACGATAAAGATGTTTTCAGCCAATCGGCAAAAAGCCTGGCTGCCTTTCGGAACAAATCAATCGGTTTTGTTTTCCAGTTCCATAATTTGTTGCCTGAATTTACGGCACTTGAAAATGTGATGATGCCTGGATTGATCAGTAATGCTTCGGCAGAGCCGGGTATAAGAAAAAAAGCACAAGAGCTTATGGATATGCTCGGTCTCACGTCACGGATGGAACATAAACCGGCGGAATTGTCTGGAGGGGAACAACAACGTACTGCGGTGGCCCGCGCCTTGATTAATTCACCCGACCTCATCCTTGCGGACGAGCCAAGTGGTAATCTCGATTCCAAAAACGCACTCGACTTACATAATTTGTTCTTCCAGTTAAGAAAAGATCTGGGACATACCTTCATCATCGTTACCCACAACGATGAACTTTCAAAAATGGCCGACAGAAGAATTGAATTGAAGGATGGTGTTGTTGTGAAAGAGTAAAGCGACTCGTATGCGTAAGATCCTTCGCTTGCTGCTGTCCTGCGCGCGGGTCCATGTTCAGGATGCAGGTAAAACGAGGTATAGGCATGAAGATCATGGGTTTGCCTGCGCTGAATGGAGCCAAAACCGCAATCTATTAACGTGAATTTCAACATGCCACGTAGGAACAACTAAATTAATGCACCAGTATTTCGGTCTCCACTTCATCCACTTCAACCAGTCCTGATGTATTGATCGATGTGAGACGGACATCCTTTAATTCGTTGATTAATACCGGATCATATTTGGCAGTTACACGAATATAGTTTTGTGTGAAACCATGCATCATGCCATCAACGATGTCATTTTCGAAAAGTACGGTGGCAGTAGAATGCAGGTTATCTTCGTAAAACTTACGGCGTTTCTTTTCTGATAATGTATGCAGCATCTTCGAACGGTCAGCGCGCTGGTTTCCGGGCACGGTACCATCCATCTCTGCAGCCAGTGTATTTTCACGTTCAGAATAGGTGAACACATGTAGGTAAGAAATATCAAGTTCATTGAGAAATTGATAGGTCTCGATAAAATCTTCACGCATTTCACCAGGAAATCCGACGATTACATCAACGCCGATACAACAATGCGGCATCAACGATTTTATTTTGCTTACGCGATCTACATACAACTCCCGTTGATAGCGACGCCGCATCAGCTTCAGTATTTTATTCGAGCCGGATTGTAAGGGAATATGAAAATGCGGAACAAATTTTTTCGAACCAGCAACAAAGGTAATGATTTCATCGGTCAGGAGATTTGGTTCAATAGAAGAGATACGTATGCGATCAATACCTTCAATGTCATCAAGTGCCCTGATCAGATCAATAAACTTTTCTTTACGTTCGCCATTTTGTATTCCGAAATCGCCAGTGTTTACGCCAGTTAAAACAATTTCACGAACATCTGTGGCTGCAATTTCATGGGCAGTCTTTAAAATATTTTCGATACTATCACTGCGACTTCCTCCCCGTGCAAGCGGTATGGTACAAAATGAACAGGAGTAATCACAACCGTCCTGAACCTTCAAAAATGTTCTCGTTCTATCGTGAATCGAATAGGAGGTATTGAATTTACTTGCAGTTTCAATGTCGGAGGTATAAACTTCTGCCTGCGGCTTACGTACAAATCCATCCAGTAATTCTACAAGGCGGAATTTCTCTGCAGCACCCAAAACAGCATCGACCCCGGGAATGGATGAAATTTCTTCTGGCTTTAATTGTGCATAACAACCAATGATCGTCACGTATGCATCAGGTGAGATGTTTCTCGCCTCCCGGACGATTTTGTGGCACTTCTTATTGGCATTTTCAGTAACCGAGCACGTATTGATAATAAAAATATCAGGCGTATCCGTAAAGTCTACTTTTTTATACCCTTTTTGCTCAAACATTCGTGAAATCGTGGATGTTTCAGCATAATTGAGTTTGCAGCCAAGCGTATAGAAAGCGACTTTTTTCATAATAAGCCGCAAAGATACAGATTAGCGGATTACCGATAAAGTTCTTAAAAACTTCCCATCTTAAAATAATTCCATCATGTAAGACCGGAGGGAAGTTTGATTTTTATACCGACATGAGGTATGCTTCAATTCCGTTTATTTTTTTATCGAGCTGTTGCGTTACCTTTTCAAAGTCATTCCGGGAAGGAAGTTTGGTATTCACACTGATGTAATATTTAATCTTTGGTTCTGTTCCTGAAGGACGAACGGAAACCTTGCTACCATCCTCAAGGAAAAACTGAAGTACGTCAGATTTCGGAAAATCCAAAGTAGTTTCCTGTCCACTGATCAGATTTTTATCAACCGATAATTTATAGTCGGCAATGTGAACTACTTTACTGCCACTGATTTCGGCTGGCGGATTGCTCCTGAATTTTTCCATCAGTGCCCGGATCTCTTGTTCTCCCTGCTGGCCTTTCTTCACTACGTTAAGTAACGTCTCTTTATAGTAACCGAATTCAACATACATATCGATAAGCCAGTCGTACATCGACTTTTTTTCTTCGGTGGCACTTGCCGCCATAGCAGCAAAAAAAGCACAGGCAGAAACAGCATCTTTATCACGTACGAAATCGCCAGCCATATAACCGTAACTTTCTTCACCTGCAGCAATGAATTTCTTTTTGCCTTCCAGTTTGCCCATTAGTTCAGCAATGTATTTGAATCCTGTCAGGGTATTGTAGCAAGCGATGCCGAATTGGTTGGCCATCGTATCTACAAGTTCGGTAGTAACAATCGTTTTTGCGATGTATGAATTTGTTTTGTCATTCAGGTTCTTCATAATGAAATACATCATGAGGCTGAATGCCTGATTTCCATTTAGCAAAATAAATTCACCATTTGATTGACGAACACCGATACCCACGCGATCAACATCCGGATCGGTAGCCATCACCATGGTAGCACCTACTGCCTTGCCTTTTTCAATAACCATTTCCATGGCCGATTTTTCTTCCGGGTTGGGTGACTTCACTGTAGAAAAATTACCATCTGGCTTAGCTTGCTCTTCCACCACATGAATATTGGTAAACCCGATCTGTTTTAAAGCTTCCGGAACCATGGTAATCCCTGCACCATGAATGCTGGAATAAACCAATGGAATATTTTTGTGTTTGGCGATGATATCGTGGTTGGGGATAATTTTTTTAACTTCAGCATAATATGCCTGCTCTACCTCCCCGCCGATGGTATGGATATTCTCCGGCTTGGCAGTAAATTTCACCTGCTCAAACGAGGTAATCGCATTAACTTCGGTGATGATATTTTTATCGTGGGGCGGAACTACCTGTGCGCCATCCACCCAGTATGCCTTATATCCGTTGTATTCTTTGGGATTGTGCGATGCCGTGATAACGATACCGGATTGACATTTTAAATACCGAATAGCAAATGAAAGCAACGGCGTAGGTCGCAGCTCCGGAAACATAAACACGTGTATTCCGTTGGCTGAACAAACGTGAGCAACCACCTCGGCAAAAAAACGACTTTGGTTTCGGTTGTCGTGCGCAATAGCGATCCTGATCTTTTCTCCCTTAAAATTTTTATTGAGGTAATTTGCCAATCCTTGTGTAGCAACACCCACGGTGTACTGATTCATACAATTCGAACCAGCGCCCATGATACCGCGTAATCCGCCAGTTCCAAATTCCAGGTCTTTATAAAAACTATCAATAAGTTCTTTGGAATTATCTTCAGAAAGGAGCGACCTGATTTCTTCCTTCGTTACATCATCAATCACTTTACTATCTAACCAGGTTTGTGCTTTGGATTTTACTTGTTGTAATAATTCAGACATGGGTGTTTTTATTTTACGCGCCAAACATAGGGTTCAAAGTTCAAAGTTCAAAGTGCGAGGTTCAAAGTTCAAAGTTCAAAGTTCAAAGTTCAAAGTTCATGGTTCAAAGTTTCAAGGTTTTCGATAACGAAGGGCTTGTGCCATTTGTTTGAGGTTTGACGTTCGAGGTTAATTGTATTAACTTGATAAGTACCAGACCCACTCGCTGTTTCTTTCCTATCGTTACATGCAGTAAAATCGCCAGGAGCAAAGGAGAAACGATTCATTTCGAAAAAGCGAATAGGTTTCGATAACACCTTAACATCGTTAGTATCTACAAGCATATCGGTTATCAATCAACAAACTCGAAGCTCGCAGCTCAAAGCTCGCAACTATTCCTTAAAGCTCATCAATTATCGAAAACAACTTGCAGCTTAAAGCTTGTAGCCAGTAGCTTATCGCAAACACGAAAGCCAAGAAAACGCTACAAATTTCCCCTCAATGCCTGCTCTCGTTCTATGGATTCAAACAGGGCTTTAAAATTTCCCTTTCCAAATGATTTCGCTCCGTTTCTTTCAATGATCTCGAAAAAAACAGTGGGCCTGTCCTGGATCGGTTTGCTGAAGATCTGCAACAAATAACCTTCTTCATCGCGGTCGATCAATATATTTTGTTCCTTTAGTTCTGTTAAGTCTTCCGTGATTTCGCCAACGCGTTCTTTCACATCCTCATAATAAGTTTCAGGAACGTATAAAAATTCCATGCCGCGCTTTCTCAGTTCCTTTACGGTAATGATGATGTCGTCGGTAGCAATGGCAATATGTTGAACACCGGGACTCCGGTAATAATCCAGATATTCTTCAATCTGAGATTTCCGTTTTCCATCAGCAGGTTCGTTAATTGGGAATTTGATGTAACCATTTCCATTGGAAACAACTTTCGACATCAGTGCACTGTATTCGGTGGAGATATCGCTGTCGTCAAACGTTACCAGAAGTTGAAAGCCCATCACCTGTTCATAAAATGATACCCATGTATTCATCTTTCCAAGCTCGACATTGCCAACACAGTGATCTACATATTTTAATCCGATCGGTTTAATCTCAAGTGAAGATGTTCGCGTTTGAAATCCGGGTAGAAAGGGACCGTTATAATTCTGTCGTTCCACAAATGTGTGAATGGTTTCGCCATAGGTGTGGATGGAAGAAATGACAACCTCACCATGTTCGTCCTTGATCACAGTAGGCTCGTGAAATCCAGTTGCGCCACGTGACGTTGTCTCCATATACGACTTCGTCGCGTCATCAACCCACAACGCAAGAACCTTTACACCATCCCCGTGAAGGTGGACATGTCGCGCAATAGGAGATTCCGGTGTAAGTGCGGTAGTGAGTACGAACCGGATTTTGCCTTGTTGTAATACGTAAGAAGCACGATCACGCACGCCAGTTTCGGGACCGGCATAAGCCACCAATGAAAAACCCATGCAATGCTGATAATATAGTGCTGATTGCTTAGCGTTCCCCACGTAGAATTCAATGTGGTCGGTTCCTTTCAGGGGTAAAAAATCCTGCTGCATATCATTAGTTTGATGATTCAATTTACAACTTCGCGTTGGTCTATAGAAGCGATACAAAGGAGATTCGGTCATTTCGCTTTTCTAAGAATTTTTATTGTTTACTTCAGGATGAAAAGCCTTCCCTCCCAAAGATTATTGGTAAATATTGCGCCAAAGCGCGCTTATTATTTTCAATTTCCCTGAAATCTGTAATCTTTACGGAAATTTATAAGTATGGATATTAAAGCTCTTGATACTGCCCTTCAGGCCATAGAAAAAAAACGCGACGAACTAAGTCAATTGGATTACAATAATCCTAAGTATGACGATCTGGAAGAGCAACTTCACGACATGGAAGATCAATTTCAGGATGATTTCGGTGATTATATGGAAAAAGCCCTACAGCAAATCCATGACGAATTCTGTCCGGATACTGATGTGTTAATGCCTATTGCATATCTCGGAAAAGGCGTTTATGTGGAAGCAGACAAATTTCCTGGAAAAGATGCTAAACTCATGCTGGCCACTAACCCCACACGAATAATCCTGACAGCAGGAAAAGATGCTAAGGAAGTAGTCTGGACAGCAAGCTAAAGTACTTCTGCTTCATCGCGTTTAGAAACCTAATTTCTTTCTGACGCGACCAAGTACGTCGTGTGCTACAACACGGGCTTTCGCTTCGCCTTGTTCAAGTTTTTGATCCAGAGCGGCGGTGTTGCTCATGTAAAAGTTAAAGGCTTCCCGCTCTTTCGCGAATTTCTGGATGATCAATTCAAACAACTCCTGTTTTGCATGACCATATCCAAAATTTCCGGCGAGGTATTTTTGCCGTAGGGAAGCTTTTTGATCATCATTGGCAAGCAGGCTGTAAAGTGCAAAAACGTTATCAGCATCGGGATCTTTTGGTTCTTCAATGGGCGTGCTATCGGTTTTGATGGATTTCAGCTGCTTTAGAAGTTCTTTTTCCGGGAGAAAAATATCAACTGTGTTGCCATACGATTTGCTCATCTTCTGGCCATCTGTTCCTGGAATGGTCATTACAGTTTCCTCGATCTTAGCCTCTGGAACCACAAACGTTTCACCATAGATATTGTTAAACGCTGTTGCAATGTCGCGTGCGATTTCGAGATGTTGGCGCTGATCTTTACCCACGGGAACGAAGTGGGCATCATACAAAATAATGTCGGCTGCCATTAACACCGGATAGGTAAACAGCCCTGCATTGACGTCAGATAATTTCTCCGATTTATCTTTGAAGGAATGCGCATTCGCCAGCATTGGAAACGGTGTAACGCAGTTGAGATACCACGTGAGTTCACAAACCTCGGGAATGCGTGATTGCCGGTACAGATAGTTTCTTTCAATATCAAATCCAAAAGCGAGCCACGCAGCTGCTACGGCACGAACATTGTTCGTACGGGTCTCTGAATCCTTGATGGTGGTAAGCGAATGAAGATCGGCAATGAAAAAAAACGACTCATTACCAGTTTGTTGGGATAACTGAATAGCTGGAATGATTGCGCCTAATAAATTACCTAAATGAGGTCGGCCACTGCTTTGTATGCCTGTAAGAATTCTTGCCATAGTGCAAATAAAATAAAATAAAGCTGAACTGAATTAGTTTTAAATTTGTGGACTTAAAATATTACATAATGAATCGGCTCCTCACCTTATTGTTGTTTTTGATTACATTTTCTGCCTTGGCTCAACAGTCAAAACCGGTATTGTTTCGTGAGGAAATTTTTGATTTTGGCTCTGTTAATGAAGACGGTGGACCAGTGACACATGAATTTGTATACACGAATGCGAGTAATCGTCCGATTAAAATATTAGCGGTGAAGCCTTCCTGTGGATGTACGACACCGGATTGGTCGAAAGATGTTGTTGATCCGGGAAAGACCGGATTTATTAAGGCAAGTTATGACCCGAAGGGACGCCCTGGATACTTTAACAAAACATTGACGGTAACCACCGACGCTGACACTAACCAGATCATTCTTCAGATTAAAGGTAATGTCTCCAACGAAGGTGTTGGATCTGAAGCAGATTTTCAGGTAACGAAAGGAAACTGGAAACTGAAATACGGAAGTTTTAAGATGGGCACTGTATACCATCGTGAGGAATCTACAGTGAGAGATTTTAAATTTATTAATACCGGTAAAGATTCTATCAGTATAGTTGACATCGTGGGACCGGAATATATTCAGGCGATTGTAACACCGTCAACGGTTGCTCCAGGCGAAAAGGGAAATATCAAGGTCATCTATAATGGTAAATCCAAAAATCAATATGGTTATCAGTCAGATAACGTCGAGATCCATACCAACGATGCTACTTTGCCTGTTAAATCATTTACGGTAACGGCGACGCTCGAGGATTATTTTGGCGATCTAAAACCTGAAGATTTAAACAAGGCACCGCGTTTACAACTAGCGTCTACGTCGATGGATTTCGGCAGAATTGGAAAGAACGCTACTGCCACACGCGAGTTGACAATTACAAACACCGGAAAAAAGCAATTGGTATTGAAAGCTATCCAGCCGAATTGTATTTGTGTGAAAACGTCTGCGGAAAAGATGACGCTGAAGCCCGGCGAAAGCGTTTTTGTAAAAATAATTTTCGACGCTACTGACCGTAAAGCAAGTCAGAACAAACAGGTTACCATCTATTCAAACGATCCCCGAAATCCGGTGCAACGATTTACGTTTACGGCGTATGTAGAGAACTAAAGGAAAAGAAAATCGGATATCCTGGACGGAGGAAATCATCCCTTGTTGAGGTTTTCGATTCGTCTATGTGAACTTAACCGCAAAGCCGCTGAGGCGCAAGGGAACGCAAAGTTGTTTTTGGGTCATGGTGGATATAAAATGGATAGGGCCACAAA
>Ga0196965_1000654_pt1 | contig 17475 bp, 14 predicted proteins | sample S1_20metaG_FD_148668 | JGI IMG/M metagenome (GOLD analysis project Ga0196965, IMG submission 148668) | Soil microbial communities from Anza Borrego desert, Southern California, United States - S1_20 | ecosystem: Environmental > Terrestrial > Soil > Desert | place: USA: California | collected... | reverse complement strand
TCCCAGGCACATTCTACCAGGTAAGCGTGCGGCAAAAACACCGGTGCAAGCAGCGAACGTTTTGGCATATTCTTAGACATTTTGACTTCTTTCATAGACCTTTTGCGATTAGTTATGTGCCATACTTTCCGGTTCGTTAAGGTAAGGGTTAATGGATCATATTTTGAGAACACCGCAATTAGAATTTTACGGATATGAACTTTGAAAAATTTACCATAAAATCCCAGGAAGCTCTGCAGAAATCGGCGGAGCTTGCAATGACTAACCAGCAACAAGCCATTGAACCAGGCCACCTGCTTCAAGCCATCTTGCAAACAGATGAAAATGTAGTTTCATACCTGATAAAGAAACTAAATGTCAACCGCAATCTGCTCGATACAAAACTGGCGGATGTGTTGAATAGTTACCCCAGGGTATCGGGCCAACAGCCATATCTTTCCGGTGTTTCGAATAGCGTGTTGCAACAAGCCGAGAAGGAGCTGAAAGAATTCAAGGATGAATTCATTTCCATAGAACACCTGCTGCTTGCATTGCTGAATTCCAAAGATAAAGTTGCTGCATTATTGAAAGATGCCGGCTTCGAACGAAGTGGTCTTATCAAGGCAATTAAGGACCTGCGCGGTGGTAATCCTGTTACTGATCAGAATGCGGAAGCTAAGTACAGATCACTGGAACGTTATTCTAAAAATCTAAATGATCTCGCTAAGAAGGGAAAGATTGACCCTGTGATTGGACGTGATGAAGAGATCAGGCGCGTGCTACAGATTCTTTCCAGAAGAACGAAGAACAACCCGATATTGTTGGGTGAACCCGGCGTTGGAAAGACTGCCATTGTTGAGGGAATGGCACAGCGTATCGTCAATGGAGACGTTCCCGAAAATCTGAAAAGCAAAACACTCGTGTCACTCGACATGGGATTACTGGTCGCAGGCGCAAAATATAAGGGCGAGTTTGAAGAAAGACTGAAGTCCGTGATCAAGGAAGTAACAGACTCGAATGGTCAGATCATTCTTTTTATTGATGAGATCCATACACTGATTGGCGCGGGTGGCGGTGGCGAAGGCGCAATGGATGCAGCGAACTTATTAAAGCCAGCCCTTGCTCGAGGAGAACTTCATGCGATCGGTGCCACAACACTGAAAGAATACCAGAAGTATATTGAGAAAGACAAAGCGCTTGAACGTCGTTTTCAAGCAGTAATGGTTGACGAGCCGTCCGTTGAAGACTCCGTTTCAATTTTGCGCGGAATCAAAGATAAATACGAGCTGCATCATGGCGTACGGATCAAGGATGACGCCGTCATTTCTGCAGTGGAATTATCAAGCAGATATATTTCTGATCGCTTCCTGCCTGATAAGGCAATTGACCTGATGGATGAAGCCGCTTCAAAGTTGAGGCTGGAAATGGATTCCCTCCCAGAGGAACTTGATGAGTTGAACCGGCGGATCATGCAGCTCGAAATTGAGCGAGAAGCAATCCGTCGCGAAAAAGACAAGGAGAAAGAAGCCATCCTATCTAAAGAGATCGCCGAGCTGAGTGAACAACGAAATTCTCTCAAGGCGAAATGGGAAAGCGAAAAAGAAGTAGTACACGGAATTCAGCGAGAAAAAGAAAACATCGATCGGCTTAAGTTCGAAGCGGAACAAGCCGAGAAAGCCGGCGACTATGGAAAAGTTGCCGAGATCCGTTACGGAAAAATTCTTGAGGCGGAAAAGCATCTGAATGAGTTTCATGAAAAAATGAAAGACATGCAGGGTGAGCATTCGCTGTTGAAAGAGGAAGTTGACAGTGAAGACATCGCAGAAGTTGTTGCTAAATGGACCGGTATTCCCGTTTCCAAAATGCTGCAAAGTGATCGCGAAAAGCTTCTTCACCTCGAGCAGGAACTCGGTAAGCGTGTCGCTGGACAGGAAGAGGCGATCCAGGTGTTAAGCGATGCTGTGAGAAGAAGCCGTGCGGGCTTGCAAGATCCGAAACGTCCGATTGGTTCATTCATTTTCATGGGAACAACTGGTGTCGGAAAAACGGAGTTATCCAAAGCACTTGCGGATTATTTATTCAATGATGATAACGCAATGGTCCGCATTGACATGAGTGAATACCAGGAACGACATAGCGTAAGCAGACTCATCGGTGCTCCTCCCGGCTACGTGGGTTATGATGAAGGTGGCCAATTGACAGAGGCCGTTCGGAGGAAACCTTACTCAGTCATTTTGCTTGACGAAATTGAGAAAGCGCACCCTGATGTGTTCAATATTTTGCTGCAGGTCCTTGATGATGGTCGGTTAACCGACAACAAAGGTCGTGTGGCGAATTTCAAGAACACGATCATTATCATGACAACCAACATTGGTTCGCACATCATCCAGGAAAACTTTGAAAAGATCAATGAAGCGAACTTCTTCGAAGTGCTTGAAGATACCAAAGACGAAGTGCTGGCATTGCTGAAAAAATCAGTGCGTCCGGAATTTATTAATAGAATTGACGAGATCATCATGTTCCGTCCGTTGAGCAGAAATGACATTCGTAAGATCGTTGATATTCAGGTACAGCTTGTAAGGAAAAGGCTTGAAGAAGCGGGTGTGCGGCTCGACCTGTCCGATGCTGCAAAAGATCGCCTCGGGAAACTTGGATACGATCCGCACTTTGGCGCACGACCGCTGAAAAGGGTGTTGCAGCGTGAGATTCTGAATGAGCTATCGAAACAGATCCTTGCCGGCAAAATTCGTAAAGACTCGGTGATCTTCGTTGATCTCCAAAATGATACCGACTTCGTGTTTGAAAATGTCGAGAATGTCGAAGTCTTGTAACCTAGAAAGGGTGAGACTCATTATAACGTGTGCATGTCGGAAAAATTGCTTCGTTAAAAAGAAATTAAATTTTGTACCAGATGAAACTTCAACACCCGTTTAGCTGTTATAGTAATAGGTTTAAGGATTGGTGATCCCGGTGCAAATCGGGATGGTGTTGATTGAGGGGTTTGGTTTAAACGTCCCGGGTGGTTCCGGGACGTTTCTTTTTTTATACGTCAGTGGGATACCGCTTCGCAAATCTCTGAAAACTGCCTTGCATTGATCACAGCTGCAGCCTCTGCGGTATTATTGAAATAAATATAAGCCTCGCTCACCTTACTCAGGCTCTGAATTTGCTGTGCAACTGTCTCCAGCTGCGACGATTCGTATCGCGAAGAATAAAGAAAAGGAACGCCGTGAAAACGATAATAGAGGATATTGCTCGTCTGTATCACATTATCAGGCAGATTCGGATGGCTCATACTGCAGAAGGTAATATTCTTTTCCGTGAAGCCTTTGTAAACGGAATCAATCCACCATGTCGGACTTCTGAATTCCACCACATTTTTCATCGAAGGATCGACAAGGTTGACAATACGTTCAAGTCTGTGTTCTTCGTACACAAAGGATGAAGGAAACTGAAAAAGAATACAGCCGAGTTTATCACCAAATCCTTCCTTTACCGTTTCATAAAAACTTGTCAGAGCTTCGCGCGCTTCGCTCAGGCGTTTGTAATGTGTAATCAATCTGGGAGCTTTTACTGTGAACGCAAAATTCGCAGGAGTTCTGTTGGCGAGGTTTTGCAGCGATGTGACTTTTGGAATTCGATAAAACGTCACATTCAATTCAAGGGAACTGAACCGGGTCGTATAAAATTCAAACCATTTTTTTTGAGCAAGATCTTCCGGATAGAAAATCCTTTTCCAATCGTCATAGTGATACCCAGAGCAGCCAACTTTCCATTGAATCATACTAACAATAACGTAAAAACTTTAATTGTTGGTTTGTCAGGCATACCGATTTTTCCTTGTTAAGAAAAAAATCAGATGCTATGCCGGATATAAAGGAAAAAATAATTCCGCCACAACACGCAGGCGGCAAAAAAGACATCGAACATAAAGTCGCTGCCAGCGACGACGACGATGCGAGAAAACTGTTTGTGATCGGTCGCAACCGTTTGTTAGATGTCAATAACTGGAGCAATGTCGCTGAAGGTCTTTCTGCGAAATTTCATCTCACTGACCAAAATGGCATTGATGTTGAACGCACGGCAGAAAAAACCGACTGCTTCAAGATCGACATTCCGGCACCTGGACCTGCCGAAGGCGATGGGCACGATTGGGTGAAAATAGAAGCGATTGAAGATAAAAGCGATTCGCAGGGACCAAGCGAAAGTATAGCCATTCGTGTTCGGCCCTGCCCGAACCCACGCGAACGCCAGGGGGAAAATGTTGCACATTTCCTTGACGAAAAAGCGACAAGTACGTTTGTTGTTCAACGCAATGGCCGGGAGATCACCGCAGCGGTTTACGGCCGAAATGAAAAGCCAAACACTGACACAACCAGTGTGATTGACAAAGTGAGAAACGCAGTTGTCGGAACAACAGCCATCATGGGTATGTCAAACGTGCAATGGAAAAATCTGGTGCAAGGGCTGATTGCGATTCAGAAAGATTAAAATCTTTTTTTGAGGGACAAGCCAACACCGACAGCAGTGATAAAAATATTTTGTTCGAACGCAACCTCCTGACGCGTAAGATCGAAGTTTGCGGCGGCCACAAAATTGTGTTTTAAAGCTTGAGACCAGGACAAAGTAATGCGTTGTGATTTTAGAATAAAGATCTGATCTGAAGTCAATCCCGAGCCACTTTGAAAACGTCGTTCTTCAGGAGAATACCCAAGTCCGCCTGCTAGAGCGATATAATGGTCAGCATTGGAGAAATATCTCCGAACCAGAACATTTCCAGACCAAAGCGGCCCTGTAACCCCATTGGCAGTAATGAACGATCTAAGCGACAAATAATAGTCGTCGATATAACGACTTACGGACCCAGTATACACAACAGCCTCGCGCGCCACGCTGGAAATTAAATATCGAACGCCGACGGATGCTTCAAACTCTTTTGGTAAGATTGAGAAGAGCTCGGCTCCCATTCTGTGTTCCGGAAAAAGAATACTATTTGAGTATCCATAGTTAAAGTAGCCGTAAAATCCTTTTGAGATTTTTGGATAAACCTCAATTTCCGGTTGAATGCCTGATGTTCCAAAGCGCTCAGCCAAATTTAGCCGGGCAATAAAGGTTCCCCAACCCTTTAATGATCCAACATGCAAAGATTCATAGTGTGCCGGATTCAGTGTTCGATCGAAGATGTCGAGTTGATAGTTGACTCCTGCGAAGTATTGCAACTGGCTCAATTTGATGTGTTGAAGCAAACGAAAGCCCTCCTGATGAGCCGGATACAGGTGAAGCAGGTAATTCAATGAAGCAATCGCCTCATCCTGCCTCTGTAATCCTACAAAGGCTTGCGCCTTCTTAAACAACAGTTCTTCGGATTTTGGATGTATCTCAAGTTCTTTTTCGATCAGCGCGAGCGCAGACTGAAAATTTTTACTCCATAGTTCGACATCAATTAAGGCTGCTTTTGCGTCTCCGTTATCTGTCCTTTTGCGTAGCACGTGGCGCAGTTCATCCCGGGCATTATCAAATTCCTGATTCCAGGCATAGATACGCGCTAACAATATACGCGCGTCGTAATTCTGCGCATCCATTTCAATCAGGTGCCTGATCATTTGAATAGCTTCCTCGCGCTGAGTCGGGTCATAAGATTTCTCCCGCGCCTTTTGCAGAATGTCATCCCGTGTATCCGACTTCCACGATTGAGCATTACAGTTACAAATCGACAAGAACACAAGAACGAGGATCGAAAAAGATCTCCTTTGTAAAATGGAATATAAATAGATTGCCGTGGGCATTGTCATCGGGATTATCATTTTACCTGAACAAATCCTTGGCGCGTCATTTCTCCCCACGATTTTTTTCCTTTGATCAAATCAATGTTTCCGCTGATCGCCCACCAGACAACGCGCGGGTGAAACCAGATTGGTTCGATTAAAGCGGTAAGAATCATTTTACCATAATCCCGTTTCTGTGTATACTTAAAGAAGGACATCTCTTCTGAAAGTAAGGCAAGCATGCTGATGAAAAATGCAAATGCGTACACGGCGGCTAGAAGGCAAAGAAAAAAAGTCCAGTTCGCAAGACCAAACGCTGCTAGCACCGCAAAATAAATTAGCCCAAACAACTCAATGAATGGTGAAAGCCATTCATAAAAAAACCAGAAGGGATAGCTTAGCGTACCGATAACCCCGTATTGTGGATTGAAGAACATACGACGGTGTATCCATAAAGTCTCAAAGGTACCACGTGCCCAGCGATTTCGTTGCCTTCCGAGAACTTTGTATGTGACTGGTGCCTCAGTCCAACAGAGAGGATCCGGTACATAGACTACCCTGTGTCTTTTCTTTTGTTCGTACAACATAGCTCGCATTCTTACAACAAGTTCCATATCTTCTCCGACTGTATTATGATTGTAACCGCCGGCACTTATTGCAATATCTCTGCGAAACATTCCGAAAGCGCCCGAAATTAACATTAAGCCGTTGATTCTACTCCACGCCATTCTTCCCATGAGAAATGCGCGAATGTATTCAAGAACCTGGAAGCGCGCGATCTGGTTTTCGGGCAACCTGACTTTGATCAATCTACCTTCCTCAACAACGCACGAATTTGCAATACGAATTACGCCTCCTGAGGCAATAACTTTTTCCGGATCCTCCATAAAGGGCTTTACCATTTTCAGAAGAGCGTCGGCTTCGATTATGCAGTCGACGTCAATACACGCGACTAACTCCTGGTTCGACACATTTAACCCAACATTCAACGCATCCGCCTTTCCACCATTGACCTTATCTACCACAGTCAATTTTTTAAATGCACGGTTTCTCGATTTATATATCGCCCTCACCAGCTTAGTAGAAATTTGGTTTCGCATTGCAAAGGGTACTACAACCAAATCAAAGGAATCGATCATTTTCTGCAGTGTGTCGTCCTTACTGCCGTCATTCACAATGATTACCTCGAAATTATTGTAGCTAATAGACAACAATGATTTTACGTTGTCGATAATTGTAAGTGCTTCGTTATATGCAGGCGCAATAAGCGAAACACCCGGAGCAAATGGTGACGATAAAATTGAACGGTAGTCGACATAATAGTTACGGTTCTTGTATAACCGCATTTCCCAAATAGACAGCAATGCGAGCAGGACATATGCAAAGGCCATGGTTACAGCATATAGAAGGACTAATATGTTGACAATAAAAATCAGTACTTCAATAAACGTATTCATGGTTGTAGCAGCGGATCTTCAAGATGTCTGACGATGTTTTCATTTTGTTCGAGGTCATTTGCCGTCAAAACATTAGTCGGCTTAAGTCCTAGTGCTTTTAAAGACTGAAGTACCTGAAAACGCACTCCAAAATCCCCGTGATCAATGAAGCCGGCAATTACATCTTTATGATGTTCAGGCTGCCCGATCTTTCCGAGGGAAGCCAGGGCCGCGCGTATTACCTCTGGCGCTAGATTTTTGTTCTCCAGCAGGCTCACAAGAATTTTCGCATGCTTATCAGTGCCAATCCGTCCAAGCACCTCTGCTGATTCAACGACAATGGTTTCACTCGGATGAGATAGCATCGATGAAATTTTATCAATCGACGATGTCTGGCGGAAGTGACTGATCATATCGATACCGAGTCGTATAATCGTGTCATTATTGCTTGTAAGCAATCCGCTAAAGTCGAGACGTTGCCCGCTCCCGCCAGACCAGTAATGGAAAACATTCAATTTAATCCAGGGTGTTATGGTTTGCTGCGTCTTCACCAGATATCTCAATGAATCATCGGGTCGCATTTGGCTAATGGCTAATAGACTTTCCTGGGCAAGCAGTTTATTTGAAGAAAGAAGATACCGCTCTAATAAAGGAATTGCTTCCTTAACATTCATCTCTGCAAGCTCGCGAATGGCTTTCACCTTTTTTTCATAGGATTTAAAAGATCTCAGGTTGGAGATACTAACCGCTTGAAGGTTCAATCCATAAAATACTTTACTCAGAACGTAGGCTGCGTTCCCACTGAGGTTCCTTTTTAAATGGATGATTTGACTTATCAGGATCTGACGCCCAACCACCGAACCGCCAATGACGCGATCCAATTCCGTCAGTTTAAAGTCAAAACTAACCGGGGAGTCTGGTTTTTCTAATGCACTGGTGTTCACAACGATTGAATTCAGCAACCGCTGAAAATGATCACGGTAAGATTGAACACTTGATTCATGTCTTGTCTTAATGACCCGGCTGGCCAGAATTACAATTATCATTAGTAACCCAAACGAAAAGAAAAGAACAGCCACTCCAACAATGTACAGCTCGACTCCAGTGAGGGCAATCGTATCGCCTATTAACAATCGCCACTTCATGCTTGTAATATACGACGTACACGGACGGCCAATTCGGCAGGGCTAAAAGGCTTGGTAATAAAATCATTGGCCCCTAGATCAAACGCCTCGAGCACTGTATTTTCCAAGCCCTCCGCCGACAGCACAATTATAGGAGTGGATTTCATTAATTCCCTGCGAATAAATGTCGTTATCTCTAGTCCAGAATGGAACGGCATGTGTATATCAGTAATTACCAGGTCGAAATTCTCGTCCCGCAATAAAGCCTTTGCTTCCCGCCCGTCAGATGCTTTCGTTACCTCGCCTAAGTTGTCGCGCGTAAGTTTAAACCTAATCAGCTGACCAGGGCCTCGTCGTCGTCACACACCAATATTTTTGCCATACATGCTCGCTGTATAAGACATTAAATATAATAATCAAAAAAAGATTAAATATTATCTTCCGCTGTTAAAAGCGTGCTTTTTCCTGTGTTACTCTACTTTTATCAATGATCTCATTTCTAAAAAGTGTAAAAGCTCAATACACGGTTTTTGTTCTTACAATGGTAATGACAATCATTGGAAGCCAGCTCGTGGTACAGTATGATTTGCGAAAGCAAAACGAAGATGCGCGACTCATCAACCTCGCTGGAAGGCAGCGCATGATTTCGCAACGTATTTCAAAACTTACGTTATACATCAAGGATGACCTTCAGAACGACGGTGCTACCTCACGTGCCCGTCTGGATACTTTGCGCTCATTAATACGAAGATGGGAAAATGTTCATGCATCCCTGTCCGTGGGGAGTGATGAGTTCGGAATATCAAACCGACGGTCACCCGCCATTGATTTGCTGCTTTCCAAAATAAACCTTCCGTTAACCGACATTATTGATGCGTGCGACAATCTGATCACGAAGACGGACAAAAAGACCGCATCGGAAACAGTGGAACTTATTGAAAAAAATGAATTGCTCGTCCTAACGTTGCTCGAACAAACGGTCAACACTTTTCAAAATGAAGCAGAGCGTAAACTACGACGAACAAAAACAGTTGAGATCATTCTGGCGGTGACTGGACTAACATTACTTTTTATGGAATTCGTTTTTCTTTTTCTGCCTATCATCCGCAAAATGCAGGCGCAGAACGATCAGCAAACGGAACTCAACAATCAGCTTGCAGCAACGAATGAGGAACTGCAGGCCTCGGAGGAGGAGCTTAAAACAAATCTGGACTTTATTTCCGCACTACAAACTGATTTGTCACTACGTGAAAAACAATACAGGTATTTTGTAGAGCATGCGACGGATCTCATATACGAATTAAATGGTGAGGGAAAGTTTTCGTACGTCAATCCTGTCATGGAAACAGTAACAGGATACTCAAAACAAGTATTGTCGACAAAGACATATTGGGAAATTGTTGAACCTGCGATGCAAGAGGAGACAAAATCGTTCTATGAAAGGCAACGACGAGAAAGAATCCGGCATACATACTTTGAGCTACGTGTCAGAACAATCGACAGCAAACAGATCTGGATTGGACAAAATGTTGTGATGCACTTCGGTGAGGACAAAAGGGTTTCCAAAGTTACAGCGATTGCACGCGATATTTCGCTGGAGAAAGAAACACAAGAAGCGCTTCAGCTTGCGAAAGAAAAGGCCGAGGAGGCGACAAATGCCAAAAGTCAGTTTCTTTCAATGATGAGCCACGAAATCAGAACACCGATGAACGCTATTATTGGCTTAACCAACATCCTGATGCAGGAGGAGCCTCGCCATGATCAGGTGGAAAATCTGAAACTGCTGAAGTTTTCCGGACAAAATCTCTTAACGATTATCAATGACATTCTCGACTTTAGCAAGATAGAAGCTGGAAAGATCAACCTCGAAGAAATAGATGTCGACCTTCTGCAAACGCTTACTAATCTTATACAGATGTTGTCAGGCGCAGCATCTGATAAGGGAATTCAACTTACTCTTGATTACGACCGACGCATCGGTTCAGTTTACAAGACCGATCCTGTTCGGCTTAGCCAGGTGGTGACGAACCTTCTGGGAAATGCGATAAAGTTTACAGACCGGGGACGCGTAGAGATGCGAGTTCGGGAAAGCAAAGAAAACAACGGTCTTGTCGAATTTAGCATTAGCGATACCGGCATCGGCATAGACGCCGATAAGCTTGATTTGATCTTCGAAAGTTTTTCCCAGGCGAACTTAAATACAACCCGAAAATTTGGAGGAACAGGTCTGGGTTTGTCAATCACAAAAAAACTGATCGAACTGATGGGCGGCGCAATATCTGTAGAAAGTAGACCCCGTGTTGGTTCAACTTTTACCTTTATACTGCCCCTAAAAAAGGGCGATCGAAAAAAAATCTTTGATGAATCAAGCCCCGCCTTATCTAATGCCAAGCACCCGGGGGCAAAAATATTATTGGTTGAGGATAACCGCGTGAATCAAATCGTTGCATGCAATTTCTTTAAGAAATGGGGATTTGAAGTCGCCTTAGCCAATAACGGAAAAGAGGCCCTTGACAAAATAAAAGATAAATCCTTTCATTTAGTATTAATGGATCTACAAATGCCTGAAATGGATGGATACGAAACAACACGGATCATTCGAAGCTGGAAGCACGATACATATTTCCTGGACATTCCCATCATTGCGCTTACTGCGTCTGCAATGGCAGAAGTGCGCCAGAGGGTACAAGACACAGGGATGAACGAGTTTATCATAAAGCCATTTGAACCAGAGGAACTCTACACGACAATATCAAAGCATTTAAAAGAAGTGCGCGTCGAGCCGGCAGCATACGCGCAGTCAATACGTGACAAGCTCGATCAATACTCCGATGGCGACGCAACGTTTAAACGTGAGTTAGCAGGGCATCTTATCAATAATATCGAGGAACTAAAACACGCCCTTCATGAATCCTTAAAGAAAAATGACGAAAAAATATTTGGCGAGGCTTGCCACAAAATAGCCACTACGCTAAATATGCTTGCAGATACGGCATTGCTAACGACAATCGCTAAGCTCAAAAAGCAGGTGGGCAACTCATCCGTTTCAACTTCAGACATCGAAGAATTTGAAACGCGCTGTCAAAACCTTATTAATCAGCTGAAAAATCAAATCGATAATTAGACGCGCTCAACCCCTAGCCCTGGCCGTTCCGAACAATACATATAACCATCGCGAAGGATGAACCCACCCTTCACTTCATCGCGGCCAAGATCCAGGCTTCCATCAAGATCGATATAGCGGGTATTCGCGCACGAAAATGCAGCGTGTAGCCCGGCCGTAATGCTGACAATACTTTCGTCATTACAGCCCCAGAAAAGATCGACTCCACCAAGCTGTGCAATCTCGGCGATGCGTCGGGCTTCGTTTATACCTCCGCATTTCATCAACTTGATATTAAATATCCGCGCAGCAACAGGCGGCGTTATCAATGAAAATGCATCTGCCGGTGAAATGAGCGACTCGTCTGCAGCGATCATGTTTTTGATTTCATCCGGCAGTGAACGCATTGCAGCTACTGCATTGGCAGGCAACGGTTGTTCGATAAGTTCAAGTCCCAGCAAAAGGGTTCGTTTGTAAAAAGTTATTGTCTGGTTGACATCATAGCCCTGGTTGGCATCAACGCGAATGATAACGGAAGATCCGAATCGTTCACGAAGTTTTACCAAACGCTCGATATCTTCTTCGAGGTCTTTGCCAAGCTTCACTTTGATTACCTTAAATCCGGCGGAGATATATTCATCCGCTTCTTTCAATGTCGCAGAGACATCTTTAATTCCAATTGTGTTTGATGTTGGCAACCTGGTTATCTTTTGACCGAGATATTTCACCAACGGGATCTTGAGGAATTTGGTAAACGCATCGTGCAAAGCGATGTCAAGCGCAGCCCTCGCCGAAGGGTTCTTTGGAAATCGTGTCAGTATTTCAAATAGCATTTGGTTGGTTTCCCTGATGTCGCGCCCGATTAGAAAAGTCAGATTATCTTGCTGTAAGGCATCCAGGCACTGTTGCAGATTTTCACCAACAACGTATTCGCTTGGATTTCCTGAGCCAATCCCCGTCAAGCCATTTTCGAGTACAATTTCGACAAATGCGTTTCTCACGGTGTCAACCGTCTTGAATGCGATGGTGTACGGCTTTGTGTTTTCCAGATCAGCAGCCCAAACCTTGATATCTTTAATTCTTGCCATTTGCCTTTTTAATCATTGCTTCGAAAACCGGAACCAGCCTGCTGACACCATCCTCCAGAGGAAGGACTACCGGAATATTGAGATCTGCTTCATAACGCCGTGCATAATCCCTTGCCTCATTCGCAGACATCTTTGATGTGTTAATGGTCAGCGCAACAGTATCACCGCCGTACATTTTTATCAGTGCGATCTCATCTTTCGGATCGGCGACAAGCGCCGGGTAGTACTCCATATCTTTGTAATGTTTGCGGGGAGGATTATGCTGAAGAACGACACCATCTGCATCCGCTGAAACAATCCACTCCGCTCCTGCCGGCCCACTCGGATTTCTCAATGATGATTGACCCTCGATGAAAATGATATCTGGTTTCTCTGCATGATAACACGTTACAATTGCATGCTCCATTTCACCTGAAATGAAATCGTTAAGTGTAGAATCAAAGACAAACCCATATTTTGCTCCCTGCATCCAGCCTGTTTGTCCAGTATAAATCATCTCGGCTTTATAGCCGGCCTTACACATTGCTTCAACGAGAAATCGCGTGGTCGTGCGTTTTCCTAACGCACAGTCAGTTCCGAGAACGGCGATCTTCGGACATTTCACATCCTTGATCTTCCCGGACCAGAAATGAAGCTCTTTAAACTTTTTAGGCTTGCGAACATCGATAATTTCCAACCCTTTTTCGGCAGCGAGTGATGCAAATTCCGGAATGTCCGAGATATACTCATGCAATCCATTCACGATGCCCATTCCGTGAATGAGCGCGTCTTTCAGGATGACACGAAGTGTTTCCGGAATAACGCCACCTTTTGTTGCTACACCAACAATGCAATAATCCGCCTGGCCTTTCTTTACAAAATCAGCGACCGAACCATAAGTCATAATGTCGCGGGATTTTCCATCGAGTATTTCTCCAGCATCACGACCTGCAAGTTTCTCATCGATCACACCGACGATCGTAAAACGATCCGTTCCACGGATGAGGCCGTGCGCGGTCTTCGCGCTGATGGTATCCAGATAACCACCGGTAATCACTATTGCTTTCTTTTTCATGTAAAGAACAAAGGCAAAAATTCAGTGAAATAACGCAGTAAAGCAAAAAGGAGTGGATGAAATATTGGCTGATCGACGCGATTCGATGACTATCACAACTAATGCATTGCCCCGCGATGGCATTTTTAACTGGCTTGCTTTTTGACTAACTTCAATGCGGATTACAGTCCGTTGCACTCAATCGTCTAACGCTGAATAATCTATTATGAAAACCAACATCACCGGAGGATTGATTGGATTGATCATACTCCTGAATTCGTTTCCCGAAAGCCTGAAAGCACAAAATATCATTGGTTCCTGGCAGCTCGTCAAACAAACTAATTGTATTTCCGACGAGATTGAAGCCGAGAGCGATGATGAAGCTGAATTGGTAGCTGAAATGAAAAGCATGTCAGGGCCGGCAGCTAAGGTCGTACAGTTCAAGAAAAAAGGAATGGGCGAGGAAAGCACGCGCATCTTAAACCGAAAAAGATCAGCATCACCGCGAAACTTTTTGTATCGCTTTGATGGTGAAACGCTCATGATACTTGATAAAAGATCACAGACACTGACGCATACTTATTCGGTGGAACGATTCTCCGGCGATTCGCTAATCGTTTCCAATGCAAACCGTCCGTGCGAAACGCGAATATTTTTGAAAATAAAAGACGGGAAATCAAATTGATTTCGGCCAACTTTTGTTCTTGTATGCGCGGTTAGCACATCTATCGCTACCTTTGCATTTCCATGGTTGAAGCCACAGTAAAAAGAGACATCCGGAAGCTTAAACTTGAAGAGCTGAAGAAGTTTTTCGTTGATCACGGCGAAAAACCATTTCGCGCGCAGCAGGTTTATGAGTGGCTTTGGCAGAAATCGGCAAAGGATTTCGACCAGATGACCAACATCTCGGTCGCTACGCGTGATCTGCTGAAAAACCATTTCACGATCAATTTTATCAAGGTCGACAAAATGCAGCAAAGCACTGACGGCACAATCAAAAACGCTGTCATGCTGCACGATGGACTGATCGTAGAATCGGTTTTGATCCCGACCGAAAAACGGATTACTGCCTGCGTTTCATCACAGGTCGGGTGCAGTCTTGCCTGCAAGTTCTGCGCAACGGCGCGGTTAAAGCGTATGCGAAATCTGAATCCGGATGAAATTTATGATCAGGTCGTCGCGATCCAGCAGCAATGTGAAACGTATTTCGGAAGGCCGCTTACGAATATTGTTTTTATGGGAATGGGAGAGCCGCTTCTCAATTACAATAACGTCATGACCGCCATCGAGAAGATAACTTCTCCGAAAGGTTTGAACATGGCATCGAAGCGGCTTACGGTGTCGACTGTCGGACTCGCAAAAATGATTGTAAAAATGGCCGACGACGGCGTGAAGTTCAACCTTGCTGTGTCATTGCATTCAGCTTTGAATCATGTCCGTTCTTCCATCATGCCGATCAACGATACCAATTCACTTGAAGAACTGGCTGAAGCGCTGAAATATTGGTATAATAAAACGAAACGCAAGGTCACTTACGAATATGTGGTGTGGAGAGGGATTAATGATGGTGAAGCACATGCTCAGGCTTTGCTGAAGTTTGCTAAAATCATCCCGTGCAAAGTTAACCTGATCGAATACAATCCTATTGATGATGGCGAGTTTCAGCAGGCATCACAGGAATCAATCAACATGTACATGCATTTGCTTGAGAGTCATGGCATCACTACACGCGTTCGCCGAAGCCGGGGAAAAGATATTGATGCGGCGTGTGGCCAGTTGGCTAACAAGAGCTAAGCATTATTGTTTGTTCTTGCTGGCATTGAAAAGCTTTTCTTTTTCCTCTTTCGTCAGGCTTTCATAACCGGCAGCAGAGATTTTATCCAGGATAGCATCGATTTCATCCTGCGTATACGATGGCTTGTTGGTTCCCCCGGCGGAAGTTGTTGCGGCTTTTTGCTTTCTGTAAGAAACTTTCACATTTGATCTCGGTTTGAAAATATTCTTTATCCAATCCAGGGTCATTGTAACCCACATCCCCCAGTTCGATCCAGCCTGAAGTTGCTTCATGTATACAAAACCGATCAAAGCGCCGCCCAGGTGCGCGATGTTTCCGCCGGCGTTGCTGCCTACCGCGCCAAGAAACGAAATGACAATATAAAACGCCGCGATGTACTTAATCCGAACCGGTCCGAGAAACAAAAGGAAGAACGTATAGTTTGGCAAAAGCGTGGCCGTGGCTACCACAATTGCATTGACGCTCGCGGAAGCGCCGACCATTACAATGCTATGTTCCTGAGCCCTTTCTGCGAAAAAAGGAATCGTATTGTATGCTAAAAGGTAAGCTACTCCACCAGCGAGACCACCGAGAATATAAATCGCTACCAGCTTATCGCTTCCGAGATATTCAACGAAGAGTCGGCCGAACCAGTAAAGCACCAGCATATTAAAGAGAATATGAAGTATGCCCGACAAGTCGTGCGTGAACATGTACGTGATGATCGTCCACGGCCGGGTGATGAATTCGCTGAATCTCGCAGGGATCTGAAATTGAGAATGCAGAATATTAAAGGCATCATCAAAATAGCTTATTGTCGAGATCACATAAAGGAATCCCAAAAACAAGAAGATGACCACGTTGATTATGATCAACTGCGCGGGGGCATTGTTATGTTTATTGAAAGCGCTTTTAAATTCCTCGAACATAAATGTATTTAGTAGTAACCTCCCCCCTGGCTTTTCCATAATCGAATCATGATGAAAGCAAAAATAATTCCGCCAAGGTGAGCAAAGTGAGCAACCCCGCCGCTTCTGTCCATTAAAAATGTCATTCCGCCCAGTAAAAATACGAGGTATTTAGCTTTAATCGGAATGGGAGGAATCAGGAGCTGGATTTCCATATTGGGAAACTGCATTCCAAAGCCCATTAGCAAACCGTAAATCGCGCCCGATGCACCCATCATAATGCCAAACGTACCAAGATCGAAAAACTGACTCATCACCACGCTGAATATTCCTGCACCAATACCGCACACGATATAGAATAAAAGAAACTTTTTCTGACCCCAGAAGTTTTCAAGCATCGGCCCCATAAATACCAATGTGAGCATATTAAAGAATATGTGCATAAAACCGGACGGCGAATGCACGAACATATACGTGAACAACTGATATGGCTTAAAGCATGATGTATGCGGATCCCAGATCGACAGGTATCCTGTGATAACGTCTACACCCAAATCGCGACCTACGCAATACCCAAAGTTCTTATCAGGAGCCAACATCTGGAACAGGTAAACCAAAACATTGATGATAATCAGATTTTTAACAACCGGGGTTAGTCTCAGCATGTTGGATCAATATAATAGATGTCTGTTTATTGACGGCTAAAATAGCTTTCAAGTTTACTTAACTCAAAAATAAAAAATGTTGAACTGCCATCCGGGTTGTAATTCGGTGTTTTACATGCGAAAAGGCCATTAATAATTGACAACATCTCCTCCTTCACCAGCCGTTGTCCGTTTTTGATACCTGCCCGTTTCGCGAGCGATCGCGCCAGGTTCTCCTGCAACGGTAGTGAAAGCTCTGATTGATTCACTTTAAACTGTTCAATCAATCCCTCGAATAAATCTTTCTCACGACCTGAAGGAAGTCCTGATGGAACGCCGTTAATGGCCAATGTGTTTTTACCGAAAATTTCGAATCGAAATCCCAACCCGGAGATCTCCTGTTCCATTTCCATCACCATGGCAAAATCTGCTGCGCTGAGTGTGACGGTTTGCGGAAACAAACTTTGCTGGCTTTCGCCGGATTTATTTTTGAGCTGATTGAGGTATTTTTCAAACAGTATTCTTTCGTGCGCGGCCTGTTGATCTAAAATCATCATGCCGGAACGAACCTGTTTCACAATGTAACGCAGATGGAGTTGGAAGAGCACGCTGTTGTCCTCC
>Ga0196965_1000653_pt1 | contig 17520 bp, 27 predicted proteins | sample S1_20metaG_FD_148668 | JGI IMG/M metagenome (GOLD analysis project Ga0196965, IMG submission 148668) | Soil microbial communities from Anza Borrego desert, Southern California, United States - S1_20 | ecosystem: Environmental > Terrestrial > Soil > Desert | place: USA: California | collected... | reverse complement strand
TAATATACGATGAACCGGCTGTTTTGTTGGAAATATAGAGAAAATAATTATCAATACAGAGAATGTGAGATATCATTAAGATAATCGATAAAACCCCGATTATCCAGCGAATAAATGGCAATTTCTAGCCTTCTCCTGCTCGATTAGAGAATTAATTAGAGAATACGGAGAAATTAATTAGAGACAAAAAAGCCCTGTTTCTAGCAGGGCTTTAATATCGTGTGTTAATTTGTTGAAAATGAGGGTGTTATGGCACCAAAATGAGGCGTGTAATCACCTTGGGTGCATCCAACAACAGGTAACAAATTATCTCCGCGAACGTCACATCCAGCGGTTTTAGCGATGGCTTGATGCCATGACTTGTGATATTTTGATTCTACCAATTCTTGCTTTACAAGCAAATGGAAACCCCCACGGGTACGAACAATGGTGGTCGCATCCAGATTGATTTTACCCTCTAATTTCGGCATTACTTCATCCGGGGTGACGTGATCAAAATCGAAGTCGTAATATATCTTACGGGTTGAACAAGTCTGGATATGGTTCAGTACTATCTGGTGAGGATTGTAATTTGAATATTCCTCAAAGCCGAGTTTGGCTAACTCAATTACTGATTTTTTACTCGCAAGTTCTAAATCCCGTGGGTTCGGCATGATGTATAATGCCAATGCTTCCTGTGGAATTGTGATGTCGTATTTTATATATGACCCAACTTCACATTCCAGTTGCTTTATTTTTGTAAGCAACATTTCTTTATTGGATGTGAAACGCTTCAATTGGGATTTATCGGATTTCAAATTCACAGAACTAACGTATTTTTTACGAGCAAATAATGCCACATAAAACATTTCGTTAGGTTTCAATTCGGGAAGCCAGTTAATGAAGTTCTCTAAAAGGAACTGATTTTGGATAATTTTATAATTCATTTTTCTTACGGGGCTTTTCTGTGAGTTGATAATATTTAGTAAAATACTTGACCATTTGTTTTTTGGTTAGTGTTACTTCATCATCTAAGATTAAGTTAATAATCTTATAAAAAAGTTGGCGTGAACTTTTCTTTCTTTCTTTCATGGAATCTTATGATATTGTTTCAGTGCAACCCAATCGTTTAGGGCATCAAAGCCTGCTTTATCTTCAAACAAAACGTTAAAATACGGTTTATGTTCATAACAGCCATATTTTGTATTAATTACTTCGGGGTTATCGTTGGAGAAACGAAAATTAATTCCATTCTCTTCGAAGAATTTCTTATATCGCTCGATTTCTTTTGGATATGAGCATGTGTATAAACACATTACAATATCCTCTCGTGACGAATAGTATTGTAACACTTCTTTGGCGTGAGGATAAAATTCAGTAGTGGTGTTATTATAATCAGGCAAAAGAACAGTATGGTGAAGATCAAAATAGAAATAAACATACGCCCATTTCTTTTCATCCATTTCTTTGAAGGCTCTCTTAATGGCTTTGGTAATTGAGGGTTCATAGGTTACAACTTGAATACTTGTTCCTCCATTTTCACTATTCGCTGACGCTTGGAATCTGTTCATCTTTTTTATTTTGTTTAATCATGTGTAAGGTCATTTGTAATGTGAGATAGGCAGAGTAAAGACCCGCACGATCATCAAGTAATATATTGTAATAAATCTTCCCGTTATTACCATATGGGAGGTCAATTGGATTTTGATTCACAGTTGCAACTTTTACTCCATAGAATTCCAGAAACATTTTCATGAAATCATATCTATCAGGTCTGGAAGCTGTGAATATCACAACGAAGAAACCCATATCAGAACATTCTTTCAAAATCTTGATAGTATTCTTATGATCAGTATCTACGCTGTGAAAATCATATACCGTATCATCAAAGTCAACGGCAATTATTAATTTATTGTGCTTTTGGTACTCTTTATAAAGTCGTTCTGCACATTTTTCAATCGGAAAAAAAGTATCCATAGTTTTACATTACAACAGGTTCCGTGTCGGGAATCCTTGATTCGGTTATTATTTTGTGAATTGCTTTTGCGAAAACGGAAGTGACATCTAAAATTTCTATTTTCCTATCCGAATCGTGTTTATACGAGCAGATTGTATTTGAAAGATAGACCTTCTTAATTTTTGACTTGAACAAGCGATGTTCTGCATTATCGAATTCACTCTTATATGAGAGGACACCGTGAGTAGCAAACAAGGTAACCGATTCAGCACCATTCTCAAGAACAAGATTTGCGGCTTTGATAGTTGTGTTTGCTGTGTCAATCATGTCATCAATAATGACCACATTGTGTCCTTTAACATCACCAATCAATATCATTTCATCCACTTGATTAGCAACGTTTCTCGTTTTATCAATAATGGCCATTCCACATCCCAATGCTTTTGTATAGTCCTTCATCTTCTTTGTAAAACCAGCATCTGGCGCGACCAATTTCAAATTAGAAATTTCAAGCGATTTGATTTTCTCAACAAAAACATCAAGAGGATATAATTTATCGAAAGGAATGTTATAGAAACCTTCGATGGCTCCGGTATGAATATCCATCGAGATAATTTTTTTAGCACCTGCGACCTGCAAGATGTCTGCAAAAAGTCTTGATGTGATTGGACTTCTTTTATCATCGCGTCTTTCTTGTCTGCTGTGTATGAGATATGGAATTACGATGATAATATCGTTAGCAGAAGCCCTACGAGCAGCATCACAAAACTGAAGTGCTTCAATGAAATTGGTATAAGGCATTTCAATCTGAGCGATGTAAATGATATTTCTACCACGGACACTCTCGTTAATTGTAACGTTTATTTCACCATCAGCGAAATGATGGATTTCTGATTTATGAAGACGCATGTTAAGTTTGTCAGCGACCAACCCCGCGAAGTCTTCGGCACAAGAATGAGAATATAATCTATAGTTGTTCATAATTAGTAAATGCACTCACTTTTATAATAAATTGACCAAACACTCCCCTGCCCATGCATGAGGTTGAAATAAAAATCTCCATACACCCAAGTATGATTGGAAAAAATTTTACTCCTGTGTCTATGTGAAGTTTGGCCGTATTCCATAACAAACTCCAAAAGAAGATGTAGTTTGTTATTTTCATATGGTTCATATCCGTTGAGATAGCAATGTTCCCGCCACGTTTCATCATGTTCGTTGACTAAACGTTCCATAATAGAATGGATTCCTACTTTCTCAACATATACTTTGACTTTTTCAAGTCGCTTACGGAGAATTTTCTTTTTCTCCGCAAATTCATCAGCAAAGGCTTGTAAGGAAGCTTTCCCTTCAGGACTATCCAAGAAGTCTGCAAAATTTGTGAAAATAGCTTTTTCCTTACCCCTTAAATCCTTACCCAACTCTTCGTTTGTTTCCATAGTTATGCAGCGACTGCTTCCCCTTGTTTATAGTATTCCAACAACTCAGCTTTTTTAGCAAGCATTGCTTTGCTTGCAGGATAATTGTGATTTTCTTTTGTTTCCAGATTCAAAGGCATCGTTTTCATCTGCACTTTAATTCTGTTTTTAATGGTTAAGAAATCATCGTCTTGTCCCGGCCCGAAAGGCTTCATGATGTTTGTACCATCAAAGAATGTCACAAGTGCGTTTTCACCGTTTTCAGAAGTAAATACAATCGTCTCTTTGTTTTCCAAAGCTTCAACACTCCTTAAGATTTTGAAATCACCCGGAAGGGTTGATTTACCGGGAGTCTCACTTGCTTTCACCACAGGTCTTCCAAGTAATCCAACTGAAGACAAAGCATATTTCGCAGATGTGTTATCACGTTTCAAATCGTTACGCAATCCACCGCCTACTCCGAATAATCCCCACGAGAAGAAAGCGAAACCTCTGTCGATAAGTTCATCAATGATTTCTAAAATCATATCGAAACTCATACCGTTACCTTCAATAAATTTCAGGGTTGTCGCATATTTAAAACACTCAGTATTGGCATTCACTTTTGTCGTACACAACCCGTTAGCTGCAGCAGTCTCGCACACATCGATTACTTGATCTTTGTCAGTATAACCGGGTTTTGAACTGTCAGGTCTAGCAACAACTACTATACCCTTTCCGGTTTTCGCGCTGTCAAGAGCGAGAGGAACAAGGTATTTATTCAATGCTCTTTTAAAATCGTAGCAATCGCCAACAAAAGAACCAATTTCACCGTCATTGAGTGAGTCGTATAAAGCATTGTAGGCATCACCTTCATTTACATATGATTGCACGTTCCTGTGTGCAAGTGCATTTACAGATACTGCCACACCGGGAGCATGATTTGCATTCTTCCATGCTTGGTATGCACCAGCCCAAGTATCGGTTCCACCGAATGTGTACAAGTGTACCATGCCAAGGTCTTCAGATTCCTGAGCGCACATCCCTGCACGATCTCCAAAGTCGTGAACTATCGTTGAAGCCAAGAAATCAACTTGATCTTCAGGCATGTCTGGTTCCACTCTAAGAACACGTTCTTTAATTTTTAAAAGGAAGTGTTCATTTTGCGTAACTCGTTCAGTAGGTGCCCATATTTGAAGTATTTTAGATTCAAACCAAGCAGCCATCACTCCAAATCCTTTTACGAGTGAAGTTACTTTAACTACAGGTTCGTTGGGATACGCAACAGAACCTTCAGGCAATGCTTCAATAAGAATGGGAGGGCGACCGTTAAATTCATCAACAACCCTGCGCCATAATTTTTCAGGAAAAGCATAATTATCAAGACCTCTGGTCGTTACTTTTTTATCGAGAGCAAATCTTTTTGCTTCATCAATTTCTTCATGGGTAACAGGGGTGTAGAACAATCTTTCGAGAATTCGTTGCAATCCTACGACAACAATCCGATGATCACCTTTCGCATATACATGAGGATTGACATTTTCCAGTTTTCTTCTGAATGTCACGTAATAGATTGACTTTTCAATTGCCTCGGCACTTTCAAAATCATTTGAACCAAATGTGTAAGCATCTGCAAGGAGCAGTCTTGGGGTTTCGTGCACTTTACGTGCGGGAAGGGTAACTTGAGTTTTCATAACTTCTATATTTTCGATAATAATGATTCTAGGAAATTTTGTTCGATATATTCTATATCGATAAGTTGTTGTATTGCGAAATTAATTTCACCAGTGACACCAATCGATTCATTCCATCCATCTAATTTAAGAACGTGTATTTTACTGCAGATTGACAATAAGTCATAACTCAAATATTGCCAAAATTCGAAATCAGTTGGTAGTGTTGCATTGGTTAAAATGCCAGTTCCAGTTGTGATAGGACTCACACATGAAATTCTCTGTCTTAATAAATATGCAGAGTATTCACATACGATTTTAACTCGATAGGCCACGACTGATTTTTCAGGATGGGAATATGGTGCTGCGATGTAAATCATGCTTTATTTAATTCTTCAGTTAAACGTGTTTGAAATGCTTTTTTCGGTGCTTCTGCTGGTAAAATTACTTTTTTCACTTTCGATAAAAGCAGACCCATCATTTTTTGATGTTCTGGAACAACCATATCAAAAGTAATATTATTGACATTAAACCATTTCAATTCGCTGATATCATCAGCAGGTTCAATGCGGCCTGAAACATGTGTGCATTTGAATAGTCTCGTCATAATTTTACGATCATCCAAACCAGCATATCTCCAATCAGGAACAGTAGCAGAACAAACATATTCGTAAGGCTCGATATCGGCAGATGTTTCTTCATGACCTTCTCTTCGACAAGCAGCAAAGTCTGTTTCATCGCGCATATCAACGAAACCACCAACGAAGCGGTATTGACCTGCGGGGTCAGATGGTTTACGAGCCAAGAGAAGTTCTGTTTCACTAGTTCCACTAAAGATGGCGAGATCAACTGTTGAATCAATAATTGGATATCTGTTATAAGTCGCGTAGATAACTCCTGCTCGGAATTCTGAAGTGGCGAGTATTTGTTGAGAGACGTTTTTACGAACTTCAGTACCAGAAAGAAATACTTTAGTATCTAATTCTTCAGTTTTGAAATTGCCTTTGTAATGAGGGATGAAAGAATCCCTAGAACCGTATAAAGTAGCACTTCCAATTGGAAATACTTCACGAATTCTGCGGTCAATCTCCTGTGACCAGTTAAGGTCGGAACGATTATCGTGAATCGGCAGGACTGCACTGACCTTATCTCCGTACAAGTTTTCAATTAAACACTTGCGACTTGCAAAGTCCAATGGATTTTTCTTGGAACCGATAACCGGAGCCACGCCCAAGAACACGATTACTTTTTTATGGTTGGCAATCACCCGATCAAAAAGGTCTTGGTGTGCTGCGTGTAATTCATGAACTTGAAACCGTCCAATTAACACTCCGATGTCTGTTTTTTTATTTTCCATATTAATTTTGGTATTTTTTACTATAAATACTGATAATATTGGTAAAGTTAACCATAATTAATTAAATGTCAAATAAAAATCCAGATTTTTTCATCTTTTCGTACTTTTTTTTGTCGAAGTAGAAAAGTTTGGGTTTTTTACCTGCAGTAACGATGTCTGCTTTCTCTTTGGTAGGTACGAGAATACCGAATTTTAGAAACTTCTTCTGAAAATTGGTTCTATCGAGTGTTTTACCTAACACTGTCTCATATAGATTATGGAGTTGGTTGAAGGTAAACTTGTCACTGAGAAGATCGAAGCCTATAGGCTCGTATTTAATCTTATTTCGCAACCGAACAAGGGCATATTCAAGAATACTTTTGTGGTCAAAAGCCAATGTTCCTTTCAAAGCCTCTTTCACCGACACCCATTGAGCGTCGGAAGCATCTGTATCAGCAATCAGGTTGAATTTCGAAGGGTTAACTAATGCGTAGTAGGCAATGGTAATGATGCGACCACGTGGATCGCGGTCAACTTTGGTGAAAGTATAGAGTTGTTCCAAATAATCAACTTCCACGTTCGTTTCTTCCTTCAATTCGCGAGTTACGGTTTCCCTAGCCCGTTCATTTTCAAGCACATAGCCACCGGGAAACGCAAGCATTCCCTTGAATGGTTGAAATTTCCTTCCAATTAGAAGGACTTTCAATTCGTCTTCCGTATATCCGAACACAACAGCGTCTACAGTAACTTTCATAAAATTGGTAATTTTTACCAAATATACGTTAAAACCCTTGAATTGTTCAAATATATGGGATTTATTTCACAAAAAACCAATTAGAAATATAAAAATGAGTACTATTTATATTTATGGCTGATAATCAGTATCAATTACACCAACACAAGCACGTAAATAGCACAAATACAGACATTTCAGATAAGGTCTATCTGGAATCGAAGGCCAAAAACATGGTCAATTATGATGTGATTAATAGTGTCAATGTAGCGGAGCAGTTCGAGATTGAAAGACAGAATTCCTTGTCGTTTAAGATATACGGAGGAATTGAATATTTCTCACCCTTGAGTAACGTTTCAACCAGTTATAACCTTTTGAGTGATTTATTCACCAAGCAGATACCTGCCTCACCTATTTCGCTTGGTAATAGTTTTGATATTTACTTAGTTAAACCATACACTGCCTATACTCAAGTGATAAGTAACACATTTCTCAAAAGATATGAAGTTGTAGCAACTCCGTCTGACATTGATTTAATGGATGCTGGTTTTTCACGAAATATCTTTTATGAAAAGAAAAATATTTTCACAATACCGGAAGCAATTGAATTGTATGATCAAGTTGATGGTTTTGGGAAGCCTGTGACGGATTTATATTTATATTTCCATTATAAGGGAAGTGAGATGGTTACAAAGAAGGTATTCGGTTCTTCATTCGGTGAAGTAAATTTCACAATGGATGTTATACCGTCAACTCCTTACAGTAAAGGTGATATTATAGATGGTGAGGTGGTTACATACGAGAAGGAGAATTTCTTCGAGCAAATTTTAGATATTCAGGAGCATTTTATTCAGGTTGAATATCTTGAAATTTCAAGCGTGAATTTCTTACAATTTAAATATAACCCGTTTCATAAAATAAAAATTCGTGATTTTGGAGTAGATAGTATTATTCAAAACGTCAGTGCTACAACCGTTGAAAACATTATACCTTCATATGCAGTGTCACTAGACAGTGATGGTAATTATTTATGGTATGACTTACTTGATTTTGGTTACATAGACCCTATAGAGAATATTGGAGTAAACTTTCCTTTCGTAAACGGCTCACATTATGTGTTTGAAAATGTGATATTAACCATGCAACCTGATATGACGCATACAAACACTGCGACTGTGTTTAGTGAAATATCGTTCAGTCCTAACCAATTAATTAATACCACACCAATTAATGGTTTGGATAACGCAGGAGTAATATGTTAATGGATCGATATAAAGTTAAATATAAGATTGGAAACACACTTTCATTCTCAATAAATCTGAAGATGGGTGATATTGATTTGACTGATCTGAAAGAAGCGATTGACGATGAACTCAATGGGGAAAAGGATAATAGTATCAATTCAATCACTAGCGGTGACGTTGTAAGATACAGACCTGCGCTTGCATCGAGCACACTTACATTTTTATTTAATGGAATTGCGACATATATTTCTGCAGGATTTACCTCCGATGAAATAACATCTCAATCAGCGGTTTTTACAAACAGCAATTACGTATTTCAAGTGTACGATAGTTACGATAGTACTAATCAAACATTGTTACACACGGGTTATTTAAATGGATTCTCCCTAACCGGAACTTCCAGTGTGCACACCCTTTCATTGAATATGGAATCTTTCTTTGTTTATTTAAGTGAATCCTATCTGGAAACAATTACTGCATCCACATTCACTTTATATTTCAGAATATTGTATTATAATGCTAAGACCGGGACTTTAATCCCATTCACCCAAAATTCAACATTGTTGAATAGTGAATTGCAATTATATTTCCCATTTCTTTTTACTAAGACAACCAAACGATACGATTTTCCATCGTCAGTTACGTTCAAACAATTACCGACTAGTCAATACACGGATATCGTCAACCAGACCGTACAATCGGTTAATTTACAAAAACCTGTGTATCCCGTGGGTAATACATTTACCGTGGAAGGGGATTATTCTCAAACAGATTAAGTATTTATACTTATGAATCAGCAGATTAAAAGAATTAATGAGATAAGCAAATACAACCCTTCTAAAGGGAAAATTGTGGAAAATTTCGGAATTTCTGAACAAGAAACAAATCTTGAAAATGAACTTGCACTTGCTGTTGATCAAGTAATGAGAACACTCCCACAAACATTAGCCACATTGGCTAAAACCAGTGGTGATCGTGATGGTCAAATTGAAATGGGTCAAAACCAACAAGAAGCCGAATTACATGAAGCGGTTGGAACACTAATCGCGGGTGCTGCATTGGCACTTCCTGCTATTGGTAATATTGTTGGAAAAGTAGCTTCGTTTTTGGGTCAGAGACTAGACAGCCAGAAAATTCAAAAATTCGGTGAGGTCACTCAACATTTATCACATAAACTTCATCATAAGTATGAAGCGTTGATAGATAAAATATTAAGTCCACTTACACGATACATGAATCCTAATCAAAGAAAGGCTGCTAATAAAATATTGTTTTATGCAATTGTAGCCGCTCTTGGTGGAGTCGGTGCTGCAGGTGCAGTGAAAGCCGCAGGTGTTGGTAACGTAGGATTGGCAGCGGTAGAAACTGGTTTAACCGGAGTCAAAGCGTCTGAAATCGTGGCTGCAGCCAAAGATGTAATCCCTAAAATTTTAGCAAACTTTATTAAGTAACTTAGTCATATTCATAAATGAATATCTGCATATCTTGAGGTGCAGGGGCATTCCCTCCAAAGTATGGGAATAGTCTACTTCTAATACCACGTTCGCAATCTTTAGTTCTGGCAGTTTTAAACTCTACGTTATTAAATCTGAAATAGTAGTAACCGTTTCTTGCCCAAATCTCATAATCATCTTGTACGTACACGTCAGTCACGCCCATTTTTTCCATTCCTCTTTTACCATCAGCGTACCAATAAGCAAATATTTCAATTTTTCCTTGTCCATCATGTCGCCACGCAAAGCGTACTGAATTATCATGAACTAACGAATTGCAATCAGTGAAACCATAAAGTTTATTGAGATCATCGTAATACGGCTGATATAAACATGAAGAGGTGAAATAGGCTTTAAAATGCATATGACGACCATCTGTTAAAGATATTAATCTACGTGGCATTCCACTACGAGTGGAGTAATGTTCGCCCTTTTTAATATCATAGGCATCCCATGTATCTAGGAAATCATTGCAATTGAATAAAAAAAATAAGGATAGTAGGACTATACCAGCGATATGTTTTCTTGACATATCTATAAATACTGTCCTACTACCTAAAATATTATCCTGCTGAAATTTTAAGTATACCACCATCGTTCCAAAGTGCATTTGCAACGTTGGGGTTAGTGGTTGGTAGTCCAACAATTTTTAAATAATTAGCACCGGGTGTATCAAGAGTTTCCGGTGATGCTTCCAAATAGGTTGACCACGTGTTTGAATTGTCAAAAGATGCAACACCAAACCTAGCAGTTTCTTTGAATGCAAGTGCTGGAACATAACCATTTGTTCGAGTATGAAGGCTGATAATTTCCAAAGCACCAGTATTCATAGGGTGGACAAACGTATCTCCAATTTCAAAAATTGCTTGTGCACCAGTTGTAACATCAGTTGCTGAACTTAATTGAAAAGGCCCGGCAATTTCTTTCCCTGCTATTGGTAAATACCTTGCATCACCCGTACCTCTATCAATTAAACTTCTATTTGTAAAGCTTGCTGAATAATCAGCTTTATACTCAAGACCTTTTGGAGTTGTACGTGAGTCAAGAATATAAAAACCAGCACCATTTGGACTAATACCGTCCAAATCCATTGTTAATTGTACCTGTTGACCCGATACTGATCCTCCTGCGAATGCAGTAAAAGTCTTACCACTTGTACCCTCACCTATATAAAGCCATGTTTTAACGTTGGAGGTTCTGAATTGAATTCTAGCATTATCTTCATCTGTTGTTATGGTAGCAGATGTTGTTAAAGTAGTATCACCACTTGTCTTCCAATAATTTCCTTCACCAGAACCGAAAGTCATTCCAGTTAATATATCACTCAATCCTTTTTGACTAACAATATTTGTAAGACTGTTACCTGTGGTATGTACGATTTGATCAAAAGATACAGAACTGTCAATGAGATTTTGAAGAAGATTATATACTCTTACTTTAGTATTTGCACCTCTTCTTATTTCGTTCTTTAGTACTTTAGCATTTTCAGTTTGACCTGATTTTGATAGTTGGGACATTATTAATTAAATGTTTCATCGAAAGTTTCATCGAAACTTCCAGTTTGAGTATTATTGGTTTTTCGTTCACCTATCGCACCAAAATCCAATTTTGGTTTTCTGTATGTTTTCACTACTTGGAAATCGTCTTCATATAAAACGAAACCTTGAAGTCTTAATGAATAAGTTACCACATACATTCTATCACCGTTTATATTTTCCAGTGTTGATTCGTTACCTATACCCTCTAGGAGAAGTGGCATCGGGTTTCCTTTTACAAACACATACGCCTGTCTGCTACGGAAGGCTTTATCAAACATCTTATTACATGAGTTAACGTCTTTTTGATATTTGGTAAAGAATTTTACTTCATATAAAAGGTCGGTATTGATAGGTTGATTGACTTTAAAACGAAGGAAGATTTCTTGACCTTCATCAAAAACCGGAACATCTACATATTTAAAAAGTCTACCGTTTGGCACGTTCCATTTTGTACCAAGTCTGGTACCCGCTTCACGACCAGTTTTATGTATTGTTAAAAATGGAGTAGAAAGATTTTTATCACCATCAGTATATATCCACGTTTTAGAAAATTCACCCCATCTTTCGTTCGTAAGAAAAATTACAGGAACATCTTGTTTATCAATGATCAATTTTAATTCATGATCACGGACAAAAGCCCTGATGGCATGATCCATGTCATAATCTTCAACCGATTTTGGTAAATAAGTCGTTTTAGGGTCAACTAGAGCCAAAAGTTCTGCAATTCTGTCCTTACCAAATTCAAGCGGATTGGTTCCGATTTGGGGAGGATTGATATCGATACTCAGGTTTTTCTTCTTCGGCTGCATACTTATATAAATACCGTATTTACAAGAAACAACGGGATATTATGCTATTAAGAAGACAAGAGGATAACGGAGTCGTAGAGGCTCTTTTCAATTCATCCAACCTATTTAAATCTCTCTATTTGAAAGAAAATCGTATTATGTATGTTTTCTTTAAAAAGGGTGGTGTTTATTCTTATTTTAATGTGGATGGTGAAATTTATGAGGAATTCGAGCAGGCAGAGTCTCAAGGTGAGTTTTTCAGCCAAAAAATCAAGAATAACGCCCGCTATCCACACAGCAAAGAGTTCAAAATGAAGGATTTTGAGATTAACGATTTAACCAATAGAATCAATGAAGCAGTAAAAGCTTTGGAAACTCCAAAAACTTAATTACATTTGTTTAATTAGAAATTTATGAATCAGGAGGGTATTATAGAAACACTCAAACGAGCGTTAGCGTTTTATGCTGCTGAAAAGACTTATAAGCCCCATAAAGGTATGCTACCGGCAATTGAACATGATTGTGGGGAAATGGCTAAAATAACCCTTGAAATCGTCGCTAAAGCCGAGCAGTCTAATAACCCGCCGCTATCTGACGATGATTTTAAGGAATTAGAAAATCTCATGTAAGATGTATTCAGAATTAGTTATAAAATCAATGCAGTTGGGTATTAAAGCCCATGCTGAAACCAATCATTTATACGATAAAGATTATCCATATGCATTGCATCTGGCTCACGTGGTCGATGTAGCCTATCGTTTCGGTTATCAAGTCGGTCTTTCAAAAGAAGAAATGGTAATCGCAGTATCTGCTTGTTGGTTGCATGATTCTATTGAAGATGCTAGACTCACGTACAATGATGTGAATAAAGTAACTGGTCAGTGGATTGCGGAAATTGTTCGCGCTGTTACGAACTATGGTCGGGGAAGAAATCGAGCCGAACGAATGCCTGATTTCGTTTATGATGATATTAAAAAGGTGCCTTTAGCTGCCTTTGTTAAATTCTGTGATAGAATTGCAAACATGGAATATTCCTATCAAAAAGGTAGCGGAATGTTTAAAAAATATGTTTTTGAACTGCCTGATTTTGTGGAAAAATTGTACGATGATAAATTCAAGCCCATGCTTGAATATTTGACTGAAATGAGTAATAAATACGAATCTGATTTAACCTTAAAATAACACATAATGGAAATCCTTAATTTGATAATGCAAGCCATTGGATACATGGTTATCGTGGCAATCCTGTTAAGCATAGCTTACATTGTAGTATCTCAAAAAAAGACTTACGCCACAGCCTGTAACGATCATATGGAAGATGATGAAATGCATCATGCCTTTGAGAGTTGGCTGGTAAATAACTATCAGTGGAACGGCTGCGGCTGGACTGACCGATCTCGACCATCCAGTATTGTTCAAACCACTGAAAACCTCTATAAACACTTCATTTCAGTGAATTACTCCCAACTTTATGGAATGAAAGTAAATTCTAATTAGAAATTTGTTTTTTCTAATTAGAACCGATATCTTTGCCCCATTATGGGTAAAGAAAAGTATTATTCTCCTTATCAGGCTCAGTATTATAAAATACTCGAAGAGTTAATTTCTTCGCCGGATAAGAAAATTAATTCACGGGTAGGGAGAGCATATTCCTCATTTGTTAGACAACTGCGTGTCGATCTTAGGAAGGAATTTCCTTTGATGGATATCAAACAGACATCATTTAATAACATTCTGCACGAACTACTCTGGTTTCTCAGTGGGAAAACCAATATTAAATATCTTGTTGAGAATAAGTGTTATATCTGGAATGACGATGCTTATCGTTGGTATAAAGATAAATTCGTACCGCTCGGTGCGCCTGAGTTAACTCGTGAAGAATTCGTAGAAAAAGTCTTACAAGAAGAATCTATCGAAAATGATGATATTCAGGAAGGTTTAAGTAATTATGAATTTGAATACGTATATGGTGATTTAGGTACCGTATACGGACACCAGTGGAGAAACTTCAATTACGATGTTGATCAATTAAATAAAGTGATTGAGGCTCTTAAGAAAAGCCCTGACACTCGACAAGAATTAATAGTGACCGCTCAGAATCCTGAAGATATGTTCTCAGGTTCAATGGCACTTCCTCCCTGCCATAATTATTTTCAATTCTATACAGAACCCATCGAAGGAAGTGAGCAACGTTACCTCTCATTATATTTCAACATGAGAAGTTGCGATTTCTTTTTAGGTAATCCTTACAATATTCCATCGTATTCACTATTGCTCATGATGGTTGCTCAACTGGTCGGAATGCGGCCTAAATATGTGGTTTGTAACATGGTAGATTGTCATCTATACGAGCCACATTTAGAGGCTGCTCAGGAGTGGATGACCCGTTATAACAACAGATTACAATTTAGTTCTATTCAGGAAGCCTATCAGATTTTTGGTTGTAAATCTACAGTTACTATCGATGGTTCAATAACCGATATTGACCAATTTAAATTTGAGCATTTTAAGTTGGAAAATTATAAACACGAAGGGAAGATTAAAGCACCGTTGTTGACATGAGTGTGAGTATCAATGAGGCTTCTAAGAATCTTCTTCGAGTAATGAAAGATAGACCAGAAGTTGTGGGTGTATGCGTCAGATACAACGGAATTGAAGAAACCATGACCCTGTATTTGACCAGTGAAATTGAAAATATTCCATCAACTATTAATGGATTTAATTTCGGAATTAAAATTATTGAAGACTAATGAGCAGAATGACGAATCTCGAATTGCTGGTCGAGTATGAAGATGAATTAACAGCGATGCGCAAAGCAGGAGAATGGGATTCTGATCGTGCAAAACAACTTGAAGAACAAATAAAAGAATTACGAGATTCTATGCCTAAGTACAGACCTCATGTTTATCAAGACATTCGGGATAATAAGTATAAAGGCAAAGGTCTTAAGTAAAAGGAACCACGTCACTTTTAACTGGTATAGCAACTACTCTTTTCCAGAAAGGTTTCATTCCAGCAAAGGTTTTCTCAGTTTCATCGCTAACATTATTGGCATTTACAACTTCGTAGTAGCGTTCTTTCTCACCTGATTGATTGTAACCAATGATGTCGCCACGGGTGATGTCAACTCGTTTCTCTTCCAATTCTTTTAGGTAAACTTTTAGAACCAAGTTACCGCTTTGGTCAGAAACCAAACCGCTACCTGCCATGTATTCCTGATCACCTTTTTCGATATTTATCATACCGTTAAGTCGAATAGGTTTGCGAAACACTTTCTCAGTGGCTTTTGTCTCACCGTAAAGATCGTCAGTTTTGGTTTTTATAATATCGATTTGGTAAAGCGTACAAACATTTGGAGAATCTTTTTGAAAGTATTCCCTACCAAGATCGATTTCCAAATCAAAGCTTCTCTCAGACATGAAAAGGCCAAAACGGTCATTTTCCATGTCAATAAAATCTTTCTCTTTTTTCTTCTTAGCCATATTACTTTAAAATGATAGGGAACATAAAAGGTTGAAATTGTCTCTCGCGATTAACATTTTCAGCAATTTTTGCACGATCTTCAGTTAATTGAACCAAGGATATTTTTTGAAGTGTGTCCATTAGTTTTGTAACGGTTTCTTCCTTCAATTTCTCACCTTCTTCAAGTAAGTGTCTATAGTCCATTTGCACCTGTGCCTCTGATGGGCCAATGGTTCCGCTGAAATAACCACGGATACCGCCAATTGCTATTTTACATCTTGAGATAAAAAGGTCACGAACCGTTTTACGGGCTGCAGTGTTTAAATCTTCCCACGTGAGAATATTTACAGGGACATCACTTGGTAATTTGATAGTGTCATCATTTTCCTCCAAACACTTTTCTCTTTCTTCTTCAGAAATATCGTAGTAAAAATACCACACTTTACTACCTGCCAAATGACGACCAAAATGACTAGCCATTTCATCTTTACTACCGGGTACTGGATAAAGATATAGGAGTTTGCTACCGTTAGGGCCACCTGTTATACGGTATGTTAATTCAGACTGTAAAATGCGTCTTTTAAGGTCGCGATCCTGAGCGGAAAGCAACAAAGAATATGTCGGTTGAACGTATTGAGCAGGTCTGCCCAAGTATGACCAACCTAAATTACCACTGCTCCAATTATTCATCGCAAACGGGTCAACTAAGCCCTGATCTATGTTTGGAGGGGTTGTCCAAAGAACCTCGTTAATCTCCCTGCCAGCAGGTATTGAATAAACCTGAGTGTCAGCCGATACCACAATAAAATCCTTCTTTAGATGCCATCTGTTGCCCGCAGGAGCGTTCGCACCCAATCCTACCTGTCGTGAGTAAGCATAGGTGAACTTCTTCATAAACTCATTGGATTGCGTAGAAAAGGCCAATACAAAATCGGTTTTACTGACATCCAGACCCTGAAGCGTTACCCATTGCTGTTGAATTAACCATTCGTTGACGTAGCTACTGTAATCTTCTAGGGACATTTCAAAGAAATCGTCCATCATTTCCTCAGTTATTTGGATATTTCTAATTGGATATCCTAAATCGCTCTTGGTCATGCGATAAAGTTTCTCTTTTTCTGGCTTGGAAATTATTGCTTTTTTACTCATTAAAATATACCTTTGGTATCTATAAATACTAATTAGAAATTCTTTAAATTTGAATCCTGAATATGATTAAATGGATTATTTTCTACGTTGCCCTTACCGGGGCTGATGAAGCACCAATGGGTGAAGCCTTATTTTTTCAGGGTGATTCAGTTAAGATTTTCGACACGGTTTGGAAAATTAACAGGATGCTCGAAGTAGATGAACATCACGATAAACTGTACTATGGAATTTTTGATTTACAATATCAGGATATTACGGCTCATATGACCATCGTTTATCATGATGTTACTTTTAAAATTGAAGGCCGAAATGAAGATGAACAAGCTGTAATAATCAGGTTCAGGCAACGGCCACATCATGCATACCTTTATGAATTCATTGATGAAGAATATGAAGTAGAGAAAAAAAGTATAGATAAAGAAACACGTAAAGAGAAAAAGAAAAGGAGGGAAAAATACGATGGAATACAGCGGAACAATGGAGCATATCACTGAACTTAATTCAGAATTGATAAAAGCCAAATTAGAGATTGCGCACCAGAATCGAGAATATATAGCACTTTGTAATAATTTCTCGGCAACCTTAGAAGCTTACAAACAACATATTGACCAATACCGGGAACTGGAACAGGTTTGCATTCTTCAAGACAAGAAGATTCAGTTACTTGAAAAAAGAATTAATCAGTTAGCTCAAACCAATACAATTATAATGCAGGCAACTGACCCTGAGAATCGTTTAAATTAAATCAAAATATGCCAAATAAAGTTATAG
>Ga0196965_1000652_pt1 | contig 17535 bp, 14 predicted proteins | sample S1_20metaG_FD_148668 | JGI IMG/M metagenome (GOLD analysis project Ga0196965, IMG submission 148668) | Soil microbial communities from Anza Borrego desert, Southern California, United States - S1_20 | ecosystem: Environmental > Terrestrial > Soil > Desert | place: USA: California | collected... | reverse complement strand
TAGAGAATGAAACTGAAGCCTTTTTAGCAGTAATAATAAAATGATCACGGTCTACCGTGAGTTCATGCGTATCGCTGATAAAAACTTTTCCCGATTGATGCTCCAGTACAATTTGTTTACAATGATTAAAATGAAAATGATAAGGCTTAATTATTTCCCATAGCACGACTTCGGGAAAATCAAAATCCTGAATGATTGTTTTCTCAATACAAATGCTATCTCCTTGTTGCTTCACAGCCGACACTTTTACCTGCTTCAAAGTATGTTGCGCCAATGACTTTGATCCTTGTATCCTTGACAGTGTATCCATAAAGCCAGCTTCAAAACCGGGATTGATTTTTTTTATTAAAGGAATTAACTGATTACGGATTAGATTTCTCGAATAATGGTCCGATTCATTACTCAAGTCTTCACGCCATATTATGTTATGCTGCTTAGCAAAGCCTGAGATTTCTTCTCGTGTGGCAAACAACATTGGCCGGATTACCTGACCATTAATGGATGGAATTCCGGTTAGTCCGTCAATACCGGTCCCGCGAATGAGATTTAATATAACTGTCTCCGTTTGATCATTCAAATGGTGTGCAGTAGCCACGTGGTTGTAACGCTGCTCATTTTGGATCTGCTTAAAAAAGTTGTAGCGCAATTCCCGGGCAGCGACCTGGATCGAAAGTCCATGTTGTCCTGCATATTGGGTTGTGTCGAACCTGATAGAATAAAAAGGAATTCTTAAAGCGTCACAGGTTTCCTTCACCAGCGTTTCATCCGCATCCGATTCAAAACCACGGAGTTGAAAGTTGCAGTGGGCGACACCAATTTCATAACCTGCCGATTTAAACAAATGAAGCATCGCCATCGAATCCACCCCTCCGCTCACCGCCAACAGTATGCGATCAGAAGTCGTACAAAGCGCTTGTTTTGCGATATGGTTCAAAAATTGCTGAAGCACGTGCAAAAGTACTATTTTATGTAGCTTGCAGGCTAATTTATGATTTTGAGATTTAACGATATAACGCGAACAAAACAGTTTTTAGGGTCTCTATCGAAGACCATACTGTTCATTGCCCTGGTATTTTGCGCATTTGCTTCCCACGGACAAAAAAGGGTGCAACTTGAAAGGGCTAATAAATTAAAAGGCGCCAAATCACCGGATGGAGAGGAATTTCAAAAATTGCTCGGTGATGTAGTGCTTGTTCAAAATCAAACTACAATCTATTGTGATAGCGCATACCTGTTCAAAAAACGTAATTTCGTGGAAGCCTTTGGAAAGGTCCGCATCACGGAGGGTGATTCAACGACCATTACAGGTCGAAAACTGGAATATGATGGTGAAACCAAAATAGCCAAGCTGCGAAATAACGTGGTGTTCACCAAACTGGCCACTGCTACACTCTATACAGATTACCTGGATTTTGATCGCGTGGCAAACATGGCCTATTATATCAATGGTGGGCGTCTGGTCGATAGCATTAACGTTCTCACGAGCCGGAAAGGATATTACAACTCCACGTCGAACATGGCTTCCTTCAAACGTAATGTTCATGTTAAGAACCCCGATTACACCATGACTTCCGATAGCCTCCAATACAATTCCAGAACCAAGATCATTTACTTCCGAACGCCCACCACCGTAGTGAGTAAGGATAGCAGCACGTTCGTATATAACAGCGGTGAATACGATACAAAATCAAAACAATCGGATCTGAATCTGGGGGCAGGCGAATCACAGGAGTACAAGATTGAAAGTAAGAATTTTGCTTTAGACGATTTACGGAAGATCTATAAAATGCGCGATGATGTCGTCATGACACACAAAGAAGAAAACCTGATCATCTATGGACAAGCTGCGGATTACTACAGAACGCGGGGGCTTTCAAAAGTTTACACCAGGGCATACGTTGCTAAGATCACGGAAGACAACGACACACTTTTTATGACGGCCGATACGCTGGTTTCCATCGAACACGAAGATCCTGCTAAAAAACGCTTACTGGCTTATCACAATGTGAAAATTTTTAAAAGAGATTTACAAGGCGTAGCCGACTCCGTAGAATACAGGCCAGGGGATTCAACCATCTACATGTATAATAAACCCGTGCTTTGGTCAGAGGGAAATCAAATGACAGCGGATTCCATCAGCATGCTGATTAAAAATAACGCGATTGATAAAATTTTCATGAAGGTAAATGCCTTTGTGATCTCCAGGGATACCTTGTCCAATTATAACCAGATTAAAGGTCGAAAGATGACGGCGGAGTTCAAAAATTCAGATATTCATCGTGTGCTCGTTCAAGGAAATGGGGAAAGCATCTATTTTGCATTGGAAGAACAGAAAAAAGACAGTGTTGTACAAGCCACCGTTACCATGGGAATGAACAAGATCATTTGCAGTAACATCACAATCCGCTTCAAAGATGGCAAGGTGGATAATTTCAGTTTTTATGTAAAACCGGAAGCTAAATTCATTCCGCCTCACGAAATCGTTGAAGAAGATAAGGAATTGAAGGGATTTTCCTGGAAGGAGGATCAAAAGCCGCTCCGTGAAGAGGTCGTACACAAAGTGGTTGAACGGAAAAAAAACGCCATCCCGCCTCAGCGCAAACGTTTGTGATGTAAATTTTGGGTGCTCTAACGAAATAATCGACTCGGTATTATGAAAGAATCAACGAAAACTTTAAATTTTGTGAAACTTACTCATATAGATGGCCAGATTGATTCTCGTAGGTTTGATTCTCTTGACAAGCTTTCTGGCTTCGGGCCAAAGCTTTGAGATTTCGGACCTGCAGGAAACATACAAGGGGAACATCGGCGAAGTGGTTAAAGCGCCAATTCGTTTTAAAAACAATACCGACAAAATCATCACCCTGGTGATTCACAAACTCCAGGAACAAATCGGAAGTACCCAACGCAATTTTTATTGCATCGACAATAACTGCCTCGACCAAAAAACTGAAGATTATATTGTTCGCGTGGAACCAGGGCAGTTTTTCAATGGATTCCATATCGACCTTGAAGGCGGTCTCGTATCAGGTTCCAGCTTATTAAAATACCTCATCTATAATCGTTCAAACCCTCAGCACGCACTGGAATTCGATTTAAACTTTGTAATTGAGGAAAAAACAAAGGAAAACATCTATCAATCTCGATTGATTGAACTGCATGAGGTCTACCCAAATCCATCCGTTGATCACGCATTTGTAAACTACAAGATTCTGAGCGACAGAATAAAAGCAAAAATTCGCTTACACAATCTCCTGGGCAATGTGGTGGGAGAGTATGACCTTACAGCCTCCGAAAACGCGATGCGCATCCGTACGGAAGAGCTAAGCGCCGGAATTTACTTTTATACGCTATACGTGGACAATGAAAGTGTGATCACACGGAAGCTGATCGTTAAAAAATAAACAACTTTTTTCCCTTTCCCTTCATCTTAAGCCGGCGGAAAAGCCGTTTTACAATTCAAAGTCTTAATACTATATTTGCGGGCTTATGCGGAAAGGTTTAGCTTCATTATCTATCGTACTCCTGGTTCTGATCACGGTTTCTTGCGGAAAATTCAGGAAAATTGAAAAAAGCCAGGATTGGCGGGTGAAATACGAAGCTGCCCTTAACTATTACGACAAGGAAGATTATTATAAGGCTTCGGTATTGTTTGAACAGATTTTACCGATCGTGCGGGGACTTCCTGAGGGTGAAAAAGTGCAGTTTTATCTGGCCTATTGCCAGTTTTACGATAAATTATATCTTTTGTCTTCGGAGCAGTTTAAGACGTTTTACGAAACTTACGGCCGAAGCACCCTTGCGGAAGAAGCCCGATACATGTATGCATACTCACTTTATTCTTCCTCGCCACATACTAACCTGGATCAAACCAGTAGCGTAGATGCGATGGCAGCTATGCAGGAATTTTTGAACCGATATCCTAAAAGTAAATTCCGCGAAAAAGCCATTGAGACAATTTTTACCATGCAGGCGAAGCTGGAAACGAAAGGATTTGACAACGCCTACCAGTATTACCGAATGCGTCAATACAAGGCGGCCATTGTTGCACTGAATAATTTCAAAGACAATTACCCAGATTCAAAATACCTGGAAGAGGCGTCTTATCTTGTAATTGAATCCGAATACAAATTAGCAGAGCAAAGTATCCGTTCTAAACAGGACGAACGTTACAAAGAAGTAGTGGAACACTACAAAGAATTTGTAGATACCTATCCGGAAAGTAAATTTTTAAAAGAGGCTGAACGTTTTTATGCTGAAAGTCTTGATAAGTTAAATAAGTCAAAAAATAATAATTCATAAAATTATGGCTATTCAATCGTCTATTATTACCCGCGATGTTGAAAAGATCGCTGCGCCTACCGGAAACATTTATGAATCCGTTGTGGTGATCTCAAAGCGCGCGCGCCAGATTGCGGTTAATATGAAGGAAGAATTAAATAATAAGCTGGCCGAGTTTGCTACAACTGTAGATAACCTGGAAGAAGTGTTTGAGAATCGTGAGCAAATCGAGATTTCCAAATTCTATGAGCGTATGCCGAAAGCTACCAACACAGCTACAGATGAGTTCCTGGAAGGACAAGTCGCATTTCGTATGCGCGGTGACACCGATACGCAACCGGAACTTTAATCCTGCCTGACTGCCGATGCTAAAAGGCAAAAAACTAATCCTGGGAGTAACCGGAAGTATTGCTGCCTATAAATCTGCTGTACTCACGAGACTTCTTGTAAAAAACGGAGCCGAAGTGAAAGTCGTGATGACTCCTTCGGCTCACGACTTTATAACACCCCTGACGCTCTCAACCCTTTCGAAAAATCCTGTCCTGACCGAATTTGTGAAAGACAATGCCGGCCAATGGAATAACCATGTTGAACTTGGACTTTGGGCAGATGCCATGATCGTCGCACCTTCAAGCGCAAACACCATGGCTAAAATGGCGTCCGGACAATGTGATAATCTTTTGCTTGCCGTATATCTTTCCGCGCGATGTCCGGTTTTTCTGGCACCTGCCATGGACCTTGATATGCTTCAACATCCTTCAACACAACGGAACCTCCACACGCTGAAAGGATATAACAACACCATCATCGATCCAACGTATGGCGAACTCGCCAGCGGCCTGACCGGAACAGGAAGAATGGCCGAACCGGAAGAAATCGTGGCATTCTTACAAAACGCTTTCGCATCAAAAAAAAAACTCTCGGGTAAAACAGTTCTTGTAACCGCTGGGCCAACTTACGAAGCAATTGATCCTGTCCGGTTTATTGGAAATCACTCCAGTGGAAAAATGGGATTTGCGATTGCCGAAGCACTGGCAGGCCTCGGCGCTGAAGTAAATTTAGTGACCGGGCCCACACATCAACATACCAATCATCCGCTTATCCGCGTTATACCTGTAACTTCCGCTGATAACATGTACGCTGCATGTAGTGATCTTTTTCCTTCCACGGATATTGCTGTGCTTGCGGCGGCTGTTGCCGATTATAAACCCGCGGTAAAAGCGCAACAGAAGATCAAAAAAACTGCTGATACCATGGTGGTGGAGTTGACCAAGACACCAGACATCGCAGCTTCACTGGGAAAAATTAAACGTCAGGGACAGTTTACGGTAGGTTTTGCGCTCGAAACAGAAGAGGAACATAACAACGCATTAAAAAAACTGGAAGCGAAAAACTTTGACCTGATTGTCTTAAATTCGCTTAACGACAAAGGTGCTGGATTCGGCCATGATACAAATAAAATTACCATCATTAACCGAAAGCAGGAGACTACTTCGTTTACGATAAAAGACAAAAAGGACGTTGCGCGGGATATTGCAACAGCCATCATAGACAACATGCCATGAGAATTGTAATCGTCTTTTTACTTTGCATGATCTCCGTCCCTGGACTGGCCCAGGAGTTGAATTGTACGGTAAACATCAATTCAGCCCAGGTGCAGACTTCCGACCGTGGCATTTTCCGCGACATGAAACAATCCATTGAGCAATTTATGAATACGCGAAAATGGACTAATGATGCATTTAAAAACCATGAACGGATCAATTGTAATTTATTGATCACCATTACAAAAATGCCATCCATTGGTAATTTTCAGGCTTCCGTACAAATTCAGTCAGCACGTCCCATTTTCAATTCAACGTATTCCAGTCTTGTGTTCAATTTTGCCGACAGGGAATGGGAGTTTGAATACATCGAATCGCTTCCGCTGGAGTACAACGACAACACCTTCACCACCAACCTTACTTCACTCTTGGCAGTATATGCTTACCTGATGATCGGAATTGATTATGATACATTTAGCGAGCTCGGTGGCACACCGTACTTTCAACGTGCACAACAGGTGGTGATTAATGCACAATCGTCAGGACGCCCCGGATGGGCCGCGTTAGGAAGCACACGTAACCGTTATTGGATTGTGGAAAATTACAACAGCGGCCAGATGACGGATCTGAGAAAAGCACTGTACACCTACCATCGTCTGGGATTGGATACCTTTGATAAAGACGCAGATAATAGCAGGACTGTGATTTTAAACGGACTTCGGGATATAAAAAAAATCCGCGATATAAATCCGAATTCAATCCTGGTCATTAGTTTTCTCGATGCCAAAGGGAAAGAACTGGCCAATATCTTTTCTTCAGGAAACATTCAAATAAGGCGAGAGGCATACGACATCGTCACACAGATTGATCCGTCCAATCGCTCTTCTTACGAAAAAATTATAAAAAATTAGAAATCTGTCAGCGGGTCAGACTTGCATTCAATTGATGGTTTGCTCACATTTACCGTTATAGTTTTCGCGCTATGAGTACACGACAACTTCGCTTAACCAGTGAAACAGAAATCAGAAAACACGCGGCCCGACTTGTTAACAGCAATATTCACCTGGTGCTTGTGGACAAGACAGCAGTGCTGGGAAAATTAAATGCGGCTAACTCAACCGGTATTGTTGTGGAGAACATGCGACTCAAAAAAATTTATTATTCCTATAATCGAATTGCTGAAATTTATTCCGATACAACAATCTGATGCTGTCTCACCTGACCATAAAAAACTACGCCCTGATAAAACATCTTGAGCTTGCCCCCTCGGCAAATCTCAATGTGATTACCGGTGAAACAGGTGCTGGTAAATCCATTCTTCTCGGAGCAATCAGTCTACTCATGGGAAACCGTGCCGATACTAAAGTGTTGTGGGATGAACAGGAAAAATGCATTATAGAAGGTGTCTTTAAAATTGGCGAGTATAAGCTAAAATCGTTTTTCAAAGCCGAAGATCTTGACTACGATGAAACAACCGTTATCCGCCGTGAGATCAGTCCGGGTGGAAAATCACGGGCATTTATCAATGATACGCCTGTAACACTTGAAGTCATGAAAAGGCTGGGCAGCATGCTCATGGATATTCATTCACAACATGAAACACTCCAGCTTGGAACACACACCTTTCAGCTTAAACTTGTGGACGCATACGCGGAAAACGCTACATTACGTGAACAATATGGCAACGAATACACCCAATATGTAAATGCTAAAAAAACCTTTGAGCAACTCCGCAGTGAAGCCGATACACTTCGACAGGAAGCCGACTACATCCGTTTCCAATTGGATGAACTTGTAAAGGCAGATCTTCAGGTCGATGAACAGGAAACCCTAGAATCTGAATTGAAAGTGAGGGAACACGCAGAAGAAATTAAAAGTCGTTTTCAACAAGTTCTTGATCTTATTTCAAATTCAGAATTCTCCACACAAAACAGTTTACGCGACGCAAAAAATCATCTCCAACAGATAACGAATTATGCGCCACAATACGCTACGCTCCTTCAGCGATTTGAAAGCCTGGTGATTGAACTGGATGACATCGCCGGTGAAATTGAAAACGAAGATCAAAAAATAGAATTTGATCCGGAACGAACCGAGCTTGTAAAAGAAAGATTAAGTACGCTCTACAGGTTAATGCAGAAGCATCGTGTAAATAACATCCAGGATCTCATCACCCTACAGGAAAAACTTGAAGAGAAAAACAAGATCACATCCAATGTGGATGAAGCGCTTTCAATGGCCCATAAAAAAGCAGAAGAAGCAGAGAAAAGCGTAAAGGAAATTGCAGCACAACTTACTGCGACACGGAAGAAAGCTTTTCAGCCGCTGTGCAAAAAACTCATGAAGTTACTGCACGAGCTAGGTATCCCTGAAGCCAGCCTGCAAATCGATCACCACACTACCATTGTTTCGCCACACGGAGCAGATAAAATTGATATTCTCTTCAGTGCAAATAAAGGGATATCATTGAAACCGCTGGTACAAGTGGCCTCGGGCGGCGAGTTCTCGCGAGTAATGTTCAGCATAAAATACATTATGACGGAACGCACTGCCATGCCCACATTAATTCTTGATGAGATCGACACGGGCATTTCCGGTGAGATCGCAATCAAGCTGGGTAGCATGATGAAATCTATGTCAGAAAGACACCAAATTATTTCGATCAGTCACCTGCCCCAGATCGCCGCAAAAGGCGATGCACATTACTTTGTGTATAAGGATAACTCCGCGGCTAAAACCATCAGTTCGGTAAAACTATTATCCACCAAAGAGCGCGTTGAAGAAATCGCAAAAATGATCGGTGGCGCTAATCCATCACGTATCGCATTACAAAATGCACAGGAGCTTCTTGGCCAATAGTCCATGACGCACTAACGAAATTTTGGATTCAGGAATACATCATTTACCATGCCCTTATCTGGAATTGGTAGCCATTGGCTCATTGAGGCATGTGATGATAAAGACAAGTAAAAGAATTCCTGTAATAGCAATATAACTCACCCATACCCAAGATTCGTATCGACTCGCTTGCGTAAGACCTTCGCTCGTTACTGCCTGTGCACTGGGACGTGCGCAGGACGAGCAAAGCGGCGAGCGACTTGAGCAAGTAAATTAGTTTAAATCAAGTTTGATTTTCCCGGAGGAACAATCTTTAAACGCCAGGCACTATCGTATTCGACAACACCTTCATCAACCAGATCACGAACTACATCAATGAATAAAGTATTGTCTTTAGGACTAATAATTTCTTCCACTTGTTCTAATGTAAACGCATCCTGACGTACAACGGTAAGCACTTCGCTTCGCATATCTTTAAATGCGTGTTGATTTTCTTTTTTCTTCCGCTCGAGACACACATCGCAAATGCCGCAGGTTGCAAGTGTCTTTTCATCAAAATAATGTTGAAGCATTAACATCCGGCATCGGTCAGACGATGAAACATAATTTTGCATAGCCGCCATCTTACTCATCACAAGCGCTTTTCTCTCAGCAAGTCTTTTTAGATTTAATGGAAGTCGTTCTGCATCCTTTCGTGCCTGAACAAACGTGATTTGCGGCTTATCCTTCGCGGGTTCATAAAGAAACACATTCAGAGAATTCAAATATTGCAGGATGTTTACCACCTCTTCAAATGAAACTGACAATGCACGGGCGATATACGCTTCCGAAATTTTAACTAACCCTGTTGCCAGTTCGCCACCATACAATCGCAACAGCATCTTGATCACCGGATCAAACTTGGCATTGGCTACCTGAAACTGATATAACTCCGCCTTATTAAGCAGCAGATGAAGATGAGAAGGGCTGTAATAACTTTCGTTGAAATGGATAAAACCTTCTTCTTCAAGTTTCTTCAATGCATTATAAACATCCGCTACGTGCCGTTGAAACCGATCTGCAAACGCATTAATGTCGAAATCATAACTTTGTCCTTCACCACTTCCTTCCGCCAGTTGATAATAATTTGCCAACGATTGGTAAGTTGATTTCAATACCTCCGGTTCAGGATGCGCTTGTTCCGTTTTTCTTTTCAGGTTGATCAGATCAGCCTCGTGATACAACACCACTGCATAGGCGCGCTTTCCGTCACGTCCTGCACGACCTGCTTCCTGATAGTATGACTCCAGGTTCTCAGGTAGATCCAGGTGAACAACAACCCGCACGTCGGGCTTATCGATGCCCATACCAAATGCATTGGTTGCCACCATTACACGCGATTTATTTTTAATCCATTCATCCTGGCGCTTCGAGCGATCGTCGAAATCAAGACCAGCATGATAGAAAGACGCGCTGATGTTTCGCCTGCTAAGCCATCCCGCGATTTCCTGTGTTGCCTTTCTGGACCGCACATAAAGGATTGCAGGCCCTTTCACGCGGTTCAAAATATCCAATAATTTTTTTTCCTTGTTTTCTGTTTTACGAACGACAAACGAAAGATTATCACGTGCAAAAGATTTTTGAAAAAGCTGGTGATCCGTACGGAAAGCAAGCTTGTCCATAATATCGTGCTGTACCTGTACCGTTGCACTGGCGGTTAAAGCAATCACCGTGGCCTCTGGCTTTAGTTCACGTAAAGCGGCAATCTTTAAATACGGCGGACGAAAATCATAACCCCACTGTGAGATACAATGCGCTTCATCAACAGCGATGAGATTCACTGTCATTTTTTTTACACGTTCAATAAAAATTTCCGTATGCAATCGTTCAGGAGAAACATACAGGAATTTCACCTGCCCGTAAATACAGTTATCCAATAGAATATCAATTTCCCGCCTACTCATACCCGAATGGATCGCCACCGCTATGATACCCTTTTTCTTAAGTTGCTCAACCTGGTCGTTCATCAACGCAATAAGCGGTGTTACCACAATACAAACCCCGTTCAACAACAGCGCCGGCACCTGGAAACATACAGACTTCCCTCCTCCGGTAGGAAGCAAGGCCAGTGTATCTGTTCCCTTTAACACAGATTCAACAATCTCAGCTTGCAAAGGTCGAAACTCATTGTGTTTCCAGTACTGTTGTAATATGGAAATCGGGGTGGACATTGACTTAGGAATTAGGGATTATTAGGATTCGGGATTGGAATTAGGAATTAGGCGTTATCGTTAGGTGTTCAATGTCATTTTCGCTGAGCTCCAAAACCCTCCGCTCCGGAGATGGCAGGGCGAGGCTAAAACAATGCTTAACTAAACGCTTCGATGAGACATTGCAAACCATGTATTAGCGACTCGACATTGGCATTATACATTTAGAATTAGATTTTATTACCATTTGATTTTTTCTTTTTTAAGGAACGCATCGATGCCTGTTTTACAATCGGCGCTGTTCCGCGCTCTCGCGTTCATTTCACAAGCATGTGCAAGTGCTTCTTCCAGATTCATCGATTGTACATCAGCGATCATTTGTTTTGTCATCATCATGGAGTTAGCAGAGTTTGACTCAATCAACCGCGTTGCAAAAAGAATGACTTCATGCTCAATTTCAGCTGCCGGTAAAATACGGTTAATTAATCCCACCGCAAGGGCGGCCTCTGCAGTTATGAGGTTACCCGTCAATAATAATTCCTTTGATCTTGCGGCACCAATCTTACGTAAAAGGAAAACCATTACAATCGCCGGAATAAAACCGATCTTCACCTCTGTATAACCAAACTTTGCATGCGGAACACTAAACACAAAATCACAACAAGTGGCCAGGCCTGATCCCCCCGCTATGGCATCGCCTTCAACCTGCGCAATAACCACTTTCTTTAATGTATAAATCTGTAGAAACAATTCTTTCAAATGATTGCTATCGGCAAGATTTTCTTCATAGGAAAACCGTTGAAGGTCCTGCAGGTATGCCAGATCAGCGCCGGCACAAAACGCTTCTCCATGACCGCGAAGAATGACAGCTTTCACGTCATCATCATCATTTGCCATAGCAAAAGCCTTTTTGAGTTCAGAAACAAAGGCGTGATTCAGTGCATTCCTTTTTTCGGGACGATCAAGCGTAATGAACGCGATCCTGTTATGCTTATGATATTGAATGTAATCCATAACCTTAAAATTTTTACCGCCTGGTATGATTCTGAAAACGAGACCGGTTGTGCGAGTGATTGTGTGATTAATTCTAAATTATGAAATGCGGCTTCTACTATAAATTACAAAGGTAGATGCAAATTGACGTAAACAAAAACGGAAAAATCTTCAAATCAACATGTCAAAAGCACCGTCATGCCATATTGAATGAACAACATAATCGCCGGGAAACTTTTCGTTTTCTTCCAGCAGCTCACCAGCCCATCTAAAACTATTGCTGCTGTCTATGATGATATATGAAGGGGTTGCCTCTTTTAGTATAGTACGAAGTGATTTCACAGCATTTGAGGATACGATCAGAAAATCTACTTTCAGACCTTTTGGCAATGTAAAATCTGTTGTTTTTATCTGCACAATAATCTTTCCGTTCCAATGTGTGAGCTGACCGCCCCGAAATGATCTGGAAAATGGCTGTTGATCTAAAGGATATGATTGATAGACACCATTCATCAACCGGTTATTTTGAACTTGGTATTGTATCGTTTCAGGTTGATACTGCAAAACACTATCGGTATACACATAGGTTTGACCACCTTCCATGAGGTCGACTACCGTATGACCAGAAACTTTATAAATTGTTATTCTCCGCTGACCCGTCACTTCATAAACGTGAGAGAAACTTAAACCGGAGAAAATAAGAAGCAACGCAGTAATCAAATAAACAAAATGTACTTTCCTAAAGCGATGAAATAAACATGCAGCTATCACAAGCAACATCAATACCCAACATTGCGTAGTTGTGATATAAATATTCGTGGTAAGGCTATATGGCAGTGCTTCAGCCGCGAAAACAAGGAAATTAAGTAGTTTGATTAACCACGTTAACATATAACCCAATACAAATGTAACCGGGGTGATAAAACTAAAAGCGAGAATACCCAAGCCCAACACCAGAATAAAAAACGACAACGGTATTACAAACAGATTTGAAAGTAAGAAGTAGTTTGGAAATTGGTGAAAATAAAATAAACCCAGCGCAAAAGTCGAAAGCTGCGCTGCAATAGAAACGCAACTGATCTTCCATATCTCATCCCACACCACATGTTTAGGCTCAAACAGCGCATATAACTTTGGCTGAAAATATACGATACCGAGCACGGCAAGATACGATAACTGAAATCCCACCGACATCAATAAAAATGGATTGAACAATAAGAGGCAAAATGCAGAAGCAGCAAGTGTATTGTAAATATTGGTCCTGAAATTCAACGGATACGCTACTGCTACAAATGAAAACATCACAACAGCGCGCAATACCGAGGGCGGTAACCCGGTAACACAGGCATACCCCCAAAGCACAATCAGGCTGATAACCGTGATTAGCCACTTTCCCCACGTGTATTTTTTCAGCGGCTTGAGCATCAGTAGCAAAATACAGTAAAGTATGCCGACATGAAGTCCACTCACCGCGAGAACATGCATAGATCCGGTTGCCGCATACGCGCCGAGCAATTCGCTGTCCAGACCATCAACTACGCCCAGCACCAACGCATGGGCTAATGCACGTTCCCGTTCACCGTGAACCGCAGCCGAAAGTTGTTGCTCTGCCCAACCGCGGATTCTGATCGCAGTCGCAATAACCAGGGAAGGTGGGTAGTATCCAACATGTAATAAATCGTCTTTGTTAAGGTAGTGCTGATGGTGAATATTAGCGAATGCTAGATAGCGTTGATAATCAAATTCCCCCGGGTTTGAAGGAGGTTGCACTTTGTTAAACCCGCCTTTGATCAACACCTCATCGCCGTAACCATACGGTGTTTGAAACGTCTTCTTAGAAAAGTAAAATAAGACCTTTCCCTGGTAAGGCAGCCACTCACCCTCAATACGCACTGCGGAGACCTGCCCCACTTGTTTAAAATATCCAGGCTTTTCTATGGGAAAATCGGCAACCGATGCGCGATAGTATTCTACCGGTTTATCAATCCTGCTGATGTGATCAACCTGTCGTGATGCGGTATAAAATAAAACATTAAGATAGCCTGAAACAAAAACAACCGCGAGACCAACGAAACCCGGATTGATCACAGCACGCTGTTTTTTCCAATTCAACAAGAATAAAAGACCATACGCAAACAGAGAACAAAAAAACAATGCAACAGCATACTGTTCGGATAATATATCCGGATAATATATTCCCAACAATATGCCGGCACTGAAGAATACCACAATGCGCACAAAAGCATAGGGTATCCAGTACATCATGTTTTATTACTGATTTTGACTTTTATCGGTATCCGTATCACGGTGATAGGCTTCAATAATATCACGAACCAAACGGTGTCGCACAACATCTTTTTCTGACAACTCAATAAACCCAATTCCCTTTACATTATGCAATATACGAATCGCTTCTTTTAATCCCGAACGTTGCCTACCCGGCAAATCAATTTGCGAGGCATCACCTGTAATGATCATTTTAGAATCAGGCCCCATCCGCGTCAGAAACATTTTCATCTGCATGGGCGTCGTGTTCTGTGCTTCATCCAAAAGAATAAAAGCATTGTTCAGCGTACGTCCACGCATATAAGCCAGTGGAGCAATCTCAATGATTTCGCGCTCCATGTAATACTGCAGTTTTTCGTGCGGAATCATGTCGTGCAGTCCGTCATAGATTGGGCGCAGATACGGATCAATTTTTTCTTTCAAATCACCCGGTAAAAACCCAAGGTTCTCCCCTGCTTCTACTGCGGGCCTGGTAATGATAATTTTTTTTACCGCTTTATTTTTTAATGCCCTCACCGCAAGCGCTACAGAAATATACGTTTTTCCGGTACCGGCAGGACCAAGTGCGAAAACAAGGTCATTATCCTTAACAAGCTCAACCAGTCGTTGCTGATTTTTTGTTTTGGGTTTAATAGCAGCTCCCTTCGTTCCGTATAGAATCACGTCTTCTGCAGGTGTCTGCCCGTTCTCCGGCAACATGATCTCATGCTCCTTCGTAATATAATTCTGTACGTTTTCTTCTGTTACCCTTCCAAAAGAATGATAATGTTCGATCAGGGAGTTTAATATATCGCCGATCTGTACAATTTCTGCCGAACTTCCTTTGATATGGATTTGATTACCACGAGATACAATTCTGCTTTTGGGAAATGCCGCAGCCAGGGTATCAATGGTTTTGTTTTCCACGCCGAGAAAATCAATCAATGAAATGTTTTCAAGTGTTACCGTTTTTTCAATCAACTATGTATCCGTTTTAGGGTTAAAACAATATGAATTTAAAAATGTTTATTTTGCCACGGTAAATTAAGTAATATCCCCGGCAGCGTCAACTCATGTCCATTGTTACACTTCTTACCGACTCAGGCGAAAGTGACCATTATGTGGCTGCTATCAAAGCTAAGATCATTGGCGTCAATCCCGGTTTACGCATTGAAGACATCACCCATCGGATAAAACCTTTCGATATCGGCCATGCTGCCTTTGTCTTGCGTGCTGTATTTCGCGATTTCCCCGGCGGCACTGTTCATCTGGTCGGCGTAGACAGCGCCGGAAACCGCGATGACGCATTCATTGCCGTGCAGCTGGAAGATCATTACTTCATTGGCTGCGACAATGGCTTGTTCGGACTTATTTCCGACCGGCCTCATCAACAGCTTGTTGAACTGAACAGTATTAACCCCATCATTAGTTCCTTTCCCGAAAGAGACGTATTTGCACCAGCGGCAGCAAAGTTAGCCAGCGGAGTTTCTATTACATCAATTGGAAAACCTATGCAGGCTTTTAGAAAAATGATCGACCGACAGGTTAAGGCAACTAAAAAACAAATCACTGGCAGCGTTATAAGAGTGGATGGCATGGGTAACCTCATTACCAATATTCCACTACAGGCATTTAATGTGCTGAGCAAAGGAAGATCGTACACCGTGCAGTTTGGTGGAGAAAAATTTAAACGCATCCATACCCATTACCACCAGGCCGAACAGGGTGAATGTTTTATTTTATTCAACAGCCTCGGCTTGCTGGAGATTGGAATTTACAAAGGAAATGCCTCTGCCCTGTTGGGCCTTGAGTACGATAGTGTTGTGAACATAATCTTCGACGAATAATGATAATCAGAATTGTGCGCATGTCTTTTCGGCCGGAAGAAACTACACAGTTCCTCGAAATATTTAATCGTCATAAAACGGCAATCCGAAATTTTCCGGGCTGTACACACCTTGAGCTGTTGCAGGATCTTCAAGCAAAGCATGTCTTCACAACGTTAAGTTACTGGAACGGTCCGCAAGACCTGGAAGCCTACCGTAACTCAGCTCTTTTTAAAGGTGTTTGGGAAAAAGTAAAACCTTTATTTTCTGCCAGAACGGAGGCTGTTACTTATCAGCAGGTGATTTAACAAAGTGGGTTCTTGGTACGGAATAGTTAATTTAATTTCGTTTCGTTTCGTAACCAGCCTTCACAATGCATCGAATCCAATGTCGTTCTCATGTTTTGGGCGTTCCCCCGCGAGGCGCGGGGCCGGGCTTTCCAGGGCTCCGCTGCGCTTCGGCCCTCCTGCGTCGGGCTAAACCCTTCCAATCCCTAACGCGATGAGTCGTCTCCGATCAAAAATTTCATTCAAATGTAGCTGCTACCAAGCAACGATGTAACTCCGGTTTTCGGAACGTATATCCGTAGCAACAATTCAAAAACGATCCCTGATTTTGTTGTGCAGAGGCGCTTTTCCATTATATTTGCCACCTCGAATTAATTTCGACACCGTACAAGCCAAAGTGGCGGAATTGGTAGACGCGCACGACTCAAAATCGTGTACCGTAAGGTGTGTGGGTTCGATTCCCACCTTTGGTACTTCCTAAGAAGCCTTCAGATCTTAAAGATTTGAAGGCTTTTTCTTTTGACCCGGACGGGTTTGGAACCAATCCATGAAATACAGAAACGATGTTACCATTCTGGTTACAATTATCTTTGCCGTTACCCAGATGAGAGTTATTGCGATAAAAACGTATAAAATCTATACCGATTGGTTTTTCAAAAACCATTTGTCACCACATGTCGACATAGAAGAAAAATATGTGATCCCCGTCTTAGGGCATGAACATGAGCTCGTGAAGAAAGTACTTTCGGAACACCGGAGATTGAAAAGATTGTTTGAAGACACCTATGGCGTAAGTAAAAATCTCAGCTTGATCGAAGAAGAATTAGAGGCACACATCCGGTTTGAAGAAAGAACGTTATTCAAAGAGATTCAAAATATTGCGTCTCCGGAAGTCCTCGAAAAAATCATGGAAAAACACGACGGTATCGATTCAGAGTTCATCCGACAGATGGTGAAGATGAATTCAGGAAGTAAGCCTTAATCAATCAGAGTACAACAGTTTAGCCTACAGTGCACCTGCTGAACAACCGTATCAAATTAACACAACAGTTATCCCTCATAGCCTAAAACAATACAATCACTTACAAAGATTCATTCTATCCTGCAACATAAATTGATTCACACCTGGAACCTTAATACATTACAGTCCTGAATCAATTATGTATGAATAAAATTGCCTACGTCACCGGAGCAGCAGGTAACCTCGGAAAAGCCGTTACTGAAAAATTTCTGCAAGAGGGATACATTGTGTACGGAACAATCTATCCGGGGGAAAGAATGCCGCATCCGACTTCCGAAAAGTTTCAGATAG
>Ga0196965_1000651_pt1 | contig 17549 bp, 23 predicted proteins | sample S1_20metaG_FD_148668 | JGI IMG/M metagenome (GOLD analysis project Ga0196965, IMG submission 148668) | Soil microbial communities from Anza Borrego desert, Southern California, United States - S1_20 | ecosystem: Environmental > Terrestrial > Soil > Desert | place: USA: California | collected... | reverse complement strand
AAAGCGCGCAACTGCGTTTCGCCGGCACCGGCGACCGCAAGGGCGCGGTGATCGAACGGCTCGGCGCGGCGATGCCCACCGGCACCCTGCAGGCCAGCGGCCGCGTCGGCTGGACGCCATCGCTGGCGTGGACCGCCAACGCCACGCTCGCCGGCTTCGACCCCGGCTACTTTCTGCCCGACTGGGACGGCGCGGTGAACGGCAGCGTCGCGACCACCGGCCGCACCCGGCCGGACGACGGCATGGACATGCGCTTCGACGTGCAGAAGCTCGGCGGCCGGCTCCGCGGGCGCGCGCTCGCCGGCCACGGCACCGTGGGCGTGCACACCGCGGGCAGCAACGGCGGCAGCACCGCGTACGAAGGCGACGTCGACCTGCGCCTGGGCGGCAGCCACGTCGAAGCGCGCGGCGAAATCGCGCAGCGCCTCGACGTGCGCGCCAACTTCTCGCCGCTGCGCCTGGACGACCTGCTGCCGAACGCCGATGGCACGTTGCGCGGCACGCTGGTGCTCGGCGGCACCCGCAACGCGCCCGACATCGACGCCGACCTCGACGGCAGCGGCATCGCCTGGAACGAGTGGCGGGCGGAGCAGCTGCACGCGCGCGGCCGGCTGCCGTGGCGCGGCAACGGCGGTGCGCTCACCGTGGATGCCAGCGGCCTGCAGGCGGGCATCGCCTTCGAATCCCTGCACGTGGACGCGCGCGGATCGGTCGAGGATCTCGACCTCGACGCGCGCGCCAGCAGCGAGCTCGGCAACGTCTCGCTTGCCGGCAGCACCGACCGCCGCGCGGGCAACTGGCGCGCCACCGTGCGCGAACTGCGGCTGGAACCCACGCGCGGCAGCGCCTGGCAACTGACCGCCCCCGCGCAGGTCGCGCAATCCGGCAGCCGCTGGCGCATCGGCAACGCCTGCCTGGCCGCTACCGACGGCGGCACCCTGTGCGCAAACGGCACCTGGCCGACCGGCCTCGACATCGAAGGCCGCGGCGTCCCGCTCGCACTGCTCACCCCCTACCTGCCCGAACGCAGCGACGGCCGCCCGTGGCTGCTGCACGGCGAATTCGCCCTCGACGCCACCGTGCGTTCGGCCGGCAACGGCTGGCGCGGCACCGCACGCCTCGCCTCCGCATCGGGCGGCATGAAAAACAGCGTGCGCTCCCGCCGCGACCTCGTCGGCTACCGCGACCTGGTGCTCGACGCCAACTTCGACCCGCAGCGCATCCAGGCCACGCTGGGCGCGGTGATCAACGACGACGGGCGCCTCGACGCGAGACTCGCCACCGGCTGGGACGCCTACGCCCCGCTCAGCGGCGAGATCCACCTGCGCACCGACGAACTCACCTGGGTGGAACTGCTGTCGCCCGACATCGTCGAACCCAGCGGCCTGCTCGCCGGCCACGTCACTTTCGGCGGCACGCGCGCCGAACCCACCATCGGCGGCACTGCGCAGCTCACCGACTTCGAAACCGAGATTCCCGCGCTCGCCATCCACCCGACCAACGGCAACGTGCGCCTGGACGCACGGCCCGACGGCACCGCGCGCATCACCGGCAAGATCCAGTCCGGCGACGGCACGCTCAACATCGACGGCAGCCTGGGCTGGCGCGGCAACGACACCCCGCTGGTGCTCAACGTGCAGGGCGTCGACGTGCTCGCCGCCGACACCCGCGAACTGCGCGCGGTGGTGAACCCCGACGTGACCGTGCGCTACGCCGCCGGCGAACCGCTGGACATCAGCGGCACCGTGGTCGTGCCCAGCGCCATCATCGACCTCGAGCGCCTCGACCGCGGCGCCAAGGTCTCGAAGGACGTGGTGATCCTCGATCCGGTCAACCCCGAGGAAGAGCAGGGGCTGGCAACGCCACTCGCACTCGACCTGACACTGGAGCTGGGCGACGACGTGGTGCTCAACGGCTTCGGCCTCGAAGGCACGCTCGACGGCAGCCTCAACGTGACCCAGCAACCCGGCCGCGCGATCGCCGCCAGCGGCGAACTCCAGGTCGGCGGCCGCTACAGCGCCTACGGTGCGGAACTCGAGATCACCCGCGGCCGCCTGGTGTGGCAGGGCAGCGCCATCGCCGATCCGCTGCTCGACATCAGCGCCCAGCGCGAAATCGGCGACGTGGTCGCCGGCATCACCGTCACCGGCCGCGCCAGCCGCCCGCAGGCCGACGTCTGGACCGACCCCGCCACCGACCAGTCGCAGGCGCTGTCCTACCTGGCGCTCGGCCGCCCCCTTTCCAGCGCCAACGGCGACGAAAGCCGCCAGCTCGACGCCGCCAGCGCCGCACTCTCCGCCGGCGGCAGCCTGCTCGCCTCGCAGATCGGCACCCGCCTGGGCCTCGACGACGCCGGCGTGATCGACTCGCGCACCCTCGGCGGCGGCGTGCTCGGCATCGGCAAGTACCTCAGCCCCAGGCTCTACGTCAGCTACGGCGTCAGCCTGCTCGGCACCGGCCAGGTACTGACCCTGAAGTACCTGTTGCGCGCCGGCTTCGACATCGAGATCGAATCGAGTTCGGTGGAAAGCCGCGCCTCGGTGAACTGGCGGCTGGAGCGGTAGCATCGCACCACCATGCTCGTCACCGTCGCCAGGTTCCTCGACCCCTGGGAAGCCCATATCGTCTGCGGGCGCCTCCAGGCCGACGGCATCCTCGCCACCGTCGCCTTCGCCAACCACGCCATCGTGAACTGGCCGATGGCCTACGCGCTGGGCGGGACCGCAGTGCAGGTGCCGGACGACTACCTCGATCAGTCGCGGGAGCTGATTGCCGCTTATCACTCCGGCGAGCTCGAGCTGGATGCGCCGGAAACGCGGCAGGTGCCGGAAGGACACTGTCCGGTGTGCTGGTCCACGGACCTGCAGCCCGTCATTCCCTGGCACCAGCGGATGCTGGTCGTGTTGCTCGGCTTCTTCGGGGCGACCTTCCCGACCAGCAGCGACGAATGGAAGTGCGGCGCCTGCGGCTACCGGAAGCATTGAAAGTGGCATCGGACGCCGGCTTCGTGCAATTCGTCGTAGAGCAACTCGATCTCGGCAGCGAGCTCAGCTGCAAGCGGCTGTTCGGCGAATGGGGCTTGTGGCTGCACGGCAAGATCGTGGCGCTGGTGTGCGACGACCAGCTGCTGTTGAAGCCGACGGATGCCGGGCGAGCCCTGCTTGGCGGGAATCCGCCGGCCGTACCGCCGTATCCGGGCGCGAAGCCCTGGTTGCTCGTCGAGGATCTCGACGACGGCGAAGTCTTGCGGAACTTGCTGCGGAAGACCTACGACGCCTTGTGATCCGGTTAGCGGTTCGCTTGCGACAGCAGGGGGACGGTGAGACGATCGAGGCGGGGAGGCTTTTCCTGCCGGGGAAACATTGCAGGATTAGGCTGCGGGATTAGACGGCAAAGCTGGGGAGAACTCATGGAATCGATTGGGATTTCGGGAATCCGCATCCGGGAAGCGAATGGCCTATGCGGCCCGTTTACGCTTCATTTTTCAACCTACTTGTAGTTAGCTTGCAGAGGCGGCTGTGCCGAACCCTCAGATTCTAGAACCCATCGCACGCGCTGTTTCATCCGTAGTCGCACAGGCAAAGCTCGCCCACACCCTTCAAACAGCGACGATTGCTCTTGCCGGCCAAGGACCACTTCTTTTGCTGGCTCAGAAGACTCTCTCACAAGAGATAAAGGCACAACATGCAATTTCTGAGCTTATCCGTCGCCAAAGATCATTGGAGATCTGGGCAAGAGAAGTTCAGGACAATTCCAATCACGACATCAACCTTCCGGCTCTCATAAACATCTGGGTCACGATTGAGGCTCTTTGTGAGAACTTGTGCGTCGTGATTCTTTTCACCGACGCATCTGCGCTCGGATGTCTTAAGCGAATTAATCAAAAAATCGATGAGACGATGACTGTAACGGAAGAATCCGCTAGAGAAGCCTATAAGCTATCTCTTGCTAAGGTAAAGGGTGGCGGACTCATCCATGGCTTTCTGACAGTTTTCGCCGCGATCGGATTCACGCCAGAGCTAAGCACTTCCTGCATTTCCGGATTAAACGAGCTCAACTATCTTCGAAACTGTACGCTGCATCGTGCTGGCATCGTTGAGCCGAGGAAAGAGAAGGAGGCACCCAGCTTCCCATTTTGCATTGGCGATCAGATAGTTGTGTCTGATCAGCTATTCACAAGACTTTACGATCCCGCCACCGAATTCTTGCAGTCACTCATACCTTCTTTAGTCAAGAGCGGCCACTTGAAGTAGCCTGCAAGCTAACAATGCGTTCAAGCCGAAATTGCATCGCTACGCCGTCAACATGGCAGAAAGAGCTTGCCATGTTGCCAGCTACGCGCTGCAATTCGGCTTAACTTGAGCGTTAGAGCTCAATGGAAGATGCGCGCGCTTACATGGAGGGAACGGGGCCGGCCGCAGAGGGGCTCTTTCGGCTGCTTAACGAGTACGGCTGGCACAAGCTTCGCGCCATTGTTGGTCTGATTAAGGTCAAGACGCGAGACGAGCTAGAGATACAGAAAGAGAGTATTTCAAGCAAAGATATCGCTCGCGAGATTGCCGCAGGCTCAGTTCTCCAAATCGCCTACGTCGCGATCGCGCGTTACGCAAAGCCGCTCGAGAAGCCGAAGAATGCACTATTCTTCGAATCAGAGCAGAATCGACTGATCCGTGAGTATCCGGAACTAAGGCCGCGAACCAAGAAACTTGAATTGCCATTGCAGTTCTGCGTTGGTCGAGATATCGGTCACCTGCCTTTGGGGATGATCGTGTACGCGGGCCGTAACCAGTACAACCATTTCTACGAGGACAAGCGACTATCCGTAGTGAACGAGCTTGTCTTCAATCATCTTCACGCGATGAATCCAAATCCAAAAAATGGATTGTCATTTGATCTGAAGCCAGGGAGGCTGTTTTCTTACTCCATATTGGCCGCACTCGGATGGGTCGATACCTCTCGGGGTCTCGGCATCGAGGCATACAAGCGGGATATGGCCGAAATTTTGGGCGTAGACCTCTAACAATGCGTTCAAGCCGAAATTGCATCGCTACGCCAACAACATGGCAGGGATAGCTTGCCATGTTGCCGGCTACGCGCTGCAATTCGGCTTAACTTAGGCGTTAGGCATCACCTATGAAGAGTTCAAAAGATCCCAGAGACCTTCTCCGAAGCATCGCAGAGACTGGCTATTTCCTGGATCCTGCGACAAATCGAGACTTGCTCACGCGATTACTGGAGAGACAGCTCAATGTAAGCATCTCAAGTGCTGCAGAAGTTCTCACGAATGCTGGGCTGGTTGCATTTCGCTACAGCGAAGAAGTGAACTTGAACCCACGCGATCGGATTGATCAATGGCATTTCGATCTGACGGACGCAGGACGCAAACTCTTGGCTAGTGAGCCCTAACATTGCGTTCAAGCCGAAATTGCATCGCTACGCCGTCCATATGGCAGTTACAGCTTGCCATATGGCCAGCTACGCGCTGCAATTCGGCTTAACTTGAGCGTTAGGCGGCAATGGCAAGCTTCGTAGCATTTGCAATTGTTGTGGTGGTCGTCATTGCCTTGAGTGCCGGACCACTAGCGAGACGTGAGCGAGAGAGGAAGCGGCGGCTAGTGGCGGAGCGGTTCGGGTCGCGCGACCGTCTTAATCCGGAAGCATTCTTCCAAGCGTGCTTTGCTGGCGACGCCTTTCAAAAAGAGGTTGTCTTGGGCGTCCGGGAAGTGCTCGAAGAGGTCCTGGACTCGGACCTATCGTTCCTTCGCGAGGATGACGACTTCTCCAAAAATCTAAGTTTGTTTTGGGAGTTCGATTCCATGGCCAATGTTGAGCTCATCCAAGCTCTCGAAGCCCGCTTCAAAATTGCGATTAGCGACGCTGAGGCTGAAAGAACCAAGACGGTCAAAGATCTTGTTGAGCTTGTGCAGGCCAAAACCTATGCCGCCTAACAATGCGTTCAAGCCGACATCGTTCCGCGGGCCGGCCCAGGCGGCAGGTAGAGCTTGCCACCTGGCCCACCCCGCTCCACGATGCCGCTTAACTTAGGCGTTAGGCCTCATGCCCATCTCACATGCCATTGGCCTGTTGTTCTTTGCCGTCACTGGAGTGTTTTGCGCCAAGGTGCTCCTTTACGGTCTTCGCCATGATGTAATTCGGCCTCGATACTTCTACGGCGCGCTCACGTATCGGCATAATTCCCCTGGCGATTACTGGTACGACGTCGCATATTGGTCACTCTACACAGCAGTGTGCTTCGGCTTCATCTTCCTGTACTTCTATGACCCGGGCTTCGCCTGATGAGCCCTAACAATGCGTTCAAGCCGAATTGCATCGCTACGCCAACAACATGGCCGATAAAGCTTGCCATGTTGTCAGCTACGCGCTGCAATTCGGCTTAACTTGAGCGTTAGGGCCCATGGCAAACTCTCGAACCGGTCGCATCCGCAGGGTCTTCTGGCTTAGCACCATTCTTGTCGGCATTTCCACCATCGTGATTGTTGGTCCCATGATCCTTCACGCGGCCAAAGAGCGCAGAGCAGTTGCCGCCTCACAGGTCAAGCCGATTTCGGCCACCGATGCCGAGCAAAGAGAAATCATTCGCGCCGTGCTTAAGTCGCGAAGTGGCCTTCTAATTCCGCCTGGCAGCGATGGCAAACCTCTTGTCGCAAACTACACCGCTGCCATATGTGAGCCCGCGACTGGTGGCGATAGAGCTGCAACTCATTGCGGCGCCCTGCCTGGAGCAGACTCAATTTCCAACACCGACTTGGATGCGGCAATCCCGCGCTCACTGCGCTTAGAACTAATCGCAGCGAATGCCCATCCGAGCCGCCTGGTTGATGGTCATTGGGATCAAGCAGACCTTTCGTCGTACAGCTCCGTAGCTGAAGCGCTGAAGGAAGCCGGGACGTGGCAGCGCTTCTACACAACCTTCCCCAATTCCATCGGGTTAGTAGAGTTCAGCCGCGCGGTCATCTCAAATGATGGGAGCCATGCCCTAATCTATGTGGGTCATTACGCTGGCGGGCTAGCGGGCAGAGGTTCTCTGCAGTATCTGACACGCCGCGACGAGACTTGGGTCATTAGCTCCGTAGTCGGGCTTTGGATGTCGTAACTTGGGCCCTAACAATGCGTTCAAGCCGAAATTGCATCGCTACGCCGTCAACATGGCAGAAAGAGCTTGCCATGTTGCCCCCTACGCGCTGCAATTCGGCTTAACTTGAGCGTTAGGCCTCATGGACAACTCCGTGGAACAAGAACAAAAGTACAGCACGGGCTCCAAGATATTTCTTGTAGTCGCCGTGATCGTCAGTCTCGTCAATTTCGCCGATTTCGCCTTCTATGGACGCGAGCCTACCGATCTCGCAATTGGCATTGGGTTCGCGCTGATGGTCTACGGCACTTACAAGAATGGCAGTCGCAGACCTCCTGTGGAGGATGACCCAACATTCGACAAGACTGCTAGCTACGGCTCTGCAATCGGTGTCGTCATGGTCTTTGCGGCACTTGCAGCGGATTATCTGCTGTGAGCCCTAACAATGCGTTCAAGCCGAAATTGCATCGCTACGCCGTCAACATGGCAGAAAGAGCTTGCCATGTTGCCAGCTACGCGCTGCAATTCGGCTTAACTTGAGCGTTAGGCCTCACCGAAATGTCATTAAGAGACCCCCAAGACGTTCGCATCGGCTTTTGGTCGGTGATTGAGCGCTTGCAGAAGGCAGACGCCCCTCTTCCTCAAGCCGAGCAGCGAAGGATCGCTGAGGAGTTGAGCCTGGTCTATAACTATGTCGCCCAGCAAGTGGAAGGGCGGGGAGCGGTGAATCTGCTGTATGCGCAATCCGCCCGTGACGCGAAAATGCGGGAGCAGCTGGCGCTTGAGCGCAAGGTCTTAGAGCAGCACAAGACTTTCGTTGAGGTCAACTTCGAGGGCGCTGAAAAGCACTTTAAGGCGGTTCAGCTCGCCGGTTACGCAGTTTATTTTGCAACTTGGGGATTTACGCGTCAGTGGGCGTCTCCCTTTTTCGAGGTAATTGGCGCGCTCTTAATGATTTTTTCTGCCTCGATCTTCGTGTTATGGGAGCTTCTCAAAACATCAATACTTGCGTCGATCCTTAAGCGAAACGCCCAAATCTCAGAAAACGGGTTGGACGCCTTCTTAGCTACGCGGCATTCTCAATTTTCATCGACTAGCCGCGCTATCTCTTTCTTTTCTCGATCGCGGGTTTGGGTATGGCGGCTGTGCGTAATTCCTGCCGTGCTAGCTCTCGGCCTCTTGGTTGCCAGCTTGGTCACTCATTTGGCAGCCCTATGAGGCCTAACATTGCGTTCAAGCCGAAATTGCATCGCTACGCCGTCAACATGGCAGAAAGAGCTTGCCATGTTGCCAGCTACGCGCTGCAATTCGGCTTAACTTGATCGTTATGCGTGCGCAGACATCGCTTGGAGTTGCTTGCGCGGTGACTTTCGCGGCGTCGGCTTCCGACTAGCGTCGTTGCCGGCAAAGGCGCCGCTTCGGGTGCATCGCGTTGGCGCCGAGGCACCAAGGGCCGTCCGCCCCATGCAACCAGCAGCTCCACCAGGGTCTGCTCTGAATCGCGGCCCTACGCCCCGGATGCGTTCTCGCCCCAGCATACAGCGCCCACGGGCTTCGGCAGGGCAAGCCGCAAGCTCTCACGGTCGCTTCCTGGCCGGGCTTCCAACGAGCCCCCGATTGGTCTAATTTGCCGTTGGGGAGTCGCTTCGCCACTTGGCGAGGCGCATAACAAATCGTTCAAGCCGAAATTGCATCGCTACGCAAACAACATGGCAGGAGGAGCTTGCCATGTTGTCAGCTCCGCGCTGCAATTCGGCTTAACTCAAGCGTTAGATCACACGGGAAATTTATGCGAACCGGAACTTATCTTGCCGCCGCTGCGCTAATGATCATCGCCGGATGCTCGCAGCAGCCTTCCCCACCGGAACCAAGACCCGATGTTGCCGCCGACGCAAAAGCGACGGAAACCGAAGACCCAAATAGCTACGAGAATCTAGAAAAGAGCGCAATGGCAGGTGACTATCAGGCCCAACGCAACCTAGCTTATACGCTGACTACGGACATCCCGTACAACCCGATCCTTGGGTGTGCTTGGCGGATCGTGATTCTTGAGTCCGGCTCACCTCAGGTAGACCAAAGTGATACCGCAAACAAGCAGGCCGACTGCGATCGGAAACTAGACGCGGATGGCCTCAAGGCTGCACAGGCCCAAGCAAAAGCCCTTCAGGGCCGGATTCAGGCGCAGTGATCTAACAATGCGTTCAAGCCGAAATTGCATCGCTACGCCAACAACATGGCCGATAAAGCTTGCCATGTTGCCGGCTACGCGCTGCAATTCGGCTTAACTTGAGCGTTAGGGTGCAATGGACACAATGCAGCTAATTGATGGCGCATCGGCTACTGTTCTAGCCGCGATGATTGCAGCCGCAATCACCTTCTTAGCGGCCGTTTTTACAAAAGAATCAAAGGTCTCTGAGTTTAGACAGCAATGGATCGATGCGCTCAGAGACGACATATCCGAGCTGATATCTGTGCTTCTGTACTTGGCACATGAATATGAGCAACTTAGCAAAAGCGCAAATAAATCTCATGCCCCCCTCGTCCTGGAGCGTATAAAACCAGAGATGATGACTATTCAGAGGATTCACGCACGAATAGAGTTGCGGCTGAACCCTGAAGAGCATGACAAGCTATTGGACACTCTCGGCAACTTCGTGAAACTGCGAGAACTATCCGCCAAATCTGAAAGCGATCAAACCGCTGCCATTCGAAAAGTCATAAATGAGGCGCAAAAGGTTCTAAAGGCTGAGTGGCGCGTAGTGAAGGGAGGCGAGACGACCTATCGTTGGGTCAAAAGATTGTCATTCTTTGCGTTGGTGGCAGCGATAGTTCTATTTGCGCGTGTTGTTCTCTAGATCATGCGTTGCACCCTAACAGTGCGTTCAAGCCGAAATTGCATCGCTACGCCGTCAACATGGCAGGAACAGCTTGCCATGTTGCCGGCTACGCGCTGCAATTCGGCTTAACTTGAGCGTTAGACCCACCTATGACCAACCCGGCATTAGACACAGAGTTCAAGCTTTGGGCTGAGGCTGACCAGCGTCAGAAGTCGTATGTAGTTGAGATTCTCCACTGGTTTCACTATCGCCCGACAAGGCTCAAAGCGTCTTGGAAGCAGGAGGAGGTTCTTACTTGGGAGCTGCTGCGCGCTCTTGATGTGCTTCCTCAGCGCTTGTTCTTGCGGCCACTCCTGGAGCGCATCGCGGCAAGTAGCACTCGAGCTGATGCTGCGGTTCGCCAACTGGGAAACGGTAGAGTTGAAGTCACGCCCTATCCTAGTCTTGAGCTTCCCGGCAGTAAGCGAAATTGCAAGTCTGACATTGGACTCGGATCGAGCGGGCGGCCAACTATTTGGATCGAGGCCAAGACTGCCCGCTTCAAGGCGTCTGACTTGGAGGCTCAACTAGAGCAGCAACAAGCCGCCATGGCGTCCCTGCTGCCGGATACGCCCAACGTCCTCGTCACGTTGCTGCCAACCCCTCGTGCATTAAACAGCTTTCCCAACCTAAGCTGGGATGACGTTTTAGGTGCGCTCAAATCGTTCGAGCGCAATATCCCGGTAGCGATCGCGGATCGGGATCTCTCCCATGGTTACCGTCTACTCGCTTTGGAATTGGCTAAGCGCATTGAGTCGCATCCAAATCGAGCAAAGGGATGGGTCTAACAATGCGTTCAAGCCGAAATTGCATCGCTACGCCAACAACATGGCAGGAAGAGCTTGCCATGTTGCCGGCTACGCGCTGCAATTCGGCTTAACTTAGGCGTTAGGCGTCAATCGATCACACCGCGGGGGAGACTCAATATGGGACGTAAGATATTTTTCGCATTCCATTTCGTAGTCGGATTCTTACTGCTTTGGCTCATCTATCAACTCATGCATCACAATTTACTACCAGATGAGAATCCTCCTCTTTGGGCGGAGGCTCTTGTAGAGACCGCGTATCTCGTATCGGGCGTAATCTGGGGAAATATTGGATGGGATACATTCAAGCACATCCCTGAAGACGCCAGCTTTTCTTTAATGACCTATGTGCTTAGCCGCACCCTTGCACCAGTAGCAATTGGTCTGCCGTTCTTTCTTGTGCTTCTGGATGTGTTTTACCAAGGCAAGTATGCCTTATGGCAACTTGCACTCAATTGGCAGAATGCAGGCCTCTTAGCGATCGCGCTCATTACGGCTCTTATTCAGAGGGCCTATCGCAGATCTGAAAAAGGGTTCTTCTATGCAGCATGGCGCGCCTAACATTGCGTTCAAGCCGAAATTGCATCGCTACGCCGTCCATATGGCAGGAAAAGCTTGCCATATGGCCAGCTACGCGCTGCAATTCGGCTTAACTTGAGCGTTAGGCCTAAATAATTGACATGAGCACCGACCGAAGCGACAAGGTGTTTGAGGCTGCCCGAGACGCGCAGATAAAATTCGACTACTTCATGCTCGGCATAGTTGGTGCCTTGTGTGCCTTCATCGGCCAGTCGTTTCAAGCCGCACGTATCGGTATCAATCCAAGCACCCTAGAGCTTATGTCTCTACTAATGCTTTTCGGGGCAGCGATCTTTGGATTTTTACGCATAGAGAGCATGAATCTCACTATGCGCCTTAACGCTCAGCACTTGCGCATGCAAGAGGAGCGCGGAATGCTTGTTGCAAGCAAGGGGAACCCAGGATTCAATCGCTCGACCGGTGAAACACTCAGTCCAGAGAAAATCGCAGCAAAGGTCGCCGCCTTGACTGAAGTAATTCCTATTTCAAAAGAACAACTTGCGAACGCACAAGGGCGCACGCTGAAGTACTACAAATTACGCAATCTCTTGCTGATCTCCGGGTTCCTGTCTCTCTTGGGCGCTCGTGTATGGACAGCATACGTATAGGCCTAACAATGCGTTCAAGCCGAAATTGCAGCGCTATGCCGTCAACATGGCAGAAGGAGCTTGCCATGTTGCCGGCTACGCGCTGCAATTCGGCTTAACTTGAGCGTTAGGCGCCATGGAGCTTGTTGCCGTAATTGCTGAGTCATGGGGATGGACTGGGCTTCAGCCCCAGCAAGTCGTCGGCGACAACGATTTTGGCAACCTGCTAGTCAAGGACACAGTTGGCCGCTACTGGCGAATCTGCCCTGAAGATCTATCCTGCAAGGTAATTGCGGGGTCCAGGGAAGAGTTTGATCAGCTCTCGCGAGACCAGAATTTCCTCCGAGATTGGCACATGACCCAGCTGACACAACAAGCTCGGGAACGCCTGGGTCCGCTTCGGCCTGGCTTCAAGTATTGCCTCAAAATTCCGGCCTCGCTTGGAGGCGAGTACGGTGGTGATAATCTCGCCACTATCTCCCTCGGCGGCCTGGTCTCGGCCTCGGGGCACATCGCCCGGCAGATTGAGGGAATGCCTGATGGCGCACAGATCAAACTCAGCATCATCGACTAGGCGCCTAACAATGCGTTCAAGCCGAAATTGCATCGCTACGCCGTCAACATGGCCGATAGAGCTTGCCATGTTGTCGGCTACGCGCTGCAATTCGGCTTAACTTGAGCGTTAGGCTCCAGGTTCACTATCTTAATCTGCTTCTAAAGGAGAAAAGCATGTCCGATTCGACATCTATTAGCGGGCCCGTAACGGTACAACCCGATTCGGCAGCTCGCGTTGCTTATGACCTCATGATGCACATTGCGAATTACGAAAATTCTGATAACGCACAAAATAATGCTCGCGAGTATTGGCTTACGCTTTATCATCAATGTGTGCTCGCCAATCGTAGCAACAATCTAAGCAACGTACTCAGGAAGGGCGGCTGAAGCCTAACAATGCGTTCAAGCCGAAATTGCATCACTACGCCGTCAACATGGCAGAAAGAGCTTGCTATGTTGCCAGCTACGCGCTGCAATACGGCTTAACTTGAGCGTTAGCCCCTTCTGGATTTCCCGGTGAAGAGTTCAACAAAAGCCGCACTCATTACTGCTGCTATCGGCGGCTTGTTTACGGTGGGCACAGGCCTGTTGACGTACTGGCTTACAACAAGAGAGCCAGAACTGTCCTACACGCTATCCGTGAGCCCCAGCGTATTATCGAGCTCTGGCCCGAAAAGGATCGTGGTTCTTGAAGTTCGGAACACTGGCCGGAAAGAAATAGAAGGCGCGCTGATAGAAGTCGCCGTCCCGGGAGGTCAGCTTGACGAATCGGCTTTCGCGGCGAGCCCTGGTGTCAAAATCAACGAGTCAAGAAGCAGCACCGCGCTCTCACTAACGGCTGATCTTCTCAATCCACAAGACTCTGTAAAGGCATCCGTGCTCTTTACTTCCAACGGCGCAAACGTAGGGCCCCAAGTTACCGTCCGTGCTCCAGGCGTCCGAGGTAAGGAAATCAAGCTTGGTGCAGCCAGCGACAAACGCTCATTCCTGGGTATCCTACCAATCTTGGTAGCCGCGTTGGCATCGGTCCTCAGCTTAATTACTGCGCGCAGCAAGACCGTCCAAAATCGGTTAGGACTGAGAATTGCAGCGGCTTCGGCCTCGTCGCTCACCCAACGGGAGCTCGTTGCCTTCATCTTGGGCGAGTGTGGTTTACTCGAAGACGCGGATCGAATCCGTTTCTCAAGCGCCGATGTCTCATATCGTGGAGTTGCCGATCATCTCGTACATCTGACAAGAGGCAGTGCACCTGACAAACAAGAAAGAATTACCACTTGCCTTAAAGCCATTGCCATTTACACAGCCGTCGCACCAAAGTCCTTCGTAGTTCTGCGCGAAGCGATCGTCGAATTGTCTGGGACAGACCTTACGCCAGAGCAACTGGAATATGTAAATACGTCTGCATTTCGGGAAGGCGAAAACCCTTCGCGGTGGCGTGCTGTAGTCCGCAAGTTCGTGCGCAGTGAAAGCGCCTTGGTCGGGAGCTAACAATGCGTTCAAGCCGAAATTGCATCGCTACGCCGTCAACATGGCAGAAAAAGCTTGCCATGTTGCCAGCTACGCGCTGCAATTCGGCTTAACTTGAGCGTTAGAGGGTGGTGGCAACTAGGCCGATTCGTGAAGAGCCGCCCGGGCGTCGTTGTTTACCTTTCAGCGGTTCCTTGAGGTTTGCGTATATGATCGGCGCGCTACATCGAGCGGCGCGCGCAGGCCGACAACTTGAGCGTTGCGCTTCCAGCAGCCAGTCCAAAAGGGGACGGGGATGAAAGCACTTGCGCTACTGCTTGCAGCACTGGTTGCCGGGCCTGGCATTGCCCAGGATCGGGGTCCGATTATCGACATGCACCTGCATGCTTTCGGCTTCGATGAGTTTGGCGACCCTCCGCCTCCAAATGAGATTACGGGCCTGGTCCCGTCCGCCCGTACGGATGAGGCTGCCCTGCGCGCCACCATCGCTGAAATGCAGAAGCACAATGTGGTGCTGGCAGTGGCAAGCGGACCACTTCCGGACGTGCTTCGTTGGGCCTCGGTCGATCCCGCAAGGTTTATGGGTGGCGCGGGCGTGGGCCCACTGGATGCGCTGCCGGACGTTGAATCGTTGCGTCGCCTTGCACAGGACAGGCAGATAGCCGTCTTCGGGGAACTAGGGCTCCAGTACCATGGCCTGAGCGCCTCGGACCCGGCAGTAGCGCCGTATTTCGCCTTGGCCGAGGAACTGGACGTTCCGGTTGCACTGCACACCGGGCTTGGCGGTTCCGGAACCGCCTATGGTTGCTGCCCGAAGTTCAGAGCCTCGCTTGGCAACCCTGCAATCGTCGAGGATATGCTGGCCCGCCACCCAAGGCTCCGCGTGTACCTGATGCACGCAGGATATCCGTACCTCGCCGAAACAAAGGCCATCCTTCATTCCTATCCACAGGTCTACGTCGATATCGCCGCGCTGAATTGGACTTTGCCCCGCGCGGAATTCCACGCCTATTTGAAGGGCCTGATCGATGCAGGATTCGGCAAGAGAATCATGTTCGGCTCGGACCAAATGGTATGGCCAGATGCCATCGGGCTGGCAATAGCGGGGGTGGAGCAAGCGACGTTCCTGTCGCCGGAGCAGAAGCGGGACATCTTCTACAACAACGCCGCCGTTTTCCTGCGACTGGATCAGGCAACCATCGAGAAGCATCACCGCAAGTGAGGCGGCATGCGATTCACTCGAGCGGACACCGTGTCGCGCCCCGCCTGATTCAGGCATCAAGCCGAAATTCGCTACACCGCCATCATGGCGAGCATTGCGCACTTCAGTGGCCAGAGGGATAACCGCGCCTACAATCCTCCCATGGACTACCAACTGGTCATCAAGTTCTGGCGCAAGTCGCTGGAGGACGATAATTTCCTTCCCGCGATCGAGGGCGAGTTGCAGGAGGCGCTGGGTACATCCGCGGCCCTGGACGGCCATGACGTCCACGCCAGGGAGATCAACCTGTTCGTGGTCACGCCGGATCCAAAACACTCGTTCCGGCGACTGAAGGACGTTCTGGAAAGCCGGGGAATCACGCAGGGCGTGTCCGCTGCGTATCGGCTGGTCGGCGGCGCGCGCTTCACCTCGATCTGGCCGTTGCGCACGACCAGGAAGTTCCGGATTCCATAACGAGGAGGGACAGTCATGACGAAGCCCGCAAAAAACACCATCTGCCTCTGGTACGACGGCGATGCCGAAGAGGCCGCCAACTTCTATGCGAAGACCTTCCCGGATTCCTCCGTGGACGCCGTCCATCGCGCGCCCGGCGACTTCCCGTCCGGCAAGCAGGGCGACGTGCTGACGGTGGACTTCACCGTGATGGGCATTCGCTGCATCGGTCTCAATGGCGGGCCCGCCTTCAAGCACAACGAAGCCTTTTCGTTCCAGGTCGCCACCTGTGACCAGGAGGAGACCGATCGTTACTGGAACGCCATCGTCGGCAACGGCGGCCAGGAAAGCGCCTGCGGCTGGTGCAAGGACAAGTGGGGTGTGTCCTGGCAGATCACGCCGGTGGTGTTGACGGAGGGCGTGACCAATGCCGATCCCGCCGTCGCCAAGCGTGCGTTCGAAGCGATGATGGAGATGCGCAAGATCGACATCGCGACCATCGAGGCGGCGTGCCGCGGCTAGGATGAAAGCGATATCGCTGTTCCGATCGTTGTTGCTATCCGCATTGGTGCTGTGTGCGTCCTGCAGCACCAACGGGAACGGAGCCCCGCCGGAAGCGGAGCGGGTGCTGTTCGTCGGCAACAGCCTGATCTACGTCGGCAACATGCCGGCAGTGTTCGCGGCCCTGGCGTCCGCGAACGGCCATCCGGTGACCAGCGACATGATCGTCCGCGGGGGTGCCACGCTCAGCCAGCGCATGGCGGACGGAACGCTGGCAGCGGCGCTGGAGGGCAATCGCTACGCGGCGCTGGTGGTCCAGGAGCGTGGCGGCGATCTGTTGTGCGCGTTCACGCCCGAGTCCTGCGCGGAGTCCCGGGAAGCGTTGCAGGCAATTGCAGGCCTGGCGCGGGAACACGGCGTGCCGGTCGTGTTGCTGGGGTCCTACCAGTCGCTCCCGGAGGTGTCGCGCCACTTGGTGGAGGCGGAGGCGGACGCCGCTGCCGACGCCGGCATCGGCTACGTCGAAGTTTCCGAGACGTTGCGCCGGCTGCGGGAGCGGGCGCCGGGCCTCGCCTGGTTCCATGTGGACGGGGCCCATCCCGGCAAGGACCTGACGCTGCTGGATGCCGTCTTGCTCTACAGGCAACTGTACGGCGCAGCGCCCGAGCCGAAGTCGCTCACCGTCAACGCACCGATCTACACCACGCAAAGCGGCTTGGAGGCGGAGCTGCGGGCGGCCGATGCGCCCGCGCCGTTGCCCGGGGCGCGGCGGCAGGTGTCGTATCCCGCGGCCACGCTCGACGTGTTGCTGCAGGCCATCGGCAACTAGGGCGCACACGCCGATCCCTGTGCATGCGCCTCTGGTCACTGCACCCGAAGTACCTCGACCCGCAGGGCCTGGTGGCCTTGTGGCGCGAGGGCTTGCTCGCGAAGGTGGTGCTGCGCGGCGAGACGCAGGGGTCGCCGCGCCGGAGGCCCATCCGCTGTTCCGCGGGCGCGCCGGCGGGGTCGAGGCGTGGGAGCGCGCCGCCGGGCCGCGCGGGAGTGGCCATTGATCCGGGCGCAGTCGCACTTTAGTATCACTCCATGCGCACCGAACTCGTGACCACCCTCAAGCGGCAGGCGACCGACCTCCTCGCGGACATCGAGCGCGACCGGAAGCCGATCCTGATCACGCAGCATGGCTTGCCCAGCGCCTATCTGGTCGACGTCGAGACCTATCGGCTCCAGCAGGAGCGAATGACGGTACTGGAAGGCATTGCGCGGGGCGAAGTGGCGGTGGCAGAGGGCCGGACTCTGACGCAGGCCCAGGCCGAGAAGCGCTTGGGCAGATGGCTCAAGTAATCTGGACCGAGCCTGCGGTCGCGGACCTGGAGGCCATCGCCGATTACGTGGCGCTGCAGGACCCCGGGGCGGCACGAGGGCTGGTCC